>Ga0307516_10001974_pt1 | contig 28082 bp, 32 predicted proteins | sample 19_EM_MG_FD_203310 | JGI IMG/M metagenome (GOLD analysis project Ga0307516, IMG submission 203310) | Populus trichocarpa ectomycorrhiza microbial communities from riparian zone in the Pacific Northwest, United States - 19_EM | ecosystem: Host-associated > Plants > Roots > Unclassified | place...
ACATAAAACGAGAGGACAAACGAAGCACCGAAAAGAGTCGGTACGCGGAAATTGGTGGCTGCGCGGAACGGAGATGAGGGTGCAGTTCCGAATGGTTGGCTCGTGGCAGCTTGATATTCCAACACTCATCCGCATCCAATCTCACCAGTTTCTTCGCTTCCTTTGACCGTGCTCTAGTCATACATCTAAACGGTCGTGGATGTCTAAACGAAAACATCCGCCTAAGCATCAGAGAAACACACAAAGCCACAGAGCAGGAGAAAGGGTCGCTCACCAATCTCTCATGATACACACCATACGCGGACTCGACGTCTACTTCGATACGTCCGTTCATGATTGGACTACACGCCCATCGAAGGACTCGTCATCTCGATTCTCCGCCAACACGCACATACACGGAAAGACGGCCTGGATGAACACATTCCTCGTCGTGCATTGCATCGTGCTTTCCTAGTCCTGACAGTGTAATTGCGCAATGCGCCATGAGCTCGTGCGACAAGTAATATCCATTTCCCGCGACCTGACTAATGTTTGTACAATTTGACCGTCATAAGTTTTCCTTTTCATGATCATTTACCGCATTCAAGTCAGTGATCAAGTACCTATAAGTGAAAATTCCAAAAATCTTACACCTCCACCCGTCTCACAATAAGTGGCACATTCGGGTCCTCCTCACCAGCCACCTTAGGCCTCATCAAAAGTGAGGGATGCATGTCGATCTTCGTCGAGGGTCCATTGGGCAGTTCAAAGGTAAAATGGCGTACTAAAACAGACAGGACGACCTAAAGCCACGATGAAATGATAGTAAGCGCCACCGGAGCAGACCGGGGAGAAAGAGAGAAACATGCACCTTCAGCTCGGTCACGGCAAAGTTCTTCCCCAAACACATTCTCGGTCCATTTATAAAAGTGAGCAAGTGTTTATACCCCTGTATCTCCGTCATTCTGTGTCCTCCTTCATTCAAATCCAAACCCAACCACCGTTTCGGGTTAAACTTGCCCGCGTCACTTCCCCACAGTTCCTCGGACATGTTGACGCCAATGATGGGAATGCGGATGACAGTGCCTTTAGCGACGAAAATGCTGTCGACGAGATCGCCGGATGCGGTGCGGACCGAGTGGGTGAGTGGAAGGGTGTCGTCGACATTGGCCTGCCAAAATGGAAGATAAAGAGAAGGTTTAAAAGGTCGTACAGGTCACAACTACACACCTCCCTTGTCAATTCAGGCACACTGGGATGTGTCCTCAGTACTTCAGACGTGAACGCGTCGAGGTAGGGTAGGACGTTCACGTGCTGGCTGTATTCGGAGTCGTCCGTTGTGCCAAGCTCACCTCTGAGCTCGGCACGGAGAGTGTCTTGCACGTCAGGGTTACGGCAGAGTTCAATAAGGGCCCACTTTGTAGCACAATTTAGAATAGAAGGAAAGGATGAAAGGGGATGACCGACTGTTAGGGTGCCTGTGTAGAGCGGAAAGATTATCCGACAACTCTTGGAACAATGCACGACGAAAACCCACCTGCCGTAGTCTCATAGCCAGCCAAGATCACGAATATCTTTCAAAGCATCTCATCAATTGACTTTATCATCGTGGCATCTGAAAATTCTTCACCATCTAGGGGAGTACGGCATTCAGTGAGGGGCGAAACCCAGAAAATGTATGAATACGACCACTCACTTGCGACATGACTTCGTCTATCGACATGCGACTTTTTGAGCTCGCATTGACAGATCTGACTGACAATGTATTGTCCACCATCTTCAGCATACAGTTCCTTGACAAGAAACAGACATTTCTCACCAAGCGCCCCGATGATCGACTTCTCTACCTCCCCCGCACAGATCTCAGCCTTCTCTTTCGTAGCTTTGTCTAGTAGCTCATCAGCGATTTCTCTGATTCCCCTCCCGAGCGACCTCATCGTTTGCATGAGTTTATTGGGAATCTTTGTTGACAAGCTCGGCAAGATCATTCCCAAGACGAAACTGAGCATGATGGAGAATGAGGGCTTGATGGACCCGAGGGAATCAACGGCGGCCACGATGGACGAGGTCTTGGCTTTGAGAGAGCCAAAATCGTATGAGAAACCAGCGATTCCGATGCTGTCGAGTCTGGTATAGAAAGGCCAGGTCATGACAGGAGCGTGGAGAGACAAAGAGGAAGAATCGCACATCACATAATTCATCCTGGTAGAAGCGAGCTGAGGTTCAATGATTAAGAGTGATAATGAAGAATTTACCATCGTTGAACCTCAATGGTTAATGCAGCATTCGGGCTGCCTTGGAAGGACAAATCCCATGCTGATCTGAGCTGCAACGTAGTAACGTCAACTTCATCACGCCAGTATTATACCCCATATTAACCCTCTTTCTTGCCTTGTATCCGGAATTCAGAAAGACAGATGCGAGATTCTGGGTGGCAGAACTCGTGAAAGCAGTTGCTAGAACTCTCCGTTGCCTGACACATCAACAAATATTAGCACTCATGACAGGAAGATATATCCAGAGAACCAACCTCTTATGCGTCTCCCCTTCCATGATCACCAGTACATCGCCGGCCTGCCATCAGACAACCTCCTCAGAATCGCTTTACTAAATCCGTAGGAAAACTTGAATCTCACCATCACAATACTTTGAAAAAGGGCTTTGACAAACCTGGCTTGATGATATATAATGGTGTCCTTTGACAACAAATCCGTGATCGCCTTTGGATCTTGCAGGACAAGAATCGAGGAGCCTAAACCGGACGGTATCTCGTAGACTGGTCCGTAGGCCTTTTCCCAGTTCCCGTATATGCTACTGAGGTCGGGTGAGCCGAAGAGGTCCTTGTTGACGCCGAAAAGGAAGCTCTTGTTTGGAGGACCTTTAAATCTTGTTGTGCGGGGTCGACGATGATAGCTGTGTCGAACGAGAAAGGCAAGAGTGACGGAGATGATGATGGCAATCATCACATTGGGAGTCGTGCCTGGTAGGTATATCATAGTAGGTTATCAACTTGGGTGGTGCGTGGCAGAGGAAGCGGACAATCCGCAAAGCTCAACGGTCCTCCGAGCTTTGGATGTGCATGGGAAAATGGTAACATAAGCCCACACGCTATTGAGGCCGAACGGTTGAGTCAGTTCAGCGGGCGACGTTGAAGAAAGAGAGAAGAGACTTTGACCCCCTTACCAAGTACCCCGATGATGGACTCATCACGTTCGGTTTTCATGCCGCCTGCAGCCTTTTCCTTCTCCGCTCTCTCCAGCAGCACTGTAGCGATCCCTCTGATATCTCTCCCGAGGTCCCTCATCTTGTCCTTGTGTTCGTTCGGAAACCTCGGCGACAAAGCCGGCAAGATAGGCCTAAGGAGAAAGGTGAACGTGACTTTGAAGGAGGGCTGAATGGATCCTTTGAAAGGAGTCGAAGGCGGCCATGACACGTGAGGTTTTTCCCTTGAGACATCCAAAGTCGTGTGAGAATGCGTCGTTGCCAATGTTATCGAGGCTAGCGGCGAAGAAAGTGGCATCAGGGGTGGTACGAGAAAAGAAAGGGAAAACCGTACGAGACATAATTCATCCTGGAAGAACAGAGGTACGTTTGAACGAACATGGAAGGTCAACTCCCAAGCTGCCTTTAGCTGTAACGCGCCTCGTCCGGCTCGGGCATGTGCATGAATCATGATCACATGTCATCGGCCCAATTCTCGTATATGCGCCGGTCTTTCTCCCCGGCACAAATGTCCCCCAAAACCGCTTCACTACCACGTACCTTACCTCACAAGTCGGCCGTCAATACATTCCATTCCATTACCTTGTGACTCTGAGCGGAATCCAAAAAGACGGCTGTGAGATTCCGAATAGCCGAATTGGAGAAGGTGAGCGATAAGGCTCTCCGATGTCTAACGGACGCGAACTCAAGAATGGTTCACCAGAACTACAGCGAACTTCGGACTTGCCTCTTATGGTCGTCCCCATCCAGGGCAACCACTGGCACCAGGTTGCCGAACTGTCCAGGTTGACGGTGACCGTTGACCTCAGTGAAACGTTTAACGGAAGCAACATTCTCGCGATCACTCACCGTCATGTCCGAAAAAGGACTTGTGGAACTTACCGGGTGATGTCACTCGAGAAGAAGTGCACTGTGCGCGATCGCCTTAGGGTCTCCCACTGTGATAAGAATTTTGAAGCCTAAACTTGAGGGTATCTTGTAAACGGGCCCATAGATCTTCTCATACAATCGTGACCCTCTTAACCCATACCCCTCGGTGGACGCCCAAGCTATGGGTTATGGGTTCGGAGAGGTATGCCAAAAATAGATTCGAAAATTCCGAAAAAAATTAGACTACGGATTCGTGCTAAACTATGTTTCTGAGTATGGAAACTGCATCTTTCACACTCCTGGAGGCGGAGTTGCCGGTTGGATGATTCCAGAGTGCCTCGGTTTTGCGTGCAGTGGGATCATTCAACTCGTCTTTTTATTTGCCGATGGTTGATATTGCTTTGAGGACATCGAGACGTGTTGGACGAGGCTCGATATCGATAGGACCAAGATCATTGACGTCGTCCCCACCGTTTATCTCGACGTTCTCACGGCCTCCATTGCATCGAGAACGGCTTGATGGATTTCCTTGTCTGCCAAAACGTGGGATTCACCAGGATTCACCTTTCTGGGTCGCTACGGGCTACCAGGGACTTAATTCTTTGACCGTATAAGTAAAGGAATTAAGCCTAATATGGTAGCTAAACCTATGGGTTATGGTATGGAAATCCCCGCCCACCGAGTTGGTGGACCGGCCGCGCTATGGGTTAAAAGGGTTCTGACTGTATTTCTCGTACTGACCCCCCAGGCCGGACGAGTTGAACATTTTTCCTTGATTTTTCCTGGGCGACGCCGGAAATGAGGTTGTTACTGGGGGGACCTTGGAGTCTTGTCGTGCGGGGTCGAAGACGAGAGTGAATGCTGAAGGCCAGAAGGACGAAGATCAGGATGGCAATCGTCGTGGTGGAGTTTCTAGATCTCAGCGTCGGCAGATTTACACAAAAATTTATCAACTTTTCAGCCGAAGAGGTCCCGGTAATCCTCGGTAATCTCGTCCCCAGACGTTGTATTGCACTGATCTCTGCCACGTGTCTGATGGGTGAATTTGATGGGCAGAGAGTGTTGTGTCCCGCGGTGAGTTTTCGAAACCCCGCTCGCGTGGCAGGATGATGCGGAACAACGGCTGGGAACACGGCTGGGAACGAGACTAAGGTCCCAGGTAGATTACGATGCTGTGGCTGCCCTTGAAGGAAACATGGAAAAAGACCATGAAACTAGTCCCTCGTCGTCACATGGAGTGAACTAGGCCCGAAGTTGCGTGCTTCGCAAATTGTGAAAAGGGTAAAAGTGACATCGGACTAGTTCCGATCAGGAGGCGGGTTTCCGTACTAGGTGCTTGGTACCGGTGTGTACCACGGGCCACAAGCCATCCTCTTTTCCTCCGCCTCGACCACGGTTGGATACTTTCTTTAGTGTCACCATGTGCCAAGCGCGCAGCTCGACCATCGGATAATTCACACTGGTGAGCGAGAACGCCGAGCGACCGTGTCACAAGTTCTCTGTTGCTTCAACGGCACTTAAAGTTATGGGAGATCATCCGATCGAACTGTAAATGGTGTAGATTGTCCTGTGGTTTGGTGGGTCTGTTTTTGCCGGGGTGTTGGGGTCCAGGGACCATCACCATAGGTCACCAACACCCTCCTCTGCCGTCTGTTCGCGGGAGAGCATTGAACGAGGGTCTGAGAGGGTAAAAGTTGGGTAAAAAGAGTCGTCGGGCCGAACCGATGGAAATAAGTGATATCATCGTAACGTCATCAACAACCTTCGGAATGAAATAAGTTAGCGAAAGAATTTAGCGACATACGTCTCGTTCGATATACTCGGGTTCGCAGCTTGCCTTGAGCTCTCGAGTGGCCGTATTCCCACCTCTCGTCCCTGCAGGCCGAATGAGCAAATTGGACTAAGTATTCGCGGTCCCAGGTGTGGTTTTTTCGTTCGGCCTGCAGATCGGGTGCCCGGAACAGCGGGTCCATTCAGTCAAAGTTTGCCTCCTTTCCTCATGCAAACGAGGTAATTTTGAATATCTGTTATCGCTGCTGCCGGACCATCGTTGGTTGATAGAACCTATCCTTAGATATATATAATACACCTACAAGCGGTTCTAATTCTATACCAAGGGTGACGAATTTAAGCAATCGCGGTCTCTGGAAACTTCATTCCCTATGTCGAACATCGAGAGCAAGGCAAACTTCGAACGCCCGCGTGAACAGCAAAGGATACTGTATATCCCCGACACCCTGGCGACTTGGCCATGGCGTCGTGAGATTAGTCCCCATTACGAGGAGGTTAAGGCCGCTTCGAGAGCGTGGGTGGAAAAATACGCCCATTTCTTCAAACGTGGGCTGGAACAGCTTGAAAAGGCCGATGTTGGTGAGTAGATCTTGTGTCACGTTCTCGTTGACTGTTCTGATTCACCTGCTCTATAGCTCTTTCGGCATCCCTGTTGTATGCGAGTGGCACCAAAGGTACATGAGATATAGAAAGATGAACGTACAGTAATAAAAGGATTCTACAGACCAGGTCCGCCTTTGTACCGACTACCTATACATGAGTATATTGGTCGAGTATGCAACCGACTTCAAGGGTCCCGAGGTTGCCCGCGAGGTCGTGAGGGCGATACTTGACGTTCTGGAGAACCCACACAAGGAGCGTCCCGGAGGCGAGATATTTATCGGCCAGATGGCAAAGGAGTTCGTCGTACTTTGCCCTAATGTGGGTGTGCCGCTCATTTGTCCTTTCCTAATGCTTTAGGTATTCGGAATCTTCGCTGAAAATTGCAACTCCGAGCGCTGCGAAGCACTTCGCCGAAGCATGGACTGCACACTTGGAGACGGTTATAACAGAAGTAGAGGACAGGAAATGCGAACGTATCCAGACCGTTACCGAATACTTCCGCCACCGCCGAGAAAACATCGGCGTGCGACCGACGTATTATGCTGGGGAACTATACCTGAACCTTCCAGACGAGGCCTTCTACCATCCAGTAACCAAAAACATCGAGTATCTCATCGCCGAACTAGGTTCTATCGACAACGTTCGTAATGCTTTGTCTTTTCCATCGCGGAAACTAAATTTGTCTATTTCCAGGACATGTTGTCCTATAACAAGGAGCAATCGATGGATGACGCTCATTGTAACCTTCTGACCATTATAATGCGTCAGTATGGTTGTGATATTCAGGAAGCAATGGAAAAGGCATACGTGCTGCACCAGGAAGGCCAGGCTAGATTGAGGGACCTCATGAACCGAATCCCGTCCTTCAGCCCCGAGATTGACAAAGAGCTGAAGGAGTACATTGCGCATGTGGTTAATTGGGTGCCATCTATCGCCCGCTGGCATTTCGAGTGTCGACGTTACTTCGGAGATAATGGTGAAGTAGTTCGGCGCACGAGATTGGTTGCGATGCTTCCCAAGGTCAAGGCTCGGCTGTAATGTATTTATTGGCAGCGAGGTGCTATTCATAGGTTAGTTAGTTTGCGATACACGTCGGTATGTATGGTTACAATGCGACACTCGAAAGCGAAAAGTCTCCTTGATATGATTTGCCAGTGAGAAAAATGTATGCTGAAGCGAGGGACCAATGGCGTGCGATCAAGAAAACTAGTAAATGTGAGAGGGTACGGAGGGAACGCAAAGCATATGCAGTCCGATGGTCGTCCTCCGTGCTCACTGTTGTGAGGGACCAGGGTGGAGGCCAATTGCGGTGGAGTTGGCAGAATGTTTGCATCTATTTGGTACCTCGGTATTGCGTCCTTCAGTACCATAGCAAACGATTGTAGCCTCATGCATCACTGCATAAATTTGGACGAAAATCACCCGGTCTGCTGGCGTTGAAGCGATTTCTTGTTCTCCTTGGCAGCACATCATGACTATGGCCATCCTTGTTGACCTAGACCTCACAAACCCCACTCTGACAATTGCCATCGTGATCCTCTCCTTCTGGCCTTCGGCATCCAATCTCGTCTTCGACCCCGCACGGCAAGACTCCCAGCCACATCTACCCTTTGAGTTCAACGTCGCATGCTGAAACTGACACTGCTGAATGTAGTCGAGTCTCAAAACGCGAAATCAACCACGCGTCAGTCCTTAGACGAGATAAGTAATGGCTCAGATATGTGACACCATATCATCTCGTACGAAAGTTTCGTTCTTAATGGAGCCGCTTCTAAATGGTGAACGAATTTCTCTGGCCTTTCAATACGTTGAACTGATGAATCTTAAAGGTCTTTTTGGTGTTGGCTAGCTACGAAAGCACTTCGTGTGAGTATCAGCAAACCCTGATTTTGGCCGTCGCAAACTGTAACAACATTCTGTAGTATAGTAATTCACTACTGCTGTAGTGGGTCGTAGTGACATGATCTATAGTGCCTTCGTATGATCTCGGATTTTTCAACATAAGAAACTGTAAAATCGGGGTACTCATGACACCACTAGTATTAAAACTAAGTAATACAAGTATCTAGCTACCACTCGTAGTATAATCTACAAGGGAACAACCCGCGACGAAGGGTGGGGGTGCCAGAGTTCTAGCTTTGGCCAAACCTTCCGGGAAACCCAACCAACTCACCCATATAAACGTCAGCCACTGTCTTGGCCTCCCGCGCCAATCGGCGAACGGGTGGGCGGCACCAGTGAGTGGGTCAAAGGGTAGAGAGATGATGCGGGGAGAGGGGTGGGTGGAGAAGGGGGGATAACAGCCCGTGGGCAAAAGAGGCAGGGGAGGTGGGGAACGCGGGGAAGAGGGGGAGTGTGCTGCAATACCCGTGGTGGTTGTATTGACCTGAACATTAGGGAAATAAAATGGTGAATCTTGCTGCTCTCGATCATGACGGACTGCGCACCTGACTTTGTTTCACCCCTCCCAGTCCTCTGATACTGTGGACCCCCGTCGATGGCCCGTTCGCCGTGTGTATGGCTGTTCTAACTTCTCGTCACCTTGGAATGTGTGCTGTCATAATCGACGCCATTCGCGAGGGCCTTCCGAGGTTGGTTGGGTACCATATTATCGTCGTTGGAGACGGTGGCTGGCAGCGAACGAGGGGGACGGTGATCGTGTGAATGAGGTGGGCGAGAAATGGGACTTGGGGAAAAGCCACAAGTCTGTCATATCAACGATCGGCAATTGCCGGGCTTCGGCATCCGCCGATTATTGAATAGTCCGGCGTGACGTGCTCATCGCAGGACCCCCGAAAACCCCAAAAGGCCTGATCCGGGCCCCCACCAAATTTATCCTCGACCGATTTTCACCCTTTTGGGCGGTTTTTATCCCCAACCAGTTCGAAAATCACTGGGTTTTATCCTTCATTTGGATCAGGCCTATGCCAAGTCCTAATTTTTGCCCCGCTTACGCGCTAGGTTGGTTTGCTGGTTTCTCGCTGTTTTAGGGGCGCTCTATAATCCAAAAGGCTCGGGGGCTCAACGGACGGTGCGGTCGGACGGCTCCTCAGGTGTGCCCGTCGTGAGGTCTGAAATCCAAACCCTTCTTGACCCCGTTTTTATCCTGGCTCGCCACCAGGCCATCACAAGCCTAGTCGGTCACTTTTATCCTCACTAGAGCACCATGGTTTTGGTCCAAAAATCTGCTATTTCTATCCTTTTCGACCGATTTTGCATCAGGCCAGTAGGCCTGAATACCTCCATTTTTATCCTTCTGGGGATCAATCCTTTTGGTTGGTTTTCGGGTGTCCTCTCATCGCCTCTTCTCCCCCACACAGCTCCCCTTCTCACACACTCCCTCCTACCTCCCGGACGTATCTACTCTCACCACGGGCGTGCATGAAGAAAGGTAAAGCCCTTCCCCTGTTTATATACCACATTGATCCTTTGGAATCGAATGCTCACATAAACCAACCTCTTTCCCGGCTACGGTAACTGTACGTTCACTCTTCCCGCCACCGCCTAAATTATCATCGCGCCATCCGTCGTTTCACAGTGGTACCTATTCGAACTCTCCCGTCACCCCGACGTGCAAGGCACCCTGCGCGCCCAAATCCGCCTTGAACTTGCCTCAGGGGAAGATCCTACACACGATCAACTCATGAACGACCTTCCCGCCCTCGGCGCGTTCACGTGTGAGGTACTCAGGTTACACCCCTTGCGCACCCTATTCGCACCGCGTCCGGGGATTTCACCGATACCATCTTCGTCCCCAAAGTGACCATCGTTTACATCCCTGTCGCGGGTGTCCAAAGGTCCGAGGCGCTGTGGGGAGCAGACGCCGCCCGCCCATTTCAACCAAAATCGAACGAATCAGACGATGCATCGGGGGCGAGGTCGGCAAAGTTACAAGGGTACTGACACTTGCTTACCTTCGGATATGGACCAAGGGTGTGTTTAGGGAGGAACTTTGGGGTGGCGGAGATCAAGGTGAGGGGTTTTCTTGCTCTCCCGTTCTGCATCCCAGAGTTTGTGTTGAGCTGCTGTTCCTTTACGATTCTAGGTTGTCCTTTCCCTTTTGTTACGCCGCTACACCTTTGAACTGCCAGATGGGCCATCGACGAAGATCGCGGCGCACAGGTGGCTTTCGATGAGACCCAAGGTTGCAGTTTAGGACGGGCCGAAGGTGTCCCTTGTTGTGAGGCGGGTGGACGCATTTTATACGGATGGGTCGCGGCGTCTATGACGAAATTCACCTTGTCTTCCACGAAAGATGCAGGCTTCGAGTGAGTGAGCTGTAACAATTGTGGGGATGGTCCGAAGCCAACCTTTCAATGGAGGTCGCCCAGTCATAGATTCTAAGTAGGAGAGTGACTGAGTACATAGGTAACGTCCCCAATCAATACAACATTTCATCACATTTTTCAACCTCGCCCGCGCTTATGGATGTACGGCTGAGAATGGCGTCCGCAATATCCTTCGACAATCTAGACTTTTCTAAAACTACCACGCTTCAATCTCTCTATACACACTATACGCAAAATCTAACGTCTCGATCCACTACGTCCGATCATGGTTTTGTCTTTTCTGCTACTGGTAAAACGGGAGAAGCTCGTGGCTTTTCATAATCATTGATCGTGTTCACCTCCGTGATTAAGTATGAAAATTCAAAAATCTTGCACTGACACGCCCCACCCGTCTCACAACAAGCGGCACCTTGGGACCCTCCTCACCTGCCACCATGGGCCTCATCATAAATGAGTAATGCAGGTCGAACTTACCCGCCTCACAACAAGCGGCACATTCAGGCCGTCCTCACCAGCCACCTTTGGCCTGATCGTAAGTGAGGGATGCATATCAATCTTCGTCGAGGGTCCATCGGGCAGCTCAAAGGTAAAGTGGCGTACTAAAACGGACAGGACGACCTAAAGACACGACGGAATGATAGTAAGCGCCACTGAAGTAACCCGGGGAGAAGAGAGAGACCCTCACCTTCATCTCGGTCACGGCAAAGTTCTTCCCCAAACACATTCTCGGTCCATTTATAAAAGTCAGCAAGTGTTTATACCCTTGTATCTCCGTCAATCTGTGTCCTCCTCCTTCATTCAAATCCAAACCCAACCACCGTTTCGGGTTAAACTTGCCCGCGTCACTTCCCCACAGTTCCTCGGACATGTTGACGCCAATGATGGGGATGCGGATGACAGTGCCTTTAGTGACGAAAATGCTGTCGACGAGATTGCCGGATGCGGTGCGGACAGGGTGGGTGAGTGGGAGGGTGTCGTCGACATTGGCCTTGCGAAAATGAAAGGTCAAGATCAAGATTCAAAAGGTCACAACTACACACCTCCCTCATCACTTCAGGGACACTGGGATGTGTCCTCAGTACCTCGGACGTGAATGCGTCGAGGTAGGGAAGGGCGTTCAAGCGCTGGCTGTATACAGAGTCGTCCGTTGCCTGCACTTGAAGCTCATTTTGAAGCTCGGCACGCAGGGTGTCTTGGACGTCAGGGTTACGGGAGAGCTCAATAAGCGCCCACTTTGGGACACAATTCAGAAGGGAAAGGAGGATGAGCAGGGAGGACCGACTGTTAGGGTGCCTGTGGGGTGGAGGGGAAGGTCACCCGACAAGCCTCTGAATGATGTACGACGAAAGCCCACCTGCTGTAGTCTCATAGCCAGCTAAGATTACGAGTATCTTTCAAAGCAGCCTCATCAATTGACTTTTGTCGTTGTGACTTCTGAAAAATTCTTCACCATCTGAAGGAATACGTTGCTCGATGAGGGTCGAAACCCGGAAAGAATATAAATACGACCACGCACTTGAGACATGACTTCATCTATCGACATGTGACTTTTGGAGCTCGCGTTGACAGATGTGACTAACAACGTGTGGTCAATGGTGAGCGTACAGTTCCTTTACAATAACTCACCAAGCGCCCCGATGATCGACTTCTCTACCACGCCTGCATCGACCTCAACCTTCTCTATCGTCGCTTTATCGAGTAGCTCACTCGCAATTTCTCGAAGTCCCCTCGCGAGCGACCTCATCGTTCGCATGAGTTTATTGGGAATCTTTGTTGACAAGCCCGGCAAGATTATTCCCAAAACGAAGCTGAGCATGATGGAGAAGGAGGGTTTGATAGACCCGAGGGAATCAACGGCGGCCACGACGGGCGAGGTCTTGCCTTTGAGAGAGCCAAAATCGTGTGAGAAGCCACCGATTCCGATGCTGTCGAGTCTAGTATAGAAAGGCCAGAGTCATGATAGGAGCGTGGAGAGACGAAGAGGAAGAATCGCACGACACAAAGTTCGTCCTAGCAGAAGCGACGTGAGGTTCAATGATTAAGAGTGGTATTGAAGGGATTGACCATCGTTGAACCTCAATGGTTAATGCATCATTCGGGCTGTCTTGGAAGGACGAATCCCATGCTGCTTTGAGCTACAACGTAGTAACATCAACTTCATCATGTCAGTATTATATTTATGCCATTCTTACTTTGTATCCGGAGTTCAAAAAGACAGATGCGAGATTCTGGGTGGCAGAATTCGTAAAAGCAGATGCTAGAGCTCTCCGTTGCCTGGCACATCAGTAGCCATCAGCACTCATGACAGGGAAGATATATCCCGAGAAACAACCTCTTATGCGTCTCCCCTTCCATGATCACCAGTACATCGCCGGCCTGCCATCAAATGACCTGCTCAGACTCGCTTTACAAAGTCCGTCCAAAAGCTCACCATAAAGACACTTTTAAACATGGTTTTGACGAACCTGGCTTGATGATATATTGTGGTGTCCTTTGAAAACAAATCCGTGATCGCCTTCGGATCCTGCAGAACGAGAATCGAGGAGCCTAAAATGGACGGTATCTCGTAGACTGGACCGTAGGTCTTCTCCCAGTTCCCGTATATGCTACCCAGGTTGGGTGAGCCGAAGAGGACCTTGGTGACACCGAAAAGGAGGCTCTTGCTTGGAGGACCTTTAAATTTCGTTGTGCGGGGTCGACGATAAGACCAGTATAGAACGAGAAAGGCAGGAGCGACGCAGATGATGATGGCTATCATCATAATGGAATTCGCGCCTAGGTCATACGAGTCAAGAATGGATATCATAGTAGTACTACGTTATCAAGGTGATGGGTGGCAGAGGAAGTGGGCAATCTGCAAAGCGAATGGAAATCTCAAGAAGGTGCTCTGCGGATATGGGAAACAGGCAGTGCATGTCGTTTGACACTAGACCGGATCGACGCTCACTGTCACGAGGACGTGACACTAAAATGTCTAATATGGCAATCCAAACTCAGCCAACATATGTGTGTGCCTTGAGATTCCATGATAAATTCTTCTTCGCAACTTCCCGCAAAAAGGAAACCATCCAAAAAATAGATTGGATCTTTTCCCCAAATTTTTATGGTTTCCGATTTGGCGTAGGTGGAGGGAGGGAATTTATCATGGTCATATTACGGATGTCAGTCGTCATCATCATCATCGAATCCCTTACCTCTCACTCTCATCTCAACTTACGTACACTTATAGCCTTCGGCGACATAGACTTTTCCAAAACCACCGCACTTCAGTCTCTCATGATACACGCCCTACGCGGCATCGACGGCTACGTCCGATACGTCCGATCATGCTAACAACACACCCCCGTTGGAGAGCTCGTTATCTCCCCCAACATGCACGTACACGAAAAGACGGCATGGGCCGACATGGACGAGACGATAGTGCAATCCCTGGCTGTGTTCCCCGCCCGAACTTTCCGCTTCAGGTCATGCTCCTTCCCTTCGCCCTCGACGTCCAAGCGAAACGTTTGTCAACACCGCGTTGCTCAAGCTCTAAATCTCGGAGTTGTGATCTAACCGGCATGGGTAGTACCGAGTATTCGTCATGATGAAGAGCGGGAGATGGACGGAATCAAGTCACCAACAGAACAGGGACCGTGGGTCGCGTACGAGGCCAACCACTCTGTACATTTACTTCTACCTGCACTAAATCACCTCATCCGCACCCAATCCCACAAGCACTTTAGCTTCCTTCAACCGCGCTCTCATCGTACATTTAAACGGCGAGGATGTCTATGCAAAACGAAAAATCATCATCAGACTGAGAAACACACAAAAGCCAGAACCACGAGTTAAAACCTCACACTCAAGATGCATATATGCATTGTGCAGACCTGTCGGTGCGTTATTGGATGCTGTGGACGAGGTGGGACACCCGGGGGCGAGGGGTGTATGTTGAGTGCGATGTTGGGATGTCGAGAAGACTTGTGCGAGGCCTTGATCTAGTAGTGAGGAAATGGTTCTTGATGTAGTCCGTGCCGTCAACCAGTTCCCGAGGGGTGGAACACCCGCGGCGAAAATGATAAAGTTGGACTGGTACCACGGACGCAAGTCGGGGAGGAATAACGGGTCTTCTGGGCGGGAACAAACTCGTCCTGAGGAAGTGTCACTCACGGTAGGTCTCTCGAGTGGTGCCGGAGGCGCAAAAAGAACAAGTTTACATTCTTACATCATTTAAGTCAAGTCTTACAGCCCCACCGGTCTCACAACAAGCGGCACCTTCGGACCCTCCTCACCTGCCACCTTGAGCCTCATCAGAAATGAGTGATGCAGGTCGAACTTCGTCGAGGGTCCATCGGGTAACTCAAAGCTGAAGTAGCGTACTAAAATAGACAGCACCATCTGAAAGCCACAGTGGGGAATGATGACCACAACGGGTGCCGAACAAGGAGAGATCGAGAAACCCCTCACCTTGATTTCGGTCAGGGCGAAATTCCTCCCTAAACACATCCTCGGTCCATATCCAAAAGTCAGCATGTGTTTATACCCTGGTATTTCCGTCCATCTCCGTCCCCCACCTCCTTCATCATGTTTCGAATCCAACCACCGTTTTCGATCAAACTTGTGCGTGTCACTTCCCCACAATTCCTCGGACATGTTAATGGCAGCGATGGGGATGCAGATCAGTGTCCCTTGAGCGACGAAAATGTTGTCGACCGGACGCTGAGCGGACTGGGCGGGTGAGTGGGAGTGTGTCGTCGACATTGACCTGCGAAGATGGAAGATGAAGACAAAATGTCGTACCAGTCGCAGCTACCCACCTCCCTCATCAATTCAGCCCCAGCGGGATGTGTCCTCAGTAGTGCAGACGTGAACGCGTCGAGGTAGGGATGGGCATTCATGCGCTGGCTGTATGCGGATTCGTCCGTTGCGCCAAGCTCACTTCGAAGCTCGGCACGTAGGGCGTCTTGCACGTCGGGGTTACGCGCGAGCTCAATACGGGCCTAAGGGCCCACTTTGTAAGATAATTTAGAATAGAAGGGGAGGATGAGAAGGGAGGACCGACTGTTAGGGTGGCTGTAGGGCGGAGGGTGAGGTTATCCGGCGACTCTTGGAACGATGCACGACGAAAACTCACCCGCTGTAGTCTCATAGCCGGCCAAGATCAGGAATATCTTTCGAAGCACCTCATTAATTGACTTTTTCACCGTGAACTCTGAGAAACCCCTTCCCATCTAAGGACAGTACGACATCCAGTGAGGGCCGAAACCCGGATAAAATATAGATACGACGACGCACTTGAGACATGACTCGTCTATAGACATGCGAGCCTTCGAGCTCGCATCGACAGGTCCGACTAAAACGCATCGTTGCCCACCCTCAGCACAAGGTTTCCTTGCAAGACAAAGCCACTGTTCACCAAGCGCCCCGATGATCGACTTGCTTACCTCGCCCGCCTCGAGCTCGACTTTCTCTTTCGTTGCTTTATCTAGTACCTCAATAGCGATTCCCCTAAGTCCCGTCGCGAGTGACTTCATCGTGCGCATGTGTTTATTGGGAATCTTCGTTGCCAAGCTGGGCAAGATCATTCCCAAGACGAAGCTGGGCATGGTGGAGGAGGGCTTGACGGTCCCGAAGGAATCAACTGCGGCGGCGACAGGGGAGGCCTTGCCCTTGAGAGAGCCAAAGTCATGCGAGAAGCCACCGATTCCGATGCTGTCGAGTCTATTATGGGACGACCAGAGTCATCAGAAGAAGGTGGAGAGATGAAGAGGGAAAAAAATCGCACGTCACATAATTCATCCTGGTAGAAACGACGTGAGCTTCAATGATAAAGAGTGACATATAGAGGGATTTACCATCGTTGAACCTCAATTGTTACTGCACCATTCGGGCTGTCTTGGAAGGACGAATCCCATGCTGCTTTGAGCTACAACGTAGTAACATCAACTTCATCATGCCAGTATTATATTTATGCCATTCTTACTTTGTATCCGGAATTCAAAAAGACAGATGCGAGATTCTGGGTGGCAGAATTTGTGAAAGCAGCTGCTAAAGCTCTCCATTGTCTGACACATCAATAGACATCCGTAACTGGAAGATATGAACCAACCTCTTATGCGCCTCCCCTTCGATGATCAACAGTGCATTACCTGCCTGCCATGAAATGACCTACTCAAAGTCGCCTTACAAGATCCATCGAAAAAGCTCACCATCATGATAGTTTTAAAAACCTAATTTGATGATACACTGTTCCGTCCTTTGAAAACAAATCCGCGTTCGCCTTGGGATCTTGCAGAACGAGCATCGTGGAGCCTAAACAGGACGGCGTCTCGTAGACTGGCCCGTATGTCTTCTCCCAGTTCCCATATATACTACTGAGGTCGGGAGAGCCGAAGAGGTCCATGGTGACACCGAAAAGGAAGCTCGTGCTTGGAGGACCTTTAAATTTCGTTGTGCGGGGTCGACGATAAGACCTGCATAGGACGAGAAAGGCAAGAGCGACGGAGATGATGATGGCGATCATCACATTGGGATTCGCACCTAGATCATCCGAGTTAAGAATGTATATCATAGTACGTTCTCAAGGTGGTGGGTGGCAGAGGAAGTGGGTGGCTACGTACTCTGGGTTTAAGTAAGGTCCATGGTGTAAAGTAGCAACTATCGCCGTACGTTGCGACCACCTCGTGCAGACAATGTGCGGCAGAATTAGCCAACAGCTAGACCCTCAACCGACATAGAGTTCTTCCGATCGGTAGAGGATGGTTTAGAAGCGTAGAAATTCTTGAGGGACTGCAGAGAAAGACACTACAGAAGTTCCCGCATGAACGTGTAAAAAGCGTCAGAAACATTTGAATTTTTTGGTGGCCGGATACCGATTCGGACAAATAAGAGGCCGTTCGCCAGAATGGGTCAATTTTCGGCATCCCTGTCCGTACTCCTTTTGGGCCACTTCGTCCGTTTTGCGTCCGGCCTGGGGCCGGGTTTGGGATTCCTGTCCGGACCCCAGTGAACGACCTCTCTCAGAGTGAATTTCCGTCCGGACTGCGGATTCGGCCTCGTAGAACGTCAATTCTTGTCCGTCTCGCCTCCCCCGAACCATTTTAAATTCCATTACACCACCTACTCGAGCGATTCACCACGTTTTCGGAAGAGAATTTCATGGCCATTTGAAGTGCCGCCAGGTTACTTTGAAGATCGGAGAAGACACTGATATCAGCGGAGGTGAGCTCAATGTTGTAATTGGGTAAGGTATTGTCAAAAATGCCTCGTAATCCAGTCTCCAATTAATAAATTGCAAAAAGGAAACTGGAGCTAGAGGGCTCGAAACATGAACCAACGGTACGCGACCGAGAAACCCAAAACCTTTCAATCACTGACCCGGGGAACTATGTCCGTACTGTTGTGGCCTTGACTGAGGGTTGGGAAGCTGTCCGGACCTAGGAAACGGGAGTTTTGGCCCAGACCCCCCTTTTTGTCCGTTCTGGAGGGCGGCCTAACGGCCGCATTTGCCCAGAACCTGTCCGTCAGGGCGAACGGCCTTTGGAACAAAAGCACCCATTTGGCCAAGTCGGTTCGGACAGCGGCGAATCTTGATTCGGCGTTTTCAGCCCGACCCACTCACGGGTACAGGTACGCGTGTCATTTCTTGCGGGGACCAGGGGTCGGGTTCTAGTAGCGTTGGACACCACGCTTGTCGTTTCTCCGCATCGTCACTAGTACAACCCACAAAAATGTACCTGGGCGGGGTTGATGACCGGCATTTCCCGTGTGCCTGCAATGGCGTGCCTCCTCGGTTGACGTTTGCAGCACCAAGGACCACTACTCTTTTAATGTGGTACTATCGAAGTATTAATGATATACAATTAGTACTTCTGTATGTGTATCGAATAGGCTTGTCAGTCAGTGAAACAGGGATCCGTTCGTTCCCGAGCTGCATGCAATACATATTCGAACTACCCAGCTGAAGGACCGAGCGATTGAGGTAGGCCCAACGAGAACACCTTTTTGGGGCGTGTCATCAAAAGTTGGAGGAGTCGGACAACACGGTGCAGGGAAACAAAGAGGGCGAGGACAGACCAGCTGGATGCTTGGACAATAAACCGACCCATGTGTTTTGCATCGGACTGATAGGCTGAACAACTGTGACCGAGTGAGGTTCGGTGGTGATGGCGTTGTCTGGTGGTGCCAGCTGGCAGTGGCATACGGGTTTGGCGCGGGTGCCCAAATCCTGACCCATACCCGTACCCCCCAAGTAACCGCACCTACCCTACCTTGGAAGCCTTCGCTTGGTCTTCGCTCAAGACAGCCCGCATCCCAAACATCACCCCCATCACCTCAATATTCGCGCCGCACCGCAGAAAACAAAGTCAATGGAATTGCCTAAAATCAACGTTTCAACTTCCATGCAGGCCATTCTCCCGATTAGCTCATCTCACCTCCTTTCCTCGATGACACCCCTTCACATGGAGCCCTCGCCACGCCAAGTTCCATCTCGGTGTCCCTCAAACACAAGCCGCTTCCGAAATCGGCCACCACGCCTGCACGCAACATCGACTCTATCGGGGACTTCCTGGGTCATTCCCTTCGAAACCTCGAGTATGGGACGAGAGACCCACCTGATTTGAAGACGGACAGATAGACCATGCAAGTTCGTTCGATCTCGGCGGCACTTCTTGAAACGTCGGAACTCCACAAAAGCAGTACCATTTGGAGTCTTTACAGGAAAGGGTCTGTATGTGACTAGGCGGCATTTGATAAGTGAGGTGCAAGAGCGGAAAACACATTAGCCAAACGCTTTTGATATGGATACGGAGTATATTTGATGGACGCACCCAGGGTACGGAGCCGATCAGGCCGCTGAGCAGGGACCGTATTGGGAGAGCAACAGATTGTAAACATCAGCGAGCTCATCTTGCATGTTCCATCGAACCGCAGCTCACCTGGATCAGGGAAGTGAGTATGTGTCGCGAAGTCCAACAGATAAATAATGGTTCAGGGCCTGGTGGCGGTGGACAGCGCTTCTTTTGCATGGTTGAAGCCGGAAAAAGGCAAGAGAAACATGGGAGCGAAAGGAGTATGGAAGGTCTAGCAGGAAACGGATTAGTAACATCTCTATGTATGTTACCTTGATACAAAGTACGGTTCAGCTGCGGCGACCGTTCTTTGAGAAATTTCGGGTCCTAATGTGTAGCCCGGGTGACTTTCGTGCGATCCCGAATGGCGACGTAAGTAGGTCTGCCTCCGACGCAAAAAATCTGGCCCTGGAAATGCTCATTATCAGATGTTGCCACTATCCGTTGTGCAAGGAGATACTTCCCCATGGACCTACCTACACATCGCACACATGACCATGGGATTACGCTCCAGTTAGAGGGACAGCTGATTTTGGTACCGTATCATCGTTATCTCCTACATCGGCCAGGGTTTCCACCGGGTCACGTGGAACACTCGGAAGTTTTTACTGAATCTGAAGAACGTTGTGAGCCTAATTAGGGGGTCATCGGAGTATAGGCTAGGAACGGTATGTCTGAAAAAGGGTTAGAGCGCAAAGGATGGACGGAATCAAGGGTAAGCGAGCTGCGACGCATGTTGCCTCGCCAACTCGTCTGGCACGAGGCCTCCTAAAATAGACGAGAGCCAAACACGACCAAGCCATAACACTGACATCTCAGTTAAGGTTGGCCTTGATAAGTATGACGGTTTTCGCGAGCACAGATGGGCCTGGAACCCTCTCCCGGTCGCATCATCGCATTCCCGCTCCATTTCTACAGCACACCTCAAAAACAGAGAAGTCGATCCAAGGCGCCTAATCAGATCTCGTCACAACGTTTTTCGAGTTCTCCGACAGGTACGTTGACCACGTTATTGCAGTTTTTCCTTCTCCGATCAAGGAGTCTATCGAGGGATTCTTTTGACTCTCGTGTTGATATATTTCTTTTCGAGTTGGCTCATGGGGAAATCAACTACATAGTTATAAAGTCCCCGATCTCTTTCTTCATGTTCACCCGTATTTTTTTCCACAGGTCATGACGTCCGCCAACTCCTCTTCCTGGCGTCTCCCCGTGTTTGCCGGACAGGGAATCTCGTCCATCAACGCTCCTCAGACTCGTCAACAAGCCTTACTTGATGCCTCCTCCCCGTCAGGTTCCGTTCTTCTCTCTGCCTGTCACGAAGCGTTCCAAGATGAGCTGTCATCATTATCTTTAATCGACCTTTTACACGTGCAAGTCCACATGGCGGATTTTCAAACACGCGAAGCTCTCGTCGCTTTACCCCCGGAGCGCTACCTTCACAACTCCGTCTTCTCCACCTCGACGCTATTCCTCGTCCAGGCGCTTCGGTATCTCGCCTTCGTCGAAGCGACGGCTTTGTCAACGGGCTCGCTTCGCCCCTTCACCGACATTCTGGAGCGTAACCTGGAGCATGGCGTTGGGATCCTTGGCTTCTCCTCGGGGATTCTCCCAGCCTGCGTCGCGGCCACGTCATTCTCGCTCCACAAATACATATCGACCGCTGTGGAGGTCTACCGTTTGGCCCTCTGGATTGGGATTCGCTCCCAACTTTACCGCCAAGAGACCCTCGCGGCCGCATCCCTTGATCAGCACACCTCACTCCCTTGGAGCATAGTACTCATCGGTCTCGATCGCGAGTCGGCAGAAACCTCCGTGCTGGAATTCAACAAGGTAATCATCACATGTCCCTTTATGTACGTTTGACGTGTTTCGCTGATATTTTCCTTCAAATTAAGTCCCACCCTGCAGTGTGCCTTTATGTAACAGCAGTCGTGGACAGCACGTGTATGACAATCTCCGGACGACCGGATATCCTGGCCGATTATGCGACCCAGATGATGACCGACAAGACCGACATCATCATTCATCACACCACGCTTGACACACTTTATCACGCTTCCATCCACGCAAATAGCCTACGCAATCAGGTTCTCGCGGATGCAGCATCCAGGAACATCCACTTCCCTACCTTTTCTGACCTCAAACTACCGCTCGCATGCACGTTCACGGGCAACCCCGTCACCCCGGGATCAACGACCGGAACTCTCCTTGAAATGGTCGTCGACATGATTCTCACGCAACCCGTGAATTGGAGACTCCTCGTGGACCGACTCGTAGCGCGTTGTCCGTCCGATACCCACCTACAAGTCATCAACGTCGGTCCTGGCTCTGGTCTTGCACGCGTCATCGAGCGATCGTTCCCTGATGGGTTGAGCACCATCATCGATCTGACTACCACGGACGACGATACCTCTCGACGTCCTCAGGCGAAACGAGAACCCATCGCGATCGTCGGCATGGCGGTTAAGATGCCCGGGGCTTCTAATGCATCAGGATTATGGGAGGTGCTTGAGCAAGGCATAAACACGATTTCCGAGGTGATTTTTGTTGTCAATCTGGTCTTGCAACGCTAATCGGACTTGGACTTTATTCAGATCCCGAACCATCGCTTCAAAGTCTCCGATTATACAGATGGACCGGATCGCACACGTCCACGCATGAAGGCGCATACCGGAAATTTCGTCGATGGGGTAGACGAATTTGACAACAGGTACGTCTTTTTCAACCTAGATGAGTTATAGTAGACCTCACCCTGCCGAATGAATTGCTAGATTTTTCAGGATAAGTCCACGTGAGGCGAAGAGTATGGATCCTCAGCAACGTATGCTTCTCCACACCGCATACGAAGCTTTAGAAGACTCTGGTTACGTCCCTGGTTCCACGCCTACCTTTCGACCTGAAACTTTCGGTTGCTTCATTGGCGCCGCTACCCATGACTATATACAGAACCTCAGGGACGAAATTGACGTCTATTATAGCACCGGTTTGTAGATCTTAATTCCCGAGGGAAACTTTGTTGATATCCTGCGTTAGGTACTTTGAAGGCGTTTTTGAGCGGTCGCATATCGTATGCGCTTGGACTGAGTGGCCCGTCGATCGTCGTGGACACGGCTTGTTCATCATCCATCGTTGCGGTTTACCAAGGCGCTCGGGCTCTCATGAACCGAGACTGTGATGCGGCCCTTGTCGGTGGCGTCAATGTCGTCTCAAGTCCTGATGTAAGATTTCGCTCTTTCGTATCTTCTTGAGCTAATCAAACACCTATAGATGTTTCTGGGTCTCGACCGAGGGCACTTCCTCAGTCCGTCCGGTCAGTGCAAGGCTTTCGATGCCTCAGCGGACGGGTACTCGAGGAGTGAAGGCTGTGGTATTTTCGTCCTCAAGCGACTTTCAGACGCTCTTGCAGAGAACGATCGTATCATGGGCGTCATCCGTGGCATCGAAGTCAATCACAGCGGGCAAGCACACTCGATCACACACCCTCACCCGCCCACCCAAGCTCGTCTTTTCAAGCAAGTTCTTGATAACTCTGGGATAGACGCAGCTCGTGTCAACGTCGTTGAAGCCCACGGGACCGGTACTCAAGCGGGGGATCCAGCGGAGCTAGAGGCGATCCGGAACGTCTTCTGCCGGAACCGCCATCCGTCCAATCCGCTCCATGTGACGTCCATCAAAGCCAATATCGGTCACCTCGAAGCTGCTTCTGGCGCGGCCGGCTTGGCGAAACTCCTCCTCATGCTGAGGAAAAGGACGATCCCGCGCCAGATATCGCTTCAGACTCTGAACCCCCGCATTTCCCCTTTGGAAGCTGACCATACGAGGATTGACGTCGTATCCGTGCCATGGACACCCTCCCACAGGGATGCTACGAGAGTTGCGCTCCTCAATAACTTTGGAGCTGCAGGGTCAAATACCGCTCTTCTTCTCGAGGAGCATCTGGACCCTGTTCGGCCTTCCCAGGGAGCGCGGATGCACTTTGTGTTCGGGATGTCCGCCAAGGATGACGTGGCGCTTGAGGCGCTTCGGAAGGGGTACTTGGAGTTCCTTCGGGGTGGTCCGGACACTGTTTCGCTTGTTGATGTCGCGTATACCTCCACTGCCCGCCGACAGCTCTATGACCACCGTCTGGCCATTTCAGTGAGCAGTGTCGATGACCTCGTCGCGAAACTAAGTAGGGCGCTGCCTGTTGTGGTGAAAGCGAGAGATGCACGGGTCGTCTTTGTTTTTTCGGGACAAGGCGGGCAATACCTTGGCATGGGGAGCGTTCTTTATCGGACAGAACCACTCTTCAAAAAGCATGTAGATCATTGCGAAAGTATTCTCGTCAAGGCTGGATTTTCTGGCGTGCTCTCCATTATCAACGCCGACGTAGGGGCCCAGTCAAGTGGGTTGTCTGTACTTCAAGAATTCGAGGCCTACCAAGCAGCGATCTTCTCCCTTGAATATGCTCTCGCCCAGCTTTGGATTTCGTGGGGGATTTTCCCGGCTGCCGTCGTAGGACATAGGTATGCTTCTCGTTCATCCGTTTTACAATACTGAGGGCATAATTCCTTTTTCAGCCTGGGGGAATACGCTGCGCTGGCAATCGCTAACGTCTTGTCTCTTGATCATGCACTTCTTACCGTCGCCAAACGCGTGCGTTTGATGGTTCAGCTGTGCGCAGTGAACTCCACGGGAATGATCGCCGTCAATCTGGGGGCGGCTGCGGTAGAAGACCTGCTCCGCGTCTCGCCAGACTTCGCGGAATTGTCAATCTCGTGCTACAATAGCCCCCTCGATTGCGTTGTATCCGGTCCTTTGGGGGAACTCAGGGTTTTCAAGGAATACTTAGACAAGGAGGTCGGTTGCAAGAGCCTCATACTCACCGTACCCTTTGGATATCACAGCCGTGCGATGTCCCCTTTACTAGACGACCTCACCGCTTTTACCCGGCTCATCTCGCTAAATCCGCCAACCGTTCCCATCGTCTCTACTGTCCTGGGCACGCTGGTCCTTCCGGGCGATGAATCCGTCTTTGACTCCGGGTATTTCGCCCGTCATTGTGAGGAGCCCGTGCGATTCGAGAAGGGGATCTGCAGTCTGCTAATGTATCCCTCGTCCGGGGCATTCGACGCTTGGATCGAGATCGGACCTCATACCACGACGCTTCCCATGTTGAAGTCAAATGGTAGCCTTCCCCGGGGTAGCACACTTCTAGGATCCCTCAAGAAACAGCAAGACCCTTGGTCGACTCTTACAACGAGCCTGACGCAGTTGTATACCTCTGGTGTTCGCGTGGAATGGCGAGGCGTCTTTGCGCATATGGAGAGTCCGGCGTGCATCAGCCTTCCGTCATATCCGTTCAACAAGTCCAAGTTCTGGGTGCCGTACACGGAACCTACGACAATCAGTGCGCCGGGCGGACCACCGGTCGCACAAATTCCTCGGGCACTGGCACAGTCCTCGAAGAGTTACGAGATGCTAGAAACTTGGTTGCAGCACCCGTCGCGCGAGAATGGATTTGTGGCCGTCTTTGAGACCCAGATAAAGAAGCTCGCTCGTTTCATCGTTGGCCATCGCGTAGGTGGGGTGCCGTTGTGTCCCGCTTCTGTGTACATCGAGCAAGTCTTTGCTGGCGTTCATCTAGGCTGTCACTATCTCGGGGTCAAGCTTCAAGATAACCATGTCGTTCTCCGTCGTATGGAATTCGCGAAACCTCTTGTGTACGACGAGGAGGTGGACCGTGTTGTTACTACGACCATCACCATCCACGAGCGTTCGGGCACGTTTAGCGTCAGCTCTCGGGCCCAACCTTCTAATGAAGACTCCATTCATTGTCATGGACAGTATCAACTCAAATCCATGCCGCGGACAACGACCAAGTTCACCCAAGTTTTCCCTGTTGTTGCACGGCGCATCGCGGATGTCGTTCGGACGGACGGCCGGCAACCTCCGGAGGTGTTCTCGACACGCACGGCATACGATGTCATCTTCCCCCGTGTCGTCGATTATGCCAAAGAATACCAGACGATGCGGTCAATCACCGTGGAGGCAAATGGTATGGAAGGATGCGCTACCGTTTCCCTCCCTGTCAATCACGACCGCGGAACGTTCGTCGTTTCACCCGTTTTCGTCGACACGCTGCTACATGTCTCGGGATTTGTGGCAAACCTCCAAGGGGTGCCTAACGATGCGTACATCTGCAATGAGATTCACTCTCTCAAGGTCGTCCCGGACCTCGTAGATCGAAACGCGTCGTACACCGTCTACTGCAGCAACTCTTGGATGCCGGGCAAAGAGGTCGTGGTCTCGGAAGCCTACGCCGTCTTATCGTCGAACCCGAAACAGATCGTTGCGTACATCAAGGGGATGCAATTCCGTCGGGTTCGCCTTGACAGGCTGAAGAGGGGACTGGTTCTTGCCGCAGGGAAGACCTCTCTCCTTCCGGCGTTTGAGATGAAGCCGCCCAATCCTAAACTGGCCTCTCGGGCATCTACTTCTCGACCCATGGCGCCGAAACCGGATGATGGTTCAACCGTACTTAGCCTAGTCGTTGACGTTATATCTCGCGCTTGCGAAGTCGGCATTGATGACCTTTCCATGGACACAGAGCTGGAAGCAATCGGGGTGGATTCGCTGATGTCAATCGAGATTCTGGCCAGGATCAGGCGCACGTTTCCAAGTACGAACCTTCACCAACATTCGTTGGCTTTCTGCAAGACGGTCGGCGATATAGTCAATGAAGTGTCCATGAAGGCCGAAAACGGTTGCCCGAGAGGTTCATCTAGGACCGTTTCTAGCGGCATCCCGTCCCCAAGGACTCCCGTTCACGACGATATCCTCTTTGATCCTCCCCACCTCGCCATCGGCGGACCGGATGTGAAGCATGTGCTTGCGAGCGTTCTCCAGCTTGGCATTGCCGAGATTGAAGATGATGCCGACTTTACGTCCTTGGGTATGGATTCGTTGTCCTCGATTGAGGCTCTCCATACTCTCAAACACGACTTCGGCTTGGACCTTCCCAGCAACCTCTTCAGCGTCTTCCAGACCCCGCGGAATGTCCAATCCTATGTCCATTCCCGCATTCAAGTTTCGCGTAAGTTGGGGGACCGCCTTGACTCTCCAGGCCTGGACGGGAAGACTGGATATGACGTCGACCTGGTTCAAGCCCTGGAAATCGGTACGGCACCTGTCCTTCTTCAGGAATCGGACTCGGATCGGGCTCCCATATTCCTCTTCCACGATGGCAGCGGTTTGGTGAACTACTATAGTCGTCTCACCCATCTGGGACGTGCCGTATGGGGCATCAACAACCCGCATTTTACCACATCCCGGCCATGGAATGACGTACTCTCCATGGCGAAATCGTATGCGGATTCCATCATTGAGTTGACTCCGGGTCCGCTTATACTTGGAGGTGAGTGCGGCGCTCATGAAGATGGACCCTACACTGATATGCCATAAATAGGTTGGTCCTTTGGTGGCGTATTAGCCTACGAGGTCACCCTTCAACTTCAAGCAAGAAACGTACACGTCCAAGGCATCCTCCTTATAGACGCCCCACCTCCTATCAACCACGTCCCTCTATCTGACTCCCTCATAGACGCCGTCATCACTCTCGATACCACAATTAGTCGCTCGCCGGATTTGCAACGATTAATGAAGGCCCAGTTTACCATGAGTACCCGCATACTCGGGAGCCACTCTCCTCAAGCAAACAAATACCCACACCTCCGCGCTGTCCTCCTCCGCTCAAGAGAAGGCTTTAACCCTCCCGACGTCCCGAATATCCCTCTTTGGGTGAAGGATCGCGGCAACCCGAGGCAAGCGGTTGTCGACTGGGAAACCCTGGTGGGTTCTCCCGTCAACATGATTGATATCCCTGGAAACCACTTCCAGCCTTTCCACCCATCAAACGTACATGTATTTCGAACTCGCCTGTGACATGGTCTCGAATTAATGACTTTGCTTTGCAGATTCATGAAGTCTCCCTCCGGATGATAGAAGGCTGCAAATACATAGAAGACAACATAGTGGACACCACGTCCCTCATAACATGAACGTTACGTAGAGACCTTGGCTATTTCTGAACTACGCGCTGATTTCTTGTTTCTCGCTCATACCAAGCATTCTTGATTCCACTATTTGACCATATTACTACTATTCTGAACTGGCGTTGTATTTTTTGCACCTGTGGCACCCACTTTACCCCTCTTATTAGAGTGACTTGTAGGGGGCACAATCACCTCTAATTAGAGTCGATATGAGCCATTTCACGCTAGTGCAGTTAAAAGTGTGGTTTAATATGCCACTTGGTGCAAAGTGCTCGTTGCTAACGAATGGCGGGGCCATCAATCTCCCATCACTGTCCATCAACATTGCCATAGGGCCACCTCATCGTCTCCCACGTTACCCTCGCTGCCACTAACACCCCCGAACGATGTTCTCCCGCACTCCCACACCCTTTCCCCCATCAAATCCCGCCTCCCTCGAGCCCAACCTCTTCCCCTCACCT
>Ga0307516_10001975_pt1 | contig 28081 bp, 26 predicted proteins | sample 19_EM_MG_FD_203310 | JGI IMG/M metagenome (GOLD analysis project Ga0307516, IMG submission 203310) | Populus trichocarpa ectomycorrhiza microbial communities from riparian zone in the Pacific Northwest, United States - 19_EM | ecosystem: Host-associated > Plants > Roots > Unclassified | place...
CTGTATTTTGAGACATATTCGCCTCGGGAGTCTCAGGTGCGCGAGGAAACAAAAATCTGACTAGATACATGTTGTGTACTCATCCCATAATATACTGGAGAATATTTTCAACGAGGGGGGACATGTGATGCGTGAGATACAGGGGGGGAACGATTACTCTTCCGGGCACGACTTCTGCGTGATCGATAGTACTTCAAACCAACCGATTCCTCCCCTTCCAACCGCACCAGGCCCAGCGAATCAAATGTCGACCTGAGTCGGTGCCCCCGAACTTGCACCAAGACACCACCGATGCCGACCCCCCACCCCCTCCAGGTGGGGTCCACCCTCTCAAATATATCGTCGGTATTTGTTTTGCTGTGGCTTTTATATAATTGAAACTCGGCAAACCTATATACTATGACGTGGGTCCCAAAGGATACTCCTTCTCTTTGAGCCCTCAATCGAGAGTCGTGCTCGAGGCAAACCCAGAGACCGGTAAGAGTACCCTCCGTTGCTGCTGAGGCCTGAGGTGCCGGCCTACCTCTACCATCAACGCTGGCATCATGTCCCAAGCGGGTTCGTTCGTTGTCCCCTCGGTGTGAACAGAGTAAAGAACAGCTCTCCAATTTCATCCGAAACCTAAAAATCCAGGTTCATCACCCCTCGTTCGGAGTGGGTCGACGAGAGAACCGACCGACCCTACGAAGCACATTCTTGACCCAAACACCATCCCTGGACTGATGCGCCCCGCGAAACCTAACCTAAGATCCCCCCGCGGGCTTGCACTCGTACCCCCACGACAATTGTCATCATCGGACCGCCCCTTGGGCAGAGTTCAGGATTGCATCTGATGCGACGGTGGTTTGGTCCCGGGGTCCGATCGGGGGGGGGGGTGGTTGAACCCGGAGATGTTAACGGGTATTTCGAGGCGAACGAAGACGTGAGGTCCTTGACGAATGTCTGAGCAGCGAGGGCTCTCCGCTTTGGAGGTACCTGAATATTGAGAGGTTGAGTGGATTCGGCGTTTTTAGGTGGAGGAGCCAAGACGCACGGAAGTACACCATGAAGAGCGGAATGACCTGGATTTGTTCTGGAAGACCAACCTACCGTCATCTCAGCTAAAATCCTCACATCATCGTGTTTCCCAGCAACCAGAAAGTGAGGTCGGCCTCGGCGGACGCTCCCCTTAGTGTCCAGCCGTTCCCAGAACGATGAGTCAGAGCCACTGTAATCCAGCACATTTCTGGTGGTGGTACATTCGCGGAGCAATTCCCCGACGCTATGTCGAGGATCCGGGTCTCCGGTTGGCCAGGACACTTCATTGATAACCACCTAAAGGGTGAAAACACTGAGGAATTAGAAGCGAAGTTGTGGTCAGAGGATCGGAATAAAGGAGACCATACAGGGAACGGGGAGTTGGTCGATGACCTACGCTATGGATATGTTGATTGTCGTTCTCCTCCATGCTCCGGGTGAGGGCGGTGCGTCGAGTGATCCTGACGTCCTAAAGTAAGAAACAATACGCGTCCAAAAAACTACCCACTTTAATTACACGACGCACAAACCGGTCGAAAGGAAACAGGGGAAAGAAACGTACAACATCGTAAGGTCCGTTGCTTTGCACTGCTGACCGACCTTCAGTAGTTCCCTTGCACTATGGAACAGAACCTGAATCACCGTATCGAACTAGCCGCGTTCGCTGCTCGGTTGCGTGTGGTCCAGATCCTCCCTGGCAGGCCGATCAAAACACTTCGTGACATGCGCACCTCCATAGATGGAACATCCTCACCAAACGCGTTTAACTGCGCGCGGTCCAAAATCCGAACTTTGAGTTAAACTTGATGTCCTGGCGGTGCGCCCCTGCTGCTCTTTGACGGTGGACGCACGGCGCGGCTACATTGGACCAACTCAAAGAACCCGATGGATCTGGCAAGCGGGGATACACTAGATAAGTAGGCTCAACCGATTCATCCAAACTCCTGACGTAGAGGGACTCACGTGTACTTGGATCAACACGACACGAGACCCCTACCGACACCAGACTCTAGCCGTCTGGGGTAGGTTGGATGCGCGTGCTCAGGCAGTTCCGGAGTCCTTGAATGTAACTCCACCGTAAGCAGCCGATAGGACCTGATCGAGAGAGGCGGGGTCGCTGCGGGCGGGGTAGGATGAACGACACGACTACATGCGAGGCAGAGGTTTTTGTTCGTGCAGTGGGAACGAGTTGGCGGCGAGAAGGATGGGCGGAATGAAAGGCGAACTGCATCCTCTGTCGTCGGATGACCTTTGTAAGCGGACAGAGTTGGAGTCTGCTCACGGAGCTGAAAGATTTTCGGATGAAATGGATGAGCAAGTCGAAGAGAGCGGTAGGAGTAAAGATACCCGGCTGTATCGCGGGCGTGACGAGGAATAGGACAGCTGGATAGCGTAGCTGGGATCTTCCTGGATCGAGCTGGATCGAGAGACGCGATGGTAAGAAAGGCGCCGACACGCTACATCGAAACTTGTTCTGTGCTTCTGCACGACACCCTTCCCGACCCCCGCCTCCTTGGTTTGTCAAGGCCGGTCGCAAATCCGTAAGCCCTCTCACTCGAGGAATGTTTCTGTACTCCTCGCGGCGCTCAAGAGGCGTCAGGCTGTTTGCTACCCAGACCAAGATACCAAGTATACTGTTTGGCTTCCGGCTGGAAAGGTCGTCGAGGCTGGAGATTATGTTATGATTCGTCCTGAACACGTCATGACGCACGATAATACCGGTCCTACGTCCTGGTCGATCCCTGTGCCCTCAAGCCGTGTCAATCCCTCCACCCCCAGAACACCCCCGAATCAATTGTAAACGGCTCTCGGAACTCAAAGCTGCCATCCCAACGTTCTCATCCGACCTACCACTCAATACTCCTCTCGTCTGATCTTCGACCTCTCGGCCCTCGTTCCACACGTTTCCGGTCCCAACAGTGTCAAAATCTCCACCCCACTTCCCCAATTCGAATCCTCCAAGATCGCGATCCAAAAGGCGTATCTCGTGAGCTGCACAAATTTCCGTGTGTCGGATATCGTTGCTGCCGCGGACGTGCCCAAGGACCAAAAGATCGCTTCCGGGGTGGTGTTTTACATCGCAGCTGCTAGTTCGGTTGTCCAATGGGAAGCTGAGGAACTGGGTCACTGGGATGTTTTGATTTCCGCTGGCGCCAAGGTTCTGCCTGCCGGGTGTGGTCCGTGTATCGGGCTGGGTGTTGGGCAGCTGGAGGAGGGCGAGACGGGAATCGGCGCGACCAATCGGAACTACAAGGGCAGGATGGGACACTCCAAAGCTCAGGCTTACCTCGCTAACCCGGCCGTCGTCGCAGCTAGCGCAGTCAAGGGATACATATGCGGTCCGGACTCGTTGGACCCGAGTACCTTACCGAAAACAGACCGCCCCACCTTCTCGATTTCGATCACCGAACCCACCTCCTCCGCTGAGCTGACCACGGAAGTTGAACCTCTGCAAGGTTTCCCATCTACGTTCAGAGGACCGCTGTTATTTGCCTCGCAGGATAACCTGAACGCGGACGGGATCTACCCAGGGAAATACACCTACCAGGACGACATCACGCTCGAGAAGCAAGCGGAAGTCGTGATCTCGGAGAACTACGATCCAGCATTCGCCACCCCTGTCGCCTCCATTCGTTCCGGTCAGGGGTCATCGTTCTCCGACGTGGGTGCGAAGGAAGGTGTCATTCTCGTTTCAGGATACAACTTTGGAACCGGTTCCTCCAGAGAACAAGCCGCGACGGCTCTCAAGGCTACAGGGATCCCACTCGTCATCGCGGGTTCGTTCGGCGACATCTTCAAACGAAATGCCATCAACAACGGACTGGCCTGTATTGAGTCTCCGGAACTCGCCAGAGACCTGATCGAGACATACGCTAAGGACAACAAACGTGGCGCTGGAGGGAGCGAAGGGGAGTTGACGGTTGATAAGGGTTTGGACGTGAACGTGAACGTGGTTGAGGGCGTTGTGGAGGCGACGTATCCGAGCGGAGGTTTCAAGACGTATAAGGTTTGTGTTCTGGGATCTAGTGTCCAGGAGTTGTGGCTTTGTAGTGGACTCGAGGGTTTCGTGCTCAAGTCTATCCAGCAGGCGGCCGGCTTGAGCAGCGCCGGGAAAAAGTTCGGATTAATCGTCGTTACATTTCTAGCTTTGCTTTGCATATATGTGCAGTATATTGACATCGACCTGTACGTGTTATATCCAGGACTAGGCGCTTTCCCCTCGTTGTCGCAATCCACAACCCGCACCCGCACGATCAAGGAGTAGGAGTCGACCCGCTCAATGAGTCTCTCGGTCGTGACGTGGTCAGGATCGAACCAACCCATTCGAAAGTCTGTGCCCGGAAGACCGTCTGGCCACACGCCCGTATTTATTCCCACCAAATAGCCTGCATACGCGGCCGCAGGACTGCAGATCGACGGACAGGTCGCCTATCTCGGCATCAGTAGCTTGGGCCATTTTGCACAGCCTGCGCGCCACGCCCCTTACTCGCAACTACCACGACTTTCGATGATGGATCCAAAGTCCCAGCCACCGAAACGTCGGGATGTTGCTCTCTCCACGTTGAATGTGGCTATCGATGCCATGAATATCGCGAAGGACGTAATGGGGGGGACACCGGCCAAGGCTGCTTTTGCTTCTGTCAGCGTTATCCTCACCATGATCAGAGTGGGTCTCCTTCCCATCCGCCCTGGTAAACCGCACGCTAATGTACACAGGATTCAACACTCAACAAAACTGACTTTGTTGAGCTTGGGCTGGCCTGCGCCGACGTACTCCAGGCCCTTTATCGGGGGATCAAGGGCAGACGGGAGGACGAGCTTAGCGAGTCCCTCCGCGAGGCGATTGAACAGTTGACGAAGCAAGTCCAACCAGTGATGAACATTGCGGACGATCCACTTACCGCGCTCTAAATCGCAGGACTGTAAAGGAGATTGAGGAGCGGGTCACCGAAAAGGGGAAACGGAATAGAGTGCATAGACTCTTCCATGCGAGGAATGATAAAGAAATGATCACCTCCTGGAGGTCAGATCTCACCAGGATCCTCGGCATCTTCAACGTGCGCTCAATTATTTATGTATGGCTATTGCTGATTGTCCACTCTTAGGCTGAAGTTGCAATCAATACAAATGCAAACACTTCTGCTATTCAACATGGTGTCACAAGCACCCACACCCTTGTCTCCAACATTTATCACAATATGCTGCAAAGTCATGGAGAGACTGATGGCCAATATTGTTTAGTGAGTGTAGCCTCCAATCCACTAACAATATGATGCTCATCACCCCCTAGACTCAAGCCAGGTTGGTGATCTCAAATACCACATGATTTGCAGTCTCACATGTACTTCTAGCACCCCACTGGGAGAATTACCTCCACCTCCACCACCCTGCTTCGGCCGTGATGATCTCATCAAGGAGATTGTCAGCCTTGCCAAAAACCTCACACCTATTGCTCTCATTGGTGCTGGTGGGATTGGCAAGACATCCATTGCCCTGGCCCTCCTCCACAATGACCAGATCAAGGAAAAGTTTGGCAAGAACCGCTGGTTCATCCGTTGTGATGAGTTTCTACCAACACTACCTCTCTTCCTCCGCCATCTCTCCGATGTCATTGGTGCAGGTGTTGAGAACCCTGAGCGCTTGACCCCTCTACAACCTTTCCTGTCCTCAAAGGAAATCCTCATAGTCCTTGACAATGCTGAATCTATTCTTGACCCAAAGGGAAAGAATGGTCAGGAGATCTACAAAGTGGTTGAGGAACTGGGCTTGTTTGAGACAATATGTCTCTGCATTACCTCCCGCATCACAACTGTCCCCCGACTCTGCAAGAGACCAATTATCCCAACATTATCAATGGAAGCAGCATGTGATATCTTTTACAGCATCTACAATGACAGGTGTCAGTCTGATGTCATCACCAACCTTCTTGAGCAATTGGGCTTCCATGCTCTCTCAATCACATTACTTGCTACGACTGCATCCCAGAACATGTGGGATCATGATCGGCTGGCAAAGGAGTGGGGTGTGCACCGCACACAGGTTCTTCAGACAGACCACAATGAAAGCCTTGCTGCCACCATTGAACTATCCCTCACCTCCCCAATGTTCTCTGAACTTGGCCCCAATGCATGTGACCTCCTTGGTGTCATTGCCTTCTTCCCCCAAGGAGTTGATGAGAACAACCTTGACTGGCTGTTTCCCACCATTTCCAACAGACAAACCATTATTGATAAATTCTGTGTCCTTTCCTTGGCATATCGAAGTAACAACTTCATTACAATGCTGGCACCACTGCGGGATTATCTTTGTCCCAAGGATCCAAAATTATCCCCACTCCTTTGTGCAACCAAGGGACATTACTTCAGCCAGTTGTCAGTTAGGGTTGATCCTGATGAGCCTAACTTTGAAGAAACAAAATGGATCATGTCAGAGGATGTGAATGTTGAACACTTGCTTGATGTCTTCACATCTACTGATGCAGACTCAGATGATGTCTGGGATGCCTGTGTTTCTTTCATGGAGCACCTCTGCTGGCACAAACCACGTCTGGTCATGCTAGGGCCAATAGTCAAAGGGCTTTCTGATAATCATACCTCCAAGCCAAAATGTTTATACCAGCTCTCACAGTTGTTTTGTCAAGTTGGAAATTATGTGGAGGAAAAACAACTCCTTATTTATGCCTTGGAGCTCTGGAGAGGGCAGGGGAATAAGGTTTGGGTTGCTCATGTGCTAATACTCTTGGCCAGGGCAAACCTGTTTCTGGACCTCTACACAGAAGGGATGGAGCTGGCAAAAGAATCAATAGGGATATTTGAAGAACTCAATGACATCTCAGGGCAAGCAGATTCCTTGCAAGAGCTTGCTGAGTTATTGTGCCATGATGGGCAGCTTGATGCTGCAGAGGAAGCTGCATCCAAATCAATCACCCTCCTGGATCAGGGTGAACAATTTAGGCTTTGCCAAGGTTACCGTCTCCTTGGCAAAATATGCAACTCAAAGGGGGAGATGGAGAAGGCCACTGACCACCTTAAGACAGCCCTTGGGATTGCATCCCCTTCTAACTGGGATTCAGAATGTTTCTGGATCTTTTTCTTCCTAGCAGGGGTGTTTTTTGGCCAAGGCAGGTTTGATGATGCACATGCTCACATTGGACATGCCAAGCTGTATGCAGTCAGGTACCCACATGAGCTGTGTTCTGCAATGAAGAAGCAGGCCGAATTTTGGTACCAGGAAGGCAGGATTGCAGAGGCGAAGTCAGAGGTTTTGTGTGCTCTCAGTGGATTTGAGAAGCTTGGAGCAGCAAAGGATGTGGAGGACTGTATGGAACTCCTCCAGGTGATAGAAATGAAACAGCTGGCTGTGTCTGATGACCCAGATCCCATTGGTGAGCCCCTAAAAACCATGCTAGTTCCCATTGATGTTGAACCTGCATCCTCAGTGTGTGGTACTGAACAATGATACCATCCTACACTTACTCAATGCATACCTCTGAACCATCAATCCCCCATCCAGATTGTTGCCATTGTCCCCCCTCACCAAAGGCATCCTCCATACTGATTGACCCCCTGTAACTGCACACCATTTTATATTTTGTCATCTTGCTACCTGCTGTTCACCTGCAGCCTATCTTGTTCAATTCCCTATCTTCTGTGTAGTATTTGTTTTGCTTTTGTGCCATAGGCTGTCTGTGACCCCTGAATCCATTAATCCTGGATCACTATACTACAGGTAATCACTCACCACAGAATCCCAGTACTTTTATTTCCCTGTTCCCTTCTTGTAAGTGACTGAGTTTAAAAAGCAAGGTGGCTTGTGAATAGACCAATGTCTGAAACTACAAAGAATAATGACCCCTACTGTAGAATCCTACAAAGGAAAGTATTTGTGGGCTCATATCCTCCACTTCACACTCAAACCCAGGTCCCTAGATCCCTCCATTAGCCAGGTTTGTTGAGGACTTCATCAACATGGTACTTTGTGCTGAATGGTTGAAGAATATTGCAGCCATGCTGAGGCAACCAACTATGCTTCAGATTACCTTCCAAAGAGTGACTGCTACAAAAGTAAGGTGTTGCATAGTTGAACTACTTGAATCCTTTGCATGTAGTCAGGGTTAAAAAGGAATATGCATCCAATATGTAATGTCCCAGAAGTCCCCCTTCCTCCATACAAGAGATGAGATTTTCAATAAAAATTTCAAATAGATGCTACAAATTTACACAATTTCAATCGCGCGCCTCAATGCGCCTTCAGCCAGTAATCAACATCGGCTTGGATGCTCGCATAGAAATCCTTGGTCGTCTGGAGGGGATTCCAGCCCAATTTCCGACCACGCTCAGCCCGAGCACGAGAGTTGGTTCCCATCCCCAAAAGAGCGAGCTTGTACAACTCGGGGTCCACGTCCGCTTCGTTCAGCTGAACGGCCTCCGGAGACGCCACCTTCCCGCGGGCGTAAAGATCCTTGGCGATCACCTCAACCGCAGCGAGCTGCTGGTACTCCCCACTTTCGAGGAAATAGAACCCGTCGCGGCCAGAAGGAGGTTGTTTTCCGGACACGATCGCGTCGAAGAGAATACTATAGAACTTGCTGACTTGAGGTATTTTGGAACACGTCAATTGGGGTCAGAGCGCAGAACGACACAGATTGCGCACCCTCATCAGTGTGCACGTGCGGCCAGATGTTCTTTCCATCGCCGACGTAGACGGCTTTGCCCAAATTGACAGCAAGTTTGATTATGCCGGGGATTTGCTGGGACTGGGGGTTCTGGAGACCTTCCTTGACGAAGATGTTATCGGCAAGGCCCCAGATCGTGGAAGGGAGGACGATCCAGGTCCTCGCATACCCTACATAGACAGCGGTTAACCCTGCGGATAGATTCAACTACCAGGATCCATTACCTTCTTCCGCGGCGGCCACGATGGTGCGATCGATGATCCTATGGGGTTGGGTGTCGGCCAAGCTCTCGATCTTGGGAATGTCGAGGTCGGAGTAGATTTCGGAGCCCGCATATTTTCCCTCGGCGTTGTCCGTCAAGACGCCAGTGCCAGACTAGAAAGCGGAATGGAACGGTGAGGTTCTATGCGGATGTCGTCTATAGAGGTGGCGCTCACAGTGTGAATCAGGATTGGGGCAACACCGGTCTCTTGGAACCTGGCCTTAAGACCCCTCAGAATGGCTTTGGTCCCTTCAAGGTGGTCAGCGTCGGCCTGGAAATCCGAAATGCTCCGGGTTAGTCGTCGACGCGTCACAGGGGTTAGGGACTTACGGTCTGGAACACGATATCGGATTGAGCAGCGAGTTTCTCCAAACCGGCAACGTCGTCGAGGGACCCAAGGACGGTCTTGAATCCCAACTTTTCGAAGACCTTGGCCTTTTCGGCAGAGCGAAGGTGAATGATTATTTCGTATTCGGCCCATTTGGGGTGTTGGATGAGATGGGCGAGGGCGCCGCCGCCAATGTAGCCTGGGATCACGCATGAGCAATGAAGAGACGGCGGAACGCGGAAAACGGTGAGGGCTGTACGCACCAGTAGCACCGATGAAAAGAATAGTCGGCATGGTTTACTCTTGGGAGATGAGAGAGGTGGTTGTTTTGTGGTGAGCTGCATCCTCTGTCGTCGGATGACCTTTATAGGTTGATAGAGTTGGGGCCTGCTTACGGAGCCTGAAGACTTTTGTATGGGATGGATGAGTAAGTCGAAGAGAGAGTGGTCAGGAGTAGAGATACCTGACTAAGGCCCCAACATCTGACAAACCGGATCGAACAAGAGGGGCGTTCAAAGATAAGCTCAGTGGCTCGGTGGAACCGCGCCCGAAACTTAGCGCCCGCGATGTGGCGCGTGCCGACCACGTGAACAGTGGGAGCCATGTCTGGAATCCTCCGTTCCACGGCCGAACGCGAACTTTGGTGGGGAGATGTGGTTATTCGCAAAACGGGAGTTTACGTAGAAACATTTCCGCATGTAATGCACGCGAAACGGGGGAAACACAGGCTGGGAAGGGCATCATAACAACCTGGCCCAGGGATCAATCGAATACACACAGCAACGGGGAACCGATACCGGGTATGTTTCACGGCCACCTGTGGTCGGCCTGAAGTGGCGTGTCCCGCCGGTCCTGGTCCATTTCTGCTACCCCGTTCAGAGGGAGGCAACTCCGTTACGAAGCCTTGAAGATTGGGTCCCAACTAGAGACCAATGGGCCAATGGACAATGGAAATGGGCGATCGTCTTCGTGACACGCCTCGATTTGATGGGGGGGCACGAAAGTGCACTCCCCCTCAACGGGCGGAATCTTACATACACTCGGTTAGTGGTATGACCCTCAAGTCGGTTTCCTCCAGATCCCGGCGAGATCCTCAGATGTATCGTTCTGTCGTAGCTTTTAATTGGAACGGCAAAATAACAAAGGATTCTTTCCCTCACGACTTTCTCCTTGAGCCCTCAATCCAGAGTGGAGCCAGAGGCAGGTGCGAGTACCCTTCGTTGCTGCTGAGGTGCCGGTCCACCTCCGCCCATCAACGCGGACATCATGTCACCGAACGGATTGGGCTGTTGTCCCTTCGGTGGGGGCAAAGCGAAGAACAGCTCTCCAATTTCATTCAGAACCTAAAAGCCCGGGGTTCGTCATCTCGTCGCTCAAAGCAGGTCGACAACGGAACCGACTGACCTTACGAATCTCTCTCGTGGCCAAAACCCCGCTTCTGGACTGATACGTCCCGCAAAACCTGACCCAAGATTCCCTCATCAACTTGCTCTTGTCCCCCTGCGCTCGTTGACATAACCGGACCGCGACTTGGGCAAAGTTCAGGGCCGGATCTGACGTGACGATAATTTCGTCTCCAGATCCGACCGAGAGGGCATTTGTGCCTGGAGGTATGAAGGAGGGGTATTTTGAGGTAAAGGAGGATGTGAAGTGTTTGACGAACGTTCGGGCGGCGAGGATATTTCCGTTTTGGAGGTACCTAAAGTTTGGGGGATTGAGTGGATTCGGGGTTCCGAGGACGAACAATGGGACGCACGGGAGTACACCGTGAAGAGCGAAATGACCTGGGTTCGTTCCGGAAGACCAATCTACCATCATCTCAGCCAAAACCCTCGCACTATCCCGTTTCCCAGCGGCCAAGAGATGAGGTTCGGCCTCTACGAACGCGCCCTCTAGCATCCATCCGTTCCCGAAGCGATGAGTTAGTGCTCAGCCATCATAACTCAGCGTATTTCCAAGGACGGTACCTTTGTACAGCAATTCCCCGACGTAGTGTTGAAGATCCGGGTCTCCAGTTGGCCAGGGACCTCTCTTCGCTGTCCATCTGAGAGGTGAAGTGATGTCGTCGTCGGAGGGTTGGGATAAAGGAGATTAGATAGGGAACGGAATGTTGGCCGGTGACCTACGCGATGGATCTGTCGATTGTCGTTTTCCTCCAAGCTCCACTTTGTCCGGTCAGAGCGATGAGTTGGGTGAGGCGTCCTAAAGCAAGAACCAATGCGTATCCAAAAAAACCCGGTTTGATCAAATATACTGGAGGAGATAGGAAAACGCACCTCGGGATTCCTCATTAATCTCCTCACCCTTACTATCATAAACCTCCAGCAAGAACGTCGTAAGATCCGTTCCACTGCCTTGCTGACCGGCCTTCAGGAGTTCCCTAGCGCTTTGGAACAAAACCTGAATCGCCGTATCGAATTGCCCCGATTTCGAATATCGGGATGCGAAGGTTCGAGCTTTCTGGTGAGCTTCGTAGGGTTGCCCTGAGGCGATCTGAGGTAGAATCGCGTTGAGCGCTCGAGTCACGGATGCGGAGGATGCCATCGAGTTCGAAATGTGGTGGTGGAGAGAGTGATAAGTACTCTACGTCCGTGGTGTGGAAGGATCGGTGTGGATGATCGAGATAGTCTCGGCGGGTTTGGATACGAGGATTGCAGTGGGGGACAATGCTATGGGATGCTATACGATAACCAAATCTCTTCTGTCCTCTGGTCTCCACCCAACCAAGGGCTCACAAACCTCGCCACGCCCGTCTTAGCCCCCCAGCCCAACAAGATGATGACAGTAGTAAACGAAGGATGGCAATCGAGCACAACTACAAGAGACAGAAAGGATCAGCATCCGGTCACATAGCACGGGTGAAAATGCGTTAGAAAAGATACACACCTCTCAGGCCAAATCCGGCGGCCATACCTCCCAAAACGTTCCTGATCACCCATTCCTTATCCAGTTTATCGTCGTCCAATACCTCAAGGGCAGAATTGATAACCGGGTGGGCGAGGATCGTGCCTTTCGCTCTCTCAGTAAATATCTGGGTGGAGTTTGTCGTCGAGGGTCTCCATATCGAAAGGAGGAAGAGGAGGAACAGCTTGCTCAGGGAGGAGTAGAGTAACGTCAATGATACGTGAGAAAGCCTAACGGGCGTCCGTCAGCATAGTTCAAGAACCAGGAAACAAGCACTACCTGAACTGTTGTCGGATGCCTGAAGGAGGGGTGGGTGTCTTTTTGCGGACATTGTACCAGTCGAGACAACCCAATGTAACATAACACCCGAGGGTCACTCCGCCGTGGAAGGTGAGCGTCTCTACACGATTAATATGGGCGAACCGGGGAAAATACCATGGATGGACCAACCAACGATGCACCCGACGAAGACACGAAGGCAGAGCTCGGTTTCGACTTGAGACCAAGGTATCCCTTCCGCTTCACGCCCGAACACATCGCTGTCGATATCTTGACCGCGTCGTTAACTCCCCGGAGCTCTAGTTCGACAGAAGGTGGCGTTACTTAGGTGAGTCCATCTGATAACTGGTTGAAAGCATCAGCCGGATTCCATTAGGTGTGGGAAGTAGGATACTCACATGCATCAACCCATATCAACGTTGCGCCGAGCCTCGTAATCAGTTTCCATCTTGCCTGTGCCTACACGGTTATTTGACAGGACCAGCAAGAGGAAAGGGTCCTACAGCAGTCTTGTCGCGTTCGGTCAACTTCTGCTGTCCTCTAACATCCTCTTCCTTCTCTGGCGGTAACGAATTCTTGGTCCCAATGGCGTCATAGACTATCCTCGCCCCAGTACCGCGATTGAAGAGCAAGTGTCTGTAAACATCTCTCTTGAGAAGAATCAGATCCAGGAGTAGCGTCGTCGTGTCATGTTGAACGTGTGGATCCGCGAATTCTTTACAAGACGGCTAGGGACCCAGAAGTTCAGCATAAATTCGGTTGTGGGAGTATAGTAGAGTGTTTACGCATTGTTCTAGCCTGAAGTTGTAGGCAGACTGATAGACCGTGTAGAGGTATGGTATTGGTTGAGCGCAGTGGATGCAGATGGGCATGATCAGGGATGATCGACAATATTCGCACGACTCGCTCAACCGCCTAGGGTAGAATGTCCAAAAACCTTTGCTCCAGTATATGGTGCGCAATCGATGTTACTACGGTACGGGAGAGAGATTGTTATCCCACGTCTTAATCGTATTATCTAGAAAATGAAAGGAATAATAATCTTCCTGTTGCGAGGGTATTCACTCCCAAACTCCTTCTTGTACTTCCCATGTTTTTGGATGGCCCATTTTACCATCGTAATCACGCCCACCATGAGGAATAGAATACCTGCTCAAACGGTTCGTTAGCGCACGCGTGGGTTAGAGAGTTTTTCTTACAGGCCCAGCTTCCCGTCATGATGGAGAAAGCGACCCAACCCAGGAGCTCGAAGAAGTAGTTGGGAAGCGACACCCAATTAAAGCCGTATCCGTAGGGAATGGCGCGGTTGCGGCTTCCCTCCGGTCGCAAAGATCGGAGGTTTAGGTGTGTCAGGAAGTTGGAGTATTCGGCGAACTGGAAAAGAGGTTGGTCATCAGTAGGATCTGGGGGAAGAATGGAAATAGACGAACCAGCCACACTGCAACACAACTCCATAGGAAGGTCGTATTCTCGTATATCGTACCTTTCATGCTTTGTGATGTCGCAGAGTACCCAGGTCGGTAAACGTCGACGGCCAAGAAAAGACCGGCGAGGATGTGGTAGTGTGCAGAGCTGGAACGAATGAGGGTTCAGAGATGCTCCGAGGTAGTCTGCACCCACACTCACTTCCTGAAGATGTACCAGAAAGGCATTGTTCCATGGGAGAACCGGTGAAGGCTAGGGAAACTCTCAGCCACTGGCCAGTTGTATGGAAGTTGTGAACTCACAAAAGTGTCTCCAGCTCACGCTTCAAGAAGTGCAACATCACAAGAGCGTAAGCGAGCCTTTCGTGAACGGTGAGACGTGGACAGATAAGAGTGGTCGTCATTCCTTACTTCTGCACTTCACTGTGCTCGACGGGCTGGCCGTAGAAGACTTGAGGGAGCCAGTAGAAGATTGGGTGCAGAATGAGGGGCCCAATCTATACCCATTGAAACGTTAGAATGCGACTTCCAACGCGCACCGGTACAATAATTAGAACTCACGTATTCCACAACATACACGGTCCTCCAGCTGATCTGCGCGCCAAGATCTTTGACGAGCAACTCGTCACCGTCGGTCACACCCGCGTCCTTGAGAGGGGTGTCATTGTCCAAGGCTTTTCGTTCACCCTTCAGCGTGAGTTTTTGACGAGACACGTAGAGCTAAGGTGGACTTTCAGTCTCGCATTCACGACACGTGAGCCAACTCACTCTTGGGAACTTTGCCGCAATGGCGGCCTTGACGTCTGAGACCTTCGCGTCGACTTTGACTTCGACGGTGACGGGGAGACCCCGCGCAAGCGACCCGAGTTTCCCGGCGGGAGAGATTTTTACGGAAACCATCGTTGGCGAGGAGCGGTGACACGGAAACGTCGAGACCGTCGGCTGCGAAGTTCGAGAATAGAAGTTCGGAAGGGGACCCCGGAGGCGGCGTCCGGGCGATCGAGATTTCTCCGTTGATCCGGCCGTGGTATCCAGGGTCCTCGGCGGTAGGTAATGCAGAGAGTCGGCGCTTCATCTTGAGCGATCGTCTAGGTTCGTTGAGTTCATTGGTCCCCGAACCACAGCGTCTTCACTTCCCAGCCCAACTTCCCGCGTTTCGAACGGATGCAAATGACACTCGGTTCCTATTGCCCACCCTTCGACGGTCTGACCGTTCAAGAGAGCGCCACGCCGGCCGAATTCCCAGCACTCCACGCTTTCCTGTCCGATTCATCCCCGTTTGGCCTCGTCCCCACACTTTCATACTTCGCTTCCACGTCCAAGTGCACCACATTCTAAGGCACCTACTCCCTCGGCGGCGGCACCGCCCATCCCTTGTTGCTCTACCTCCTCCATGGTCTCTGCCACCTCAGACAACTTCGTCCTCCCAAAACTGTTCACCCATTGCGTCTACCCTCTCCGCACCAACCCGGGATGCGGTGACGCTGCGAGGGCCTCGGAGCAATGGCTATTAAGCGGTGCCAAGTTCAGCGCCTCGAAACGGGAGGAGTTCTTTGGGCTCAAGGCGGGGGAATTGGCCGCGTCGTGTTTCCCCCACGCTCACCCGTATCGCTTACGCGTGTGTTGCGACGCCATCAATTATTTATTTAACCTCGTCCACTGGATAAGGGAGTTCGGGTCCTTGGACCTGTTTTCCGTGGCGGACTGCGTCTTGGATGCCATGGCTGATCCTGAAGGTTGCAAGACAAATAGGATCGCCGGCATCATGGCGAAAGAGTAAGCGGGTCGACCTACACGCATGGAATTAGGACTGATATACCCTTCCCCTCCCGTAGCTTCTTCGGCGCATTCAGTGCCACCTCTGGCCGGAACTGCACCAGAAGGTTCTTCGACGCGATGGAGGTGTACTTTGATGCACAATGTCTAGAAGCCGACTCAAAAGGTACCCCAGACATGGACTCCTACATTCGCTTCCGTCGTGGCGCCAGTGGTTGCAATCCATGCTTTACCCTTATCGAATACGCCAACGGGCTCAATCTTCCGGACGAGGTTTTCGAAGACCCAGCCATTCGCACACTTCAGGAGACTGCCAACGACATCGTCTCTTGGTCGAACGTGAGGCTCTCTCCTGCTACGTCAAATTTGTTGCTGACGGTATCCGCACGGGTAGGATATCGCATCGTACGATATCGAACAAGCTCGTGGAGAAACTCGGAACATGGTCGTTATCCTCATGGAACTCCATGGGATGAGAGTCCAAGAAGCCGTGAACCACGTCGCCGACCAATGCGAGGCTCTCATCAAACGGTTCGAAGAAAACAGGAAACTCGTTCCTTCGTTTGGGGAAGACCTGGATCCCCTCGTCACTATTTATATCGAAGGCTTGCAACACTGGATTGTCGGCTTTCTCAACTGGTGCTTCGAAACCGAGAGATATTTTGGGAAGGAAGCACCCGACGTTAAAATCCATAGAGTCGTCAGGCTCTCTCGACGGTCTTCGCGGTCGACGAGCGGACGCAGGGTATAGAAAATAACTTATTTCTTTCGGCATTTGTTCCTTTCGCCCCTCGGCAATTTCGTCTTCGACTGTTCCCTTACTTGGTCTGCCCACTTACTTCATCTCCAACCCCTATCCTACTCAGGCTAGATGCCTCGAGACATTGTACCACATCCCACCGCCTCTGTACTCTATACCTTACGAACGCCTTACCACTAATGGTCCACCCACTTTCTGATCGCCTAACCACAACCTAGCAACGCGATGTTGATCGACATTCCCCACATGGTGATTCTCGCGTGCGACCGGAGCACCGCCTTCACTCACGTCGACGCCAAATGCCACGGCAATGTCGTGATGGAAAACACTTCGAACTGGCGGAGGCGGAGTCGTTGACAAACAAACTCAATTCTTCACCAGGCAACAATCAATGAAGCCACCTTTGTTGTCGATAAGTCGAAAGACAAACATGACGATACCTATACAATGGCCAGTGATCCCTTGCCAACGTTACGTTGGAGGGCCGCAACGCGAAATAACATACTCCCTAGCGCGCTTCTGCTCTGGTCCCCCGACGCCAGCAACCTGTTCCGGCATTTCGCTGTCAAGATTTTCCTACACCGAGGATAACGATTACCCGGTTAGTCACAAGAAATAGGGGCGTCGTTGGGGAGGGGACTGACTCGGCTACGATCCGCCCCCGCTTCGATGAGCATGATAACGGCTTCTGCGTGGGCAGACTCCATCGCAAGGTGCAGTGGGGTATTCCCTGTACCAAACGGGGGTGAGGCCAGCGGTGACAAGCCAGAGAAGGATTGACTCAGTACCGATTCGATCAGCCGTGTTAAGCCTGGTCTTTGGAGCTCCCTCTGGAGGCTTCAGGAGCACGGCAATCATCCCGGTCGAGCCTGTGGTAGCAGCACGATGTCTGTCACATTCCATTCAAAGCGCGACATGAGGATGTTGGTTGTGAGGGGTCGAGAAATTAAACGAACTGACAGCGGAGTTTGGTTCGCTTTGTCTTTGGCGTTGATCTTTGTGGTTTGGGTTCTTCAGCATAATCATGCAGAGTTATCTATACACGGGTTACGCACATCTGCTCCCCTTTCAATCAGGAATTTCGCGATCTGAGCAAGGGTCATTAGTGTATTGAGATGCAGTTCAGTCGGTTATTGGTAAAGACCCACATCCACACGGGACTTGGACGCGGCGTAGTGCCTTTCAAGGATGAAGTCCTGGCCCTAGATACGGAGGAGCGCTCAGGAGAACTCACAAGGGAGTGATACCTTTGTCATTTGGTTTCTTGACATCGGCTCCTGCACCGACCAGTTCCCTGGCAACGTCTTCGTTTCCGGCGCTCACTAGAGCTCGGTCATTCGGGGCGGACCGGATCGTGATAACGAAAGGCACACCAGCTATGTGAAGCGCGGTCCATCCACCCGCGTCGATCTTATCTACCTCCGCCTCCTGCTCGAGGAGGTACTGTGCAATATCAAGTGCGCCGGATAACGCAGCCCAATGCAGGGCAGTCCTGCCATCCTATAGGGAGCAAAGTGAAGGGGGGTTATATCTGGATCTGTGACCCAACGTACGATGTCGACAGAGTTTACGATCGAAGAGTCCTCTGAGATCAAGGATCTCACGACGTGGATCTGCTCTGGCAACCTTTCAGTTTTGAGCGTAACTACTAGAGGAAACGAGACACTGACTGTTCTGCGCTGCAGTTTGAACGGTAATGGGCATGTCGGCTGTATGGTATACACCTGAGCGGTATCTGTTACCAAGAGATGCGACACCAAATACCGAGACGCGTAATGGTCAATACGATCGAAGGGCAGATTACGCGTCACCGGGGAATCGACCCGTGTACCGGTCTCGGCAACTTCCGCCATCCTTTACCAGAGCCACGCCGGTTCAGCTTGAGGGTTCAGATGCCTTCGGTGGAGGAATTGCCTGCAAAGGACGCCGGTCCACACGCACTCTTGGTGTTTCTGCAGTCACAGCCTAAGAGGGCGCTTTCTAGGCTCTATCAACGGCCTTCGTCATGTTTGTGTATCTTCAGGTTCTTGCTCTACCTTCGTCTGGTCAAAGTGTAGCTGACTGACGCGTGGGGTGATCATTGGTCGTGTTCTAAGGTTGCTTGGGCCGCTCGAGAGGCAAATTGTTATGAATATTCTCTGGCTGGATGCTTCGATACCTGCCTCTACCATGTCTTCCTGGGTCGTGCGCGAGGGTAAAAAGTCAGTCATCCGGATCATCCCCTGTGGCAACTTCCTTCGTTTTGTGCTAGGGCGTTGACCTCGAAACAAACGCCCCAGACAATACGATCAAGCACTCATAGAATTGTCGAGAATCGACGTCCTGGTCAACTCGGCCACAGAGCTCACGCTCTCGGCCACGTTCAAAGCGAGCCTACGGCAGGCGATCACCGGCGGGTATGCGAGAACAGGAAGGGCCCTCGAATCAATCTGATGACTCCCACTTCAGGGGTTCTACGGGGAGTTTCGGAGTCCCGCTGTCCGGAGATAGCGAGCACCCAACTCCAGGTATCACCACGTTGGACACATATGCCCTCGAGAAGTGGGAGGTAATTTGGTCCGGAAGCACGAATTTGAATACGCGTTGAACGTATTCTCCAGTCGATTCTCCATTACATGGTCTCATCCGGGACCGGTCTACCATCAGCGAAACCGTCTGCCGGTGTAGAGTTTTTGCTGGAACGGAGCGGTCTCATGGCAAAGGCGAGGTAATGTCCATTGCAAATTTCTCGGAAACGAGGTTGACGGTTTCCCAAAGAGAAGCGGCCTCTTCACAAATCACGTCCTCTGGATTTCAGTTCCTCCTTCACACACCACATGACCAGCTTTGGGCGTTGTTGTTACAGTACCTCGAGATGAGTGAAGTTGCGTGGGCTGTGTGTTCACACGACCAGATCTCTAAACCAGATTTAGGAACGGAAAACGGATATCGTGGAGGTGATCAGTTTCCTATTCATGTTGTCGACTATGGAGCTCGGGAAGGCAGGCAGTTTTCCCGGAATTCCCGCGATGACTCAGCCGACCGTTCATTCAGGAGTATTCAGTTGACGCCCTAACAAAAGCCCAGGAGCATATGTTGTCCGATCTACGAGACTACGGGCTGGTTTGGCAGAGGAAGGTGGGCAACCATCCAAGTCAAGCGATTACGTTTTTCTCACGACCGATGATATCCAGGCAACGCCACGGCGCTTTTCCCCAACGCGGCTGGCGACCACGCTAACATCATCGCTTCCGCCTCTGCCGACAGCCACAGGGGCTGGTGCTGGGTCTGAGTCCAAGGGCGAAGGATTCATCGTTCTGGAGACGAACTATCGGGTATACGCGTACACAGGTCCGCTGCCACTGCCTCGCGAATCTCGGGAACTTGGATTTCACCTGGCTCAATCGGCCTTCTTCAGATAACCCGTTACAAACAGCAGTACTGAATCTTTTTGTCAGCCTCAAGTCTCGATTTCCAAACCTCGTGGTTGGCTCGATTACACGCGACAGCGTGAAGCGCGCCTTGATGAATGGGATAACCGCTGACCAAGTCGGTCGTTTTCAATACCCACACCATGAGGAATGGTTCACTGACAATGCCGGTTCCTCCCGAACTTAGATCATTAGTTACTTGACCACGCACGCGCATCCCCAGATGAGGAAGAATGTAAGTCCTTCAGCCCGCCTCCCTCAGCGCGATCAACCTGATGGGTTACATGCGGTTGCTGATTGGCCTTCCCGCGGCCGCATCCCGTTCAGAAACCATTGATCCCGGTGACCGTCCAAGATCAGATTCGGTTGTGGGAGTTGGAAAAGAACAGGGTCAAGTCGGATGAAGGTACGGCGCTTATCTATATTGATATGATGCGAATCCCGCTCTCTTGTTGTCCCGCCAATTTATGTCGCGTGCGATTTGTGTTGACGTGCTAAATTAACCTGCCTCACGTCTTCATCGACAGGCTACCTGTACACATCCTTCGCCTCGTTGGCCGACTACGAATATGTCCTGAAACACGGGAGAGAGCTGGGTGTTATCCTGTGGGAGAGCGCAGCCAAGAGGTGCTTCTTCACTTCAGTGGAAGGCCACGCAAGCATCCGGCTGTTCATTGAACGGTCAGGCCAAAACCAGCAGAGCAGCCGTGGTTGATCCATGTTCAAGTACGCTTTGGTCTAATCTAATCTAATCATCATTCGCATCATATTAATACGGAAGATCCCTTCACTTGCACTGCTCGAAGTAAGTTCCTAGTGATAGTGTTTGGTACGTTGCCCTCAACCTTTACGGCATCCGCCCTGGGCTTGACTACCTGGACATGCCGCAATAGAACCGCAGAGATGCATCTCCCAGGGTCCTTTCACATCTCGTGGTGTGGATCTCGTCAGGGCAAGGGCTTTTGTGTTGCCTAATTCTACAAAGTTTCCAATTAATACCCGAAACTCTACACGGAACTACGTAGCTAATGGGGATGAGGCAGTGAACGGCCAACAGAGTGTAAAAGAGCTCCCACGCTTACAACATCCGATTATAATGGTCGACTGTAGTGGTACGAATAAAGCGACAATGAAATGGGGAAAACACTTGGAGGTCTGATGGGGAAAGGCGAAACTCGGAGGGAGTGGACGTTGCGAATTCTCTCGCAAATGGATAGGGTGAAGGACAGTAGGATAATCATGGGATTATTGGAACAGAGAACAATTCAACGAGAAGCGACATATGTACACTGCGTCTTTCACCGGAGGGAAATGACATTAGATAAGGGAGGGCCGGAGCGGTTCAAACTAAGGGGTGCGCTGCTGTTGCTCCGGGAATGGCATGTAGTAGCCATATGTATTATACTGGTTGTAGTCGGTGTCGTAGGCCAGAGGGTAGGAGATGTTATTAGCCTGAGCGTTGTAAGGCATGCGTTGGTAATGGTAGGTTGATTGGACAGGTTCGTTATAGTTCGCGTGTGTGTTCGTTGAGACGTTGCTCTGCTGGTTCGAATGGTGGTGATCGTTCGCCGAGTTTGGAGAAGAGTAGTTCGAGGAAGAGAAATTGGGGGTAGAGGGATAGGAATGGCGCGAGTTGTGTTCGCGGTGCGGTGCGGGGGTAGGAACGAGTGTGGTGTAGCCCGACTGGTGGGGCAGTGTAGAAGACCCGGCGGAATGCGTACCGGGTAGTTGGTGTAATTCGTTAAGCTGCGGTAGAGAGTATCTTGGTGTGATCGGATGTCCCCCTCCTCGATCGAGTGCTCCTACTCCTTGCGGCCGCCAGGGAGATGCTTCCCTGGGGCTCGAGGAATCGGAGAAACTCCCGTTGGATGGAGAAGCGGTCCCAGGAGGGAAGAACCCTGACGTTGCGGAAGACGGACCAGGTCCAGCCACAGCAGGCGAAGGCTCGCCGCCGATCCCACCTGTGTGGCGATATACGTCTGGGAGGGCTGGAGAGAGAGTGGGGCTGGGACCGACAGGAGTCCGTGGTTTAGCCGGGCGGATTGCTCGAGGTCGTCGTGAAGTCCGAATCACCAAACTCGATGATTGTCGCTCCGGCTTCGACGTCACGTCCGTGCGTGCGACTGCAGGTTGGGATACCGTTCGCGGGGGCACCCGGTATTGTGGGAGTCGGAGCGAGTCGCTATCGTGGTGTTCTTGACTATAGAACGTCGGTGGACGGGGTGAGCGTTATGGCCGAAGTTTCGCGTGCGAAGGATTTTGTCACACGCACATATCTACAATGGAGCCGCCCCCGTTGACGTCGATCCTTGGCGGATAGCGAAAGTTGCTTGCGTCCAAAAGGTCGGGTGGAATTCCCAGGGCCATAATGTCTTGGCGTCGGATTGGCCGTTGGAGTCGTTTAGAACGGAAGTCATCGTCGGTATAGTAGGAGATCAGGTGGTATTGTGTTCCGTCCGCGCAGACGGTGATGGTCTGTTACAAAAGAGGTCGGACCCACGTCCTTCCACAGAGGGCGATTGAACTTACCTTCTTCACCAATCCGTCTGGCTTGAGCATCACTTGCGAATCGGACTCCTTCGGAACGACCTTTCGGCGAGAGAAGGCGCTGTCGGATTGCAACGCTTTGCCGGTGTAACTTGTCCGACCGCTGTTGCGGCTTGCCAATTCTCGATACAGCTGGGGAGGCCACTGATTACTACCCGTAATCCGCTTCGGATGTCAGAAAAGTGGAATGTGCTCACAAGGAAGTTTCCTGCAATGCGTGATGCCGACCAGGAGAGACCCTCTGTCCATCGCCTGATCCCGCTCTCCTCGACGCTGAACACGAAAACGGCACCACTCCGAACGATGGTCGCCCGTTCCTCCTCATTCAATCTGCGGGTGATGCGGGGGATGACACCTTGGCGGGCAGCTTGAATCAACCGCAGGGCATCTGCGGTCGTCTCCACGAACCCATGGAACGGGATGTCCGGAGAGCTCGTGCTAGGATGCGACGTGCTGGTTGACATACGGAAGGGGGGGAGCGGCGGAACGCTCTGGGAGCTGTGCTGGTGCTCGGTTATATATCAGTGACTACGAACACGGAATCTAAGCATGGTCTTCAGAGAATCGATCAAACCTCAACCCCGGGTTCCCTTTCACCTACACAAGGGACGGGTCTCGGCTGCGATAAATCGATTTTGAGTGTTGACGATAAAAAATATCTGATTGGCAACCGTAAATTGTTTGTTTACTTCCGGTCCAGCGGAAGGACGCTCCCATCCGGAGGTCCAGTTCATTAGGGACTGTTGGTTGTACACTTGCGGGATGTGACCAATAGACACCGAGCCAATTCAACACGGGTTTATGACGACAGCCCGTTCTCGTGATCAGGCCGTCAAGAAGCCATGTCGGCAGGGCAATCGCTGTCCTAGCAATCCTTGTGATGCTGGTCACCCCGGAGGGCGGGAAAACTAAGCCATAAACGAAGATATATGAAAAGAAAGAAAAGAAAATGCCTGGGAGAAAGGGGAAAGAAAACGTTCAACATGCGTACTGGTTGGAAAAAGGCAAAATACATTGGGAGATGATCGTTGTGCCGAAGCTGACTAGCAGTCCTCGTTGAAATCGCAGGGCAGCCTCACTTGTTGGGTGTGCTGACCTCTGATTGTGCTAACGGCCGGAAGAGAGGGTGTATCAGCAATGGATTGGCCTATTTGGAATCGTATCCGGAGGGACCAACCGCAGTGTGCCGGATGGGAACGTGGGCTATGCATGTTCTGCTTGTCAGCTCAGCTTGACCAGCCATGTAACCGTATCCAGCCAGTCTCAGCGACAACCATTCACCCTGTTGTCAAGTACAAGTGACGTCAACGCTCGCCCAAGTCAGTCCGCCTCATCGCAGCAATCAGTCCTCGGCTATCCCCTCCAATCCCCCCCTATGGAAGGTTCGCGCATGGGCCAACCACGATATTGCGACAAACCATCCCCATTTGTTTCTCCCCTCCCTCTCCCTCCCCAGAAATACAACCCTCGGGAAATTCCGGGACAATGTAAACTCCGACTCCGCGAACATCACTTGCGCCGCCCAACGGCGACCTCCTACCGAGAACGGTATATGCGGCTCGAACCTCAGGATCTGACCCGCACCGTCGTCAAGAGAGGCCCCAGGCGCGGTCTATCCACCATCTCTCCAAGGGGCTTCGGCGCTTTCTTTCCACGCCGGAGGACAGCCCTGGCTCCCCAGACGCTAGGAGTAGCCACCCGCGCTCCCGGATGGTCCAGCCTAGTCCCGCATTGGTTCGACATCGAGCGCAATCTGCTGGATATGAAAACCGGCCCCTGTTTAGCGCTCGTCACACCCTTGGCATCCGGTTTTCTATTGATCACAGAGATCGACGCCGGATGTTCATTCTTCGTACATGCTTTCCTGGTCTCCGCAACCGATAACTGGCGGGCGTGCATTGAAATACGGCATGAAACATTCAGCGGAGGACTCTTCATCACGCCTCACGGTGATGCAATCCGCTCGAGCTTTGAATCCCTGGGCACCGTATACCATATTGAACCCCGTCAAACTCGAGGTTTTCACGCGAACGAAGAACCCCGCTGGATCAGGCGTACCAAGTTCCCCGCGAGTAAGCTGTACGTACTGATCCTGTAATGATCTCCTCGCCGCGGAACGGGGTTCAGTATTCAATATTCAATGGCAAGCGTTCTCAGGCTGGGGGCCCGTCAGCTCGGCTGTTTTCCCCACAAACATGCCGCGAGGTACGTCCCTGATTGGCGGCCTCGGACCCCCAACGTTACGTCCGCCCGCGCGGCGTTGGAAGTTTTTATCTTGCCCCAGAGAGTGGAGGACCTTGGAGTTGGGTTATATCGATATCCACTCGGATTCGCTCGCCGAGGAAGGGGCTGGAAATAGAAGTTTCATTGTTGATGCCGTAAGTATGATCTCTCGCAACCAAACCCACTGTGCCACTTACCGTTTTCATCCTCATCAAACCCACACCATGCTATTTCGTTATCGAATAGACGCTAGATTTCGAGCTTTCTGTCGGCGCACCCGGGAGGGAAATGCATTATATTATTGGCCTTGCGGTTCCCGGACAGGTGGAATCCCCTATCCTGGCAGCCTCACTGCGGGGGTGCGGCTGGGAAGGACCCTCCGTCGTTCAACGGCTATATAACACCAATGGCTTGGTGGAAAAAATGAAACACACCCCATCCTGATCCCCTCCCCGGTCCCCTATGCCGTCCCAATTACGGCCCGCGATTTCCCACAGCCTGTCGCTAGTCGAGCGCTGCCCCCCGGAAATCTTGGAACGAATCGCGCTTTTCGCCGTCGAGGAGCGACTCCTAGGACCTCCGTCGGTTTTGTTGGCCCTTCTCACGACCTCGAAGACCGTCCATTTCGCTTTATCACCCAAGAACAACAACAACCTCTACGCCAGGATCTTTGCGCTCAAGTTTGACACCGCTGCCGCCTCAAGACGCCTCACCCGACGATGGCTTACCAACAGGTCCCTCGCCATCGAGCTCCGCCTCCGATTTGAGGCACTGGGAAGGATTCGCGGTGGCGTCATTGATGGGCACATGCTCCAATACGACCTATGGACCGTGTTTTTTATTCTCCTCGACCACGACCACAAGAATGTGCTACAGCTGACGGAATGGGCCAGAGCACACAGATTCGCGCACGCAGTCGCAGTGCATTGGTTGAATGGCGGTTACGGACCCGAGTTCAGTGAGAATTCGGGTGGCCTGGTGTGTACGATCATCTGGGAGCTGGTGCGTGAAGGTCAGTCGTCGAGCACCTGTGCGACGCCAGACGGCTGTTCTGACACACAGGCGATGCTAGTCGACCTTAAGGAGGTGTGGCCACGGAATGTGCAGAGTTTGTTGTATGTTCATGTCCTCTGTGGATACCGGGTATGTGAGTTTTCCGTCATGGGTTCGATAGTGTCACTGACTGGCGCGGTAGTTTTCTTCATTCTATGCCTCCGAAGAGTTCTTCGTGGTTACAAGACAGTCCGAAGAGTTGGAATTGGAGGAGCGTATACGAGGCAACCCCCCTACGTCTACGCAAACCCAGTATTATGGGCACCCCATTGCGATCGCTGCTCCGCCGTTGACCTCGGCCTGTCTGTCCGTTTACTTGATCGCCATGCCAAAATCATTCCTGTATACTCCCAGGTACAGGGAGCAGCATCTTCCCGGTCGAGCCTTCAGCGAACGCATGGACGCTGAATGGTACAGACTCGTAACGTGCCACAGTACGGCCACCGCCCAAAACCCGCTTAGTGGAAACCGCCTCACCCCTTCAGCCCTAGTCGGTTCATGGAAGGGTACCGTTCTAGTGCGCCTTTCCATTCTTCGACTTCAATCCAAACCAGTTCGCGCTGACATCGGGTCATTCGGACCAAACCACTTACAGACCCCCGGGCCCCTCGAGTTCAGCGGATTTTTGCATTCTAACCAACAAAACCCGGGCAGCGTCCCTATGCATTACTTCGATGCGGAGATGGAGCTCCGTGAACACCACTGTTTTAGTGATGGGATGCGCCTTACGGCGGGCGGACGCTTGGGCGAAGTCGGCGACGATCCTCTCAGCGCGTGGATTCCTCAAGGCACCAGATTTGAGGAGTATAACGTAAGTGTGCTGTGCTCTCTTCACATTTCTTTTTGTCTGCAATCCGCTTCTCGGCTTTCTCGCGAGTTGGCGTGACGGCACTTTGCGGAACTGGACAAGGAACGCTGACGGCTTCCTGGTTTTGTTCGTGAATTTGAATAGGATAGGCTTGAAGTGCATGACCCGATTCAAGATCGGACGGTGGTATACGAGACTTATCATGCCGATGCCGAGAAACCCTACGCTTCCGGATACGTTCCAGAAATGCGTTGGGTCTCTGGTGGAAGGGCTGGCCCGGGAGAAGAAGAGTTGGAGCGGCTCGGGTCTGAGATCATCAACCGCGAGCCCGACACCCCGGATGAGACTCAGGGATTGGTGTATAATCCGCAGTATATCGACAACGACGAGCACTGGGCGGATGCGGTGAAACAACCCGATTTCGGCATCAAGGACATCCTGATCACTGGAAGGGTACGTCTCCCATGTAGTTCATCGTCTCTCTTGATCCGGGCTTGTGTGCCTGATAGTATTGGGTTATGAAACCCGATGCTTGGGTTTCCACCCCCTGCCACGACCATTTCCCGGACCAAGTCTTTCGGGATCATACGACGAGTGAATACTGATTATCATCACGGCGATTGCCCTGTTGGATCCTTTTGGTGCGGTGTACAGATGAAGACCGGCGATCATGACCATCCAGTTGTGGGGCGCATCCGGGCTTGGGACGCTTTGATCATCCTGTTCCGTCGACCAGTAAGTTCCCTATTGTTCATTTCCCACCCATCCATCTCCCCCACTTCATTTATTTCCCCCCGCCGATTGAATGCGTGTATTCCTTGGCCCGTTCTCTCGATGACACCTGACTGACTCTTTTGAATTGTGTGCATTTTTCTTGCTACCACCTCATTGTTCCCCGTTAAATCTGTCCCGCTGCGTCTCGCCTTGCCGCGCCGTACTCTACGGGGGTCCGCTTTCGATAGAGTTCGCAGGACGATCCTCCAGACGTCAGTTGGGTTTTCAGAGGTTACGTACATGGAGAGAGGCACCTCGTCGGGCGGTGGAAACAAGCTCACACGCCAGTCGGAGCGGTTGGGTGGGAGGGTGGCTTCATGTTCAGGAAGGATTCGTGATCGCAGTGTTAGAGGTTTATTGGACGGTCACCTCTAAAAAGCTTATTAACGTTATGTACTTCCCTCCCTGATATGCTTTACCATTTATTTCATCATGACCCAAACCCGGAATCAAACCGGCAGTTTGGTGGGTTTAGCCTCTTGTACGCCTTGACCGTCGCATGCAAAATACTCTACATTTGTACGCAATTCGACGATTCTGTTCTTCGCGAATTACCGGCATGCGTTGCTTTAGTCTCCGATGTTCCCCCGGGGACAAATGGAATGACAACCGGAGTCGTTGATGGTGATATCTCACCTGAGAGACAAGCGGTGGGTAGAAGCGGTTATTTTGCTTCCGTTGTTGAGGAGCTAGAAGGTAGCGGGATAAAGTTCAGACTCTATTCGTGCTGTTACGGCACGTTCGCCTCGAGGACCTCTTGGAAATACGTGAACGAGTGCCTTGATATCTATTCTATTCTTATCTGGCACCACACAGACAGCAGAACGGAAGGTGATATGGC
>Ga0307516_10001976_pt1 | contig 28078 bp, 23 predicted proteins | sample 19_EM_MG_FD_203310 | JGI IMG/M metagenome (GOLD analysis project Ga0307516, IMG submission 203310) | Populus trichocarpa ectomycorrhiza microbial communities from riparian zone in the Pacific Northwest, United States - 19_EM | ecosystem: Host-associated > Plants > Roots > Unclassified | place...
GAAGAGTTGCGCTATGTACAGAACGAGTCGGCCGTCGACATCTCGGAAGAGATCGACCGGCTCGGCAAGAAGAGCCTGCAACTCACGAAAGACATCTACTCGAGCCTGTCGCCCTGGCAAGTGACGCAGATCGCGCGCCACCCGCAGCGGCCTTACACGCTCGACTACGTCAACGAAATCTTCACCGACTACCAAGAGCTGCACGGTGACCGCCACTTCGCCGACGATCAGTCGATCGTCGGTGGCCTCGCGCGCTTCAACGGCCAGGCCTGCATGGTGCTCGGCCATCAGAAGGGGCGCGACACGAAAGAGCGTGGCCTGCGCAACTTCGGCATGTCGCGGCCCGAGGGTTACCGCAAGGCCTTGCGCCTGATGAAGTTGGCCGAAAAATTTGGCCTGCCGGTCTTCACCTTCGTCGACACGCCGGGTGCCTACCCCGGCATCGGTGCCGAAGAGCGCGGCCAGTCGGAAGCGATCGGTCGCAACATCTTCGAGATGGCGCAGCTCGAAGTGCCGATCATCGTGACCATCATCGGCGAAGGCGGCTCGGGCGGCGCGCTGGCCATCAGCGTGGGCGACCAGTTGTTGATGCTGCAGTACTCGATCTACTCGGTCATCTCGCCCGAAGGTTGTGCGTCGATCCTGTGGAAGACCTCCGAGCGTGCGTCCGACGCGGCTGAGGCGCTCGGCATCACGGCGCACCGCTTGAAGGCACTCGGCCTGGTCGACAAGATCGTCAACGAACCCGTCGGTGGCGGGCACCGCGATATCAAACAGATGGCGGCGTTCCTGAAGCGTGCGCTGAACGATGCGCTGCGCCAGGTCAGCGACCTGAGCACCAAAGACCTGCTCAAGCGCCGCTACGAGCGGCTGCAGGCCTACGGCCGCTTCAGCGACACCAAGGAATCCTGAGCGGCACTTCCGTGGCCGAACGCTGCGTTGCGGTCGCCTGGAGCGGTGGGCGCGATTCGACGGCGTTGTTGCATGCCACCCTGCTCGAGGCCGCGTCGCTCGGTGCGAAGGTCTTCGCGCTGCACGTACACCATGGGCTGAGCTCGAACGCCGATGCGTGGCTCGCTGCCTGCGAAGCCCAGTGCCGCCGCTGGGCCAAGCGCGGCCTGCCGGTTGAATTCATTTCGACGCGCCTGGCGTCGTTGCCCGCCAAGGGCGAAAGCGTCGAGGCCTGGGCTCGGCAGGCGCGTTACCGCGCGTTGCGGGCTATGGCGCAGCAGCATGGTGCTTCGGTCGTGCTGCTCGCCCACCACCGGCGCGACCAGGCCGAGACCTTCCTGTTGCAGGCATTGCGCGGCGCCGGCATGGCGGGCTTGTCGGGCATGCCGGTCAGCGTGCAGCGCGACGGCATCGACTGGCAGCGGCCCTGGCTTGCGAAGACGAGCGACGAGATCGCGGCCTACGTGCGCCGCCACCGGCTCAAGCACGTCGAAGACGAGAGCAATGGCGATCGGCGCTTCGCGCGCAACCGCTTGCGGCTCGATGTGTGGCCGGCGCTCGCGAGTGCCTTCGATCACGCTGAAACGAGCCTCGCGACAGCGGCGGCCTGGGCGCAGGAAGCGCACGTTGCACTCGATGAGCTGGCGACGCTCGACCTCGCCAGCGTCACGACACAAAAGGGCCTGCAGGTGCAAGGCTGGCTCGGACTTTCCGGCGCGCGCCGAAGCAATGCATTGCGCGCATGGCTCGTCGCGCAGACGGGGCGTTCACCCGCAGCGAGCCTCGTCACCCGTGTCCTTGCGGAACTGCCAGCCGCGCGCAGCGCGCGCTGGCCGCTCGGCGCCGGCGAGCTGCGCCTGTACCGCGGGCAGTTGACCTTCGCCGACAAGGCCGTTGCGCCGGAAGCTGCGATTGCCCCGGCCCCGGTGCGCGAAACGCGGCTCAGCGTGACCCGCGCCGGCCACTACGCGCTGCCAGGCTGGGCCGGGCATCTGCACGTCGAACGCACGTCCGGTGAAGGTGTGCCGCTGGCCTGGCTCGCGCACCTGGAATTGCGACCCCGCGCCGGCGCCGAGCAATTTCAGAGCGGCCTCGGGCGCCCGCCGCGCAGCCTGAAAAAGCAGTTCCAGGGCGCCGGCGTGCCCGAGTGGGGCCGGGCGGGGCCGCTCCTCTACAGCGGCGGCCAGCTCGTCTACGTGCCTGGCCTGGGCTTGGACGCACGCGTGCTCGGTCTGCCAGGCCAGCCGCTGGTTCGCCTGCGCTGGGTGGCGGGCGTTGACGCGCCGCGCTGAGTTTGCTGCGCCGCAACAGCTAGAATCGCGGGCTCGCCTCCGGGCGTGGCCTCCCTTCTGCTTGCGACCTGTCGATTCTTTCCATGGCACTCATCGTTCACAAATACGGCGGCACTTCGATGGGCTCGACCGAGCGCATTCGAAACGTCGCCAAGCGCGTCGCCAAGTGGGCACGCGCCGGCCACCAGATGGTCGTCGTTCCTTCGGCGATGAGCGGCGAGACCAATCGCTTGCTCGGCCTGGCGAAGGAACTTTCGCCGGCAGCGACCACCGACGCGCTGATGCGCGAACTCGACGTGATCGCCGCCACCGGCGAGCAGGTGTCGGTCGGTTTACTCGCGATTGCACTGCAGGCCGAGGGCATGCAGGCGGTGAGTTATGCCGGCTGGCAAGTGCCGATCGCGACCGACGCTTCGTTCACGAAAGCGCGCATTCAGAGCATCGACGACACCCGCGTGCGTGCTGACCTGGCGGCGGGCAAGGTCGTGGTCATCACCGGCTTTCAGGGGGCCGACGCCGACGGCAACATCACGACGCTGGGCCGCGGTGGTTCCGACACCTCGGCCGTGGCCGTGGCGGCCGCGATGAAAGCCGACGAGTGCCTGATCTACACCGACGTCGATGGGGTCTACACGACCGACCCGCGCATCGTGGCCGAAGCCCGGCGCCTCACGACCATCAGCTTCGAAGAGATGCTCGAGATGGCCAGCCTGGGCTCGAAGGTGCTGCAGATCCGCTCGGTCGAGTTCGCTGGCAAGTACCGCGTGCCACTGCGCGTGCTGTCGAGCTTCACGCCCTGGGACATCGACATCGCGGAAGAAGCGAAGTCGGGCACCTTGATCACTTTTGAGGAAGACGAAAAAATGGAACAAGCCGTTGTCTCGGGCATCGCCTTCAACCGCGACGAGGCCAAGATCAGCCTGCTGCGCGTGACCGACAAGCCGGGCATCGCCCACATGATCCTCGGGCCGGTGGCGGAAGCCAACATCGACGTCGACGTGATCATCCAGAACGTCTCGCACGACGGCCGCACCGACTTCTCGTTCACGGTGCACCGCAACGACTACCAGCGCACGATGGACCTGCTCAAGGCCAAGGTGCTGCCGGTGACCGGCGCCACCGACCTGATCGGCGACGCGAAGATCTGCAAGGTCAGCATCGTGGGCATCGGCATGCGCTCGCACGTGGGCGTGGCCAGCCGCATGTTCAGCGTGTTGAGCCAGGAAGGCATCAACATCCAGATGATCACCACGAGCGAAATCAAGACCAGCGTCGTGATCGACGAGAAGTACATGGAACTCGCCGTGCGTGCGCTGCACAAGGCCTTCGATCTGGACCAGCCGCCCGCGGCGGACTGATCGAGAAAGATATTCGCGCAAGGTTAGAATGCGCGCTGACAACGGAGCTGTGACCGAGTGGCCGAAGGTGCTCCCCTGCTAAGGGAGTATGTGGGCAAAACCTGCATCGAGGGTTCGAATCCCTCCGGCTCCGCCAGAAGACAAGCAAAACGGGCCCTCGCGGCCCGTTTTGCTTTTCCGGGCGCTGAGTTTTTCGACGTGCGCGGCACCGGCGCCTATGATTTGTTCATCCCCGCTCTCGGCCTCACCCGTGAACACTTCTGACTCTTCTGTCGCACCGCGCTTCAACCAACCTCTCGGCGGTGACGAGCTGCCGCGCTTCGCCGGCATCGCGACGATGATGCGGCTGCCGCACCAGCCCACGACCGACGGCCTGGACGCCTGCTTCGTGGGTGTGCCCTTCGACCTGGGCACCTCGAACCGTTCCGGTGCGCGCTTCGGCCCGCGCCAGGTGCGCAGCGAATCGGTGCTGCTGCGGCCCTACAACATGGCGACACGCGCCGCGCCGTTCGACTCGCTGCAGGTCGCCGACATCGGCGACGTGGCGACCAACGCCTACAACATCGTCGACTCGATCGACCGCATCGAAGCAGCCTACGATCGCATCATCGCGAACGGCTGCCGGCCCATCACGATCGGCGGCGACCACACGATCGCGTGGCCGATCCTGCGTGCGCTGCACAAGAAGTACGGTCCGATCGGCGTCGTGCACGTCGACGCCCATGCCGACGTCAACGACACGATGGGCGGTGAGAAGATCGCGCACGGCACGCCGTTCCGCCGCGCCGTCGAAGAAGGGTTGCTCGACTGCCAGCGCGTCGTGCAGATCGGCCTGCGCGGCACCGGCTACCACGCCGAAGATTTCGACTGGTGCCGCGCGCAGGGCTTCCGGGTCGTGCAGGCCGAAGAGTGCTGGTACAAGAGCCTGGTGCCGCTGATGAGAGAGGTCGTCGAGCGTGTCGCGGGCGCCGGTAATGGGCCCGTGTATCTCAGCTTCGACATCGACGGCCTGGACCCGGCGTTCGCACCCGGCACCGGCACGCCCGAGATCGGCGGCCTGAGCGTGCACCAGGGCCTGGAGATCATCCGCGGCCTGCGCGGGCTGAACATCGTCGGCGCCGACCTGGTTGAAATCTCGCCACCCTACGACCCGCAGGGCACGACGGCGCTGGTGGGGGCGAACCTGGCGTTCGAGATGTTGTGCGTGTTGCCGGGCGTGCAATACCGTCGTTGAAAAAGAAGAGAGCCCGTGTTCTCGCGAACACGGGCTCTCTGTCTTCTCGATCTCTGTGTGTTACTGCAGTGACACCTCGACCCGGCGCGCCTCGGCGTTCGCGCCGCTGGCCGTGACGGTTTCGGGCTTCTTCAGCTCGATCTTGTCGTCAGCCACACCCGCCGCCTTGATCGCGTCGCGCACCGCGAAAGCACGTTGCTTGGCCAGCTCTTCGTTCTTGGCGGCGTCGCCGGTCGCATCGGTGAACCCGCTGACGACCGCCTTCTTGCCCGCCGCCACGCCCTTGGCCACATCGGCCAGTGCCGCGCCGGCACCACCCGCCAGCTCGGCCTTGCCGGTGGCGAAGTAGAACTTCACCACGCCGCCCTCGACCTTGAACGAAGCCGCATCGGCCGGCGCCGCCGCCGTTGAGACGACAGCCGCGGGCGTGGCCATGTGCATCGTGGCGCCGCCCGTGGCCGAGCCGGCCGACAGCAGCGGCACGATCATCAGCGCGACGATGTTGATGATCTTGATCAGCGGGTTCACGGCCGGGCCGGCGGTGTCTTTGTAGGGGTCGCCCACGGTGTCACCGGTCACGGCGGCCTTGTGCGCTTCGCTGCCCTTGCCACCATGGTGGCCGTCTTCGATGTACTTCTTCGCGTTGTCCCAGGCGCCGCCGCCGGTGCACATCGAGATCGCGACGAACAGGCCGGTCACGATCGTGCCCATCAGCAGGCCACCGAGCGCGGCCGGCCCGAGCAGCAGGCCGACGATGATCGGCACCACCACCGGCAGCAGGCTCGGCACGATCATTTCCTTGATCGCGGCGGTGGTCAGCATGTCGACGGCCGCGCTGTAGTCGGGCTTGCGCTTGCCGGACATGATCGCGCCGTCGGCGAACTGCCGCCGCACTTCGACGACCACCGAACCGGCTGCGCGGCCCACCGCTTCCATCGCCATCGCGCCGAAGAGGTAGGGGATCAGGCCGCCGATGAACAGGCCGACGATGACCTTCGGGTCCGACAGGTCGAAGCTCACGCTCATACCGCGGCCTTCGAGCGAGTGGGTGTAGTCGGCGAAGAGCACCAGCGCGGCCAGGCCGGCCGAGCCGATCGCGTAACCCTTGGTGACGGCCTTGGTGGTGTTGCCGACCGCGTCGAGCGGGTCGGTCACGTCACGCACGCTCTTCGGCAGCTCGGCCATCTCGGCGATGCCGCCGGCGTTGTCGGTGATCGGGCCGTAAGCGTCGAGCGCCACGACGATGCCGGCCATGCTCAGCATCGAGGTGGCAGCGATCGCGATGCCGTACAGGCCCGCGAGCCAGTACGACACGAGGATTGCAGTGCAGACGAACAACACCGGCCAGGCAGTCGAGCGCATCGAGACGCCCAGGCCGGCAATGATGTTGGTGCCGTGCCCGGTGGTCGAGGCCTGAGCGATGTGCTGCACGGGGCTGTATTGCGTGCCGGTGTAGAACTCGGTGACCCAGACCAGCGCGGCGGTCAGCACCAGCCCAACGGCACAGGTGCCGAAGAGTTTCATGTGCGTGCCGGCGCCGAGTGCGTCGGCCGGCATCACGTTGACCGTGACGAAGTAGAACGCGATCAGCGACAGCACGCCGGCCACGCCCAAGCCCTTGTACAGCGCCGGCATCACGTTCTTCATGCCCGGCGAGGCCTTCACGAAATAACAGCCGATGATCGACGCGATGATCGACACCGCGCCGAGAACCAGCGGGTAGATCACGGCGGACATCGTCGCGCCGCCCTTGACCACGAGCGCGCCGAGCGCCATGGTGGCGATCAGCGTGACGGCGTAGGTCTCGAACAGGTCGGCGGCCATGCCGGCGCAGTCGCCGACGTTGTCACCGACGTTGTCGGCGATCACGGCCGGGTTGCGCGGGTCGTCTTCCGGGATGCCGGCTTCGACCTTGCCCACCAGGTCGGCGCCGACGTCGGCGCCTTTGGTGAAGATGCCGCCACCGAGCCGCGCGAAGATCGAGATCAGCGACGCGCCGAACGCGAAGCCGAGCATCGGCTTGAGCACCGACGAGAGGGTCTTGTCAGGCGTGAGGTTGCCGTTGCCGGTGAGGAACATGAAAAAGATCGTTACGCCGAGCAAACCCAGGCCCACCACCAGCATGCCGGTGATGGCGCCGCCCTTGAACGCGACGTCGAGCGCCGGGCCGATGCCGTTCGTGGCGGCTTGCGCGGTGCGCACGTTGGCCTTGACGGAGACGTTCATGCCGATGAAGCCGCAGGCGCCGGAAAGCAGCGCGCCCAGCACGAAGCCGACGGCGCTCGTGGTGTCGAGGAACACACCGATCAGGATCGCGAGGACCACGCCGACGATCGCGATCGTCTTGTACTGCCGCGCCAGGTAGGCCGCAGCACCTTGCTGGATCGCCGCGGCGATCTCCTGCATGCGCGCATTGCCTGCGCTCTGGCTCAGGATCCAGCTTCGTTGAACGAAACCGTAGATGACTGCGGCCAGGCCGCAGGCCAGCGCGAAATAGAGCGCCATGGATGATGTGATCAAGGGGGGATCCTTCCTCGTCGAGTGCTATGGTGAAAAGCTGCAAGTCAGGCTGGCCGCGCCTGCACTGGCGCGGCCCGCCGAGCCACGCGGCATGCTACGGGATGGGGCATGACAAGGCAACGACGCCAGCATGGTGTTTTCCAGCGGGTGCAGCGTTGTCAGTTTGGGCCAAGGTCCACGAAAATTGCCGACATAAAATCGGGGTTTGTACGAGCACCGCAGGAAACCCCATGAGCTTGCAAGACGTGACCCCGGGCGCAAAGGCGCCCGATCAATTCAACGTGATCATCGAGATTCCGATGAACGCCGACCCGATCAAGTACGAGGTCGACAAGGCCACCGGCGCGCTCTTCGTCGACCGTTTCATGACGACCGCCATGCACTACCCCTGCAACTACGGTTATGTGCCGCAGACGCTGTCGGACGACGGCGACCCGGTCGACGTGCTCGTCATCACGCCGTTCCCGCTCACGCCGGGCGTGGTCGTCACCTGCCGCCCGATCGGTGTGCTGAAGATGGAAGACGAAGCCGGCGGTGATGCCAAGGTGCTGGCGGTGCCGATCGACAAGATCCTGCCGATCTACACCCACTGGCAGAAGCCGGAAGACATCAACCAGATGCGGCTGAAGGCGATCCAGCACTTCTTCGAGCACTACAAGGACCTCGAGGCCGGCAAGTGGGTGAAGATCCAGGGCTGGGAAGGCCCCGAATCGGCCAAGGAAGAGATCCGCCAAGGCATCGCGAGCTACAAGAAGCCGTAGGCCTGCGCGCGGCCGGCGCAGCCGTAGCGCAGCGGTGCACGGGGGCATTCGGCGGCCCCTAAACTCCGGGCTCCCTGTTCACCCGGTGGTGCCATGCTGAAGCCCTTGCGCCTGATCGTCTTTTCTGTTCTGGCCGCATGTGTGGCCGCGCCGTCCATGGCGCAGCCGCTGCCGCAGGGGATGGAGCGTGTCACGTCGGTCGAGGGCATCGACGAGTACCGTCTGCCCAACGGGCTGCAAGTGCTGCTGGTGCCCGACGACTCGAAGCCGACGACCACCGTCAACATCACCTACCGCGTCGGTTCACGCCACGAGAACTACGGCGAGACCGGCATGGCCCACCTGCTGGAGCACATGCTCTTCAAGGGCACGCCGAAGCACGAGAAGGTGTGGGACGCGTTCCAGAAACGCGGCTTGTCTGCCAACGGCAGCACCTCGTACGACCGCACCAATTACTTCGCCAAGTTTTCCGCCAGCGACGACAACCTTCAGTGGTACCTGGGGTGGCTCGCCGACGCGATGGTGAACAGCTACGTGGCGCGCAAAGACCTCGACACCGAGATGACGGTGGTGCGCAACGAGATGGAGTCGGGTGAGAACAGCCCGAGCCGCGTCCTGCTGCAACGCACGATGGCGCTGATGTTCGACTGGCACCACTACGGCAACTCGGTCATCGGGGCGCGCGCCGATGTGGAGAACGTCGACATCCCGCGGCTGCAGGCGTTCTACCGCACCTACTACCAGCCCGACAACGCGACGCTGATCGTCTCGGGCAAATTCGACGGCCCGCGTGTGCTCGCGTGGGTTGCCGATGCTTTCGGCAAGATCCCCAAGCCCACGCGCAAGCTGCCCACGCTCTACACGCTCGACGCGGCGCAGGACGGCCCGCGCAGCGTCACGCTGCGCCGCTCGGGTGGCGCGCCGATGAGCTACGTGGGCTACCACGTGCCATCGGGTGCGAGCAAAGACTTCACCGCTGCCGAACTGCTTTCCATCGTGCTGGGCGACACCCCGACGGGGCGGCTGCACAAGCGGCTCACGCAGAAACAGCTCGCGGCCGACACCGGCTCGTTCGCATGGAGCCTGGCCGACCCCAGCGCGCTGTTCGCGATCGCCCAGCTCGCACCGGGGCAGGATGTCGACAAGGCGCAGGCCGAGTTGCTCGCCACGGTCGAATCGGTGCGCACCGAACCGATCACCGCTGACGAGTTGGCGCGCGCCAAGCTCAAGTGGTCGACGAACTGGGAGCAGTCGTTTTCCAACCCCGAGACGGTGGGCATCGTGCTGTCGGAGTCGGTGGCGCTGGGCGACTGGCGCCTGTTCTTTCTGAAGCGCGACTGGGTTCAGGCGCAAACGGTGGCCGACCTGCAGCGTGTCGCCGAACAGTACCTGGTGGCCGACAACCGCACCGTGGCCACCTACATGCCGAGCGACAAGCCGCAGCGCGCCCCGGCGCAGGCACAGGTTGACGTGGCGCAGACGATGCAGGCCTTCAAGCCGCAGGCGGCGGCGGCGAAGGTCGAGGCCTTCGAAGCCACGCCAGCCAACATCGACGCGCGCACGCAGACCCTCACGCTCGGCGGCCTCAAGGCCGCGCTGCTGCCGAAAGGCACCCGCGGCGAGGCGGTGCAGGCGGTGCTGAGCTTGCACTTCGGCGACCAGGCTTCCTTGGCCGGCCAGTCGGAAGTGGCCGAAGCGGTCGCGGCCCTGATCGACAAGGGCTCCAAAACACTCACACGTGAGCAGATCGAAGACCGCCTCGACAAGCTCAAGACCCAGCTCGGCGTCAGCGCCACCGCCGGGCGCGTGACGCTGACGCTGACATCTCGGCGCGAGCACCTGCCCGCAGCCATCGCCTTGGTGGGCGACCTGTTGCGCAACCCGGTGTTTCCGGCGGATGCGCTCTCGGAGCGCACCCGCCAGGCACTGACCGGCATCGAGCAGCGCCGAAAGGAACCGAATGCCGTGGCGCAGAACGCCGTGGCGAGGCTGGGCAACATCTACCCGCGCGGCGACGTCAGGTACGCGCGCACCTTCGAAGAGATGGTGGAAGACGCGAACGCGGTGAGCGTCGACAAGCTGCGGGCCTTCCACGCCCGCTTCTACGGTGCGAGCAACGCCGAGTTCGCGGCCGTCGGCGAGATGGATGCGCCGGCCGTCAAGGCTGCGCTCCAGGCCGCCTTCGCCGACTGGAAGAGCCCGAGCGCCTTCGTCCGCGTGCCCCAGCCCCTGGTGCCGGTGAAACCCGAGCGCCTGGTGCTGCTCACACCCGACAAGCAGAACGCCTACATGCTCGTGCGCCTGGGCTTGCCACTGACGGACACCGACGCCGACTACCCGGCGCTCACGCTCGCCAACCACGTGCTCGGCGCCGGCGGCAGCTCGCGCCTGTGGAAGCGCATTCGCGAGACCGAGGGCCTTTCTTATGGCGTCGGCAGCAGCGTGCAATGGAACAGCATCGAGCCGAACTCGCCGTGGCAGACGGCCGCCATCTACGCGCCGCAGAACCGCGCCAAGGTCGAAGCAGCCTTTCAGGAAGAAATGGCGCGGGCCTTGAAAGACGGGTTCAGCGCGCAGGAACTGGCCGAGGCGCAGACCAGTGTGCTCGGCTTTCGCCGGCTGTCGCGTGCGCAGGATGCCAGCGTGGCGGCAGCGCTGGCGAACAACCTCTATCTCGGGCGCACGTTTGCGATCGCCGCGCAAGTCGACGCGGCCATCGAGAAGCTCACCCTCGAGCAGATGAACGCGGCACTGCGAAAGTACCTGGCACCGGAGCGCTTCGTCTCGGCGTTTGCGGGCGATTTCAAGGGCCCGTGAGCCGGGTTCAGGTGGTCGACTTGAACGGCAATCGTTCGTTCAACTCGTCGATGTAGTTGGCCACACCCGCGCCTTCACGGTTGAGGAAGTCGCTGACGGCCTGCGCGAACTGCGGGTGCGCGAGCCAGTGCGCCGACCAGGTCTGCACCGGCAGCAGGCCGCGGGCCATCTTGTGTTCGCCCTGCGCGCCGCCTTCGAAGCGCACATAGCCGTTGTTGATGCACCAGGCGAGCGGCTGGTAATAACAGGCCTCGAAATGCAGGCAGGGCACATGTTCGGTCGCGCCCCAGTAGCGGCCGAACGCGGTCTTGCGGATCGGGTCGATGCAGATCAGCGACGTGGCGATGCGCTCGCCCCCGCGCCACGCGGTGAACATCAGCCAGTTCTCGGGCATCGCACTTGCCATCTGCGCGAAGAATGCGCGCGTGAGGTAGGGCGTGGAGTGGTGCTCGCGGTAGGTCTGGCAGTAGCAGCGGTAGAAATAGTCCCAATCGGCTTTCCCGATGGCCTCACCGGCGAGCGTCGTGAGCGTCACGGCCGCATCGGCCACACGCCGGCGTTCCTGCTGGATCTTCTTGCGCTTCTCGCGCTGCAGGCTGGCGAGGAACTCGGCGAAGTCGGCGTAGGGCTCGGGCTCACGGTTGCGCCAATGGAACTGCACGGTGCTGCGCATCATCCAGCCTTCGTCGCGTGCAGCTTGCGCATCGGCATCGTCGAGGAACAGGATGTGCGCCGAAGAAAGTTTCGCGTTGTGCGCGAGCTGGCGCATCGCACGCAGCAGCACACGCCGGCTGGCCTGGTCACGGGCCAGCAGGCGCGGGCCGGGCACCGGCGTGAACGGCACGGCACTGAGCAGCTTCGGGTAGTAGGGAAGACCGTGGCGCTGGTAGGCGTCGGCCCAGGCCCAGTCGAAAACGTACTCGCCGTAGGAATGGTCTTTCACGTAGAGCGGGCAGGCGGCGACCAGAACGTCATCGCGCACGACGGCGAGGAACTGCGGCAACCAGCCGGCCGCGCCTGTTGCGCTGCCGGAAGTGTGCATCGCGAGCAGGTACGCGTGGCGCATGAAAGGTGTTGACGAAGCCTGTTCGGCGAGCAGCTCGTTCCACTGCGTTGCGTCGATCGAAGCGAGGTCGTCGAACACCCGAATGACATAATCGTTCAGCTCTTCCGCTCCCTGTTTGTCAGCTTCGGGCTCGCCCCGTTCTTCATCGCGCATATGTCAGCAAAACCTTCGGTGAAAGTGGCTCTGGCGCAGATCAATGCGACGGTCGGCGACCTGGCCGGGAACAGCCGCCTGATCATCGATGCGGCGCGCAATGCGTTTGCCCGCGGGGCACGCCTGGTGCTGACGCCCGAGCTCGGCCTGTGCGGCTACCCGCCCGAAGACCTGCTGCTGCGCCCGGCCTTCATGCAGGCCTGTGCCGAGGCGCTGGTCGATTGCGCACGGGCGCTCGCCGATCTGCCGGGTTTGTTCGTGGTGGTGGGGCATCCGCATCAGTTTGGTGAGCGCGGTGATGTTAGGTCGAACTCGGTCTCGGTGCCGCAGCGCTACAACGCGGCCTCGGTGATCGAAGGGGGGCGCGTACTGGCCACCTACTGCAAGCGCGAGCTGCCGAACTACCAGGTCTTCGACGAGCGCCGCTATTTCGCTTCCGGCCGCGACGCAGGGCAGGGCGCGGTGGTGTTCGAAGTCGAAGGCCTGAAGTTCGGCCTCAACATCTGCGAAGACGCTTGGTTCGACGAACCGGGGCGGGCCGCTAAAGCGGCCGGGGCCGAGGTGCTGTGCGTGCTCAACGCGTCACCGTTCCACCTGGGCAAGCTGGCCGAACGCGAAGAGCGCATGGCCGACCGCGCGCGACAGCTCAAGATGCCGCTGCTGTATTCGCACCTCGCCGGCGGGCAGGATGAAGTGGTGTTCGATGGGGCCTCGTTCGCGCTTAATGCCTCGGGCGCAGTCACGGCCCGCGCGCCGATGTTCGACGAGGCGCTGTTGATCGTCGACGTGGGCGCCGCGGGATCGCGCGGCGAGGTCGCCGAGGTGCCGTGCATCGAGGCACAGGCCTGGGCCGCGCTGGTCGTCGGCGTGCGCGACTACGTCAACAAGAACGGCTTTCCCGGCATCATCATCGGCCTGAGCGGCGGCATCGACTCGGCACTGGTGCTCGCGGTCGCGGTCGATGCGCTCGGCGCCGCTCGGGTGCGCACGGTGATGATGCCGTCGCCCTACACCGCCGACATCTCGTGGATCGACGCACGCGACATGGCGCAGCGCCTGGGCGTGCGCTACGATGAGATCTCGATCGTGCCGATGTTCGATGCCTTCAAGCAGAGCCTGGCCGCCGAGTTCGCCGGCCTGAAGGAAGACGCGACCGAAGAGAACATTCAGGCGCGTATTCGCGGCACGCTACTGATGGCCTTGTCGAACAAGTTCGGTTCCATCGTGCTGACCACCGGCAACAAGAGCGAGATGGCGACCGGCTACTGCACGCTGTACGGCGATATGGCCGGCGGCTTCGCGGTCATCAAGGACGTGGCCAAGACGCTGGTCTACCGACTGGCGCGCTGGAAGAACGCGCAAGGTGGCGAGGTGATCCCCGAGCGCATCATCACGCGCCCGCCCTCGGCCGAGCTGCGGCCCGACCAGACCGATCAGGACAGCCTGCCGCCTTACGAGGTGCTCGACGGCATCCTGCAGCGCTACATGGAACAAGACGAGGGCATCGACGAGATCGTGGCCGCCGGTTTCGCGGCGAAAGACGTGGAGCGTGTCACGCGGCTGATCAAGATCAACGAGTACAAGCGGCGCCAGTCGCCGGTGGGCATCCGCATCACGCACCGCGCATTCGGGCGCGATTGGCGATACCCCATCACTTCGAAGTTCCGCGCGTAAACTGGGGGTTAGTCAACCTCTGCAGGAACCGGCCATGAAACAGATCACCGCGATTGTCAAACCGTTCAAGCTGGAAGAGGTGCGTGAAGCACTGGGCGCGGTCGGGGTGACCGGCCTGACGGTGACCGAAGTGAAGGGCTTCGGGCGCCAGAAGGGCCACACCGAGCTGTACCGCGGCGCGGAATACGTCGTCGACTTTTTGCCCAAGGTGAAGCTCGAAGTGGTCGTCAAAGACGGCGACACCGACCGCTGCATCGAAGCGATCGTCAAAGCCGCCAAGACCGGCAAGATCGGCGACGGCAAGATCTTCGTCACCAACGTCGAACAGGTGGTGCGGATTCGCACCGGCGAGGTGAACGACGACGCGATCTGATCCCGGCGCTCAGATGCGCCGGTAGTCGTCGGGGGCCGTTGCCAGCGGCGACAGCTCGCCCAGGCGTTGCAGCATCGCCAGAGGCTCGGCCTCCACGTGCAGCAGGTCCAGCTGCACGTTCGACATGAATCCGTGATCCCGGCTCTGGTGAAGGAACGCCAGCAGCGCGTCGTAGTAGCCCGCCACGTTGAGCAGGCCGAGCGGCTTGTCGTGGTAACCCAGTTGCCGCCACGACCACACCTCGAACAGCTCTTCGAAGGTGCCGATGCCGCCGGGCAGCGCCAGAAAAGCGTCGCTGCGTTCGGCCATCATCATCTTGCGTTCGTGCATGGTCTCGACCACGTGCAGTTCGGTCAGACCGGTGTGACCGAGTTCACGGGCCATCAGCGACTGCGGGATCACGCCGATCACCGGGGCGCCGGCAGCGAGCGCCGCATCCGCCACGACACCCATCAACCCCGCACGGCCGCCGCCGTACACCAGCTGCCAGCCACGCCGGCCGATTTCGGCGCCGACGGCCCGCGCCGCGTCGGCATGCAGGCTCGACTCGCCGGGGCGCGAACCGCAGTAGACACAGATCGACAAGGGGCTCATCGTGGCGTTCTCTCTCAGGCGGCCAGGCGCTGCCAGAGGGCGGCCAACCAGATGCCGGCGCACAGCACCAAAGACAGGAACACGGCCGCGCTGGCCAGGTCCTTGGCGCGCTTGGACAGATCGTGCAGCTCGAACGACACCCGGTCGATCGCGGCTTCGATGCCGGAGTTGAGCAGTTCGACGATCAGCACCAGCATCAGCGACCCGGCCAGCAAGGCGACCTCGACCCAGCCGCGGCCGAGCCAGAAGGCCAGCGGGAACATCAGCGCGGCGAGCCAGAATTCCTGCCGGAACGCACTCTCTCCGCGGTACGCGGCCGTCAGGCCGGCCATCGAATAGCCGGTGGCGCGGATCACGCGGTCCAGCCCCGTCCGGCCTTTGTGTGGGTTGCTCATGCGGTGGAATTGTGCCCTGGGCTCGCCACCGGCCGGGCGCGGATCAGGCCAGGGCGACCGGCTGCTCCTGAATCAGGCGGGTGCCGCACAAGGCGTCGTGCCAGAACTGGCGCTGCGGGTGCAACAGCGCCAGCAGCGCATACGCCACGATGCCGACGCCGATGGCCGCCAGGCCTTGCCAGCGTGTCCAGCCGTTGAGCGATGCGATCAGCGCGGCCGGAGCGAACCACGCGCAGCTCGCGAAAAAGCGCAACAACGCGCGCGCTTGCGTGAGCGGCTGGCCGGCGGTGGTCACGACGCGGAGGTGCCAGGTCTGCATCGGCAAGGTTTGCCCGCGCACCGACCAGAACCAGGTGAAGTACACGGCGTAGATCAGGAACGTTATGACGCGCAATGCGGCATCGCTCTGCAGCGGGTGCTGGTGGCCGGTGAGGGCGACGAACAGCGCGCCGATCGCGCCGGGGATCAGGCCGATCCCGAACAGGATCAGGCCTTCATAGACAAAACTCGCCATGCGGCGCGACAAGCTGGGCGTGGCTTCGAGAGCCACACCGGCGTCGACCGCCTCGTTCATTGCTGCCGCGCAGGCTCTGCTTCGGAAGCCTTGGCCGACCGCGTGGCAGCCGCTTGCGGCCCCCGCTTGGGCTGCAACGTCGCCTTGTTGACGAACTCCGGCGTGGCCGCGATTTTCGGCTGCCCGGTTTGCTGGTGCGAGGGTGGGGTGGGGCGCTTGGACATCAAGGTCGTGGTCGCGCCCGGGCCGGCACGCGTGACGGTGGGTGCCACCTGCCTCGGCGGTACGGCGAACGCCGGGTTCGGAACGATGTTCGACTTGGCCTGGGGTGTCTCAGCCCGCGCATTGGCGCGCGCCGCCACAGGTGCCGATGCCGGCGCCGCGCGCGCGGCCAGCTGGCGCTTCTGTTCGGGAGTCAGCGCCTGGTAGGACTCCCAGCGCGCCTGACGATCCTGAAGCGGCAACTGTTTGGCTTCCTGGTAGTTCAGCCGCGCCTGCCCGCGCTCTTGCGGCGTCATCTTGGCCCAGTCGGCCATTCGCGCCTGCACGCGGGACTGCTCGTCGGGCGACATGCGGGGAAAGCGCTCCGACAGTTCCAGCCACTTCTGCTTTTGTGGCGAGCCGATGCCAGACCAGTCACGCTCCAGCGGCTTGAGCACAGCTTGTTGTGGCGGCTTCAGTTCTTGCCATCGCACGCCCTCTTCGGCAGTGGCCTTGGGCACCGGTTTTGCCGCCGGCGTGTTCGGCCCGGCAGCGTTGGCCGCCAGTGCGTGCAAGAGTGCGAATACGAGCGCCAGCGATGTGGCTCCGACAAACACGCGCCGAAAGCTGTCTGACAGGGCGGCGAAGCGCGGGCGGGGCGACATGGCCACCTCCGTCAATCGCGCGGAGTCTTCAGGAACTCGGCGAACCCGGCGTCACCGTACGCCTTGGGCGGCAGGTCGTCGGCCAGCAAGGCGGCGTCGATCTCTGCGGCGACCGAAATCTCGGCGTTCGTTTGCGACTGCTGGATCAGCAACAGGCCGGCGATCAAGGCCAGCGCGGGCAGCACGGCCGCAAGTTTCACCCACCAGCCGCCCGTGCGGCCGAGCAGCGCGGCGCCTGCCGCGGTGACGCCCAGCGTGGGCGCGGTGCTGGCCGCGCGGCTGGCCCGGGCTTGTTCGAGGGCTTTCTCACGCGCGAAGCGCAGGCGCTCGCCGACATCGGCGCCGAGGTCTTGGGACCGCTCGGTCAGGCGCGCGGCAACGCGCAGGCCGAAGCGAGACTGCAAGGCGTCAAGCGCGGCGGGCTGGGCGGGCGATCTGGCGGCGGGGAGCACGGTGTGGGGGGATGAAAGCGTCGGGTTGTTCATAGCGTGATTCCCTTTGTCTGCAAGGCTTTTGCCAAGGCGTGCACTGCCCGGGAGCAATGCGTCTTGACGCTGCCTTCCGAGCAGCCCATGGCTTCAGCGGTCTCGGCGACATCGAGCTCCTCCCAGTAACGCAGCAGGAAGGCTTCCCGTTGACGCCCGGGAAGCTGGGCCACTTCGGCCTCGATGGCTAGCAGGATCTGAGCCCGCGAAACCGAGTCGGCGGCGCTTTCCGACGCCAGCGAGCCGCCTAGGCTTTGCAAGGTCTCGAGGATGTCGAAGTCGTCTCCGTCCGGTCCTTCGAAGTCGGAAAAGTTCCTGACGACGGCATTTCGCACCTTCCTGCGGCGAAACCAGTCCATCGTCGCGTTCGAGAGGATGCGCTGAAACAGCAGTGGCAGTTCGGCGGCGGGGCGGTCGACGTACTTTTCGGCCAGCCGGATCATCGTGTCTTGCACGATGTCGAGTGCGGCATCTTCGTCTCGCACGGCGTACAGCGCCCGTTTGAAGGCGCGTTTTTCGACGCTCTTGAGAAAGTCGGAGAGTTCTTTGTCGGATGCCAAGGAAGCTGGACCTGAGGCGGTTCGCCGGGGAGACGGCCGCGATTATGTCACCGGGGTCACGGTCTTGCGGCGTTGCAGCAATGCAGTGCCATAATTGCGGGTTGCACAACAGATTGGCCGCAGGCCGAGTGCCCAACCGGGGCACTGGGTGGCTCGGCCCTCAGGCACCAAACCCGTTTCACAAGAACGAGGAGAGGCGCACCGATGGTTTTTCGTCAGAGAAATTCACAAAGGTCTTTTGAACATGGACATTTCACCCGCTGAACTCAAGCGCGCCGCCTCGGCACAAGCGCACACCCCCGTCGTCGAGCCGAACGGCTCCGAGATCCTGATCCGCTGCCTTCAAGCCGAAGGTGTCAAGTTCCTCTGGGGCTACCCGGGTGGCGCGGTTCTCTACATCTACGACGCGCTCTACAAACAAGACACCATCGAGCATGTGCTGGTGCGCCATGAGCAGGCCGCCGTGCACGCCGCCGACGGCTACGCGCGCGCCACCGGCGAGGTCGGTGTGGCGCTCGTCACCTCGGGCCCGGGCGTCACCAACGCCGTGACCGGCATCGCGACGGCCTACATGGACTCGATCCCGATGGTGATCATCACCGGCCAGGTGCCCACGCCGGCCATCGGGCTGGACGCCTTCCAGGAATGCGACACCGTCGGCATCACACGCCCCATCGTCAAGCACAACTTCCTCGTGAAAGACGTGCGCGACCTGGCGATGACGATGAAGAAGGCCTTCCACATCGCCCGCACCGGCCGACCCGGGCCGGTGGTGGTCGACATTCCGAAAGACGTGTCGCAGTACCGCACCTCGTTCCATTACCCCGAGCGGGTCGAAATGCGCTCCTACAACCCGGTGCGCAAGGGCCACGGCGGGCAGATTCGCAAGGCGGTACAACTGTTGCTCGGTGCCAAACGACCCTACATCTACACGGGCGGCGGCGTCGTGCTCGGCAATGCGTCGGTGGAGTTGCGCGAACTCGCCAACCTGCTGGGCTTTCCGGTCACGAACACCCTGATGGGTCTGGGCGCGATGCCCTCGAGCGACCCGAAGTTCCTGGGCATGCTGGGCATGCACGGCACCTATGAAGCCAACATGACGATGCAGAACTGTGACGTTCTGCTGGCCGTGGGCGCGCGCTTCGACGATCGCGTGATCGGCAACCCGAAGCACTTCGCGTCGGTCGAACGCAAGATCATCCACGTCGACATCGACCCGTCTTCGATCTCCAAGCGCGTGAAGGTCGACATCCCCATCGTCGGCGACGTGAAAGACGTGCTGCAGGAACTGATCGCACAACTCAAGGAAGCGCACGCGAAGCCTGACGTTCCGGCGCTGTCGGCGTGGTGGAGCCAGATCAACGAGTGGCGCAAGCGCGACTGCCTGAAGTTCAAGAACAGCACCGAGGTCATCAAGCCGCAGTACGTGGTCGAAAAACTCTGGGAACTGACGAAAGACAGCGACGCCTACGTCACATCCGACGTCGGCCAGCACCAGATGTGGGCCGCGCAGTACTACCGCTTCGAAGAGCCGCGCCGCTGGATCAATTCCGGCGGCCTGGGCACGATGGGCGTGGGCCTGCCGTACGCGATGGGCATCAAGCTCGCGAAGCCCGATGCCGACGTGTTCTGCATCACCGGCGAAGGCTCGATCCAGATGTGCATTCAGGAGCTGTCAACCTGCCTGCAGTACAAGACGCCGGTCAAGGTGATCTCGCTGAACAACCGCTACCTCGGCATGGTGCGGCAGTGGCAGCAGCTCGACTACGGCGGCCGCTACTCGCACAGCTACATGGATGCGCTGCCCGATTTCGTGAAACTCGCCGAGGCCTACGGGCACGTCGGGCTGAAGATCGAGCGTCCGTCCGACGTGGAGCCGGCACTGCGCGAAGCCATCCGCCTGAAAGACCGCACCGTGTTCCTCGACGTGCGCACCGACCCGACCGAGAACGTCTGGCCGATGGTGCAGGCGGGCAAGGGCATCTCCGAAATGCTGTTGGGGTCCGAAGACCTGTGAGGCGCTGAACATCGGCGCGGGGCAGGGCGTTACCGCGCCTTGTTCCGGCGCCGGTGAAGGTGCCTCACGACTTCGGCGATTTGACTTCTCCATCCACTCGAAACAGCGTGGCCAAGGGCCGGGCGGTTACCGCCGCCGGTCTGAAGAGCGCGCTCACACGACACCATGAAACACATCATTGCCTTGCTGCTCGAAAACGAGCCCGGCGCACTTTCGCGCGTGGTCGCCCTGTTCTCGGCCCGCGGCTACAACATCGAGAGCCTCACTGTCGCACCGACCGAAGACGCGTCACTCTCGCGCATGACCATCGTGACCACCGGCTCCGACGAAGTGATCGAGCAGATCACCAAGCACCTGAACCGGCTGATCGAGGTCGTGAAGGTGGTCGACCTCACCGAAGGCGCGTTCACCGAACGTGAGCTGATGCTCATCAAGGTGCGCGCCGTCGGCAAGGAGCGCGAAGAAATGAAGCGCATGGCCGACATCTTCCGCGGCCGCATCGTCGACGTGACGGAAAAGAGCTACACGATCGAACTCACGGGCGACACCGTCAAGCTCGATGCCTTCCTCGAAGCCATCGACCGGGCTTCCATTCTTGAAACCGTGCGCACCGGCACCAGCGGGATCGGTCGCGGCGAGCGCATCCTGCGCGTCTGATCGCTCAGACATCTGAACCCCCGCATTCCATTGATCCGAAGGAGATACACATGAAGGTTTACTACGACAAAGACGCCGACCTGAGCCTCGTCAAGGGCAAGAACGTCACGATCATCGGCTACGGTTCGCAGGGTCACGCGCACGCGCAGAACCTGAACGACAGCGGCGTGAAGGTCACGGTCGGTGTGCGCAAGGGCGGGCCGTCGTGGGCCAAGGCCGAGAAGGCCGGCCTGAAGGTCGCCGACGTGGCCGATGCGGTCAAGCAGGCCGATGTCGTGATGATGCTGTTGCCCGACGAGCAGATCGCCGCCGTCTACAAGAACGACGTGGAGCCGAACATCAAGCAGGGCGCTTCGCTCGCGTTTGCGCACGGCTTCAATGTGCACTATGGCCAGGTCGTGCCACGCGCCGACCTCGACGTGTGGATGGTCGCGCCCAAGGCGCCGGGACACACCGTGCGTTCGACCTACACCCAAGGCGGCGGCGTGCCGCACCTGATTGCCGTGCATGCCGACAAGACCGGCAAGGCGCGCGATCTGGCGCTGAGCTACGCAGCAGCCAACGGTGGCGGCAAGGCCGGCGTGATCGAGACCAACTTCCGCGAAGAAACCGAGACCGATCTGTTCGGTGAACAGGCCGTGCTGTGCGGTGGTGCAGTCGAACTGATCAAGGCTGGTTTCGAGACGCTGACCGAAGCCGGTTATGCACCCGAGATGGCCTACTTCGAATGCCTGCACGAGCTCAAGCTGATCGTCGACCTGATCTATGAAGGCGGCATCGCCAACATGAACTACTCGATCTCGAACAACGCCGAATACGGCGAGTACGTGACCGGGCCGCGGATCGTCACCGACGAGACCAAGAAGGTCATGAAGCAGGTGCTCAAAGACATCCAGACCGGCGAATATGCGAAGAGCTTCATCGTCGAGAACCGCGCGGGTGCGCCGACGCTGATGTCGCGCCGCCGCATCACCGCAGAGCACCCGATCGAAGTGGTGGGTGAGCAGCTGCGCGCGATGATGCCGTGGATCAAGAAGAACCGGCTGGTCGATCAGTCGAAGAACTGATCACACAGGTGCTGGCGTATCCTCGGGCGCATGAACGAAGCACCGAACCTTCCTGAAGACGAGCCCGTGCTCGCGGCCGAAACGCGGCCGCGACGCAAGGGGCTCTACATGCTGCCCAACGCCATCACGCTGGCAGCACTGTTCTCGGGCTTCTATGCGATCGTGATGGCGATCAACGGCCGCTTCGAGCTGGCCTGCATCGCGGTGTTTTGCGCCGCGGTGCTCGACAGCCTCGACGGTCGCGTTGCGCGCATGACGAACTCGCAGAGCGCGTTCGGCGAGCAGATGGACAGCTTGTCCGACATGGTGAGTTTCGGGGCGGCGCCGGCGCTGATCGTCTACATCTGGGGACTGAAGGACCTCGGCAAGGCGGGCTGGATTCCAGCCTTCGTCTACATCTCGGGCGCTGCGCTGCGGCTCGCGCGGTTCAACGTCAACATCGGCGTGGTCGACAAGCGCTTCTTCCAGGGCTTGCCGAGCCCGGCGGCGGCCGCGCTTGTGATCGGCTTGATCTGGGTCGTCGACGACGCAGGTTTCAAGGGCGTGTCGCAGATACCTGCCCTGGCGTACACCGCATTCGCAGTGACGCTCTTTGCCGGTCTGTCGATGGTGACGAATGCGCCGTTCTACAGCTTCAAGGTTGTGGGTTCGCGGCGCACCGTTCCTTTCATCGTGATCGTGGCCATCGCGTTGGCGATCGCGCTGGTCGCGCTCGACCCGCCGAAGCTTCTGTTCGCGATCTTCTGCATCTACGGCTTGTCGGGCTACGCCATCTACGGCTGGCGCAGGATGAAGGGCAGGCGCACCAGCGTGATCGTCACTTCGACCGACGACCCCGACGAACAAGGGCTGCACCGCTGAGGCGGTGCGTGTTAGAGTTCGGCCCATGACCTTCCTGCCCGCGATCACGCTACTGCTTCTTCTAGGAGACCTGCGGGCTCGCTGATCGCACACGTCAACACGTTTCGACCTCAACGGCCCGCATGCAACCAGCAGCGGGCCGTTTGTCATTTCAACAGCTGCTGGTCCCACACCGACACTTCTGGAACCACCATGTTGAAAAACCCGCAGCAGAAATACCGATCCTTCGCACCGGTCGCGCTCGCCGACCGCCGCTGGCCCGACGCCTTGCTGACCGAGGCGCCGATCTGGCTCAGCACCGACCTGCGCGACGGCAACCAGGCGCTCATCGAGCCGATGGACAGTAGGCGCAAGCTGAAGATGTTCCAGATGCTGCTGCGCATCGGCTTCAAGGAGATCGAGGTCGGGTTTCCGTCGGCATCACAAACCGATTTCGATTTCGTTCGGATGCTGATCGAGCAGAAGCTGATCCCCGACGACGTGACGATCCAGGTGCTGACCCAGGCGCGTGAACCGTTGATCCGCCGTACCTTCGAATCGCTGCAAGGCGCGAAGCGCGCGATCGTCCATCTGTACAACGCCACCGCGCCGGTGATGCGGCGCGTGGTGCTGGGCATGAGCGAAGACCAGATCGTCGAACTGGCGGTGACGAACACGCAACTCGTGAAGACGCTGGCGCAGGCGCAGCCCGACACCGACTTCCGCTACGAGTACTCGCCCGAGATGTTCTCGGGCACCGAGCTCGCGTTCTCCAAACGGGTGGTCGATGCGGTGACAGAAGCCTGGCAGCCGACGCCCGACCGCCCCTGCATCATCAACCTGCCGTCGACGGTGGAGCATTCCACGCCGAACATCTTCGCCGACATGATCGAGTGGATGCATCGCCACCTCGAGCGGCGCGACGCCATCGTTCTCTCGGTGCATCCGCACAATGACCGCGGCACCGGCACGGCGGCGGGCGAGCTGGCATTGATGGCCGGCGCCGATCGCATCGAAGGCTGCTTGTTCGGCAACGGCGAGCGCACCGGCAACGTCGATCTGGTCAACATCGCGCTCAACCTGTACACCCAGGGCGTGACGCCGAAACTGGACTTTTCCGACATCGACGAAGTGCGGCGTTGTGTCGAACACTGCAACCAGCTGCCCGTTCACCCGCGCCACCCGTATGCCGGCGATCTGGTCTACACCTCGTTTTCCGGCTCGCACCAGGACGCGATCAAGAAGGCTTTCGCGGCACGCCAGGAAGCCGATGTCTGGCAGATGCCCTATCTGCCGATCGACCCGAAAGACCTGGGCCGTAGCTACGACGCGGTGATCCGCGTCAACAGCCAGTCGGGCAAGGGGGGCATCGCCTATCTGCTGGAAAGCGAATACGGCCTGGAGCTGCCTCGGCGTTTGCAAATCGAGTTCAGCCAGGCGGTGCAGGTGGTGATGGACGACAGCGGCAAGGAACTCGTCGCGGCCGACATCTGGCACATCTTCGAGCGTGAATACGGCCTCGGTGATACGGGCAACAGCGTCTCGCACCCGGTCATCACCGAGCAGGGTGAAGGCGTCGTGCGCCTTCGTTCTGACGTGACGATCGACGCGCGAACGATGCACGTCAACGGTGTGGGCACCGGCCCGATCGACGCCTTCGTTGCCGGCCTGAACGAAGCGACCGGCGTGGCACTGCGTGTGCTCGACTACCACGAGCACGCGATCGGCAGCGGCGCCGACGCGCGCGCGGTGGCCTATCTCGAACTGCGCGTCGGTGAGTCGCAGACGCTGTTCGGTGTCGGCATCGACGCGAACATCGTTTCCGCTTCGCTCAAGGCCATCGTTTCCGGGCTGAGCCGCTCGCGGAGCGTGGCGAAGCACGGCTCCGAGCAGGCACTCGCCTAACATCGACAAGATTCACCAGGAGCATTCGCATGGCCGACAAACTCATCATCTTCGACACCACCTTGCGCGACGGTGAACAGTCGCCCGGCGCTTCGATGACCAAGGACGAAAAGTTGCGCATCGCGCGCCAGCTCGAGCGTTTGAAGGTCGACGTGATCGAAGCGGGTTTCGCGGCCTCGTCGAACGGTGACTTCGAATGCGTGAAGGCCATCGCACATGCCATCAAGGACAGCACCGTTTGTTCTCTGGCACGCGCCAACGATCGCGACATCACGCGCGCCGCCGAGGCGCTGCAGGGCGGGCACTCGACCCGCATCCACCTGTTTCTCGCGACCAGCGCGCTGCACATGGAAAAGAAGCTGCGCATGACACCGGACCAGGTGTTCGAGCAGGCGCGTTTGTCAACGCGCTTCGCCCGCAACCTGTCGGGCGACGTGGAGTTCTCACCCGAGGACGGCTATCGCTCCGACCCCGACTTCCTGTGTCGCGTGCTCGAAGCCGTGATCAACGAAGGCGCGACCACGATCAACGTGCCCGACACGGTGGGCTACGCGATTCCCGAGCTGTACGGCAACTTCATCCTGAACCTGCGCCAGCGCATTCCAAACGCCGACAAGGCGGTCTGGTCGGTGCATTGCCACAACGACCTCGGCATGGCGGTGGCCAATTCGCTCGCCGGCGTGATGATCGGCGGCGCACGCCAGGTCGAATGCACGATCAACGGCCTGGGCGAGCGCGCCGGCAACTGTTCGCTCGAAGAAGTGGTGATGGCGGTGAAGACCCGGCGCGACTACTTCGGCCTGGAACTCGGCATCGACGCCACCCAGATCGTGCCGATCTCGCGCCTGGTGGCGCAGACCACCGGCTTTGTCGTGCAGCCGAACAAGGCGGTGGTCGGGGCCAACGCATTCGCGCACGCCTCGGGCATTCACCAAGACGGCGTGCTCAAGGCGCGTGACACCTACGAGATCATGCGTGCCGAAGACGTCGGCTGGTCGGCCAACCGGATAGTGCTCGGCAAGCTCTCGGGGCGCAACGCGTTCAAGTTGCGGCTCGTTGAACTCGGCATCCAGTTGGAATCCGAGGCCGAAGTCAACGCGGCGTTCGCCAAGTTCAAGGAGCTCGCCGATCGCAAGAGCGATATCTTCGACGAAGACATCCTCGCGCTCGTGATGGACGAATCGGTCACCGCCGAGCACGAACACTACCGCCTGCTGGCGCTTTCGCAGCACTCGGAAATGGGCGAGCGGCCGCAGGCCAGCGTGGCCTTCTCGGCAGGCGAGGTCGAACACCACGCGCAGAGCGATGGCAATGGCCCGGTCGATGCGAGCCTGAAGGCGATCGAGTCGATGCTGAAAACTGGCGCCGAAATGCTGCTCTATTCGGTCAATGCGATCACGTCTGGCAGCACAGAATCACAAGGCGAAGTGACGATTCGGTTGCAAAACGGGGGCCGGGTCGTCAACGGCGTGGGCTCGGACCCGGATATCGTCGTGGCGTCAGCCAAGGCCTATCTTTCCGCGTTGAACAAGCTGCACAGCAAGATCGAACGCGTCGCTGCACAAGGGTAACTATTTCACGGAACCCGGCTTTCAAGTACTGACTTGAGAAAAGGCGCGTAAGGTTTTGATCTTGCGCGCTTTTTTCGTTTCACGTACACTCGCCGCACTGGCGCAAAAGGACTGCTGTGGCAACCATTCACAAGTTTGTAACAACCGGACTGCTGGCTTTGGTTGCCGCCATCACGTTTGCCCTGCCCACGGCCGCTGACGCCGCCCAGCGCACCGCCGCCAAAAAGAAGTCGCATCCGAGTGCCAGCACGGCGGCGCGGGCCTCTCGCCAGGCGGTGCTTCGGTCGGGCCGGCGCGTCTCGTCGCGCCAGTTGGCCACGGTGGTTCGTTTCGAACCGGCGCGCCCCTCCTTCGGCCAGCTCTACGGGTTGCAACACACCGCCGACGCGCTGAACCTGAAGTCGAGCGTGGCGCTGGTGCTCGACTCCGACACCAACGAAGTGCTGTTCAGCAAGAACTCCGACGCCGTTCTGCCGATCGCATCGCTGACGAAGCTGATGACCGCGGTGGTCGTGACCGAAGCCCAGCTGCCGCTGACCGAAATGCTCAGCGTCAGCCAGGACGATGTGGACACCGAAAAGGGCAGCCGCTCGCGGCTGAAGGTCGGAACGCAGCTCAGCCGTGAAGAGATGCTGCATCTGGCGCTGATGTCTTCCGAGAACCGCGCTGCCCACGCGCTAGGGCGCGCCTACCCGGGCGGGCTCGAGGCCTTCGTGGCGGCGATGAACCGCAAGGCGCAGGCGCTCGGCATGAACGACACGCACTACGTCGAGCCCACCGGCTTGTCGAGCAAGAACCAGTCGAGTGCTCGTGACCTGGCCACGCTGGTCAGGGCGGCGCACGAACACCAGATCATTCGCGAACTGTCGACCTCGCCCGAGTTTCTGGTCGAAGTCGGCAACCGCCCGATGCAGTTCCGTAACACCAACGGCCTGGTGCGCAACCCGGAATGGGACATCGGCCTGCAGAAGACCGGCTACATCACCGAAGCCGGCCGCTGCCTCGTGATGCAGGCCAAGCTGGCAGGGCGCCAGCTGATCATGGTGTTCCTCGACTCTGCCGGCAAGTATTCGCGCATCGGCGACGCCGAACGCGTGCGCCGCTGGATCAACGAAGCACCGGTGGTGGCCCCCGCGCCGACGGTCGTCGGCCTTCCCAAGCTCACGTCCTGAGGGCGCTGCCGTCGGGCGCAGTGCGGTGGCCGAGTGCCGCTGAGATCTGCGCCGCGGTGGCCTTGAGCCGTTCCAGCCACGCTTCTTCCAAGCGGTCGGCCGGCGCCGAGATCGACAGGCCCGCGACCAACCTGCCTTGATCATCGAGTATGCCGGCGGCCATGCAGCGCACACCCAGCTCCAGTTCTTCGTCATCGCGCGCGGTGCCGTATTGCGTCACGCGTGCCAACTCGCGTTCCAGCGCGGCGAGGTCGGTGATGCTGTTGCGCGTGTGGCCGGCCAGGCCGGTGCGTGTAGCGTAGGCACGCACGCGCTGGGCGTCGTCATGGGCGAGAAAGAGTTTTCCCACTGACGTGAGGTGCAGAGGCGCGCGGCCGCCGATGGCGCGGACCACCTGCATGCCCGAGCGCTCGCTGTAGGTGCGCTCGATGTAGACGATCTCGTCGCCCTGGCGCATCGAGAGGTTCACGGGTTGGTGCGTCAGCTTGTGCAACTCGCGCATCGGGCCGAGGGCCGCATCGCGCACGTCGAGCCGCGCTTTCACGAGATTGCCGAGTTCGAGCAGGCGCATGCCGAGGCGGTAACTCCCGGCTTCGGGGCGGTCGACATAACGCCCGATCGTCAGATCGTTGAGGATGCGGTGGGCGGTGGACGGGTGCAGCCCGGTCTGTTCGCTGATCTGCTTCAGGGACACCGGGTCCTGGTACGACGCCAGCACGTCGAGCAAGCCGAAGGCACGCTCGAGCACCTGAATCGTCGGGGTCTTGTTCTCGTTTTTCGCCATGGCCTGCATTCTCCGTCAACTCGGCGCAATTTTGCATGGCGAAAGGCACGGCTGCAATCCGGGAATCAAAAGCCGCGCCGAACGGGCGCGTGGTCAGACCAGTGCGCGGACCGCCTCGATGCCACTGCGCACCGCGCCTTCGAGCGTGGCGGGGTAGGGGCCGACGACGTGGTCGCCCGCCGCGTGGAGGCCGGGTGCGATCTGCATCGGTGAGCGTTGCAGCGCGGGCGTGCAACGGAAAGTAGCGCGTTTTTCCGCAAGCACTTGCACGGGTTCCAGCGGCCCGTGAAGGAAAGCGCCGAGTACGCCATGGGCCTGGCGCAGTGTGGCTTGCAGCGTCACCGCCTGACCCGCGTCGACCCAGGCTTGCGCGCCACTCACGACGAAGGCCAAGAGACCTGCCGGGCCGCCGAGCTGACCGCGGTCGAACACGAACTGCGCCGGCGCGTTCG
>Ga0307516_10001977_pt1 | contig 28072 bp, 17 predicted proteins | sample 19_EM_MG_FD_203310 | JGI IMG/M metagenome (GOLD analysis project Ga0307516, IMG submission 203310) | Populus trichocarpa ectomycorrhiza microbial communities from riparian zone in the Pacific Northwest, United States - 19_EM | ecosystem: Host-associated > Plants > Roots > Unclassified | place...
ATCAATTTGAGGGGGGATGTCAGTGTATATTATGGCAAGAATATCAACAATATATGGCAACCAAATTGTAACAGAATATCTTGTATTTATTGTATTTATTATAGACTACAAATCAGGGATTAGAGATTGTAAATTAGGGATTATTACATGTATTTAGAGGACCAAATTCTTCCGGGAGAAATCAATCAAACAAGAAGAACATTTTTACATTGAAATCTGATATTTGTGACACTGCCTGCGACACTACTTCAACTTCACAAACTTTGTGCGTGCGCTTGCTAGAGGAAATTAAAGGATCAAGAATACTCACTAGTTGACACAAAAAACTCTGCTTATGCATTTTCATAACTTTTTTTTTTTTTTTCATTTTCTTTGGGATTGCTAACATCTTCTAAAATTTTGATTCATGAGATGTGCTTGGTCGATTAAAAGCCATTCATCCATTTGATCAAGCATTAGTTAGAAAGCAGGACGTGACAGACAAGAGAGAGTTTATCCTTGAAAACATCAGGTTGTTTAGCTTACTCTTTCTACTTCAACAATCTTATTACTTTTACCTATTTCTTTTCATCTTTTATACAGGGGCGATGAGCTCAGAATAACCTTTTGAGCTGATGTTGCTAGAAGCTTTGATGATTCTATTTTGCATGGGCAAACAAATCCAGTTATTGCTGTTTTTGCTGGCTACCTTATCACACACTGTCCTTTTAAGTTTGCACGTTTCTTATTTGCTCATTACATTTTTTTTTTTTTTGCTTGAACTTTATGCCTTCTTGCCATTGTCATTAACTAAATTTTAAAAATACTTTTTCATTTTCTTTTTAGATATTTTTATGTTTTCTCAAGCTAACTTTCATGTCTTCTTCCCATTATCATAGAACTGACTTTTGGATCGTTTTCTTCTATTTTTTTTCCTTATCCTACAAGGAAAACCAAACCTCATTAGCACTGTTGCGTCCTTACAGTATTTCAACCCAGAGATTCCTAAGAATTCTTCTACATAAGCATCAGTAAGCCAACTCCTTCTCTTTTCTTATTACTTCACTTATATTATCAGATTAACTCTTGGTGTTTTGATTCAACTTCTTGTATTCTCAGCTATGACCAACTCCCTGTTGAAGTCCAGCACCTCCCTGCTTCAAGAAACGATGTTAGATCCATTAAAGAACAAAAAATGAAAACAGAAAAACAATCAAAGAAATTCTTTGTATGGATGCATAATTGCTAAGAATTTATTTGGTTCCTTTGCCCACAACTATCTCTATGACAAAGGGTTTGATGATTGCATTTCACCTCCCATGATTGACAAATTAGACAAGGTCAATATTTTCCAGCACAGGTTTGGAGCTTTTCGTTCAATTGTCAACCGCGGTGACATCATTATCACCAATGTTTTCGATGACAATATGGCTGCCGAATTCCCACGCCCACATACTGAACCAGACTTGCATGCTATTAAGGTTGCACTTGCTGATCTAGCAGCTTCATCATCTTCAAAAGATGTTTCTTTATTGGACCCAACAGCTCATGCACCCATTGCATCCTCCAGAGTTGATGCTACTTTCTTACAGCTCTCGCCAGTGCAACCAGTTGTCATCAATCATTTTTCATTATAAGCAAAAAGACAGCTACTCTTGAAAGATGAAACACCTGATCCCCAAAGGTTACAACCACCTCAATTATGTCATTTAAAAGATGTTGCCTTTCATTTTTTTAAAATCCAAGTTCTTTCAGTTGCTTTTATGCGTGGCAGATACATAATTAATGGCTTTTTTTAATTCACAGCTCTGAATCAGCTGCTGCAGCTGATCCTCCAGCTGAGTCTAAACTACTTGACTGTGGTCCATCTACCATCTTAGAAACACATGGTACACCAAGCAAGTGTCATTGTCCCTCTGAACTTGACCAAGATTAGGTAACTACTCTGTTAATTTACCTCAACAAACCTATTGTCATGCTTTGCTGGAATTCCTTTATTAGCACAAACAATGACGGCATCCATTGCTTCTTCACTTGCACAAGACTCTTCTACTGCTACTGCAAATACAGAGCAAAGTTTTTCCTTCACATGCTTTGTCTCAGTTTAAGTTTAGATAATCGAATGCTATAGACAATGATCCAGAAAGTTAGCGTATGTCAAAAGATTTACCAATGTGATGTTGTTACTGTGGTTTCCAGTTAACCTAAAATGGTTACACCTGGAAAATTGAAACGTGGTTCGGTCAGCCAAAAAAAAAAATGTTGCCAGTGAAGATTTACAGTTGTGAAACCATTAGAAAGCTTCCTTCAAACTAAGAGAAAGCACTGCCTCCGAAGCACTCCAATGGCTAAACTCTCAACAACTAGAGGAAAGGCTATTACTCCCATAATAGGACTAGGGGGCAACATCACAGTACAAATTTACTATAATATATAAATATTAGGCAAAGCACTTTCTAGTCAAGAAAGTAAAGGCTGGAACATAACTCCCAAAAACTACAATAGACACTACAACAAGAAGAACTTGCCTCCAGTCTGAGAGTGCTACGAAACTGATGCTTAAGAAGGAGCATGTTTTGATGGTTAGATATAGCATGAATAATTAATTCTGACATTGTTGGCCGGACAAAACAAAAAAGAACTGGGCAAATAAACAGCCTACAAAATGGATTTAAGACACACTTTTAACTAAGAAAACCATTAACCCTTTATTTCTAGCGTTTTTTTTTGTTGTTGTTTTTTCAAAGTAAAATCGATTACATCTACTTTCTAACTTTAACTTTATTGTATTTGCTTCAACCTGGCAACACATTAGCTTCACCTTCCCTTTTTCTTTGCAGACTTCTTTCCTTCATTTAATCTATCCCTTACCGTACTGATTCCTTTTTTATTTGCAAGGATTTTTCATCAACAAAATCACACAGGCTTTTTGTGCATGCAACAACTCAGTAGCCTGCTTCCCAGTGACTTTTGCATGCCCCTTGTGACTGATCAAACAACACATTGCTTGGCTCTCTTGCAAATTGCAATGCACTGTTGCACTTTAACATTGATGTGGCATTGTTTTGTTGTTCATTAATAGAATACATGGCTTTTGTGATGTTTTTTTTTTTTTGTTGTGGCTAAATAGAACAGTACATGTAGATGATTAGTTAATCAATCGGTTTCCTACAGTTACATAGGTTTTTGCTCTTGCAATTTTTTCTGCAGTATGAAGCTCTTTCACACACCAAATTCTGCTACGATTCACTCGCTTTTATTTCACCCACATAGTTGTTTTAACTTCGTGTAGCATTGGCTCCAGCACACCTTCAAATGCTTTTGCTTATTCAACATTGGTTCGCGAGAGCAATGCAACTAGTATATTTTTGTATGTGGTGGGATTTAATCCTTAATTAGCTTAATTCTTAAATTTTCTTAGCCACAGATTCTTTTTTTAAAAAAAATAGATAACCCTATCGACTTCAAATCTTCTTTTCACAAGTTTTTTTAATATTAATTTCTATAATTCTTAATGATTTTCTCAGCGCAGTTAGTTTATTATTTGAAATCATTAGATTTTAAATCGATTTAAACCTTTTAATATATTTGGATTATTTTAGAACCCCGATCCTTAATTTGATCCACTTTTATTTCATAATTTTAGATCTTAAGTTGTGATCTAAAAAATTTAATTTGTAACATATTGAGACCGGGTTTATATTTAAGTCCTTGGAGGGCTTGTGTTGGTCGGACCATTGACTAACTTCTAGCAGCATTCGCATGACCCGCTCTACCTCTTACATCATTTTTCTTGCTAATGCTTACCATTATATGTCATGTTTCTTGAAATCCAAAAAATCAATGGCTATTGAACTATTCAAAAAACAAAACAAAACAGGTGCATTGCATTTCATAATCTCTCTCTCTTTTTTTTAATCTCAGACAACAAAACTCAGTTAAGGCGCAAGGAAACCTCGGTCAATGCATCGAACTTTATACGCCAACGTTGGCATTGGTTAAATGATTACAACACTGCAAGGTGGTCTGTCTACTGCTTGCAACTACAACCCCCCTAAATCAAAACTTTAAGTAGCATAATCCAAAGCATGAACAACCTCCGCCTACACATCCATGTTTCCACGAGGATGGGAAGAAGGCATCTCAATAGGTGATCTTCCTTTTCCGATTAAAAGCAAATTGATAAGAGATGCACAGGGTTTTTACCTAGTAACAGCCCTTGCAACCATCGATGAATGATAGGTGGTGCTTCTCTGTTTCCTGTAAGATGTGTAAACATCATCGTATTGACTTGGCTCGTTAGGATCGGCTGCTGCCCCAAGTCCCAATCTTCCTGAGCCACTTCCATGTTTCCGCTCCACACTTCCATCTGCATAAGCTCCTGTCTCTGGGTCAACCTGTAAGTTTGGAGGAGGAGGGATGCAAGCTCCTCCTTTGCGAATGGGAGGCTCTCTCTCATACTCGTCATCTTCATCTTTTGGATCAGATATCATCGGTCCCTCAGACGGGTTAACCTCTCCAATCTCTTTAAAAAACTTTGACACACTGTCTAGAATTTCTGATGGGGATACATTGGATGGGGGTATGGTTGTCGGGATGTCCAAAGGGCTCAAAGGTGAGTAGGGTACCCCACTGCCAATCTGCATCTTTCTGACCATTCCAGGAATGAGACCAGGTGGGAACAGGGGATATGGTGACAATTTTTCAGCAATGTTAGCAGGAGGTGCTTGCAATAAATGTGGTGCAGGTTGTTGACTTGCTGGTGGAACAGACGGATTTACAGGCAGGGAACCCGGAAAAGCAGCAGCAGGGACTGAATTTGGAATGAATTGCTGATTTCCTAAGGTTGGAAGCATGACTGGAGGCACTTGTTTATCGGGATGCTCCTGATCTGGTACACTCTGCCTATCAGGCAGCCATTGTGGAGCATTGTAACTAGTTGCATGCTGAGGAAAGCCTGCAGGAAAAGGAACTCACATGACATTTCTTGAATGAAATTATCAAATTCTTGGAAACAAATCCAACGACAAATTACTTAAAGCTATTAAGCTGCACAACCCAAAATTCAATCTGTAGTCACAACTAACCCTGGTACATTAACATTATTGGTTTCACAAGCTAGCATGTTTAGCAAGTAGATGGAAGAAGCTACCTGCAGCGGGCACAGAATCTGCTGAGCCAGTACATAATTCTTTTGGCGGCCCTGGAAAAGAATTTGCCCGCGGTCCAGCAACCATCTCACTTTCAAGTTTATAAATGGTATCTTGATCGTAGACCTCCTTTGAGGCCCAAAACTGCACAATTTTCTGCAACCGTGACTGGTTTTCATCCTTATTCTGAGGGTAGTGATAAATCCTTGCAAGCATGGAACCTAGCACTGGCTTAAATGCAAGGGCTTCATTATCAAGATCACGGGGATTAATTCTCCTTTGCAAACTGCAGGTAACAAATAGCAAGAGGTCAAGGAAGTTTTAAGACTCTTACATTATGAACAAAATCATCTTTTCTGAAAAAAAAGAAAAAGCATGCCAATAAAGGTTCACAACACCAAATCAAGAAAGTAAAATCAAATACCAAAATAAAATGCAACGAAGCAGAGAAGGAAATCTATGGCTGGTTGCATAGAAATCAAGGAGGCTTGAACATTCATACCAGATAATAATAGAAAGAAAATAGATAAAACATTTCCAAAACAAATATTAAGGACCTCAACAGACACGCAGCTGCAGAGAGTGGGCCATGGGGAATCAGGATGATCAATGAAGATTAACATAAAGAAAAGACTTTTGGATGAACTGCACATTTTGGAGATTTAGCTCTCATACATTTAGTGTCAACTTTCCAGGTGAATTTACAAATTCTGAAGTTTTTACATATTAGAGATGGAACCTGAATTTAATATGAGCTCATGTGGCCTTAAGGAAACAACAAAAACATTAGGGATTGCCAATTCTCTGAAATTATGCTACGACTTGCAGGTGATGATGTAAACTTGAACACATTTTTTTTTTCCAATACATGGTGGAGCCCTTCCCAGTGACACTGCATATAATTTCCTAATGATACAAAGATGCGCAAAACAAGCCGCCACTGCCTATAAAAGTTTGTGTTCTCTTTTTGTCAATTTCTTTCAAGTTCATATGGAGGTGGCCTTAAGTTGGGATCAAGTTTGGCCTTCCAGGACTAGAATTCAAGGGGATGTTGCTGCTCTATCATGGAGCTAGATTGCAGACTGAAGAGAGGGTGTCAAAAAAAAAAGCACCAGAGATTGAGATAGTTGCTTTATCTTTTTGAAATCTATTCCCAAACTGGAGAAAATGATATTATGTGGCCTTTTATCTGAGGCCCTGTTTGTGAGGTTTTTCCAATGATTTACTCTGTCATGGAGCTAGATTGCAGACCAGAGAGAGGGTGTAAAAAAAAAAGCACCAAAGATTGAGATGGTTGCTTTATCTTTTTGAAATCTATTCCCAAACTGGAAAAAATGTCATTATGTAGTCTTTTATCTGAGGGCCTGGTTGTGAGGTTTTTCCAATGACATACTTTAGTGACTATATAGGGCGATAAAATATGATGTTATCTCGCAAATATTTGTGAGACAAATAAAAAGGATAACATGTAGGATTTTTAAAGTCCGAACAGGCCTCAAATATAAAACTCAAGTTTTAAATCTATGCAATAGCAAACTTTTAATAAATCCTATCTACACCTACTGAATTCTTAAACCATTATAAACTATGTAAAGAGGGAGATGTTCAATTTGTATGGAAACTGGGACCCCAATTTCAAATAACTTGCGAAAGGTTTTTTCAAGGGTGCCTTCACATGTTTAAGTATTCTGAAATTCTGGTTGCTTGAATTTTTCTAAATCGATTATTCACATGGAGCAATCTACTTCTAGTAGCTGAAAGTCAACAATTTTGCTCTTAACTTTGTGATTCAGTATTTATTAATCTTATTTCCATTTTGTCAAATTTGATTGTAGGTGATCTGCATTCTGATGAGCCATATAACTTCAAATTTGATTATTGGTAAGCATCTACATTCTGATCAACTATATGACTTGAGTAATTTAGTTCAATGATACTAGATTTCAAAGCAACAAAAACACATGTTTAAGCTTCCTTAAGAACTACAGGCCTCAGAGTAAGGTAATATTGAAAAGGAACCACTCTCAAAGATTATAGCGATATTAGATGAAGAGGTCCTTCTAGCACAAAGCTATTTTAATAGGCACACAATTACAAAGATCAATTCCACTAAGAAGGTATGCACTTGTAAGAGGAAAAAAAAAACAAATGAAAAGGAAAATGAATCTAACATGAGCGTATGATGTAAGAAGCTCATGAACAAAAGCATCAGAGACAAACTGCTGGTGATGAACAATACAGATTAGTCAAGGAGTGATCAAGTTGTAGTCTTCAGAAGGCAATTAGTGCAGAAGAACCATACCTGTCAAAAAGAATATCATTGGCAAGATAGATGATATGCAATTGCCTCTCAGAATCATCAAGAGCAACAATCCTGTCTCTGAGTGCTTCGACGAGAGCTGGTGCAAATGGAGACCTCTGCATGAACCAAGTCTTGGCACCTTTGATAGACTCCTTGGTACCATTTAGAGTGTTAAGCACATTACTGAGCTCCACTGCAATATCAGGAGGAAGTGGACCAGAGAGTCCTCTAAAGGACTTGGGTGATTCAAAATCTGGTCGACCATGAGCGCCAAAGGGCTGTGGAGGATGCTGCTGATGGTGATCATAAAAAGGTGGAAAAGGAGGCTGGTGCATTTGAGGGGGAGGCCCAATAGCAGCATTCATCATTGGGTTTGGTTGTGGATGCATCATGGAAGATGCTTGGAAAGGAGGATTGAAAGGACCACGTGTAGATAACCAAAGCTTATACCGATAATATGCATGACCCTCTCCTCCATAAAGGAAACTATAAGCGGGATTATCCTGCTGTTTTTCACGAATCATGACTTCGAATTCAGGCCCATTCTTTGCAGAATACTCAACAAGCTTATCAATACGTTTTTGAAGCTCAGGATCGGAAGGAGGGGGGGCCGGGGGTGAGGGAGAATCATAATTAGGAGCATGGAAAGGCGGAGGAATAAGGTGAGGGGGTAAATGCGGAGCAAAAGGTGGAGGGTGCTGCTGTTGCTGCGGAGGGAGTTGAAGATGGTGAGGGTGTAGAGGAGGTTGAGTGTAAGGGAATTGCTGCACTGAAGAATGAGGAGGCATGAAGGGATTAAGTGGGGGAGGGTATTGTTGGTGTTGATGTGGAGGCGGATGGTGTCCATATTGTGGCTGCTGCTGAGCATATGCCATTGCAGCATAGTCATGGGGCTGCGGTTGCTGCCTATCCATTAAACCTAGCAAATAAATAACTAAATAAATAAAAACCCACGTCCAAACTCATCATATTTCACATAAGAAACAACAATTACCATAAAATCCCACATTCATTCCATACTTAATATGTAGGATAAATAATTAAAAATTGAAACTTGGGAGGGTTTTTGCTAAAACTCTCTACGAATAAACGGCAATCAAATATGATAAGCACTACTACTACTGGCTTTCAGAAAACAGAGGAAATACCTTGTGTGATATTAACCAAAGCAGAAACGAATCTAACTAGACGGAGACGGGCACAGAGCTTATCGGAGACTCCGGGAGAATCTGTTTTCCAATCGGAAGCGGAGAGCTCGACGACAAACTAAATACTCCGCTTTGTTGGATTTGATGACCCGATGAAGGGATACTATTAGTATTACCTATAAAATATACCGTGAGGCGTTTTTCCTGTAGCCATCTTTACTGTTCCCCTCCCTGGATCATAATAGTGAGATTTAAAAAAAAAATTAATTTTATCTTTGAAATCTTATTTTATACAATTAAATTATTTTGAGTCTGAATTGAAGCTAAATTATATATATATATATATATATATATTTTAGAGGGTTGGGGTTAATCTCATAGGTGAAAAATATGGGTAATATGGGTGACGACTCTATAATGTATTTAAAAATTTTATTTTAATCTTTTAAATTTTTTAAGCTAAGGTATTCGGTGTTTGTAATTTTTAAATATTGTATTTTGATATCATATATTTTTTTTTTTAGTCTTTAGAGAAAAAAAAAGAGGTCGTCGGATTCTAACTTAAAAAAATCATTGTTGGTGATGATTCTGACCTTTAAAACGATTGATTTTCTTGTCAAATTGTTCTATATAATAAAATGAGTTAAAATCGAGTATTTTTTGTTACATTTAAAACACCTGGAAAAACATATATGAGCTCTGAAATTTTTGGGTTTTAGGTTGATTATGATTTTTGGGGTTGTTTTTTGAGTTTTCAAAGGCCATGAATTGGTTAAATAAGGTTTTAAAGGTGTTTTCTAGGTATTTTAGGTAAAAAATTGATTGAAAATAGATGACACATCGTCTATTTTTTTGATAAAAAATAAAGCAGATGATGCATTTCAGAAAAAAAAAACTTGCATATACGGGCCTATACTTATAGGCCATTTTTTTATGGGTTAGACGTTAGGCCTGGCTTACCAGACCCACAATGCATGGTCTTATTCTTTTTTTCTTGTTTTTTTTTTAATTACCTCTTTTTTTATATGTTTTTAAAAATATTTTTTGCATATATGATTTGATTAATACAACTTTTATGTGATTTTTTGGTTTATTTAACTTTTTTGACATAATAATTTTTATTATTATTATATTAAGTGTGTTTGGATTTTTTATTATGTTAGTATGATTCATCTATATATATTTTTTATTTTATATATATTAAACTTATTTTAAAAAATAAAAAATATTTATTTTTTTACAATTTAATATGTGCAATTTTAAATTTTTTCCTTTTATTTTATTCAATAAACTTTATACGTGTATCAATTTTTGTTATAAATTAATTTTCATAAATAAATTCATTAAATACAATCGAGTAAATGATACATTCTACAATATTAAATATCTTAGCCTACATTTATTTCTCATTTTCTCTAGTTTTTTTTCTAGTTATTGTTAACGATATTTTTTAATTTATTTACATAAATAATCACCAGTTTACATTAACTTTTTAATTTATACTTTAAATTTTCTTTTTAGAAAAAATCTTGCATACCCAGATTTTTTTTTTAAAATTTACAATCAACATGCGGGTCAAATAGAGTGTATTGCGTGTTGGGCTTGGCCATTACCACTAATTTTGACTCGACCCGTTACAATTTAGCCGGACCGAATTTTATGATTTTTTCAAGGAAAAATATAAATAATTAAAAAAACCTTTGCAAAACCCTGGACCTCAGCCTCTGTGGATGTCTACAAAACCCAGAAAACGCTGCGGTTTCTTTCTCTTTCACCGCCAGCCAGCCAGCCTCTAGCCAGCAGAAAACAAAGTCCCTGCAAAAGGAAAAAAAAAAGAGGAGAAATTGAGGAGGAAAGCTTGAAACATTAGTGACGAAAGAGCAATTGAAATGAAGGAATAGAATGAGGGAGATGAAGAGCTTTTTATCACTCTCTACTTCTTCATCTGCTACAGTTTTCCATTTTCGTCCTCTCATGGCTAAGGTTCGTTCCGTTTCTCTTCTTCTAGTTTCAATTTAATTTTTCCAGTTTTACTCTCGTAGCTATGATTATTGATACCCTCTCATTAAATAAAAATTGATTTTTTCAATATTTTGTCAACGAATTTATTTTTTTATAGCTTTCTGTTCTCTGCATAGCATAGTACAGTGATAAAGACGCTATCTTCACATTAACTCATGTCCTTGTTTTTTTTCTTAAATTGATGTTTGCAGTTACAATGTCGGACTTTTCAGAATTATCCAGCATCTCACTTGCCAATTGGTACTACTTGTCGTAATTACATGCAATGCTCACAGATTAAATTAAAAAAAGATAGACTCTCTTTCATTATCTCCATCAACCATTCTCAGAGTCTCACCAATGGAGGGTCCATGTCCATGTCTTCGGCCATTAATTCCCACTTAAGCCCTGGGAGCCTTTTAAATTATTGGTCTTTTAACAATGGTAATACACTGACTTCTCTTGAAAGTGGTGTATTTGCTAAGAGGCTTTTTTCAACAGCCTCAAGAGGGTCAAATAATAAGAATCAAAATGTGGGTGGATTTAGTAAACATTGGAAAAAGCCAAAGGCATCGGGTGCTGCTCATGATAAAGATGAAACTAACACAAACTCTCGTATCTCGGCTTCTAAAGATGTTGATGCTGTTACTTCAACCGAAACAGCTGTTGGAGATGCAAAGCTGGGTTCAGCAGTTTCAAGAACGAGAAACAAAAAATCCAAAGTTAATGAAACAGAGAAGAAGGAATCCAAAAGCAAGAAAAACAAGGGAGAAGCTTCTTTCACTGCTGTTTCAGAAAAAGCTGCTGGGGCAAAATCTATGACAACGACTTCCCAATTAAAGAAGTCTCTTCCTAGCAAAAGTGGCCAGGTTGCTGCACGAGCTTCACAGGTTAGGATAATTGGTAGTTGAATCAGAAAAATTAGTTCTCTATCAACTTGCAATATGCTTACTAACACTGTTTTTTTTTCAGAAAAAAGCAACTGAGGAAATGCCCAATGGTTCAACAAAACAACAGTCCAACAAGAAAAACGGTAACTCTAGTATAAAGAGAACAACTAAAAAGGCAGTTAATGGATCAGCAGAGAAACAGAAACCCCAAAAGATAGGCAAATTGCAACCTTTTGCACAAGGGAAACTGAAGTCACTATATCCTTCAGCAGGGAAATGTGTTGTGGTGGTTGAATCTGTAACAAAGGCCAAGGTGATTCAGGGGTATCTTGGTGATATGTATGAAGTTTTGCCTAGCTATGGTCATGTAAGGGACTTGGCTGCAAGGTCTGGATCTGTCCGACCTGATGATGATTTTAGTATTGTGTGGGAGGTTCCTTCTGCTGCCTGGACTCATCTTAATAGCATTAAGGTTGCACTAAGCGGGTATGATTTGTATCCCTTTCACCAGCTTCCTCTGAATGGTGGTGGTTATAGGAATATAGAATGTGTTATCAAAATTATATACTTCTATCACCCTGAGCTCTGACATAGCAAGTAAGGGGTGCTCCTTCTTGTAATTTCCACAGTTACAATTAAGTTGTACAAATGAGTTTTGGACTGCTAGTAGCGTAGTCTGCTGTGACTTGTCATGTATTGCTTCCTTTTCTTCTGTTAGATTTGTCTAAATTCTCTCAACCTTTTTGCCTTGTTCCTCAGAGCAAAAATTCTTATCCTTGCATCAGATCCTGATCGTGAAGGAGAGGCTATTGCTTGGCATATTGTTGAGATGTTGCAACAACAGGATGCCTTACGCCAAGATCTTACGGTAGCAAGAGTTGTCTTTCATGAAATAACAGAGACATCCATAAAAAATGCTTTGCAAGCACCAAGAGGAATTGACGTAAACTTAGTTCATGCTTACCTTGCTCGACGTGCTCTTGATTATTTGATTGGGTTCAACATCTCACCATTGTTGTGGAGGAAATTACCAGGTTGCCAGTCAGCTGGGCGAGTTCAATCAGCTGCATTATCACTTTTATGTGACAGGGAAATGGAAATTGATGAATTCAATTCGCAGGAGTATTGGACTATTGGTGCTAAGTTGAAGAAACAGGAGCAAGATTCTTTAGTGAATGCACACTTGACCCATTTTGATTCCAAAAAGTTGAATCAATTCTCAATTAGTTCTGACACAGAGGCAAAGGATATGGAACAGAAGATTAATTCTGCTGACTTTCAAGTTGTTGGCTCTAAAAAAACCAAAACACATAGAAATCCTCCCACTCCGTATATAACATCAACACTTCAACAGGATGCTGCAAACAAATTAGATTTTGCCACATCATACACGATGAAGGTTTGGGGGGATTTGTGCATTCAATTTTCATTTTTATTAACACTGTTAGAGTAATTTTTTTATTTTTTTTATTTTTTTATCACTCTCTAAATACTTATTATAGTAGATATGTTTGACTAACTTTGTGTTCTATTGCCTGATGATTATATTTTTGTGAGGCACTCTCAATTTTCTGTGACTACCTTAATCATAATTTATTCATCAACTAATATCTGTATCATATAGCATATTGTTATCAGGATGATGAGGAATAATACATAATAATTCTACTTTCGCTCTTCAATTCGAGGTGCCAACATGCTAGATGTTTTAGCTTGATAAAGACTGGAATTTTCTTTTTATATACGTTGTTGATATTTAGGACTAGCTATATTATGATATTTTTTACTTTAATTTGTTTATTTTTTTCCATTATGAAGCTGTTTGTTTTCAAATTTGTTACTGTGTTCTTGTTCTGCATTGCATATTTAACTGTACCAGCACCTTAATTGTTGATTTTTTTTTTTAATTTATTCCCATTATAGCACCTCATGCCTGATATCACCACATATAATACTTTGTTATGGAGTGCAAAAGCTCTGCAGAACTCTTAAAATAGTGAAAGTGAAAAATCTATCGGATTACTTATCTCAGATGATTTAGTGATTTTGAGTTCCTTTAGCAAGCATGCCGTCTTGGCTTAGTGGATTTTGGTTATTCTGTCATCTATCTGTCTGCAAATATAATGTATGCAAGTGTGTGTATCTTATATCAATATCTGAATGGGTGCTGTTGGGCATATATTATACTACATCAGCAAAACTGATTGGTGCACCTTTCTAATTGGAAAAATGATTGCTACATCATTTCTATGGCCCTGTATTGCAAAATCCATGTGGCACCCACATGGCTGACAATTTTATTCTGTCTTGTTGGTACTCTGTGGTAAAGCTTTGCTGTATGGAAATGGGCATGGTTATTGAGCCTACATGCCACATGGATTATGAATGAAAAAACAGGAAACCACTTGTAAATTAATTATTTCTTGTCTTTGGCTAGAAGATACCAATAGCATGACTTAAAGACAAGACTAAACTGTCTTCACATTTTCATCATTCTGTGTTGTTTCTTATTTGTCCACTAGCTTGACCTTACAGTGAGCTTCAAGCTTACCTCATAATTTTTTCCTTGTTTAGTTCAATTTCATCTTTTGTTTTGACATTGTAAATAATGCATCAAAATGCAGGTCGCACAGAAGCTTTATGAAGGGGTTCAGTTATCAGATGGGAAGGCAACTGGGTTGATAACTTACCTCAGGACAGATGGACTGCATGTGAGTATCAATTTCGCTGTTTTTTTATTCCCTGGAATGCCCAATCAGTTGATGTTTGTCTTGTGTTCTGCAAGTAACTGATGGTGACTGGGTCATGGCTCCATGTTTAATGTTTCTGTTGCATTTAGTCTTTCCTTTTGCTAAATTGCTTTTTTCCCCTTCCTAGATTTCGGATGAAGCTGTTGGAAACATACGTTCCTTGATCATTGAAAGGTGACTTGTATGGGATTTCTTCACTGCATTTATTGGATTTTTAATATTAGGGATGCCTTATATGTTTGTCTCATATTCCTCCTTTCCTCTTCGTGACATCGCTCACTGTAGAATCTTCATTTTTCAAGGATAAAACATCTTTTATTGCTATATTACTTGCAAGTTGCTTTAGCTCAGCTTATTATCTTTTGATTGCCCCAACTTAGACGTTACTGAAACTTTGTGAAAGGTTTGAACTGGTCTTCATCATTTGGTAATTTTTAAATCCTGGGTGCTAAGATCCATATTTCACTTCTCTCTTGGCAATCAAGGCATGTGCTAGTTTTAGATGTCCTTTGTAAGAATGTAAGAAGAAAGATGACATATATCAGTGCTCTTTGTATTTGGGAAGATAGGAATAGAATAGTGTCGGATGGAGCAAAGCTTTCTGAGCTCGAAGCACAATATGGTTTCTTAAGGAAGAGTCATAACATCTATTGATCTTTTTTACTTTCCACTAGAGGGGCTCTTTCATGTAGTTTCTTGGTTTTCCAAATTTTAGATTATTTCTCTTGCCATTGTTGTTACCTTTTCTTGCATGGCCAGACTGAGGAGGTTGGAGGGGGTGGTAAATTAGGTGCTTCTCTTGCTTGCAAATCTTTATTAGTGGCTTTGGTGCATCTAAATCTTTATTCCGTACACTCCATTTGAGAAAAATCATCTAGATTTTGTGCTTTTCTCTTTTTCATTGATCTATCATTGATTTGCATCTGTTCCATGTTTTCTTGAATGCAACTTCTAATGCTGTCATCTTTTTTGTTGCACACACAAAAAAAAAAGATATGGGCAAGATTTCGCATCGAAGGGTCCACGCAAGTATTTTAGGAAGGTGAAGAATGCTCAAGAGGCCCATGAAGCAATCAGACCCACCAATATTCATCTTTTACCATGTAAATCAAAAACTTTTCAATCTGCATGATGTATTCATGATTTTTTTTGAATTTGTGATGTAAATATGCCCCTTTTCTCCAATCTTTTCATACAGCTAAATAATCTTTAGAATATTTCTTGTTGACATCTAGCAATGCTTGTTGGAGTACTTGATGAAGATTCCTTGAAGCTATACACACTAATCTGGTCTCGGACAGTTGCATGCCAGATGGAACCTGTTACTATTGAGCAGGTGAGCACGTAAATTGTTATGATAGATTACCTTGTTTGTCCACTATACAATTGACATTAATTGTCTCCGCTTGACACTTCTTCAATCTAACTAGGTGCAAGTTGACATTGGGAATGCTGGAAAGTCCATTGTTTTTAGATCTTCATGCTCAAGAGTTGAGTTTCCTGGATATCAGGCAGTTTATGAGGTATAAAACTGTTCCACTTAGAATGTCCATCAATACTGTGTAAATGGTTTCATTTGTTTTTCTCCCTTAATGTTGAATGGCATGTGATTATAATGGGAATTGGTTTGATTTGACAACTCGTTGCATGATTATGTGTGTTCTAGGATGTTGAGGCTGGAGCTGTAAGATATAAGGAAAGTGATGCACTCAATCGTCAAGAGGCTTTTGGAATTCTTGATTCACTTAAGGTAGTGGTTGTCATGTAGGCTATTTATTACTTGCATTCAAGAAAATAGATATCGAACTTTGAATCTTAGCTCTTGACCGATATTTCCCTGATATGACAATTCTTGTCATGATATGAATATTTCCCAGATTCTTTGAAATGGAAAAGTAACACTCCATCATCATGCCTATTTCTATCATGTTTCCAAAATTTTGTAAACAATCACTTAATAGCATCTCTCTAGTTGTTCTGTGGAGTGTGCTTTCTCTAACTCAAATGTTTGTAGACAGGAGATTCATTGTATCTTGGTGAAGCAGATATGAAACAGCACTTTACTGAGCCTCCGCCACGCTACTCTGAGGGATCACTGGTACATTTCTAATTATACTAAATGCATTATTAGACAAATTTCTTCAGGCATTTGGTTCCCCTTAACTCCGCTTTCTTGCTGCTCAAACTCATGACCTCTCCCTAGCAGAGGGACAGAGTACTATGTGATCCAGTTCAAGAAGCCTGCTTTTCCAAGTTAAATTCATTTTTTCCATGGACAAGTGTTTGAAATCTGTGCTATTCCTAAATCTAATAGACAAGTTTTGCTCTTAGTTGTTTTTATCAGATCTCTTTCCGCTTTTGAGGAATTCCCTTCCTCCATCTCTGTAAACTTACTGTTCCTCTCTAATAAAATTTATACAACATTTCTAAATGTCATTGGTGTTATCTAATTAAAGCAGCATGGAGAGAAGCTAGGAATGATGTATCTGATCAAGTGCATGCTTCCATAAGAATGTTACCATGGCACTTACTTAGGCAAATCATGTCATAGTTTTCTTTAGAGAAATATGCATATCTTAACACAGAGAAGCAGAATTGGGTTGTTATGAGGTAAAGCCAAGGTATATGGTAAAGGGGAGTTTCTAGTGCTTTCTGTATACTAATTTTTAGAGAAGATGAATAGTGTAAATGATACAATATGATCTTTTTTCCACTGCATGTACCTATCTGCATGCACTGGGAGGAGGGCCCATTTAATTTCTCACAAGGTTTTCCAACTCTTAAAAACCTTTCTTATCCTTATTTTTTCCTTCTTGTAAAAGGTTAAGAAGCTCGAGGAACTTGGCATTGGAAGACCTTCAACATATGCAAGCACACTGAAAGTCTTAAAGGTAATTGATTTGTTTAGGAGTTTTTGCCTCTTTGTTTTCTGTTGTAATAAGGAATGTCCAAATATGATGATGGCTGTAGTAATAAGTAATGATCTAGTGTAATTGCTCACAAAAAGCTTTGCTTCCATAATCAAACTGAATGGAGGGCGAAATCCATGTAGCCGAACCCTCTCTAGTTTGGATGGATGATTAGTTCAGTTAATTACAATTGAGCATCAAGTGGATTTCTTACGGGCAGCAGATTGTGAAGGATATTTAGGTTTTATTTTTTCCCTTTAAGAGAAGGCAGATTTAGGATCTCAAAAAAAGGTGAAACCAGAGGGCTAATGTCTGAGATTGAGGCATTTTTGTGGTAGATAAGGCTTATTTTTAATGGGAAAGGGTAAGGATTTTCAAAGTAGGTTTGTTATTTGTTAATAATGGCTAAACAAGGACTCATTTTGAGCCACATGAACCAACAATCTTCGAGTTGGCTTAAAAATTTAAATCAAAGAACATAAGGAAAGTATAATCCTACTTTGTGCTGCATATCTATCATTCAGTTGGTTTTGCATGAGGTAAAAATACAGTAAACTTGCAATGCTGATATCTTTGGGCATTGCATCTGTCACAAAATCTTGTTCTGCTCTGTTTTTTAGTATTCTGTTTTATGCAGTCGTCTATTAACATCTGATTTATACATGATGCCAGGATAGGAACTATGTGACTGTAAAAAACCGTGTACTGCATCCAGAATTTCGTGGTCGCATGGTACGCTCCAACCTCTTTCTGAATTACCTTGCATTTAGCATTCTTTCAATTACCTTATTGTCTGATAATGTTTTTGTTATGTTAATTTATATATTTTGAAAGAAGGAATCTACAATGGATCCAAAACGATGAATTAAGCTACAAAAGATGGCAAATAGGTGGATGAACTTTTTTAGCTTATTTTGCTTATTCTTTTGTCAAAGAGTGTCTTGCTAAGATTGATTTGGATTTCAATTCACGCACCTCAGTAATTACCGCTCAGCTATAAAAAATTCGCAGCTCAAACAATCACAGAGACATGAACCCCTACATTTTAAGCAACCCTCCTAATAAATAAATAAATAAAATGTAGCGCAAGTAGCAAAAGTTACAGTTTCCACTATTCATAAAAAATAATACAAGTGTATCACCTATTTATGATTGTTCATTGAGGTTCCGTTCTTGTCCTGCTTGAAATCTATGCTCGCACTGTGTACTGTGCTATGAGATAAGCTGGTATTTAAGAAAGTTTCTCTTAGTATCCATTTGTTTTGGGCTTTTCAGGTGTCAGCATTTCTCTCTCACCATTTTACTGAGGTCACGGACTACAGCTTTACTGCTGATATGGAGACTGAGGTGATTTAATTAATTTGCATTCAAATCTCTATACTTTTTCAGATGCTAGTCCTGTTTAAAAATGATATTATAGATTTTTCTTCAAAAGTATAATCCATTTGCTTCTACTATTTGTAATCATGATTTATTAGTTTTCTCTCTCTTTTTATTCTGTTTTCACCAATTTCAATGGTAGCACTCCGTTTCTTACTTATTTCAATTTGTATGGCGGTTATTAATTTCTTTTTTGTCCATCTTACCTGCAGCTTGACAATGTTTCTGCTGGCTTAACTGATTGGAAAGGCCTTCTAAAAGATTACTGGACACGATTTCAGTTGTATTGTAGCCGTACTGAAAGTGTCCATATTCACCAGGTACAGTTATGTCTTTGTTGAAGGTTCCAAATACATTGCCCCTGAGACTTTAATTTTTTTTCTTCATATTACTAGTGTGAATTTCAATAATTATTCTCACTTTTTAAATTTGTTTCCAGGTGGAGAAGATGTTGGAGAGAACATATGACCGCTTTTTGTTTGGTTCACTCCCTGATAAAAGCAGAACATGCCCAAGGTAGTATATGCTGCTATTTCATTTGTTAATGGGTGATGAAATGGGTTTTATTTAATCCTAACTTTGTATTCTTTGACATGTCTCATTTTGATAATCATCATTCTGACAAGTGATCTGACTCCAATCTTTCTTTGGATTTGTTTCAGTTGTATGGAGGGCACTTTGATATTCAAAGTAAGTAGGTTTGGTGCAGGCTATTTTATTGGATGCGATCAACACCCAAACTGCAAGTGAGTATGGTCTGCCTTTTGCGTACCCTCACATTCACATATTTCTAGAATGAGTTCTTCAGTTTAATTTATTAATTAAATTTTCTTTTTCTGTTATATGCTGAAGTAAATAAGTGGCAAAAGATATAGAAGCTCGCTCCAAGGCATATCTGTCTAGTTTTTTTTCTGTTCACTAATTTCTGATATTTAAACACTTGATGATAACCTAGTATTTCTTTTTGTTCTTTCGGTTTGTTAAAAGGTTCTCTTAATTATGACAGTAGATTTACTTTTCTGAGAACACCCCCTCTTTCCTTTTTTTGGTAGCAAATAGTTGAGTTTTGCTGATCAATGTGATAGGTACATTGCAAAGACGTTATATGGTGATGATGAGAAAGAAGAAACTCCTCAAAGTTCTAGTGTTGATGAACCAAAACTGCTTGGTGTTCATCCGACTTCCAATGAAAAGGTTTTCCTTAAAAAACTAGCTCTTTGCATCAGAGTACTGCTTCCACTAACCAGTGCAATTGGTATGCCTTGATTTTGTTTGTTATTTCATTTAAGTTGGCAAGAAATGTGTGCCCTTATATTTTGTTGTAGGTTCTTTTGAAGAATGGTCCTTATGGATACTATGTACAGCTTGGAGAAGACAGGAAGGGTTACGCTCCTAAAAGATCTTCTGTTTCTCATGTATGTATAGATTTACTTGCGTGATACATGCAATTGTTTTGGAACCTCATTTTGCTTTCTGATTCCATTTATGATGATGCAATGTTATGTATACATTGTCCATTTCTTGGCTCGTTTTCCTTGTGGCAAATCTAGAGGTGTCAGCTGCCATGCTCCTCTGCCCACCAGCACATTTTAGTCATTATTGGCATGTTTTATTCTTTGAGATTTTGTACTCCCGCCTTTTTTGTTGTCCTGCTAGTTTCTCTTTGGATGGATACAATGTGTTCTTGGAAATGCACTTGGTGCCATGCTGTCAATTGCAATTTGCAAACAATTATTAAATGGACCAAATTTTTTTCTTCTTAGATAAAGGATGTGGGTGCTATTACTCATGAAGTTGCTCTCAACTTGTTACGCTACCCTCTGACATTGGTATGCTCATAAATCTCTCTACAAATTTATCTTTCCTTTACCTCTAGCTATTGTTTCACTCAATTATGTTTCCTTTTTGCTAGGGTGACCATCCAAAGGATGGGTATCCTGTGATGATAAAGCTCGGAAAGGGGGGATACACAGTTAAACATCGTCGTACAATGGCTTCTGTTCCCAAGGTATGTCTTGTTTAGCATTTCTTTGTGTTGAATTCAGCAGTGATGCTGAGATATTTCTACAATCTAGCCTCATTACTCAACTATTTATTTTTTTCGAGAATCATTCCTCATCAATGTTGTCTAACATTATTACTAGATCATTATTTATTAGATGCAACTTATCATTTTTGTGAGTCATTATAGTTTCATGTTACTTCACTGCTCATGATCACAGTGAAGAGGGGGATTGTTGGTGTTATTTGGAAAGGATGCTATAAAACAGTAGTTTTATGCATGAAGTGAATGATGAACATCAAACACAATCGATTGTTAACCCAAGACCCTTTCTGTTATCGCACTACATAGTATATCTTTACAAATCTCCCCTTGATGAATCTGTGAAGCAACTAATAGTTCTAGTATCTTCATATAACTAATCATGTTTGGGGTGTGATTTGAAACATATGCAGAACTTGAAGCCGGAGAAGATTACAATGGAGAAAGCATTGGAGCTTTTATCAGGTAAAAATGTAAGTCATTCTGGCAGGCCGAAGAGCAAGCCGAAAGTAGAAGAAGCTGTTGAGGCCATGTAGAGTGGAGGGTAAATAGTAAAAATACATTGAATCATTTTTGGTTCATACATTGACATAATCAATCAATCTGTTGAAGAACACTAACTTAAAAGAGTTACAACAGAAGAAAGAATTGGTCTACTGAGAAGGGTTTTAGCTCCTGTACGAGCATGGAGAGACTTTTATTTTTTTTAAAAAAATTGTATAATAGTGCAAGAATAAACAATTTTGTTGTAAGGTAACAATTGAATTTCTTGTAAGGTTTTTTTAAAGACAGTCTGGTAAGGTTGCCCATTTCACAGAGACTGGCCATTACCCTCCTTTTGCCTTGTCGAGATGAGCATAACAAACGCTATAAAAAGCTCTATACCCGTTTGGCATTGCCTTCCAAACGAGGGTAAGATAAATTTTGAATTTATTTTTTTGTTAAATTTTTTTTATATTTTTAAATTGTTATGATATATTAATGTTAAAAATATTTTTTAAAAAATAAAAAATATTATTTTAATATATTTTCAAATAAAAGATATTTTTAAAAATAATTATTATTATACCTTTTAAAAATTGGTTACATGTGTGTTTCTTAAAAATTATGTTTTTAAATGAGGATGATTTGCATTGCATTGCTGAAAGGGCTACTAGAAGATTTTTTTATATTTTAGTAATTGCTGTTTTTTAAAATATTTTTTATTTAGAAATAAATTAAAATTATTTATTTTTTATTTTTAAAAATTTATTTTTGATATTATTATATTAAAATGATATTAAAACGATATGAAATACAAAAAAATAATTTAAAATTAAAAAAATTAATTTTTTTAAAAAAATACAACAAATAATTCTTGATATTAACAATGAAAATTATTTTTGTTTTAACGAGTTCAACCTGACCAGATTATTAAATGAAAGTAAAAGGAAAACAAAAAAAAATTACTTGAAAGGAAAGCAAACAATATTTGGTATGCCATGGCATGATGATGTGTTGAAGATAGATTTGTAGACTAGAAGGAATGTTGCATGCAAATACAATATTGATAATCTCCGAAATTTGATCTTATTACATAAATAATATCATTTAAAAATTAATTAAATTAGCAAAAAAAAACTTATAGTAGCAATAAGTATGTAGTAGTGAGATTAATTAATAAATAAATAAATAATTATTACCGGTTGTTATTTTATCGTAGCTGAAGCTGAAAGCGTTCAGGGACATAACCCGAGTAACCAAGACCCAAACAACAAAGAAGGGTTAGAGAGAGAGAGTTGTTGGCGATCAATCGTCATCGTGGTGGTGGTGAGAGAGCATCAACAAGCATTGCTTCAACAAAATAATAGCAACACCATCACATGTATCATCAGCATCACCATCCCGCCCTCGTCGCCGCTGCCATGTCCCAGGTCCCTCTCCCCCTCCCTCTCTCTTTTTCTTAAATTTTCAATCTTTATTTGTTTTGAGGCTTCTTTTCCGCTTCAATCACCTTTTTTTTTTTAATCCATTCATTAATTATACGATTGAAATAAAATTTTATTGTTTTGGATTCCCATTTTCCCATATAATAATTATATTGTATTGTATTGTATTGCAGATGGAGCCCATCCCTGGTGGGAATCTGCCTCCTGGTTTTGATTCTTCTTCTTGTCGCAGCGTGTAAAGCCCCTTCCTTTTCTCGTATTTTCTTTTTAACCTAATCTCCCTTCCCTTCCTAAAGCTAAAGCTTTTATCTTTTTATTTATTTATGGTGAAAATCATACAAAGATATTTGCATGCTCTTATTTTACCTTTGTAATTTCTAGTACTAATTCTGTGTCTTTCCTTCCTATAGTTATGTTGGAAATATTCATGTCAACGTCACTGACAAACTTCTTGCTGAAGTTTTCGCCACTGCCGGCCCTCTTGCTGGATGCAAACTCATCAGGAAGGATAAGGTCCCTTTCTTTCTTTCTTTCTTTCATTACTGCTATGCTCAACTCAACTCCCCTTTGCTTTTTAACCATTGATTCTCCGACATTTTTCTTCAAGTTCTTGACTTTAGGATGATTTTAGTGTTCTGCATTGCCTAATAGTATTTGAGCTCGGAAAAACGAAACTTTATCATGAAAGTCTGAGGATGACTATTCACTTGTATTTCTATATGTGGTGTTTCTTTAGGATGGTTTTGTGCTGGTCTTATCTGTTTTCTTTGTCTTATATTCTTTTCCATAATGCTACCTGCACATGTTTGATGGTTTGCGCTAATTGCAGTCATCATACGGTTTTGTGGACTACCATGACCGATCATCTGCAGCACTTGCAATAATGACATTGCATGGACGCCAACTGTAAGTTTTCATATCTCCGTAATTATACTTGGTCGTTTTTGTACCTGTAGCCTAATTGATTCATTCACTTGACAATCTAAAACAAATGTGAGAAAATCTTTGTAAATAGTATACTTTGTGCCACTGATCCTCCTAATTTCAAGCATTCTCTTCTGGACTAAGCCCTCACTTCAGAATTGGTAGAATTAGTAATTTGATTGCATGTCTTGTATTGAGTAATTGAGGTTTGCAAATAGGCTATACAACTCTATTTAATTTTTACTTAGTTGTAAGTGCTACCTTGTTTTCTGTGTAAACTCATTTTTCATTTTTGGATGTCATTGATTTTATGTTTTTATACTTTATTAATATACTTTCCAGTTACGGTGAGGCGCTTAAAGTGAATTGGGCATATGCCAGCGGCCAAAGAGAGGACACATCAGGTTACTTTCAGTTTCATTTTTTCAGCTGTTTTTCAATGCCCCTTGCTTGTTCATGGTTTTTGATGGGTTATCCTTTCATCTTGTCAGGGCATTTCCACATATTTGTTGGTGATTTGAGTCCAGAGGTTACTGATGCAACTTTATATGCGTGCTTCTCAGTCTTTCCTAGTTGCTCGTAAGTTCCTTGCTTTCTGTTTCTTGTTATCCTGTATTTGTAATGGGTTGGGTCAAGTGCAAACAAAGTATTTTGTAATTTGGCATTTTGCACTTTTTTGTGTATTATTCTTTAAGCAATACCTTCAAATGTGTTAATACTATAAAACAATTAGGCGAAGGTAATGATACTCTTTTGCTGTTTGTGACACTTTTATGCATACCCGATTATGCCTGTCCATTTAAAAAGTTGTTAAATGCAGTGCCGGGGACATATTTCATGATCCTAAAACACTTAAGGACACTGTTGAGAAACAAAACACGAATCACTCATGTGGGAAAGGAAGCTGTCATTGAAATGTAAATGGCTAAATCACACTGTGCTCTTGCGATTTTGTCTAAAACTCCAAAAGTATTTGTAACAACAAATGGTTCTCTTTGATTGATGTTAACAATCTTGGTTGGCATGTTAAAGCAGACTGCTACCATCTCTCTTATGTTACTCATGTCTTAAGATCCTCTTTGGCTGTGTAAAAACACCAGGCTGTTGTTTTTGTTCCAAAAACCTTATGTTTGTTTTCATAACGTGTGTCATTTGCAGTGATGCAAGGGTCATGTGGGATCACAAAACTGGACGCTCAAAAGGATATGGCTTTGTTTCATTCCGTAATCAGCAGGTACTGTTTCCAGTTATCAGTAGCTGCTGAATCAAACTCGTTATTCAATTCAACAAAAGCCCAAGAAAGTGAACTGAAATGAACTAGATTTGCAGTTATCCTTTATTGCCATCTATTTCTGATGTGATTCCAAAATGAGGTTTCAGGGTTGTGGATTTATTGCTTAATTCATTTTATACTTTATGAACTTGTTGTTACACAATGTATTAACTTGTTTAGGAATTGAAGATTTTATGGTTAACAATGTTTTGCTTGGACATTGAGATATTGAGGACCTCTTCTAGAATGCTTGTACTTTTCTAGTTTATTTGGAGATATAAAGATCCATAGTGAAATTCTTTCTTTTTATTTTTTGATAAATCCATTTGCAATGTTTTTCTTATTAAATACTGATTGGTTTTCCAAGAACAAATTGAAGAATGACTTCGACATCCGGTGGCATGGATACTCTTATGTTGTGATTTTGCCATTTGGATGTTAACTGAAATTTCTTAAGAATTTGCTTCAGCCATAAACTAATTTACTGTAATTCTGATCCGCAGGAGGCACAAAGTGCTATTAATGACTTAACTGGTCAGGCATATAACTTTCATCCTTGGTTGCTTGGTTTTGCTATTCTGAGTCATCTGGGAACGATAAGTGCAGAATTTTGACGAGTCTCATTCTGAACTATAGGTAAATGGCTTGGAAACAGGCAGATAAGATGCAATTGGGCAACTAAAGGTGTTGGTTCCAATGAAGATAAGCAAAACAGTGATAACCAAAATGCAGTTGTTCTTACTAATGGATCTTCAGGTACCATTTTCTTGTAATTCAGCCCGGATTATGTAAAATAACATTTCTTTGCTTGATCTAGAAGGTCTTTGAGCCTTAGGTAGTTCCTAGATGGAGTTATTTCTCTCTCTCCTTCGGTCCTTTCTGTATCAAGTATGAAAGGGATTCAATCTGATTTCACTTGAGATAATGGCAAATGACTTTAATAATTAAGAACTGTATTATTTCTGTATTTCATATCAGCACTCATGGTTCATAGCTATTTGCTACTTAACAAGCATGCATAGATAGGTGACTAGCTCCTTTCAAGTTCCTAAAGTGTTTAGCCAGTCCCTGCTTTCATGAAGTAGACTGAAGTGTTTTTTCTGTTTTTTTTTTCATTATTGCATTCAGTTTGGCTTATCATAAGTTCTCTTTGATCTTCTTTTTGGCATAATTTTCTTCAGCTACAATCAGTATTGAATTCAATTTTTCCACTCAAGAGTTCTGAATTTGAGTTGAGCTATTTCCTTAGTATTGAGTTATTAAAATAGATATCTTTTGTAAATGTGTGCTTGGAGAGTTGAATGCTGACAGAGTTTTGCTTTTGTTTCTCGGTAAGCAGGAAGTCAGGAAAACACTAATGAGGAGGCTCCTGAAAACAATCCTGCATATACCACTGTCTATGTCGGCAATCTTTCTCATGTGGTAACTGGATGATGAATAAAGGAATATATTTATTGTACTGCTTTCTACATGTTTAGGCTGAACCCTTTTTTGTTATCTTGGAAGAGGAAACTTTGATCTCCAATATCGCGTTTCTTAAGCTAACAGAAACTTTTTATGGTGCTATAGGGACTATTATATCATTGTCAAGACATTCTCAAATTATAAAAAGTGTTTTAGGAAGTTCTGGTTTTGAGAATTATTGGTTTCCTGTGGAATTTTCTTTAACTTCTTTTGGTCTCTATCTCTCTCTCTTTCCTTTTCGTTTAAGTCCTGAATGGAAGTGAGTTAGATGTTGGCTCCTCGGCTCTGTACTTTCTGGTTGACAATTTGGTCTGTTCGATCAGGTTACTCAAGCTGAGCTGCATGGTAATTTTCATGCCCTTGGGGCTGGAGTAATTGAGGAGGTGCGTGTCCAGAGAGATAAAGGTTTTGGATTTGTTAGATACAACACTCATGAAGAAGCAGCCTTCGCCATTCAAATGGGCAATGGAAAGATAGTTTGTGGAAAGCCCATGAAGGTCAGACATGATATTACTTGACGGGTTTTCTTTTTCTTTTGCCTATTAGTTCCTATCATGTCAACATTGGTGCTGTATTGTGCAGTGCTCATGGGGTAGCAAGCCAACCCCTCCTGGAACAGCTTCAAATCCATTGCCACCTCCAGCTCAACCATATCAGATCGCTCCATCAACTGGTATAAACCAAGGCTACTCTGCAGCTGATTTGTTGGCCTATCAGCGCCAACTTGCCTTAAGCCAGGCAGCTGCATCTGGCCTTTCAGGCCAAGCTCTTGTACAGCTGACCGGACAGCATGGCCTATCTGCAGCTTCAATGGGCTTGAGCTCCAGTGGGTCCCAAGCTCTGTATGATGGATATCCTAACAGTTTGGCAGCAGCTCAGCAGCTCATGTATTACCGTTAATTGTAGGGCTATTTTTGGATGATTTTCTTTTGTGGGTATCTTTTCTTCTTTGAGTCATGGAGTTCTCTAAACTAAGTCTTTAATTACCTTTATCTGTGTTATATCGTGTAACATGTAATTTGAAAGGGGCATTTTGAAAACGATGCCCATCTCTTGGATTGAGTTTATTTTACTCTGATCAATCGTTCGGCAAACCTTGTCAAGAGTTGTGATCGTTGCCTTAAACTCATGCTGTGGGTGACCTCCCTCGCTTTTTCGTTAATAGAATAGTAAGGCCCTCTTGTTTATGTAACTCACAAGGAATGAATGAATAAATCTTGCTGAGAAGAAGCGCCTTGTGGTTAAATGAAAGAGTAGTGTGTGTGCGCGTAAATGTACTTTCCTCTCTAGGAAGAAACTAGATACGTGTAAAATTGTTGTAGTTCGCAGCAGCTCATAGTTAAGTATCGGAGTGGAGAGGAGCGTTTCGAGCAAATTAGAGTGGAAAGGTGGTATTAAAAAAAATTATTAATGCTTCTTAGAAGTTAGGATTTTTTTGCTACATTACTAAATTAAAACTCGTATGGATCTAGATACATTACTAAATTACTATTCTTTTTAGTTTCTTTTCTTTATAATATTCATTACCTATTGCCGATTTTATATTTTTCTTAGTTTCTTTTCTATTATAATATTCATCGATAGTTGCTTGCTTGCTTGCTGTTTTTCACAACAAAAATGAAGTCAAGTTAAGATTCTACACGTTAACTTGTTATTATCAAATGATTCAACTAAGTTGATTTTATAAAATCATCCTTTCTTAATCCAATCATCCACGTTTCCCCGCTCGGGTATGATTTTTTTCAAAATAGTTTTTTTTTTTGTTTAAAAACATATTAAAATAATTTTTTTATTTTTAATATCAACAAATCAAATCCATAAAAAAAACATTAATTTAATACGATTTAACAAAACAGTTTCACACCCACTTTAAAATATATATATTTTTTAATTTTTTAACATTAACCTATCAAATTTATATAAAAAAAAA
>Ga0307516_10001978_pt1 | contig 28069 bp, 28 predicted proteins | sample 19_EM_MG_FD_203310 | JGI IMG/M metagenome (GOLD analysis project Ga0307516, IMG submission 203310) | Populus trichocarpa ectomycorrhiza microbial communities from riparian zone in the Pacific Northwest, United States - 19_EM | ecosystem: Host-associated > Plants > Roots > Unclassified | place...
AGCCGTTTCATCAAACTTCAACGATCAAATCATCTCATCCTGTTCCTCACAAGATCCTCTCTCTCTCTCTCTCTTTTCTCTACGTGTGAAGACTGTAAAGAAATCGGTGGCCGGGCAAACTTTTACAATTAGGGCGAAGCCGAATACCGCCACAGCGAAGCCGAATACCGCAACGATACCACGCCGGGCGTGAAGTGATTAGGGCGAAGCCCAATACTGCCACAGGGAAGCCGAATACCACAACGATACCACGCCGGGCGTGAAGTGATTAGGGCGAAGCCGAATACCGCCACAGCGAAGCCGAATACCGCAATGATACCATGCCGGGCGTGAAGAGATTAGGGCAAAGACGAATACCGCCACAGCAAAGCCAAATACCGCAACGATACCACACCGGGCGTGAAGAGATTAGGGCGAAGTAGAATACCGCCACAGCGAAGCCGAATACCGCAACGATACTCCGCCGGGCGTGAAGAGATTAGGGCAAGGCCAGATACCGCCACAGCGCAGCCGAATACTGCCGAGCGGTGACCAAGTCTATGTTACCTGACGAGCATCACGGGCTAGCGAGGCAGGATCTTGACACTACGTCACCTGCTGATAGTGTACCGACCGCCGGATTTGGGCTATGACCCCTCCCGAGGGGATGCCACGTCGCCTGCTGATGGCGCACGGAAGAGAGTCCGGTAAGAAAGCACCCCGCCCGCTTGCATGAAACCTCATCTCCCCTTATCTACACCCTGCCAGGACCAATGAGTCGCCCACGGGGTTCATGCACCTTGGGGGAATCCAAATCCGAATCACCAATTCTCGCGCCGGCTTCACTCAGATAAAAGATGAAAGACTTCCGCCCCGACGGAAAACAGCACGAACATCCCCACCAACACTACCACCGAACCCACACACAAGATCTAAGATTATTCCGTTGTGAATTATCGAAAGTAGCCTGATTACCTTTGATTCTCTCCACACTCCAGTTACGAGACAACCCCAGTGTCACACAATAATCTTTGATCCAATAATCACCCTACGAATCGAACACAACGAATGACCTACTTCGACGGTACCTATTTCGAAGACCACCTCTATCTCCTCGAATTATCCACCTTCTTGGAACCCAAGTCTCAATACTCCTTCGACTACACGTTTTAATTGATCGATACTGAAATAGCCAACTACGAACTATGGGACACATACAATGACGGTCCTGTCCCTACTTACTACCAAGAAGGCGACCACAAGCCTTGGAACTGGTATACACAGTACCAGCTCAACTGCTCCTACCACCACGAAAGCGCCAGTTCACCGAAAACGAGCTCTGGGATCTCTGTGATTATTGCTTCACCGACGACGAAACCATCTTCACCGGAGACCCCTTAGACCTATACTAGAATGTCTACCTCTTCCAGCTTCAACATGCTCCGGTTGGAAGCCCCCTGAGACCTGCTCCAAATGACCGATGGAACTCTGGCACCTGAGCAAGCAATAGAGCTGGCCAACCCTGCGGTCTGGGTCCGGACCATGGCGCGCCAACAGAAGCAGGTGGAAAACGACCTGAGACAGCTCACTGAGCTATTCGGCAACACGATCGATAGAACTGATCAGCGAATGCAACAAATCGAGGAAGCCTACAGGACACTGGCAGAAGGAACACGGTATGTATATGACCGGGTACATGCTAACGAAGAAATCGCAGAAGCCTGGGTCCGCACCGAGCTGGCCAACGCAGCCAATGCCTACCAGGCACTTGCGCACAACGTCTGGCAAGCCATCTTGGAGCGGACAAAGGAGGACAACCAACGGCAAATATGCCAAGCAACCCAGCTCACCCAAGTCAACGTCGCCCTCGCCTTCCTGGCCGAAGCCAACCTCGCTCGAAGCCAGCATCTGGCCACCTTCCAAGGTAACCTAGAGTTATGGGCAGCTGACCACCAGAGAAAGATGAACCAAGTCGAAGAAGAGCTCAGACGAGCCAGAGAAGAAATTCGACGGATAGCCACCCGGATACCCCTTCCGGGATCACCAAGAATGAGGGTACCGTCCCCGGAACCGTTACAACTCTGGCGGAGCCCGGTCAGGCCACCCAGCACCACTGTAGCAATGGCACCAGTGGCACCCCCACCACTACCGGCCTGAACAGATCTCCGGAGTCCAATCTGACTCACCCCCGCTTCTCCTATCCGGAGACAGAGGCAAGCGGCAGTCCCGCCGCTGCCAGCAGTCGGGGGCACGGGAGAAAGAGGGAACGGATCGCTGCCAAGGCCCGGGCAGCCGGGTGGATCACCCTCACGCTTGCCACCTCCCAGCGAAGGTGACAACGACCTATACGAACAGAACCTTCCAACCGGAAGGCCCCCACCGGGAACAGCGGAGCCCACAAGACCCCAGCTAGCCACCATGCTCACGCCGGGCGAAATAGCGAGGCTGGTAGGAGCTGGGATCGCCGCAGCACACCAGGTTGAACCACCCGCAAACGGAGCCCGGGTACACACTTCGAGGCTAAAAATGGAAAACCTGGAGAAGTTCGACGGAAAATGCTCGTCCACCTTTAACCAGTGGTGGGAATCTGTCACGATGTATCTGGGATTCTACCCGGAAACGGTCGACTGCCAGAACATCGCTTGGGTTGGAACCCTCCTGACCGACACTGCCCTGGTGTGGCGCCTTCACCGATATCGAGAGTTGAGGGAAAACAACTCCTGGGTCAATTACACCGCAGCCATTCAGGCAGAATACCGAAACGAGCGCAAAGCAGCGGACGCCCAGCTTAAGTTAGGAAAAAAAACTTGACGGAGGTGCATGCAGTGGGTGCCTACTATGAACGCTACCCAGAAAGGCCCAACCAGATCGCTCTCGTAGGAACTCGAGTCCTAGAGAGGGGATACTGTAACGGCACTCCGCCGCCGTCACCACCTATCCCGAACGACTAGAGTCTGGAACGTTCCGGATGGCGCGGCGCAAGGATGGTTCGGGTTCTGGATTGCACGGCGCGAGAAGGTTTTGGGTTTTGGGGTTCTAGATGCGCAGCGAGGAAAGGTTCTGGTTGCGCGGCGAGGAAAGGTTCTGCTGGTTCTGGTTGCGCGGCGTGAAGAAGGATCAGGATGTGGAGGACCGCGCTCATTGTATATAAGAGTGCGCTGTTGTCTGTCTTGCAGGTTTCTTCTTCACGCAACAACTTGTTTCCTCAGGGAAAAGTTGTTGCGTCTGGCGGATGGGAAAGATGGGAGCCCCATGGGGGTGGTATGGCGTGGAGGAGTGCATATAGTCTGTAGTACTGAAGCACAATGGAATTAACTGCCACTTGTTATCGTCAGCCATAGTCGGCCTTGACTACTAGCAATTGTTCCGCCTCAACGCCATGTCCCTGCCTTTGCCCATTCCACGTCCTTGCCTTGCCCGTTTTCCCCACGTCTTGTCCTTATCTGTCCACGCCCTCACGCCCTCGTCCATAGTCCCGGTTCGCTATCTGGAGTCAGAGAGCCACGCCCATTACAGTACACCATCAGCAGGTGTCGGGGCATCCCCTCCTGGGAGGGGTCATAGCCCAGGCGTTTCGTCGTTTGCAATCTTCCCCTCATCTCCGGAGATATGTGTCTTAGGTCCGTCTCGGCCGTAAGCTCATCTCCGGGCCTTATCTCCCTCCTAGACTCTCAGAGTGCGTTCCGTCATCCTTACGTACCCCTCTCTAGCTTAGCTATGTACTCGAGATATTTCAGGTGTAACACTACCTCCCCTCTCCCTTAGCCTCGTCCCAAGCGCTTAACACTTTTCTTTCTATCTAGGTAGCCCGTCTCTTTCTGGATGTGTGTTTCTGTGACTTTGCGTTGCCACTTACCGTGACTGTAGTCCTCCTCCCCTACAGCCCTCCCAGTCACCGGATCAGGGCATGACTCTGTAATCCGTCGGAATGACTGGGCCCTCCGAGTAGGCCGGTGCGTACTCGTACTGTCTCTGATGAACTTTGATCACGTCGCGCATTCGCTATGACTGCTTCCCGTACTCAAGTTCCGGGGTCGACAAAGGTTGCAGAGGAGCGGCAGAGGCATGGTATCCTTCGTGGCTAGTCCGGTATCCCGAAAGTGACCGGGCCTGATCTAGGGCTCTACGGTGTAGGTCGGAGTGACCGCGCCTTTTTCGGGGATCGCGTGACCGTCATGCTCGCCTTCATCGCCGGTTCCGTTTCGGGGTAAGGAGAATATGACTGTACAGAAGCATGTCAAGTTCAGTGGGTCGTTTCGGGTTTTTGGTCCGACGCTCGATCAGCGGTTTCTCGTGGTTGCCCGAGAAGCGGGTCTTTTCGTCGATTGAAATGCTTTGGTACTGAAGTCCTCCGCCTCTTCAGCCCACTACCGCCAGGTCCTCGGTGGAACTGGTTTAGCCCTCGGTGAACCGGTAGTCCCTCAGCGCATCTGGATTGCGTCGGTGAAACTCTCGGAGTTTCTCCAAACCGCCTACTGAGAAGTTGTCGAATGGTTCTTCCGTCCAATCCTTGCGTTCCGGATAGTCGAGCCATTTGACGAGGTAGAGGGTTCGTTTGTTGTTTCCCCGGCCGCGCTCGACCAAGGACATGACTTCCTCGACATCGTATTCTTCCGATTGTTCGATGTCGTCCGCTTCTCGGAGTACCTTTGAAGGATCCGGCGGTGCTCGGTGTTCGCTGGTTCGGTAAGGTTCGAGCAGCGAGACGTGGAAGTCGTTGTGGATCTTCCATTTCCTGGGCAGCGTGAGGCGGACGGCTAGCGGGGAAACGATTTTCTCGATCTGGAAGGGACCATAATTCTTGTGGTCCAGCTTCCTCGATGGGCAGCGCGTTCTGATGTTGCGGCCGTTGAGCGAGAGAGAAATAACGGGAGGAGTGGAGAAGCAGCGGAAGGCTGGGGAGAGGAAAAAAGAATGGAGGCGTTTCTGGTGGGATGTTATGGTGCTGGTGGTCGAGGCGGGCCTCGGACACTGGTGCGGGGCGTGTTGCTACCAATTGTCGCGAACTACGGACAAGAAGAAAGAAGAAGAAGAAGGAGAAAAAGAAGGAAGTCATGCCAATCTATCTACGAGCGGGGCAGGGACGGGCTCTTATCCATCTGTTGCCAAGCCCTCTGCTTGCTCGCTGCTTCCGGCCGCGTGCATCTCTGAGTCATCCGGCTGTGTGTCGTCCGGCTAGGTGCCGCCGCGAGCAATCAGGGAGTTCTGTTGGCCTCCGTGCAGCAGAACTAGAACGATCACCACAGCAACGGACCAAGGACCTTCCATGTAGAGGAAAGCGTACGGAGAAAAGTGTGCACGCCAATTACGGTGCAACGGGCTATCTGGTATTCAAGATTCGAACGATTTACTACCACCAACTCGGAAGAGAACTCGGCAGGCTACCCTAGTCACAGCACCGGAACTTAAGGCGGGAGGGCGAGTTCTGAGAAAGAGAAGGAGACGGGTGCAGTAGTCGCTCTGCAGAGATTGATCCCTGGTCGTAAGCAGAATTCAATTGATTGTTGGTGAGAGCGAGGTGTTGAGTAGTAAGTGCCTGGGGAATAATCACTGGGGAATTGAGGGGGGTCTGAGAACCGGTCACCGCCGTGTTACGTGCCTCCCGCCACCGCCGTAAATAAAAAACGAAGCTATCTACCCAGTGGCAGCAGATCTCCCACCTGGCCAGCCCGCTCCCAGATATCTCACAGCCGGCCAGCCCAGTTACTCAAAAAAATCTACCCACAGTCCGGCCAGTTCGTAGATCCAGCCCATTCATACACGGGCCGGCCAGTCTATAGATGGACCAGCTAATCTATAGACCGACCATTCTGCCCACTGGGATAGAACATATCTAACATGGCTGTACCCGGCTTAGGGTCACAAATTTCATTCCTGCTTGGTGTCAAGCGGCTGATTCTGAAAGCAATCCAGCATTCGACTTAGTCAATATGTGAATCCTGAGTATCAGACTGGACCAGACTGTATGTTGGCCATCCATCCAGGGGCAGTGTGTGAACAGACTGGTTTAACGATAATTATAGGACATAAACATTACATATTGTAACCGACCGAACGTCCCAGTCTCACACCTATTCTTCCCGTTCTCCATCACCTTTAAAGCACAGCACCCGGTAAAGGGGCCAAATGGAAGCTAACAAGCAGGAGAATCTGTTCGCCACTAGTGAGCAACGCGGGCAAGGGACGCTTTGATCTGAAGCCATTTATGTCAATATGTAGTGTAATTATTATTTATTACGTTTTTGTCACGGCCAGACACAGCTCGACCTCCGGCTCGGCCAACGGCAGCGTTGCATGAGAGAAGCACACGGCTCGACATTCGGTTACGGCGTTGCGCGGGAGGATGGCGTGTGAGTTGCATGTGTACTGCGTGTGAGTTGCGTGGGTATGAGTACGGGTGTGAATACGCAGGTATATAAGGCCAGCTCTTCGGCGCGTTGTCTGCTCTTCTTCTTTTGCTCTCTCATGCAACCTCTTGTTAACTTATCTCGTATATCTCTTTCGGTCAATAAACCTTCTCGCCGTTTCCTCCGTTTTCTCTTGTAACCGGCGACGCTCACCCAGCGTCACTCGTCCCTGTCCGGCACTCGTCCCGTTGACGTTTGCTTGTCCTGTCCGGTACTCGTCGCGTCGACGTTTACTTGTCCCGTTCCCACCCCGTTCCAGTCCCGTTCCTCGCTCCCGCTCCTACTTCTGTTCCCGCTCCCGTTCCCGTTCCCGTCTCGTTCCCGTTTCCACCATCGAATTCGTCTGAGTACCGTGGAACCTCTCACGCCCGCCCGCCGCCGTTACAGTTTTCCTCTCTTTCTCCACTAGCTGGGACCAAGTAACGTCAAAAAGCGATCCATAGCAGATGAGAATCCATTTGTAATATCGAAACTAGGGCGCATGTAAAGAAAAAATAAATAAACCAAAGCCATCGGGTTACAAAACGTATCCCCGCCCGCCATCTGCGTCCGCTACTAGTTCGATAATACCGTGACTCCGACGTTGACCAGACGTCCCAGTCCCACAGAGGCGGAGAAGGAAAAATAATATAATAGGTTCATCAAGTGCAATGCTACTGAAAGTACAATTCCAGGGCAACCACCCATCAAACATAAGGCAACCACTCCCACTCCCCTCCAAGTTCCTGAGCCATACTATCCAAGATCAATCCCATAGGCGTGACGGTGTTGAAAGTGCCACCGTTGTTCCTGCCCACAAGGAGGCCTCCAGCTCGACACACTCCCCCTTCCCCCTCAATCAACAAAGCAGAGCCCAAGTCCCCATTGATTCCCAAGGACCCCACCCAGTCATCGATGACACCAATCACATTCGTAACCATCCCCTCGCCCCAACACTGTACCACGAAACCTGACACCCTCCCCCAGCTGTTTCCTGTGGTGCGACCGCACTTCAGGACGATGTCGTTGGGTGCCAATAATCCCGTTGTCGCCACCGGTTCAAGAGGGTCACTGGAAAAGGGTGCAACCTCATTGCCTCCAACCCTCTCCTCGACTGCGGAGAACAATATCCAATCGAGGGCGGTGTGCCCGACGGATGGAGGAAGGCGAAACATGGGTTTCCCTGCCCTGCGCAACTGCCGGTTGTGGTCCTCCAGATATTGAAAGCCACGACGAAACACGCCACCGGCCACTTTGCCCAGCTCACCGCCGCTCAAAAGGATCTGTTTGGTAACGTCACCAACCTTCACCGTTACCCCCCCGGGAGCTACTGTCTCCACCTCGTATTAGTTGACGAGTTTGTGGGCGACATCATTCCGGGTAGGTCGAAAAAACCGCCGGTCCGGCGAGAGAGTCGAGTATGGAGCGTTGGAAGTGAACACTGAGGTAACCTCTCTGGTGCTTGGTGCAACGACCGCCATACCAACCGCGGCGTCGGGAAGGCATTGGTAACAGGTTAAGCCGTAAATCCCATCTTTCTCCTTCGCCCAAGTCAGCGAAGAAAGTCATATTGACTAACAGCACATACCGGTCCCAGCTTTGTTCCTCGAAACCAACCGCCAAAACTCCCCGCCTTCCTCATATCCCCCTTAAGTCCCAACGAGACGTCTTGCAAATGAATTTTCTCCAACTTGGTACTGGTAACTCGGTCACTCCAAGCACAGTCGCTCGAATTGACAATCCAATCCTTCCGGACGAGCAAGGGCATGCCACCCGGAACTTCCCCATGTTTGTCGAACTTCTCGGGTTGCGGAAACCCAAAGACCACGAAGACTTGGCCCACCTGACCGCAGCGGAATTTGAGAATCGTTCCGTAGGACCTGTCCTGCTGAACCGAACTGAGGACTTCGCCGATCTATCCCTGAATCCTCTCATCCAAGTCTCCGGGGACCTCGCGGAGCCCCGCTATCTCGTCAGTGTACTCCGACGAAAAGGGGCGACCGTGTGGGAAGGTGAGCGTCGATCCGCGCTTGGTATTTTTCTAACGTCAGATGACTCGGATTTCGGCGGAATGAACTCCCCCCAAGTCCCATCTCGTTCGAGACGACTACGCACTACCAGTGGATGTAGATTTGAATATGGTAAGACAAAGGAGAGTCGGGAGGTCACTACTATCGGTATACCAGTAGCCATGGCTGTATAGCCCACCTCTGTTGTCGAGTGTTTAGTACCACCTGCAAATGACAGCGAACTCTTGATACTATTCTCTACCATCAGCTTACAGTAGACCGACTGTCCGACACGTCCGTCTGATGCTCTCCGTCTCTGTCTGCCGTTCCCGTCTCTGTTTCCATTCCCATTCCCCGGCTCCGTCCTCGCTCCCGTTCCCCTCTTCCTGTCCCTCTCCCGCTCCTGTTTTCGCTCCCGCTCCCGCTCCCGGACACATCTGAGTACCTTGGAACTTCCCGTTCTCGCCCGCCGCCGTTACAGTGTTTGGTCGTAGCGCCAATTACGTGTATAGGGAGAAGTAGGATGGTGGAGAGAGATACTAGCCTGCGTGGAGAAGAATCTCCAGACTAGCTAACATACCCTTCTTATATACCCACTTCTCTTCTGTAAATCATAACTGCTTGCCTGCAAGACTGACGGAGTTCCTCCAATGCTGAATGGCTCACCGCTACCAAAGAAACACATGATCGCACTCGCGGTTAGTCACAGACTCTAACTGAGGCAGTGACGCATAGACACAATGTAAGGGGGACAGGCAATGTATAGGAGGAAGAGAACAGGAAGAACACACGGGCGTAACATACGGGAATCATGGACTGGCTGGTAGTCAGGTAGAGGCTTGATTCCGATGACAGCTCCCAGCGTCACCCGTCTAGGGAGTGGCCGCGGGCGGGGCGCCTTTAGGCATCGGAAATGTAGGACACCGAGGCGGCGGAAACGAGGATGAACCATAGGCCAGCTATGGTGAGTGTGGTGCTGACGGCAGCGCCCAGCAGCCTGTCACACCAGGTTCGGGACAAAATGCAGATCTGCTTTCCCTTACAACATCACCATCTCTTCTCTGATTGCCAGAAGTTTTGAATAATCTTAATAACCTTACATTTCCAGTGCTATTCCGGGTATGTTCGATTTTCCACCTGTTGTTGTGGTGGTGGTGGCCGAGAGCGCCCAGTAACAGGAGACCAACCCACAACACAAGAAAATCCACTCTCAAGGCATCCTACGGACGAAACTCAACGCCTGAAACCGCCAAGACTTCCGCCCGACACACCAATACCTTGCGCAAACTTAGACGTCACGGACGTCACGATATCCGGTGGAGCGACCGAGTCGACCGTGGCGGCCCCGATGGTGGCCGACAGCATCGACAAAAGCGAGAGCTCTCTCCGGAGGGAGCTCGTGGGAAATTCGGGAAGCTACAGGGAGGCGGAGATGGAAGATGCCAGCAGCGAGCTCTCAGAGCTGGAGAGCGGACAGGAGGGTGGAGAGCACCCAGGACTTCTTTCGGCGCGGGAACAAGAACGACAGCGAGACCAGCGTCATGGAGACCGACAACGATTTGTTCGCGACTCCGGGAAAATCGGCCATGAGGGGAGCGCTCGCGCGCTCGCTCACGGCGGCCACCAGCAGCCCGCATCAGGGGGAAGTGGCGGAAACCCTGAATCTTGCCAAGGAGGTCAGAGAGGTGGGGGGGAAATTGGACGTGGGGGCGGGTGATCGGGCGGAGGAGGTAGCCAATGAGGTGGATATGGAGGGCATGGCGGCGTGTGAAAAGCCAGCAACACCCACCCCAGCAGAACGGACGCGCGCGACGCCGGTGCCGGTCACGCTGACCAAGGGCAACAAGCGGATGGCGGTCGGCACACCCAAGGTTACCAGGCACCGCACCATGCGCCTGATGCCGGTCGGCTTTGCAGCGGCCTCGGCGCTGGAACAGATCCTGTAATGTGCAGGCTTCGCTTTGCTACTTACGACTCTCTCGATAACACCCTGGCAATCCCAATGTTCGCCATCACCACAATCCGGATAATTCTTGCATTTACGAAGACGTTAACGGGGCTGTCTATTCGTACGCGGTGCTACTCATGCGCTGGCGGATCCTGATGCCGTGTTGGCGGCGGCAAAGTCGCACGCGCTTGCAGTAGCCCGTGGCTGGCTGGCGTTAGAAGATGCTCCGGATGGTTCGCGGAAAGGGGGACGGCACGTACCACGCGGCTGCGGCAGCACTTAACCATTGTATTTGTTCCAGCCCAGTGGGAAGAAAGATCGGTCTATAGATGGGCCGGCCCATCTATAGACTGGCCGCCCGTGTATGAATGGGCTGGATCTACGAACTGGCCGGACTGTGGGTTGATTTTTTTAGGTGACTGGGCTAGCCCAGTGGTAAATCTACGGGTGGGCTGTACCAGTGGTAGATCTATGGGTGGGCTGGCCTAGTGGGCGTATAAGCTAGCACCAACACCTCTGCAGTGGAAACCCACCTTTCTTGAACTACTCCTTTCGTCAGTCACCATCACCCTGATAACAACCCTCCTTTGCAATCATGTCCGCATCTGCCGCAGCCACCAATGCCCTCGCGAATTCCGACTACCGCCCATTTTCTCCAGAAACATTCCAGGAGTTTAAAAGATGGATGGCAAATGACAACAGCAAGGTAGACGTTAAGACGGAAATGGGTCGAGTTCCTGCTGATGATTTGTAGCCTCGGTTTACGGAGGAGAAGCGAGTAGAGTACCGCGACTGGATTCGGTATGCTCACATGAAACCACCACCTGGTCGAAAGAGAACTCGGCAGGCTACCCCAACCACAGTACCAGAATGTGTGGTGGAAGGGCGAGTTCTGAGAAAGAGAAGGAGACGGGTGCAGTAGTTGCTCAATGCTCTCCGGAGACAGATCGTGTAATGGCACGCCGCCGCCGTCACCACCTATCCCGAACGACTAGAGTCTGGAACGTTCTGGATGGAGCGGCGCAAGGAAGGTTCGGGTTCTGGGTTGCGCGGCGCGGAAAGGTTCTGGTTGCGCGGCGAGGAAAGGTTCTGGTTGCGCGGCGAGGAAAGGTTCTGGTTGCGCGGCAAGGTTTTGGTTGCGCGGCAAGGTTCTGGTTGCGCGGCGAGGAAAGGTTCTAGGTGCGCGGCGAGGAAAGGTTCTGCTGGTTCTGGTTGCGCGGCGTGAAGAAGGACCTGGATGTGGAGGATCGCGCTCATTGTATATAAGAGTGCGCTGTTGTCTGTCTTGCATGTTTCTTCTTCACGCAACAACTTGTTTCCTCAGGGAAAAGTTGTTGCGTCCGGCGGATGGGAAAGATGGGAGCCCCGTGGGGGTGGTACGGCGTGGAGGAGTGCATATAGTCTGTAGTACTGAAGCACAATGGAATTAACTGCCACTTGTTTCCTCAGGGAAAAGTTGTTGCGTCCGGCGGATGGGAAAGATGGGAGCCCCGTGGGGGTGGTACGGCGTGGAGGAGTGCATATAGTCTGTAGTACTGAAGCACAATGGAATTAACTGCCACTTGTTATCGTCAGCCATAGTCGGCCTTGACCATTAGCAACTGTTTTCGTCTCAACGCCACTGCCTTGCCCGCCCCACGTCCCTGTGCCCTGCCCGCTCCACGTCCCTGCCCTGTCCGTTCATATCTCTCCCTTCTTGTCATTGTCCCTATCCGCCCACGCCCCTGCTCCTGTCCTGATCCACAGTCGCTATTTGGAGTCCGCCGAGCCACGCCCGTTACAGATCGCTGGCTGTAAATAGAATTCAATTGGTTGTTGGTGAGACTCAGGTGTTAAGTAGTGCCTGGGAATTACTCACCACGGCATCGAGGGGTAGGTCTCAGAGCTGGTCACCGCGGAATTAAGTGGCCCCTAACCTGCCCCCGCCGCCACCGCAAACAAAGAAGCCATTGACCCAATGGCGGCCTGGCGGCAGATATCTTCCAACTGGCCAGCCCACCCCCAGATATATGTCACCCGGCCAGCCTGGCCCCAGATATCTGCCACCTGGCCAGCCCGCTCCTAGATATCTCCCACCTGGCCAGCCCAGTCACCCAAAATATTCTACCCACTGACTGGCCAGTTCGTAGATCCAGCCCATTCATACACGGGCCGGCCGGTCTATAGACGGGCCGGCCCATCTATAGACCGTCGATTCTGCCCACTGGGATAGAACATATTTATCGGAATCTTGGAGGCGAACCACAGCGCAACGGTACTCGGAAACCGAGTTTCTTATCTCCGTAACGTAGTCGTCAAGGTGGAGGTGGAGATTGGGTACCGCTACGAAATCTTGGTGAAGCTCCTCGACTATCTAGTCCTCTCCAACGATGTCGACCATCCGCAGCTAGCAAAGCTTCTTGGTGACGCATTCAGGGGGAGTGCGACCTTGGTTCCAACGGAAAGTCTCTACGTGGGCCGCTGTCAGCCTAGATGCAAGATACGGCATGAAGTCACGTTTGACCATTCGCATCCAGTGACGGGCGTCCAGGCGAAGCGCTTCCCGGTCGTCGTTCGATACTCCGACGATCCAATCTTCTACGACAGGGCCCTTCAGGTAGCGGCGGAGAACGGCACGTGTACGGAGCTCGCCGTAATGAGCGATGGCGTCACGGATGTAATCAATAAAGCGGGAGGCTGCATCAGAGTCAGACAGTGAGGTTGGTTCCAATGTTGCTACGCCGCCGGGTTTAAGCGTAGGGCCGAGTGCGCCATTCGCCGGATTTGCAGCCATGCCTCGCATGCCAGCGACGTCTGCCCGGTCCTGCATCAACAAGGCCACGATGTTTGTCAACTGAGCGGTGACGTCATTCGTGGCTTTGGGTGGCTGGGCGAAACCGGCGGTGCCATCGTACTGCAGTATTTGCTGTGGCGGATACTGCTGCATCTACGGCGGATACTGCTACACCTGCGGCGACGGCTGCTGTATCTGTGGTGGTAGCTGCTACGCCTGCGGCGGCGGCTGCGCCACCAAAGTTGCGCACGAAATCTACAGGACCTCCAATTTTTGGTGCACAAGCTAACCTTTTTCGTACCCCCTGCATAGTTCCTGTTTTGTGCGGAATCTACAGAACCTCGCTGTTACTCTCTCTTTGTTTCTTTCTGTTTTTCATGCTATTTGCTATTCGCGGCGCCTTGTTTTCGCGGGACGTGCAGGGGGATTCCCGGCTCCAGTACTCGCCGCGCCTAGCGGAGCCTAGACTAGCCTAGCGTTGTGTGCGTTCCCGCGTGTGTGCACGAGGGCTTCGAGATAGACAGTCGCAGGCTAGCGCGCGGGCGCTTCCTACAGTGCCGGTCGCTGGCCTCTCTAGAGTGGACATCCTTCTCCCTCCCTCTCGCATCCACCCCCGCTACCGTCGGACAGCCTGCCGCCCGTCTCAGTCTGTCTCCGGCGTTCGTGCGTCTTGCGTCCGCCCATCTCTGGCAGTCTCCCGCCCGTCTCCCTCTGTCTTCGGCTGTTCGTGCGTCTCCCTCCCGCTCGCGTCTGACAGTTTTCGTCCGACACCGGCATTGGTCAGGCCGCGGTACGTATATCTCCCCTGGTGCCACCAGTCCCGGCCTTCACGTACCCGCCAGCTTCCGACGCTCGCCCGTCCAGGTAATCCCCTGCCCCCCAGTCTCCAGCATCCGGCCACCCCCCACTTGCTAACCCCACAACGGGCCACTGCCGTGTCATGCTCCGTGTAATCCTTGTCGCTTGCTCACTCATGCTGCTGTGGGAACTCGCTTACTGACCATGGGGAAGATGCCGAACGTCTGCATAACCTGCCAGAATATGGCAGCCGAGCGATCCGACGCCATCCAACGATGTGCCAGATGTAAGACGGCGTACTGCTGCTCAACCCAGTGCCTGAGGCTAGACTGGAAGAACCACAAGGAGTTGTGTTCCCCGGATCAGCCCCTCCCTGCCGCTCACAGCGGAGCTCTTACACCAGACGCTGAAGCCGGTGGCTTTCGGGCCCGACCGGACGTAGAGGCTGCCGATGCTGGATCACTGGGGGGGGACCGTGTTTTCGCTCCATTACTTCCCGATGCGTGGCATCTAGGTAAAATGGCTCGTGCGCCCCTCGCAACCGCGACGTATGACGACGTCCGCGGTTTCTCACCGCACGAAGTCGTAGCGTGGCTCGAGACCATTGGCTTCTTCGCACACTTTGACGATTCCCCGCGTGTCCATCAAGCTCTGGAGGACAGCATGCTGGACGGCGCGGCACTGTTGGAGCTCGCGGCGACACCTAGGGGGCTCCAGCCAGATTTACCGAGTGGCCCCTCCGCACATCTCTTTACAATCGTCCGTGAACTAAGGCGTAACCACAGTCGGTTCCTACTTGTTGATACGGTGAAGCTATGCTGACTACTGCACAGATAGAGCGCAGTTGGGGGAAGGTGACCTCGCTACCGCCGAGCAAGAAAAGGTAAACTAAGACCTACCTGTACCCGTCGATATCTAACGTTCATAATTGCTAAAGGAGATCATAGCAGCCCAGAAAATCTTGGGGATTCTCGTCACCAAGTGTATGGTTGGGCTGGTGGCGGCCTGCAGCCTTGTGGGTGGAGGATACCATTGCCCCGAGTGGCCGTTGGCATGGTGTCACGAAGCCTGGCGCCCACTCGCCAATAAGCTATCCCACACCCTCTACACGTCGGTCCTCTGTGTCTCCCTCGGGTGGGGACTCCAGAAGGTCGGGGAGCGTTGGTTCGGCGCCGTACGCCACGACGAGATTTAGGAGGAGGAAAGGGTTTCGATCGGATTGAATTGCGCGGTCGGGTGCGGCTGAAGGGTGGACGATGGTGAAGGTGTGACGTTGCGGTTTTGTAGCGTTATTACATCCCTGGTGAATGGTGCTTCCGGTCTAGAAACGCTGAAGCCCATTTTGGCGATTAGCTCTTCACCGGAAAGATTTTAATGAAGTTCATGCACTGCCCACCGACGTCGCGAAAAGAATAAGATATTGCCCCGCCCAAAAGGACAAACACTAAACAAGAAAATGTCATACATACCGATGGCTAGAATACAGGCGCTCTTGCATCCATCACTGTTGAAACCAACGTTCCCACCCCTACTTTCCTATGCTACATAGATTGAATGTAGCGGCGGCATTTGGTTGAACCGAGCGTGTTACAACTACAGTAGCAAAAAACGGTGTAAAATTGATTGCCTATCGACACCGGATTGGCCGAATCACCGTGTCACTACGGTAATCTTCGTTCGATGGGATTACATAGTACGCAGGAAAAATCAATATCAATCGGGGTATCTTGGTCTCCGGCATCAATACAGAATGTGTAAGGGGAGAGAGCCAAGGGGTCGGCGACTTGGCGTTAGACTTAGGTTGCGGCCGAGGTGCGGCCGCTCTCTCTCTCTTCTTCTACACACTCGAATAGACTTTCAGCTTCACCTTCTCGGGACGGTCCGTCCGCGTTCTCTCTCTCGTGATCTTCGTTTCGGGCCTCAGTGCCGACGAACTTAGAGCTTCACGGCTGCAGCGGTCTGCGCAGCCTCGTCACCTCCTCAAAAGTGGCGTCAACGGACGGTTCGTCCTTTTCACCCCCGAAGGCATCTCGCCCGAGCTCCCAAAAAACAGCAACGATTCCACCTCCACCTATTCCCCCACCAAACCCAGCCACCTATTGGCAGCGGCCCAGCAAGCGTCCAGCCCCAGGACGTCGGTCTCACGGCACTTCATCAGCAAGAAAGAAGAAAGAAAAGCAAGCCTCCGCTGAGACTTCAGCCGAAAATTCTCCCCCACCCGCACCCACACCCGCCCCCGTTACAAAAACCTCCACCGCCTTAGTCTTAGCAAAGACTCCACGAAGAGGAGCAGAAGAAGCTGAAGACAGGGGTCACCAGGAACCCGACGAGGCTCTTCTCATCGAATTCAATCGAGCCTCACCTCCGTCACCTACGGGATCTCGCGGAGACCTACTGAGCGTACACGCACCCACACCACCGGATTTCGCCTTATCCAGGAGCATAGTACGTCGATCAAGGAGACGAGCAATCTCCTCCCCCCCCCTCCCGCAGCCTCATCTACCCACGAAACCCTTCCCAGTTCACGAGGTACCGGAGCCAAGAAAGGAGCCCCTCGAGCTCCCCACCCGGATCACCGTCAAAGGAACCAGCGTGGCCAAACCCCTTTGCTAGAATTCAGGAACCAGAGGGACAGCCGGACCCGGAAGCCCTCCGAACGCTCACCATCTGCTCATCCCACCCCACCCCGTGGAAGGACTCAAGGCCGTCTAGAGCACTCGCCTTGTCACGTCTACAACGACACGGACAGGGATCCGCAGTCCAGGCTGAACCACGTGCAGCGCCACCCCCACTCCCCACTACCCCACTCCCCACTCCAACCCCACCCCCCGTACCACCCCGCATCTATCTCCCTCCTCCTACACCTACACTACCACCGATACCGCTACGGATAAACCTTCCCCCACGAAGACCGGCCCGCACAACAAAACACCGAATCGGGTTTCGAGCAACTGAGAAAGAGGTCGTATTCGACGCGCTGCAATTCCTAAGCAACATGAACCGTGACGAGTTACAACGGTACATTGCCGAGACTGTCACAGCGTTGGTGTCCGCCGTGCTGGCCGCACAGCTCAAGCCCCTGCAGGAGCAGGTAGAGGCCCTATGCGATACGACACCGGGCATCTCCACACGTGCGAGGGACGCAGAACTGCAGACCGCCAGGAGACAGCAAGAAGAGCGTCTTCAGCGGATAGACGCAGAGAGGGAGAAAATCAGAAACGATACTTGGACCTGTCCGGAAGTGGACCTTTCGGGACCGGAAATCATCATCAATCTTCCTGCCAACATGACAACGGTGGACACAAACCACGGGAGAGGATTTGAGGCCAAAAAGCTTCCGAGATATGCCTTTGGCAAGAACCTGGCAGAATGGATTAAGCTTATGGACATCATCGTTATGACTTATGGAGAGGAAAAGGTTTGCCCCTCAGTGCTGATGCATTGCCTAGCGGAAGGAGATGTCGTTCGAGACTGGTTTGTCTCGGTAATCGATGCTGCGGCGCTCCGTTCACGCTCGGATTTGCAGCCATTAACAACCTTGAGATCGCCACATTAGATGTTCCAACCGCGTACCTCGGTGCTACCCTTTATGAAGAAGTCTACATGCGACTGCCACATGCCGATTGGTCATCTCTGGGATATACAGAGCCTCGTCCAGTCGTCCGATTGAAGAAGTCAGTTCCTGGACTAAAGCAGTCTGGTCGCTGCCGGTTTGACGACATCTCCGGCTATCTCAGTGACACGCTGAAATTGCGCCAATCCGTCAGCACACCCGCTCTCTTTTACTCCACAGAACATTTACTCAACCTCTACGTCGATGATCTCATAATTGTCGGAAAAGAAGCCGAATTGCGAAATATTGTCTCTACCTTGCATGAGAAGTTTCGGACGAAGGGTGCAATCTGCGGCGACAAATTCTCCTACCTTGGACTCTCGGTAATACGCGACCGCGAGAAGGGGCAGATTTGGATTGACCAGCAAGGCTATCTGCAGAAGGTGTTGGAGAGATTCGATATGGATACATCGAACGGAAGAGCGACACCTATGGAATCGAAGCCAGTACTACCGCGAAGCAAAGATGAAGAAACCATGGATCGCAATCTGTACCGTCAAGCAGTGGGATGTATCCTATATGCAGCTCTCGGGAGCCGCCCCGACTTTGCATACGCTATTGATGTTCTTGGCCGCTTTGCTGGAAATCCCTCGATACACCACTGGAAAGCGATCAAACACCTACTGCGCTACATCAAAGGAACCCTACACCTTAGCCTGCCGCTCATCCACGAGGGTGTTTCCGCTACTGGATTGGTTGCATATGCAGATGCGGACCACGGTGGTGATCCGGAAGCAAGCAAGTCTACCAGTGGATACCTCGTTTACGCTGATGGCATTCTTATCCACTAGAAGTCCAAGAAACAGCGATTGGTGCACAGTCTACCATGGAAGCCGAGTTGATCGCCATCACGGAGACTTGGAAGAGCGTGCAATGGGCGCGTGACATGCTATCTGAGCTTGGCCACTGGCCCCCGGATCGTGGAACGCTACTCTACAACGACAATCAGAGCGCGGCGCAAGTGCTTACCACCGGTAATTTTTCCACCGATAGCCGCCACATGCGTACGAGATTCCACCATCTCGTCGACTGCATCAAGAAGGGCGAGTTCTCGATCAGGCACGTACCGACAGGAGCGATGTGGGCTGATGGGATGACAAAAGCGCTTGGGGGAGTGAAGCACCCGGAGTTTCTGGCAATGATGGGGCTTGCATAAATGTTGCGCGACGGATTGTATGGGCAAAGGGGGAGTGTTGGCACGTGGGGTTTACGGGCTTTGGTTTGCCACCATCACGTGACTGCCGCGTGTGTCTTCTTTGTTGTTGGATAGTCGGACGCGCTGCTTCTTCTTCTTCTTCTTCTTCTGCTCTCCACGTTTGTTTGCTAGCCGTCTCTACAATTCATCATCGTCTCTCTTTTCTCCGTCTTGGTGCCGCCTCCGCAGCAACAACAACGCCATATGGTTTAGACTCAACTTCCGACTGATTATGGCTGATACCCTTTCTACGCTGAAAACTTGACGCTCTGTATACGTCTTGCTATCTTGTTAGCTAACTGCCCTCGGGCCGGTGTGGAGAAGATAATACCGCAATATTATACAACAGCTCTTCATCCTCGTATAGAGGAAGAGAGAATGGATTGGGATGTAGCACTGTATGATAGGTATAGATCTAGAAATCCTTCAATCTAGGCTCTTCCGAACGATGTTCGTTTGCACCCCTCATACGAATTCCCACTCCGTTCATCCGCTTGACAACCCTTCTTGTTTTTGTGTCTTCACAGATGCTCTCGGAGACCGCAAAGTGTGACGTGGTCAGCACTGTGCTGATGTTGACAGAGTAGGGGGACATAAAAGACAGGGCACCGAAACGTCGGCCCCCGTGCTCAACGCTCGCCGCTCGCCTTGCAGCTACTTCTCACGCGAGTTGCTTCTCCTACGGTTCTGGCTTCATTATACAGCCACCATCTTCCCTCCGTACGTGGTGTATCCTGTGATGCTTTTTGCGTACCCACCTTCGCCGATCCCGTGGGAGGGGGAGGTCCATCGCTCGACTCGCGGAATACCCAGTTCGTGGTGGCTTATCGCTGGCTCTGCAGAATGCCAATAAGGGTGGGGGGGGAGGAGGGTTTACCGCTCCGTGCACAGGGCCCCTCCCATAATAAAAAGTGCTGCTACCAGTTGAGGGTGAGCAAGAAGTATGTCTATTCTCTAGGATGAGGAGAGGATGCTTATAGGAAGTATCCGCGCTAGCGCTAGTACCCTTCGTTGTGGGTGAACCCGAGGGTGCACACCTACACACAGACTGTAGTGCTGACGCTTGGCTAGATACCCGAATCATCCTCCTACAAGACCCCGGTCAGTAAGACCTACTCATCGTTATCTAATGGCTTGTATTATACAGGGAGATTGGGAAATCGATCAGCTTGGCATTGTCCCTGCATTCTTGAATACGGCAATCGATAAAAAAAAAAAAAGTCTCTATGTAGCTACGTGAAGGTATCGAATGGCTTATTGCTGACAGGCCCTCCAACAGTTTGCCAGTTGAAATGGGAATTACGGTTTAAACAGTTCAGTTGGGGCTCATTTCACCCTCAGTTCAGTTGGAAATGAGGACCGCTGATTTGCAGTTGGTTCAGTTTTGAGGAGGTGCTGTTGCCAGTTCAACTGGGTAAACTGTCAGTTCAGCAGGGTAAATTGTCATGGCAGTAGAGGGGGGAGGAGGAACAGATGGAAGTATGTAAAGAGTAGAAAGAAAACAGCCAGAGAGAAGGATAGTGAGTAGATGAATTTTCATTTAGTTTCATATATGCTCTCTTGGATTGCGGCGATTGAAGAATTTGACTCAAGTAGGGCCGCAGCTCGAGTTCCAGATGGGATCTGATACCACTGTGGATTCGATTTGTCGGGACACAAATTGCAGGCCCAATATTTGTTTTCCTTCTCGAGACTCAGAGTGCCGTGGTTCCAAATCCACCAGGATAAAGGATGTTTTTTTCGAGGTTGTTGGCGTTGAAAGATTATCACCAGCCGGATCAGAGTCTTCAGGTAGGGTTGCATCTACTACGGTATCCATGGTATAGGGCTGTGTGGTGATGGTGATTGTCTAACAGAGTATAGTAATATAAGAGAGGAAGAAGTTGTGTACCGTAAACGTTAATAGGGTGGGTTGGTAGCGAGCAACCAGGCCCTAAGCCCTACACCACACCCACCAAACTGATAGGTCACACAGTTTTCCCAGTTCAATGCTTGGCAGTTGGTCTGGTTTCACAGTTGGTTTGGTTTACGGTTCCCCAACAGTTGGTTGGTTTGGTTTAATGTCCGATTTGTTCCCAGTTCGAACTGTTGGGGGGTCTGATTGCTGAGGTGCTCCCCTCCTCGCTATCGTCAGTTTTGTCACCGGACGAGTCGACCTACAGATCTACCTACAATGTATACGCCGAGGCACATCCTGTGTATAGAGCTGAGGATAGTACGCCGATTCGTTCACCGATAACCGGCAGCTCAGCGTGTGAGTACCACAACAGCCAGATCACGGTGTGTGGGTGCAGCGGCGACCGGAAATTCACAACCGTCCATTCTTTCTTATGACAAGATACTGTTCGAGGTCGAGACGGAAGAATCGGAACTACTGCAACTCGTCACGACATAGCCATTGTCAAACCACTACCGTAACCTTCACACCAGCTGAGTGCTAGAGTTTTCCTAGTTATCCACCACTGAAGCCGAATATGTCGCCTGCTCGGAAGTCGCTCAAGAAGCGCAGTGGCCCACCAAACTCCAAGCAGATATCGTTGGGAACCTGGGAACCCCTCTCACAATCCGCACTGACTCAACGGGTGCACTGAAAAATATCTTAGCAGCTGGGTATGGCAAGAGCAGGAACAAACACATCGATGTGAAACTTCACCACTACCGCGAATTACGATGCACTTACGAGCTGAAATTCTCTTACGTTTCCACCAACGACAACCTGACGGAAATTACATCAGAGGACCCCGGCCCAGGCCAGAAGTATGCAATACTGGCAAGACGTCACATCGCGGCGCTGCGAAGAGCTAGACCGGATATCACTATCGAGATCCGGTGGTGCCCCGCCCACAAGGGTGTCCAGGGCAATGAGAAGGCGGATGAGTGGGCGAAGCTCGCGGCGGAAAACCCAGAGGCGCGGGGGGTGGAGCGGCCACAGGGAAGAGCGGGCCTTGCTAGGTCTCTCGCGCACATCAAGCGGGAAATCTCGACGAAGAAGTGGGACGAGGCCCGCCAGTGGGTAGGGAACCGGGTCTCCGCAAAGAAGTACAGGATGCCGCGCAAGCAGCAACCTGGCAGAACGGTAGCCGGAAGCACCAAGAGGAGCGCCTCGAGGTACTACCAACTGAAGACAGGGCACTGTCTCACCGGCCAATACCTGGAATGGACGAAGAACCGGGACACGGCGCAGTGCTGGTGGTGCCAATGCGAGAAGCAGACCCGAGAGCATGTTTTCAAGAACTGCCCTCGATGGAAGGAACAGCAGAAGGGACTATGGAAGGAGGTGTGGAAAGAGACGGGGAGGGGGAAGCGACGATTTGCGATCAGTGACCTCCTCGCTGATGACAGATGCATCAGGGCGGTGCTAGAATTCCTCGCCAACACGGATGTAGGAAGACTGGCCCCGCTCCCGGCTGATGAGGACGTGCAGAGCGAAGCGGCAGAGTGGGAACTCCGGGAGCGGAGAGAACGAGAGGAGGAGAGGAGAGTGAAGGCTGAGGAGCTGGGCGCTGAGGTTGAGGGACCCTTGTTCCTCCCCACGCCCGCCTTCATGGCATCTGCAGAAGGAGATTAAACAAATAGTAGAGGTTTGAGGGGCAAGCCGGGCAGGGTCCTTCTTCAGGGCGCTGAGCAATAGGAGACGGCGAGGAAGAAGAGGAAGAAGGACTTGAAGGGAGAGAGAGAAAAGCGGTGATGGTTCAGTTGATGCTCACGTTGGGGGAGAGCAGCGAGCGATCTTTTGGGAACCGTGAAGATTATTATTTAGTCTAGGAGAAAAATGTAAGAGTGAAAAACAAACTGTGTACAAAGACTCGCTGCCCGCACTCTTGCCCCGATTGGGCTGCTTACCCCGCTTACCCGGTCAGCGCCCTGCTCAACTCCGTGCGCAATGCTGTACGTCAAGCGGTGAGAAGCATTTTCAACACACCCCCTCTTCTCGCGCTTCGTACAAAAATCCAAATACAAATATAGCTCCCGCGATCATCGTTGACCTCATTAAAAAAACCTCTGCAGTGAAAACCCTTTGGGAAAAACAGCTGACAGTAGGGAAAAGAGTATCAACTCACGCTTCCTTCCCGGCACCCCCTTTTTCTCCCCTGAGTCTCACCCCCTTTTCCTTCGCAGAGTCGCTACCGTTCTTCGCCGCTCGCACATTGTGTGATGAATGGGTGTGGTTGGTCGAATCTTGCGTAACGAGGGATGCTTCGGTGTTGAGGGTAGTGGGGTGTAAGGACTTGTTTGCGGATAGATTGGTGAGTTGGAGTAGTTGCATGTGTCGAGGAGCGGCAAGTGGTTTCGTGAGCAGATCGGCTGGATTCGCTGCAGACGTAACGTATTGAAAGTTTACCGATCCTTTCATCTGTTCGTCGTGCACATGGTGGTACTTAACATCGATGTGCTTTAACTTCTGCTTCACAACTCCAGAGATGATTAGCTTAATCGCTCCTTGATTATCACATCCAATGGGTACTGGTCCCTTTGAGATATTGATCGACATCGTGGTTGCAACTTCTTCTAAGATGCGCCGGATCCAGAGACTCTCCCGGGTGGCATGAGAGCTGGCAATATACTTGGCTTCAAGTGTCGACAGTGCTACTACACTCTGAGATTTGGCTTGCCAGTGCACCAGTCCAGAGGTGACGAGTTCCTGGTTCCAGTCGGTGTATCCAAGTCCGAAAACGCAGCCGCCAACAGATTTCCGAGTCTTCAGGTTTCCGGCCCAGTCAGAATCTGTATATCCCACTGCTGACAGTTCAGAGTGGGGTAGACGTCGATAGTGGATGCAGAGATTGGATGTGGCTTTGAGATAGTGGAGTACTCATTTAGCTGCCGTCAGGTGCATCTCAAGGGGTTGAACGTTGTAGCGACTGAGGGCAGTGACGCTGAAGGCGATGTCCGGTCGGCTTCCAAGTGCAGCGTACATCAAGGAACCAACTATTGAGAGATATTCCTTTCGATCAATGGATTTGTCCTCACAGTGGGGGTTGTTGAGGTCGAGTTGAGGATCGAGAGGGGTTTTTGCTGGCTTTGCGTCAAGCAATCCGAATCTTCTGAGAATCGTGTCGATGTAGGCCTGTTGGCTGATGCAGAAACCATCCTCCTTTTTCTCGCTATCGATACCTAGGAATCTCCTTGCCGGTCCTAGATCGCTCATCTTGTATTTCGTGTGGAGGAGCTGCTTGACTCGGTGTCTGTCGGTTCCATTGTACGCAATGAGAAGATCGTCAACATAGAGAAGTAGTAAGACTCCCAGCTGGAGGTAGAGGTTCGGGTCTTCAGCTGATTGCTTAAATCCTATAGAGCGTAAGAAGCCATCAATATCTTCATACCAATGCTGGGGAGCTTGTTTTAATCCGTAAAGAGCATTGCGAAGGACCAGTGACTCAGCCTTTATGGTACGAGTGGTCTCGAGCCACTCGATTCCAGGTGGTAGAGAGATACAGATGTTGTCTCGATCGATCTTCGGGTTTAGAAAGGCAGTTACCACATCCATATGGTCGACGTTCCAACCATGCTGTGCTTCTCTCTGCTCGTAACCCTTAATTACGAGGCGTGCCTTGTATCGAGTGGTTCCGTCTGAGTTGATTTTTCTTCGATAGACCCATTTGCAGCCAATCGGCTCTTCCATGAACTTACTCTTGTCAGCGGTTGACCTGTTTGGAGATAAACCTTGCTGGTTCTCTGTGACGATATCGAAAGTTCGATTTTTGATCAGGGCCTGCCATTCCTGCGCCATCGCTTCTTTCCACTTCTCAGCCTATGGGCTTTTCAGTGCAGCATGATGGGTGGCGGGTTCGTATTCTTCTTCAGGTTCTCGAATCCTAGTTGATTCACCTTCGCCAATCTCAAATGTGAGGAGTGCTGATGCAGGGATATCGGTAATTTTGAGCATCATGAAGGCGGTCGCAAGGTTCTCTGAAGACCTCAGATCACCCCCTTCTGCAGAGGCCTTGCTCATGATCATTTCGTTCGTGACAAGTTGTAACTTGCTGCGCATTCGTGCGGCAACATAGTTAGAGTCTAATTCATCTGTCAGCAACTTGCAATCTTTCGTGCAGTCTTATCTTTTTGATGCCCTTTTCAGCTGTAACAGCTTCCAGCATTTATCCTGTTCAGGATCAACCATGACTTGTCAACACTGAGATCAGTGGGCTTTGTCGGGATTTTTCTGAGTACTGATTTGTCAACACCGAATTGGTCAGGTGGGCTTCTCTCGTACTCCTATGCCCACCGCAGATATCTGTTGGTGCTTGCTATACCCTTCACAGATATCTGCTGCTTCGGCGGACCTCAGGTTACCTCCCACCGGCTACTAACGGCCGTGTGCAACAGGAGCCTCTTCCGACCATGACGGGTATATCTCTCCGCTGGCATCTATCGGCCGTTGACAACGGGAGATTTTTCTTTCGCTCCGGGAGCAAAAGAAGGGGGACCGCAAGATTTTCGGGTTCATTGACTTACTATCAGCCTCTTGCATACCCAATGTATTATCCGTTCCCTTGTCGGTTGTTTTGTCCACCTGTTGTGGCTCTCCAGTGTGATCTGGAAACTCGACGTTTTTCTCACGTTCTCCTGTGGAACTTGTAAACGCGTCTTCTTGTTCGTCAAACACCACGCTTCAGCATTCGACTGCTCTTCCAGACTTTCCCGAGTTGCAGTCCCAAATTCGCCAAATTTTTGTCGTGTTATGGACATACCCCAACATCATTGAGGGATTGGATCGACTTCCAAACTTCTTTTCATTTCTCTGAGCTGGTGGTATGTGTTTGAAGACATGGCATCCAAAGCGACGTAGATGTTCGATTGGTAAAACAGTTCCGAATAGTGCTTTAAAGGGGGAGCGATTGCCTGATAGGCTCATAGTTGGAGATCGCCAGTGGAGATAGCATGTGTCCGGATCGCTTCCGGCCAGAACTTGGAGGGTACATTTGCCTCCCACATCATGCTTCTCGCTTTGGTATTGAGCGTGCGAATCATCCTTTCTGCAACTCCATTCTTGTGTTGCGTATATGGTGGTGCCGGTTCATAGGAAATTCCTTTCTCTCCTAATAGTGCGAGGAATACCGAATTGTTGTATTCCCCCGAGCCATTATCACACCGAAATCGTTTGATACCAAAACCCTGTGCTTCCACCCAGGCTTGGTAATTTTGGAATTTCGCTGATATCTCTTCAGCCGACTTTGTCACAAGGAAGTACACCGCTGTGTATCTTGTACAATCGTCAATGTATACGATGTAGTATTGGCTTCCTCCGATACTTCCTTTTATAGGTCCGCAGAGATCTGATTGGATGAGTTCGAATGGGATTGAAGTGCGAGATGACGGGGTGTGCGCGACGCGTTGTTGTTGTTTTGTTTGGATGCATGTTTGACATAGACTCACAGAATCCGGCAGTTTCCAGGGTGTTTTCAGTATCGTTTCCAGTATGCGTTTCACATCGACGTGGTTGAGATGTTTGAATCGTTGATGCCAGATGTCTATCGAGTTGGAATGTCGTGTTTTGCGGTTGTAAGATCTTAGTTTCGAGACATACGCAGATCCTTCGATTGTGAGTGTGTAGAGTCCATGTTCTATTCTGCCTTTTAGAACGCTCTTCCCGTAGGAGTCGGTAATCGAGCACACTCCAGATTTGAAGGTCGCCGTGAGTCCAGATGTGTCGAGCTGGCTGACGGACAGTAGTGAGATTTGGAATTCTGGGACGAAGAATGCTTCTATGTCAAAGCCTTTAAGCCTGACGATCCCCTTATTGTTTGCTTGTACCGTGTTGTTGTCTCCGAGTTTAATTAACATCTTTGTCTCTGTGAGCGAGGCTTTCCGAAAGTCTCTGATATTGTTGCTGTAGTTGTGGGATGTGTAGGAGGAGGATTCCGGCCGCTGCGGGCGCTGCGGACGCTACGCCCAGCAGGGTGTCTAGAGTTTGGGTGACACGGACAGTGCTACGGGAGTGTGACATAGGGCTACATAGGACAGTCACAGTAAACAGTCACAGGCGGCGCACGGACACTCGTATATAGTGTCCGGCGTTCACCTCTCTAGAATGGACATGCTTCTTGCGACCCCTCAACTGGTAGCAACACTTTTTTTTTCCTTTTCGTGTTGTGGCATCCCGCGAGACGAGCGACGAGCCACCTCCTCTCCCCCCCACCTCCCGCGCAAGAGAGAGGCGAAGGAGGGCACGTGAGAAGCATCGAAACTACCGCCGAGAAGAGCGAAGACAGCGGCTGGAGCACAGGCCCAGCGCCCTAGAGAGAGAAAAGAGAGAAAGATAGAGAGACGGAAAGGGACCACCTCGCGTGAAAAGTAGCTGCCAGGAGAGCAGCGAGCAGTAAGTGTGGGGGCCGGCATTCGGGGCCCATACCTTACGTCTCACTGAGCTGTTTCTGGTCACATACAGTACGCTGACCTTGAAGAAAAATGTCGACATCAGGAAGCATCGACTGGCCGCTGCCGGAAGCGGTATTCGAATGGATCGGGGAGAGCGAGCTCTCGAGGGATGGACAGTCAAATGCCATTCTCGAAGTATCGGCTACGGCAGTCGAGCAGTGCTACACCCGTTGGTACAACTTCTACAGGGAGATTGTATCCAAGATGGACGTGATGGTAATCGATCTACAGGCCGCGAATAAGGAGAAGAATGGTGTTCCGACGCTGAAGACGCGCATCACCACCCTTGAAAAGGAGGTTGCTGTCCTGCGGGATGAATCAACCAAGTATCGAGAACAGGCCGATAAGTGGGCAGAGAGATACGGAAAGCTCGCCGATGACTACCAGACCTTGTGGATGACCGCAAATTCCACTCCAGGAGTGCAGAACACCATCATCCAAAAGATAAAGCCATTCGAGCCGAAACGGTACGAAGGTTCACAGGACCTGGAAGTCGTCACAAGGTACCTCGACGAAGTCGAACATTACGTTCGCCAGGGTGCCTCGATGTGCCCAAAGGCCTCTTCGGACAACCAGAATATCGACACCTTTTGGCGTTTCCTCTCTGTGAAGATCTTTTGGTGGTTCGAGAAGGAGATGAAGGAGAGAGAAGTGGACACGATCCCACCGACTGACAGTGACTACAAGATCAAGTGGGCGGATTTCAAGAAGGTCTTCAAGGAGCAGTTTGTACCAGAGGTGGCAGTGTCTGTGGTGAGGAATGAGTGGCGCGCACTCAAGTTCAACAAAAACCTGGTGCTGAAATTCAACCAGAGGGCGTTGGAGCTGATAGACATCCTGGGAGGTTCGCTGTCGATCACGAGGGGAGATCCGCTATGGGAGGAGTACTTGCGGAAGCTCCCAGAGGCAGCAGCCCAAGATGTCACGCAACAGGCTCGCTTGATGCGTCGCATCCACAAGATCGAGCTCACGCTCTCCGATATGATGGA
>Ga0307516_10001979_pt1 | contig 28066 bp, 20 predicted proteins | sample 19_EM_MG_FD_203310 | JGI IMG/M metagenome (GOLD analysis project Ga0307516, IMG submission 203310) | Populus trichocarpa ectomycorrhiza microbial communities from riparian zone in the Pacific Northwest, United States - 19_EM | ecosystem: Host-associated > Plants > Roots > Unclassified | place...
GCTGGTGGGCACGCCGCTGGCTGAGCGCGGTCGTTATTCGGAGCGCCCCCCGGCGGTCACCGCCGAAGACCGCTTCACGGCCGTCGAGCCAGCCCCGATCACCGAGCGGCTTCCGTCACCAGCGCCGCCCGTACCGAGCGCGCCACCGCTCATCGATACGCTCGTCCCGCGTTCGCCGCCCAGGTTCGGCACCCCGCCGCCGACCGAGGAGTCGCGGCTGGCGGTGCCGAGTGCGCCGCCGCCCAGCCCGCGGCTCGGCCCCGCGCCGCGCAGCATGGGCTCGATGCGTCCCAGCATCTCCGGTCGCTATTCGCTCGCGCCCGAGGGCGAGGAAGAACGCGTCTCGGTGTCTCCTCCCGTCGTGCCGCTGGCGGCCGAGGCGCCACGCGCGACGTCGGAGCCGCGCCTGCCCGAGGTGCGCCTGCCCGATCCGCGGCCGACTTTCGACTCGCGTCCCGAAATTCAGGCGGCGCTCGACCTGTCTGCGACCTTCGTCGGTCAAGGGGCAAGCGGTGAGCAATCGCTCTACGATGCGCTGCGCCAGGGCTCGGTCGAAGCGGGCCTGGAGTTGGTGCACCAGCTGGAGCATCGGCCGTCGCGCGCTCACGACCTGGTCAGCGTGGCGCGCCGCATAGCACTGCTGCTGCCGGGAGACGTGCAGGCTGTTTCACGGCTGCATGACGCCGCGCTGCTCGATCGTGATCCGGTCTACGCGCGCTCGGCCGAGCAGGTGCTGTCTGTCTTGACGTCGGGTCAGGGCGTTGAACCGCCGCCGCTGTCCGAGCAGCCCGAGCAGCCCGACGCGGTGCGCGCGCTGTTGTTTCGTGAACAATCGAGCCGGGCGCTCGAAGCGCTGTCGCTGGTTTGGGAGGGCGCCGAGCACGTGTTTCGGCGTGACCCCAGCACCTACGGCGTGACTGGGCTCGAGCGTGTGCCAGCGGGTGCCCCGATGCCGCTCGCGCGCGCCTACGCGGCGCTGGCCCGAGCGCTCGGGCTGCTCCGAACGCCGCTCTTTCAGCGGCGCAGCGCGGGTCCGGTCACGGTCAGTCTCGCGCTGCTGTCGCCGCCGGCCGTAATTCTTTCCGGCGACGTGCGTCAAGAGAGCCCGGAGCTACGCTTCCATTTGGGCGCCATGCTGGCGGCTGCAACTCCACAATATGCGCTGCTGTTCGGCTCCCCCGAGTCGCAGGGGCGCGCGGTGCTACGCGGCTTGGGCTTCGCCTTCGGCCCGCCGCGGCCGGGCGCCGGCAACACGGGCGCCGTCCTGAATCTTGCCGAGGTGCTGTGGGAGAGCATTCCGGCGCGCCTGCAGCGCCGGCTGCGTGAGCTGTGCGACGATCCGGACGCGCTCGACTACGACGCCGCGCTCAGCGCCGCCAAGCTCGCCGTGCGGCGCGCTGGCTTCTTCGCCGCCGGTGATCTGGGCTGCGCGCTGCGGCAAGTGGCGCTCGAAGAGGGCTACGACCTCGAAGCTCAGCCCCAAAACATGCGCACTTTCGTGCGCGACAACCCGACCGCGCGTAACCTGTACTCGCTGGCGCTCGGCGCCGAATACGCCCACACCCGCTTCCAATTCGCCCGCGGAGGCGGTCGCTAGCACGGTTTCACCATGCGCGGTTTCGAACCATCTCGCCCGTTCTCCGCGACACGCCTGTCAGGGCTCGCACCCGCACGGGCGTCAGGTCTGGGCGCTTTTGTGGGTCTGGCACGACTGTCGCTACTGGCGGCTTGTTTGTTCGCCTTACCCAGCTGCCTCGTCGACGATCCGCCGCCCTACGCCCAGCCCAAGCAGACGCCGCCGCGGCTCGACTATCAGAGCGCTTTGCCCTTGCTCGATCAGGTGATTGTCGCCAACGACGGCGACGTCTTGAATTTCATCATCCCCGTGACTTCGGAGGATGCCGGTGAGGGGCTCACGGCTCTGCTTTTGCTCGACTACATCGCGGGTGCGAAAGCGCCCGACTTGATCGCCTACGATCGCATCGCCCCGTCGACCCTCTCCGACCCCGACCGAAAATTTCAAATGCAGTGGGCCGTGCAGCGCGTGGTGCCCGGCTGTCACCGCTTCACGCTGCGCGCCGGCCACGACTCCAATCTGCCGAGCGGTTCTCCGACGGCGACGGTCCAGAACCCCGCCGACCTGGCTGAGGCGTTCTGGTGGGCCAACATCAACACCCCCGCGGATCTCGGCAACATGCTGGTGGACTGCCCCGGCGCGTCGCGAGGCACGCCGTGAAGGTTGTGCCCGTGCTAGCGCTGGCCTGGCTCGCCACCCTCTCGGGTTGCACTGTCACCGCGGTGACGGCGCAAGACGACACACGTCCCAACAATACCTGCCAAAACGACGACGGCTGCGGCAACCGGCACTGCAGCCAAGGCGTGTGTCAGGCGCTCAACGGTCAGCTCGAGGGACTGCTCGTTACCGTGACGCCGGCGTCAGACAGCAGCGTTCCCCACCTGACCTTCGTGACGGATGTGCAAGACGTGCCCACCAGCGGGGGCGAGCAAGATCTGTTGCTACCTGGGCCCAGCCACCTCACGGGCAGCCTGCAGCTGCCGCCGAACCCCGCGTGTTATCCGACGCTCACGAGCGACGATCCCAAGAACCCGCTGTTCAAGGCCCCTGACGGCGTGTCGCTACCAGCGGACGTCACGCTTTCACTGCACCAGAGTCTGCTCGGCGTGCCGCAGCAGGTTTACTTCGCCAAAACGGGCAATGACCTGCAAAAGGGCGGCTACAGCTTCGACGTGCAGGTCCCGGCTGGGGACTACGACGTGTACCTCGTGCCTCCGCGTGGTCAGCTGGACTGCCCGGTGCCGCCGCAGCTCGTGCGCAGCAAGAGCATCAAGCAAGGTCTGCTCGCGACGCCCTTCCAGGTCGCACCGATTTCGACGCTCGGGCTCACCATCCATTGGCCCAAAGCCAGCGCGCCGCTCAAAAATTGGATCGTAGACGTCATCGAGCCGCTCGGTGGCCGGCCCATCTCGACCGAAGTCACGCTCGGAGATGCCTTCGACCCCGCGGAAGGCAGCATGAGCGTCGAATACTCGGCGAAGCTGTTCTATTCGGCCGTGGTCGAACTGGCCCCCACCGAGACCCAGGTTCAATCCGCCTACGACCTGCTGCGGCTGCGACCGCCCGCCGGCGTGGGGGCGCCCACCATCTTCTTCGAGCGTTCGGGGCTCGGTTTGTTCTCGGGGAATCTGATCGACCTCACCAACTTCACGCGCGTCCCGGACGCCGTGAAAATCGAAGGCCAAGTGGCGAGCCTCGACAGCCATGAACCGGTGAGCGGCAGCGTGACCTTGATCTCCACGGCCATCGCCGGCATAGATCAGGGCGTTTTCGCTTCGTTTCAAACCACCGTGCAGGTGGGAGACGACGGCCTGTTCGACGTCGAGCTACCTCCCGGCCAATACCGGGTCCAGGCAGTCCCCCCGATGCCGGCTGGCATTCCGCCGGTGCAAGGGGCGCTTTCCGCCATCGAAGTGAACTGGGACATCGCAGCCGACATTCCGTTTCAGGCCGGCAAGCTGCTGGAGCTCCCGGCCCTGGCCGAGGTCACCGGCCAGGCTCGCGTTCAGGGCGCGCAGGTCCAGGCGGTGCCGTCTCCCCAAAACGTGCTGCCCTTCGATGCCGCGTTCGGCGCCGGCCCCTTTTCGCCACGGGCCAGCTCGGCGCTGGTGGACGAAACGGGGCGCTTCCGCATGCAAGCCGACCCCGGCCAGTTCGACGTGTCGGTGCACGCCTCCGAGAGCCTGGGCTTCGGCTGGTTCGTACGCGCGGGCGTTCAAGTAGGGGCAAAGACGCTCGATTTAGGCCACACCACCTTGCCGTTGCCTTCGCTCGTCTCGGGGACGGTCCAGCTCGCCGACTCCGACCTGGCTTTGTCGTCGGCCGCAATTCGCGCCTACGCCTACTTGGATAAGGACCTGGCTTACACGCGGGATCCCAGACAAGCAGTTTCCGTTATCGCGGTCGCCGAGACCCGCGCGGAGGAAAACGGCACCTTCCGCCTCCTGCTCCCGTCCAGTATCGCTGCCCCAAAGTGAGCCCGGCCCGCGCCCGCAAGGTGGGCCCCCACCGACAAACGAGCAAGGTGGGCCCCACCGACAAACGAGCAAGGTGGGGCTGGGGCCCCACCGACAAACGAGCAAAGTGGGCCCCACCGACAAACGAGCAAGGTGGGGCCCACCGACAAAGGAGCAAGGTGGGGCTGGGGCCCCACCGACAAACAAGACAGACAAGAATTGCGAGCGCGGCCGCGCCCGCAATTCTGCTGTCACCCGAACAGGGGTTTCCCAACCCTTGGGAATAGAGTGGCGACATTCGCTCTGCCATAATAATCTGTCGCCCGTGCCTCTCTCGAGCGCACCCAGAAGCCTGCCGCCTCCGCCTCCCGACCAGGAAGCGGATTTGGCGGGCGCCCTTCACGAGGTGTCGAACGCCCTAACGGTCGTGCTCGGCTGGCTCGACGTGGCCTACTCACGCCTTGAGCCTGGTGCCGCGCGCGACGCCATCGACGTCGCGCGCACGCACGCGCGACTGGGTCACGGCATTTCGCGCAGCGCCATCGGCGCCGAAGCGCCCGACTCGTCGGCGCAAGCCAGTGGCCGCAGCGTCGCCGAGAGCGCACTGATGGGCGTGGGTCCGCAGGCTGAGCAGCGAGGCGTGCAGCTCGACCTGCAGCTGCTCGATTCGGGGTCGGCTCTGCTCGGCAGCGTGGGCGCGCTGTTACAAATCCTCACCAACCTGCTCCTCAACGCCATCGACTTTTCGCCGCGCGGCTCCACGGTCACACTCGGCGTCCGCGAAGAGGGCTCATCGGTCATCTTCTCGGTCAGCGACCAAGGGCCGGGCATCGATCCCGAGCGCGTCGCGACCTTGCTCACCGCGCCCGCCTCCACCCGCAGGGGTGGTGCAGGCGTCGGGCTGCGTCACTCCGCGGGTTTGTCGCGCGCCAAAGGCGGCTCGCTCAGCGTGGTGCGCACGAGCCCGGGCGCCTGCTTCGATTTGCGCTGGCCGATCGCCGAGCTTCGCACCGGCACGGCGCCCAAGCGCGTCAAGCGTCCGACCGTGATGGGCGCCCGCGTGCTGGTCGTCGAAGACGACGAAGCCGTGCGCTCGCTCGTGGAATTGGCGCTCGAAGCGCGCGGCGCAGAGCCTCAGGTCGTGGCTAGCCGGCGTGAGTTCGACGCCGTGCTGAAGCGGGGCGGTGAGCTCGACGCCGCGCTGGTCGACCTATCGCCGCTCGCAGGCGACGCGGCCGGAGCCTTCCAAACGTTGCGCGAGCATCATCCCGGCATCCCCGTCATCTTGATCAGCGGCGTTGCCAGCGGTGTTCCCGAAGAGCTGGCCAACGAGGTCAGCGCCTGGGTCCGCAAGCCGTTCGAAATGGGCGAAGTGCTAGCCGTCTTGGCCAGCATCCTCGAAGCCCGCGCGCGAACCTAACGCTTCCGTAACGAAGCCGCGCGACCCCAGCTTTTTGCGAGATTGCGACCAAAGCTGAGCGGAAATGGCCAACGCCTTTCGTCCGTGACCGGCGAGGCGTTGAGCGTTCGGCAGGCATGGCCGGTTCTTGCAGAGATCTGCCTGTCGTGAGGGGTGTGAGGGAGTGCGCTTTACCTAGCCTGACGCTACCTGGAACCGATTCCAGTGTCGGAGCAGTCGCGCAGTCCTGCTGGTAAGTCTTGCGAAAATCCCGAGCGTGGGTCAGATCATGCGCATGCGAAGTCTGCCGAAGACCCGTTTGGTCACGGCCCCGCTGCTTGTCTTGTTTGCTCTCGGCTGTCAGGCCCCGGGCGAAGGCGCGCACGCTGGGGCAGGTGCGGGCGGCAACGGGGCGGGCGGTAGCGTCAGCCTGGGCGGCGGCGTCGCGCTGCCGCCGGGTACGCAGCCGGCCGCGCTTTTGCCTGCGCGCATCCGCCGGCTCGCGCTCGCCGAGTACCAGGCGACAGTGTCGAGCGCGGACGTGATCGGTGCAGGAGCCGACGGCGTCAGCGTGGACTTCGTGCCTGATGCGCGGCAGAGCGGCTTCACAGTGAACGAAGCGCAGCGGGTCGATCCGGTGTTCGCCGGTCAGCTAGCCACGGCTGCCACGGCGCTGGCCGCCGACTTGCGAACCCACGCCGCAGAGCGGGCCCCCTGCGCGAATCCGGCTACCGATGCCGACAAGTGCGCCGAGCAGTTCATCCGTGGCTTCGGCGAGCACGCCTACCGTCGACCGCTCGGCGACGACGAGGTCAGCCAGCTGCTCACGGTGTTTCACGCGGCGCTCGACAGCGGCAGTTACGCAGAAGGCATCGAGCTCGTCGTGCGGGCAATGCTGCAATCGGCCGCGTTTCTGTACCTGACCGAGATCGGCGACGCGCCCGCCGCGACGGTGAAGCTGACGCCGCGCGAGCTGGCCAGCTCGATCAGCTATTTGGTGCGCGGTGGGCCGCCCAGCGCCGAGTTGGTGGCGGCGGCCGACGCCGGTCGGCTCGATACGCCCGAAGGGCGTCGCGACGTGATGTCCGACCCCGCGATCAATCTCTACATCGGCGGCGAGCCGCAGGCGCGCGTCGTGCGCGTCATCCGCGAATGGCTGGGCACCGACCAGGTGGGCGACACGGCCAAAGACTCGAACGTGTACCCCGACTTTGCCGGCATCAAGCAAGATATCGCGCAAGAGACGAACGCATTTTTGCAGTCGCTGGTCAGCGACAACCGCGACGGCGGCAGCGTAGCGCAGCTCTTGGCTGCTGACTGGACGGTGGCAAGCCCTGCGCTCGCCAAGCTCTACGGTGTGACCCAAAGCCCAGACGCACTGAACCGCGTCGCCGTGCCGAGTCGGCTCGGCATTCTCAACCAGAGCGCGTTTTTATCGGTGTTTGCCCACGCCAGTGAGACGGCGCCGGTGCTGCGCGGCGTGGCGCTGATGCGCCGGGTGGCCTGCGTCGACGTCGGCGACCCCGTCGAGCTGAAGATCGCCGTGGTGCCGCCGGTGCCCGATCCCACCAAGACGACGCGCGAACGCTTCGCGGCGCACTCGACCCCCGGTTGCAACGGGTGCCACGACCGCATCGACAACTTCGGTTTCGCCTTCGAAGGCTTCGATGGCATGGGCCGCAGCCGCACGCTCGACAACGGCAAGCCGGTCGACACCAGCGTGGTCGTGGCGGGCACCGACTTCGACGGCAGCTACGCAGACAGCAACGCGCTGGTCAAAGCCATGTCGACCAGTAACCAGGTGCGCGAGTGCTTCGCGCGGCACGTATTCCGCGCGCTGGCGGCCACCAGCGCCCCCGAGCTTCGGCCGAGCGAGGATGATTTCGTGACGTATTGGAAGACCAACCTGAGCGCGAACGGTGCTGCGATCGCCGACGTAAAAATCATCGACACCATCAGCGCCTTCATCGAAAGTCCCAGCTTCGCCTTTCGGAGGGCCCAATGAAACGGCTTAGCCAGACGCGGCGCGCGTTTTTGCGCGCGATGGGCGCAGGGCTCGCGGCGCTGCCTTGTTCGCGCCTGCTCGAGAATTCGGTGGCGCAAGCTGCCGGCGAGGCGCTGCCGCTCAAGTTCATCACCATCTACCACCCGCACGGCATCTCGGCCGAGTACTGGGCGATGAAGGCCGCTGACACCGAGACGACGTTCGACATTGGTTACCAGAATTGCTCGCTGCAACCCTTCGACGACGCGGCAACCTACGGCAAGAGCTTCAAAGACAAGCTGCTCCTGATCGAGGGCATCGATCATTTGTCGGACGCCAACGGGCACGACTCGGCCGGCACCATCTTGACCGGTAGCCGCATCGTCGCGGGTGCCAAGAAGCCTCAGAACATTTCGCTCGACCAATATTTGGCGGTGACCAAGGGGCTCGGCGGCGGCACGCGCGTGACCAGCCTGGCGCTCGGGGTCGGCAATGACGACACGGCGTCGGGCACGACCCTTTCTTACGGCGAGGGCGGGGCCGCCTTGCCCAAGATCATCGATCCGACGAAGGCGTTCGACCTGTTGTTCGATGGTGTTGCGGCCGGCAGCGACCCGGCCGCGGTGGCAGCCGCCGAACGCAAGCGCAAGCTCGGACAGAGCGTCATCGACTACGAAAAGTGGGACGTGGCCCGGCTGCGAGCGAAGCTTGCTCCCGCCGAGCAGCTGAAGCTCGACCAGCACCTGACGTCTCTGGCCGAGCTCGAAAAACAGCTGGGCGGTGGCCCCGCCGGGGGCGCGCTGTGCATGGTGCCGCCGCGCCCGGACGCCACCAAGTTTCCGATGCTCAAGCAGTACAACGGCGGCGAGCCGTACTTCGACGCCATCACCGACGCGCACATCGACGTGTTGGCGCAGGCCATGGCGTGCGATCTCACGCGCTTCGCGACGCTGTTCATGAACGATCTGTCGTACGAGAACAACCCGCTCGGCTTGCCCAAGGACAATCACGGTTCGGTCGCACACACCTACAACGCCTCGCCCGTCGGCGACGACGGCCGCCCTGGCGACGGCGCGCCAGAGACTTGGGTGCCGCTCGCCAAATTCAACCACTACGTTTACTCGAAGGTGGCGCGGCTGATGCAAAAGCTCGACGCGCTCGGCGTGCTCGACAGCACCATCATTTACGTGACGAGCGACATGGGCAACCCGGCACTGCACAGCACGCGCAACGTGCCGACGGTGCTGGCCGGCGGCGCCGGCGGCAAATTCCGCATGGGTCGCCGCCTAAAAATGATCGCCGATTGCCCGGCAATGAGCCCGTGGTGCGGCGCCAACGACGCCACTTTCACACCGGTGACGAACAGCAAAATCCTGGTCTCGATCGCGCAAGCCTTTGGCGACGACGTGAACAGCTTCGGGACGCAGCCGGATCCGGCGCTCACGACCGGCGCGCTTCCCGGGCTGACTTAGCAGTTCTGCGACCCTCGTTACTTGGGCGCAGCGTCTGGGCGCATGATTCTGAGGACGGGCGCGCCGTGGGGCCCCGTGGCCAGGGGGAAGAAGACGTGATGCGTCGCCGGGTCGACTGCGACCGAGTGACTGGCCGCGCCAGGGTGCTCGTGGCCGATCGTGACCAGACCGGGTTTGTGCAGGTCGAAGATGCGCACGTCGCCGCTCTCGGCCCCCAGATACAGCCAACCCAGGCCCACGTCGATCGCGAGCACGTCGGGGTCGGCGCCTGCCGGCGCGAGCGTGAGGGCGTGGCCGGCGTCGAGCTCGACGCGAGCGAGCTTGGAGTTGTCCTCACAGGCAACCAACGCGCTCTTGCCGTCCGGGTGAAGGCGGAGCCCGTGCGCGCCACTGCAGCCGGGCAGCGAAATCTTGGTCAAGGCCCGGGCCTTTTGCGGGTCGACGGAAATCAACTGGTCTGGGCCCGCGCCGCTCACGACCGTGATCCAAAACACCCCGCGCCCGGCGTCGAAGGCCACGTTGCCGGTTTCGCGGCCGAGCGCCAGTTGTTGGCGAGCGCCAGCCCCCGCGTCGGCGATCAGCGACAGCGCTCCGTCGCCCTGATCGGACACGCCCACCACCCGATGAACGGGGTCCCAAGCTACGCCGTCCGGCGAGCTGCCCGTGCCGACCCGCCCGAGCTCGCTGAGCGAGTCGCTGTCCACGATCACGAGCTTGCCCGGCGTGCTGGTGATGAAAACGCGCTTCACGTCGTCGGCGACGACGACGCCGCGCGGGGTCGGCACGTTGCCGATGACCTTGAGCAGCTTGCCGTCGACGGTGCTCACTACGACGACGGAAGCGTCGTTCATGTGGGCAATGAACAGTCGCCGATTGACGCTATCGATATCTTGGTAGTCGAAGCGAACCGGCCGACCGGGGAGCGCCACATCGGCGACGAGCGAAAGCCGCGAAGGCGCGGGAGTCGCGGGCGCCGAGGCCGCGCCGTGGCAGAACACCAGCAGTAACGCCAGCGCGGGCACAGGCAGCCATTTCATGCGAGCGCGCACCCGAAGCAGGCTAGCGCGGCTGCGCCCGCGCCGCGACCAGGACCGGCCGCGTCAGACGCTGGAACAGCGCATCGACTTGGACGGGCAAGAGCGGTTTGCGCGATTCGAGCCACCAAATCACCAGCTGATTGAAGGCGCCGGCGACGTATTGGACGGTGGCGTCGCGCTCGAGCCCGGGGGCGAGCTGGCGCGCCAGCTCTTCTTCGACCATTTCTGCGACGAAGCCGAGAAACTGTCGTTGAATCGCCTGGCCGCTGCGCTTGCCGACGAGCGCGCGGAACAGCCGGCGGTTTTCGTAGGCGTGCTCGAACAAACCCAAGCTGAAACCGAGCGTTCGGCGTCGGGAGCCTTGAGCAGTCACCGCCACACGCAGCAAACGGCGCAGATCTCGAAAGCCGCTTTGCAGCAGCTCTTCTTTGTCGGCGAAGTGCGTGTAGAAGGTCGAACGACCGATCTTGGCCTGGGCACAGACGTGTCGAATGCTGGTGCGCTCCCAGCCGCGTTCGAAAATCGAGGCGATCAAGGCGTTGCGCAGGGCGGTGCGCGTGCGTAGTACGCGCCGATCTTCGTTGGCCGGGCTGCTCGACATGGCTGCTGGACATACTGTCCAATAACGCGGCCGTCGTCCAACGCCGCGCGCTGGCCGACCCGCGATGCTGGACAGTGTGCTGCGCTGTGTCCCGAAACGCCGGTGCCGGCTGGTTGACGCTTGCACCAGCGTGCCCGAGCACTTGAATATGGGTCCAATCGCATCCAACCAGGCGCACGCCTACGCCAGGTTGTCGCTCTGGTTCGTGCTCGCAACGTCGATCGCAACGACGGTTCACCACTACTACCGCTTCGGGCTAGTCACGCTTTTGCTCGGTGCGCTCTTGGTTGGTCTGCCCGTCTTTTGCTTGCGGGCCTTTCGCCGAACCGAGCAGTTCGTGGCGCTGCTCGGCTACGGCGCCGTCAGCGCGTGGATCATCATCGGCTTCGGCTTGTTTGACGGCTGGTGGCAGAGCACGTTGAAGCTGTTCCTCGGCAACTTTTTGCTCGCCCCGTACGGGGCCTACTTCTCTTGGGCGCCTGTGGGCGGCTTCGGGTTCGAGGCCACCGGCATCATCGCCTCTTTCAGCAGTTTGTTTGCGGCCTACTACACCGGCCGCTTCATGCGGCTGGCCTTGCCGGTCGCGCGCGGCCATTCGCCAAGCTTGGGTCGTACCCTGCTGGCTGTAGGGGTGCTCGGGCTCTTGTTGCTCGGCTATGCGTCGCGCAAGCAGTCGGGATATGCGGGCCCGCCCGCGGCCGGCGAGCTGATCAAGATTGGCGTCATCGTACCTACGCAAGGGCCTCAGGCGCTGCTCGGTAGCTCGTTCTTGAAAGCCGTCGAGTTGGCCAAGGCAGAGCTGCCTGGCACGAAATACCGCTACGAGCTGGTGGTAGCCGACACGGGCGTGAACCCGATCCAGACGCGCGCCGCCATCCAGAAGCTGATCGGCGTCGACAAGGTGAGGGCCATTGTGGGCGGTATCTCGCTGCCGGGCGAGATCATCAAGCCTTACGCGAGCTACGCCAAAATTCCGCATCTCTGCGTGTGCTCGGTGAGCCGCATCGGCGACGGCGAGTACAACTTCACGAATATTCCGTTGCCCGAGGACGAAGCCGCGCGCTGGGTTCAAGAGGCAAAACGCCGAGCTATCGGGCGGGTGGCGCTGCTCTGGCAGGACTACCCGAGCATCGACGGCCACCTGCTCGCCCTGCGCCGCGAGCTCGAGAGCGCGCACATCGAAGTCAGCTTCGCGCGGCGTTTCGCGCGTGACACGGCGAGCTTTGCCGCCATGGTCGACGCCGCGATCGCCTCGCGACCGGATGTCTATTTCGTCGAGGCGCCCGAACCGGCGCTCAGCCGCCTCGGCCGTCAGCTGAAGGCTGCGGGTGTCTCGAACCTGTCGTCGATCGTGGCCATATCGATCAGCTCTGACCTCGGGCTCTTCGAAGGTGCCTGGTACACCGACTCCAACCTCGCCGACGCCGATTTTGCCGCACGCTTCGTCAAACGCTTTCCCGGGACGCGCTTCGCGACGCACATGATGCCTTACGCCTACGATTCGCTGCGCCTGATCGTCGACGGCTTCGAGAGCGGCCGCGACCCGGCTCAGTACATCCGCGACAAAACCGAATACTCCGGTACGCCCGGGCGCGTTTGGCGCTTGCCTGGCTCGGGCAACTACCGGTCCGAGCCCGCGGTCTGGATCATCAAACAGGGCAAGCCCGAGATCTTGCGCTGAGCGCGGGTCAAGTACGGAGACCTACCGATCATGAAGCTTCGAAAAATCGTTTGGACCGCTAGCCTCGTCGTGTTGATCGCGCTGCTAGTGAGCGCCCGGCGCCTGGTGAAAGCCAACCAAGCCGCCATGGCCGGCGGCATCAGCCGAGAAACGAGCGCCTTTTACGGCCACTGAACAATAGCGCCTGCCTCGCATGGAGCGCGGGCGCGGCGCTCGTCTGTCGCTGGCCATGGCTCGACGGCAGTTGGGGCACGTTGTCACTACGCGGGCCTCTGCGGCGGATCCCAGCGTTGGCTTGTCGACGGGATCATTTTGCGAGAGCAAGGAGCCGATACCGTGGCAAGCACGCTCTTGCAGCAGATTCGAAGCACAAGTAGTGAAAAAGGGTGAACCTCGGCACGACAAGCACAAACGGTCTTGGTCGCAGCGAGGGGCGCGCTCAGGCGCTGATAGCCGCAAAAGATTGGTCTACAACACCACTGGGGCCCGCCAGTGCATGGTCGCCGAGTCTGCGGACGGTGCTGCGACTGATGCTCAATTCGCGGTACTCGATGTGGCTGGGTTGGGGACCGGAGCTGATATTTTTCTGCAACGACGCTTACCGCGAGCAGACGCTCGGCGAAAAATTCGAGTCCGTGCTGGGCAGGCCCTTTCACGAAGTCTGGGCAGAGATCTGGGATGTTTTGGCCCCGCGCATCAATCACGTGCTTTCGACCGGCGAGGCGACGTGGGACGAAGGCTTGCTGCTGTTTCTAGAGCGAAACGGCTATCCCGAAGAAACGTACCACACGTTCTCCTACAGCCCGGCCCCGGGCGATGGCGAGCAGGAGATCGGGGGTCTTTTCTGTGTCGTCTTCGAAGAGACTGACCGAGTTATCAGCGAGCGCCGAATCGCAACGCTCGGCAATTTCGCGTCCATGCTCGCTGCGACCAAGACGACGCAAGAGCTGTACCTAGTCATCGAGCGCTGCCTGAGCGCAGAAGCGCGAGATATTCCATTTTCGCTTACCTACCTCTTCAATGACGATGGAAGCGCGACGCGCGTCGCCCACACCGGCTTCGAGTCAGACCACCCTGCGGCGCCGTTGCAGGCGGTCGACGACAGCGCATGGCCGCTCTCTGCGCTACTCGCGGGCGCCGGCCCGGTGGTGCTCGATCTCGATCCCGATGAACGCTGGCCGACCGGCGCCTGGCGCTTGCCTCCTCGTCGCGCGCTGTTGATACCTATTGCCCAACAGGGAGAGAGCCGGCCCGCAGGCGTTTTCATCGCCGCAGTCAACCCGCACCGCCCACTCGACGAAGGCGTGCATAGCTTCGTGCAGCTTTTCGTGGGTCAACTGGCTGCTGCGCTCTCGAGCTCTCTCGCCTACGAAGAGGCTAGCCGGCGCGCCGAGGCACTCGCGGAGCTGGACCGAGCCAAGACGGCGTTCTTCAGCAACGTGAGTCATGAGTTTCGGACGCCGCTGACACTGATGCTCGCCCCGATTGAGGACATGCGTGGTTCTCGGTCGCTGCTGGCGGAGGACCGCGAGCGACTCGAGCTGGTGCACCGCAATTCGCTGCGACTGCTGCGCTTGGTCAACATGCTGCTCGACTTTTCGCGGCTCGAAGCGGGCAGGGTGGAAGCCGTCTTTCAAGAAACCGAGCTGTCGGAGTTTACAGCAGACCTCAGCAGCAACTTCCGATCGGTAACCGAGCAGGCCGGTGTGAAGCTCGAGGTCGATTGTCAGACGCTCGGCGAAGCGATCTTCGTGGATCGCGCCATGTGGGAGAAGATTGTGCTCAATCTTCTGTCCAACGCTTTCAAGTTCACGTTCGAGGGCACTATATCCGTTCGGGTCAGCCTAGCCGACGGCCATGCGGAGCTGGTGGTTGCCGACACGGGCACCGGGATCGCGGAAGCCGAGCTGCCCAGGTTGTTCGAACGCTTTCATCGGATCGAGGGCGCCCGCTCGCGCAGTCACGAGGGCAGCGGTATCGGGCTGGCTCTCGTCAGCGACCTGGTTCGCCTGCACGGAGGCGAAATCACGGTAGAGAGTCGCGTCGGAGAAGGTAGCGCATTTCGCGTGCGTATTCCGCGCGGTGACAAGCACCTGCCACAAGACCGCGTCCAGCCGAAGTCGTCGGTGCCAATCAGCGCTACGAGTGCGCCGGCTTACGTTGAAGAAGCGCTCAGGTGGTTAACGCCAGGGCCCGTTCAAGCCGACGCGCTGCAAGGAAGCGCGCCAGCGGGTGCGCCCGGCACCAGCCGGCGGCTGCTGATTGCCGACGACAACGCCGACATGCTCGACTATCTGACGCGCCTGCTTGGAGAGCAATGGGACGTGGAGCCCGTTCGCGACGGTCAGGCCGCACTGGAAGCCATCCGGCGCAGGCCCCCCGATCTCGTCCTCAGCGACGTGATGATGCCGACGCTCGACGGTTTCGGGCTCTTGGCAGCGCTGCGAGCCGACCCCGCGCTCAAGGCGATCCCAGTCGTGCTGCTATCGGCAAGAGCGGGTGAAGAAGCGACGGAAGAAGCGCTCCGCGCCGGGGCTGACGACTACATCGTCAAGCCGTTTGTCGCGCGTGACCTGATGGTGCGGGTTGCCGCGCGGCTCGCGGCTGCGCGGGCCGCGCAAGATGCCATTGCTCAGCGCCAGAATCTGTATCGGCACTTCATGCAGGCGCCTTTTCCGATTGGCATCTACAAAGGACCTAACCACACCATCGAGCTCTTGAACGACGCCGCCTTGAAGGCGTGGCAGAAGACCCGGGCAGTAATCGGTCGGCCGCTATTGGACGTTTTTCCGGAAATTCGTGATCAACCATTTCCACAGCTGCTCGATCAGGTCTTTCGCACCGGCATCGCGTATGAAGGACAGGAGGTACTAACCCTGCTGCCCGACGGCTCGGACGGGTTCATCGAGGCCTATTTCAATTTGGTCTATGCACCGCTCTTCAATCAAGCAGGCGAAGTCGAGGGTCTCTTGAGCTGCGGTTTCGACACGACGATGTCCGTGCGGGCGCGGCAAGAGAGCAACCGCGCGACGCGCGAAGCGGTCGTCGTCAAAGAGCGGGCGTTAGCCCAAGCGGAACAAACCAATCGCGCCAAAGACGAGTTTCTGGCCACGATGAGCCACGAGCTCCGCACTCCGCTCAACGCCATGTTGGGTTGGGCCACGCTGCTCAGAAGCGACGCGCGAGACCTCTCGAAGGTTCAGCGTGGTCTCGCGATTATCGAGCGCAATGCCCAAACACAGGCGCGCTTGGTCAGTGACTTGCTCGACGTCTCGCGTATCACCAGCGGCAAGCTGAGCCTGACGTTGAAGAACGTTCAGCTTTCGGCGGTGGTTCACGCCGCAGCCGACGTCGTACGCGCCGCGGCCGAGGCCAAAGGTGTGCGGCTCGTGGTCGACCTCGATCCCGACGTCGGGACGATTGTCGGAGATCCCGACCGACTGCAGCAGATCATTTGGAACCTGCTCACCAACGCTATCCGCTTCACGCCCGCCAAAGGTCGAGTTACGGTGACCGGCCGGCGCTTCGAATCGGGGCTCGAGATCAAGGTCGAAGACACCGGGGCCGGCATCGCGCCCTCGCACCTACCGCACATCTTCGAGCGCTTCCGTCAGGTAGATAGCTCGATCACGCGCGCGCACAGCGGTCTGGGGTTGGGCTTGGCGATCGTGCGCCACCTGGTCGAAGCGCATGGTGGCAAGGTCAGCGTGTCTAGCGACGGTGCAGGTGCCGGGGCTAGCTTTACGGTTACCTTACCCATTCACGCGGTTCACGCCCCGGCCCTCGAGCGCATCAGCGAGACGACCGAACCGGAACGCTGGGGCAGCCGGCCGGCGTCCTCGACTCAGCTTGGCGGGGTTCGCATGTTGATCGTAGACGACGAGCCCGACTCGCTCGACCTGCTGCGCGTGGTGCTCGAAGGAGCGGGCGCCGAAATCACTGCCGTCACGACGGCGCGCGATGCGCTCGCGGCGCCAGGTCAGTTCGACGTGGTCTTGAGCGACATCGGCATGCCGCACGTCGATGGCTACACTTTCATGCAGCATTTTCGTGAGCGATGCTCGGGTCGCGAAGTCCCCGCCATCGCCCTCACCGCGTACGCCCGCTTCGAGGATGCACAGCGCGCGCTGCGAGCCGGCTACCAGGAACACCTCACCAAACCGGTGGACGCCGCAAAATTGGTCGAGGCCGTCTACAAATGGGCACACACCGCGGCCGTGCCGGAATAGGCGCGAGCGGCGTAGCGCCTGATGTCGGCGAGGGTGAAAGGGACGTTTCAAATGCAGGCGCGTTCGGCCTAACCCTTTCGGCGTGGTCATTGACGGCGATCTCTACCGACGGCTGTGCCGAGCGCGTCGCAGCCGACCTGCCCCAGCGAATGCCTCAGGGCTGTGCGAGCAGCTTTTTCAGTGGTTCCCAATACATACGGTGCCAGCCGGCGCCCAAGTGCTCATGCATCTCTTCGGGGAAGCCGCTGTGATCGAGTATGACGCGCGTAAAATCCGCAGCTTTCTGAAGCTCGATGCGCACGACGGAGTACACGCCAGCGCGCCACATGGCCGGACGCCAAGCCTGAACGATGAGCTCGTTGGAAATGAGCTCGATGTTGCGGCCGCTGATTTGTCCGCCGAATAGCTTGAACGCACCCCCCGGCTGGCTCTCAATCTCGGCGGGCATACCGCCGCTGAGCGCCTGAAAGTCTTCGGCGCGCGTGAGTGCTGCGTAAACGCGTTCGGAGCTCGCGGGAATGTCGATCTCTTGATGAATGGTGGTCGGCACGGCTTCCTCCTGGGGTACGGCGACGTCGTCGTCAGCGTTACGGCCTTCTGCTTGCCAATAACTAACCAAACGGTTAATAGTTGGCGGGCGCCATGTCGTCAACGGCAAAGCAGCAGCGTGAGGCGGCGCTCGACGCGGTGTTCAGCGCGCTGTCGGACGCGACCAGGCGGCGTATTCTGAGCGAGCTTTCGGCAGGTCCAAAGCTCGTGGGTGAGCTGGCGGAGCCGTTTGCCATGTCCCTTCCGGCGGTGTGCAAGCACCTCGACGTCTTGGAGCGCGCAGGCCTGCTTCGACGTGAGCGGGAGGGGCGGGTATCGCGTTGTTTTCTGGAAACGCGACCGCTGGAAACGGCGAGCGCCTTCATCGAACGCCAGCGCGCTTTCTGGTCGGAGACGCTCGATTCGCTCGCCGATTATGTCGAGGGGCCAACGGCGCGTCGCAGCAAGGTACGTAACGATGACTGAAGAGAGCTCGATTGCTCTGGTTGCTCGGCGCACCGTGCGCGCACCGCCCGAGCGCGTGTTCGAGGTTTGGACTCGACCGAGCGAGCTGCTCCGCTGGTGGGGGCCTCGCGGCGTGGAGTGCGTCGGCGCTGAAGTCGACTTGCGCGTGGGTGGGACCTATCGCCTGGGCAATCGCTTCGCCGACGGCCGAGTCGTCTGGATCAGCGGCACGTTCGAGCTGATCGAGCTGCCGCATCGCCTGGTCTATTCGTGGCACGTCGAGCCGGCATCGGAGCACGCGGAACGAGTCACGGTCCGATTCGAGCCCCACGCTGAGGGTACGGAGGTGATCGTCATCCACGAGCGGATCGCCAGCCAACGGGCGCGCGAAGAGCACGCCGCAGGTTGGGAGGGCTGCCTGGACGGTCTCGCAGCTCAGTTCGTCGCGTAGCTGGCAGCTCGAGCTCCCAGAAAAAGACCCCCCAAAAGCAAGACCGCCTGACTTTCATCAGGCGGTCTTCAGTGCAGCGGAGAGGACTTGAACCTCCAAGCCAGTTACGGCGCCAGCACCTCAAGCTGGTGTGTCTGCCAGTTCCACCACCGCTGCGGAGGGGTAGTAACCGAAAGGGCCCGGGGGTGTACCTCAGGGGTAGGGGAGGCTGCAAGGGGCTCCGCTCAGAAAGCGGAGCTGGCAGTGGGAGGGCGTGCTTTGCGGCGCTTTTTTGGCGTTTTCGTGCGCTAGCCGGCGCGGGCTCGGGCGTCCCAGCCGCGGCCGTCGAGGATTGCCCCGAGGGCGGCCAGCATTTCGGGGCCCACGCTCTGGAGCTGGCCGCGGTGCTGGCGCGATAGCTGCTGCAAGAGCTCCGCGCCGGCTGGAGACAAGCGCACCAGGACCTCGCGCTTGTCTTCGCTGCTGCGCTCGCGCCGCACCAAGCCGCGTTCTTCGAGCTTGTCGACCAGCGCGACCGTCGTGTGATGCTGCACGCACAGGCGCTTGGCGAGCGTGCGAATGTTGGGGCGCTGTCCGGCCGGAAGACCGCCCACGGCCAGCAGCAATTGGTGTTGTTGCGGCTCGATGCCCGCCGCGCGCGCTGCCTGCTCGCTGAACGCGATGAAGCGCCGCAGCTCGTAGCGGAACGCGGCCAGTGCGCGCTGGTCGCTGAGCGTGACGCGCGGCGTTTTCAACCGACCGCCACCAAGGGTAGGGAGATCTTGGTGGCGGCTCGGGCCAGGAGCTGGCCGAGCTCACTTTTGCACGAGCCGCAACCCGTGCCGGCTTTAGTCACCACGCCCAGCGCTTCGACGCTGTCTGCACCTTGCGCGATCGCCTCGCACAGCTGGCCCTCGGTCACTTTGTTGCAGTTGCAGACGACGCGCGTTGCCGGATCGGCGGCCGACGCGGTCGCGCACAAAAGCTCGAGCGGATCTTCCGGTAACAGGTCGCCACGGTCGAACAGCTGCACCAGTGTGCCGGCGGCGCTGGTGTTGCCGACCAAGATCGCTCCGACCAGCCGCCCGTCGCGCACCACCAGCTTGCGGTAGGCATTCTTGCGCTCTTCGACGATTTGCAGCACCTCGTCGGTCTCGCGCTCGGGCTCGGTCGTGCCCATCGACGCCACCTCGATGCCGGCCACCTTCAGGCGCGTGTACAGCTTCGAGCCGCGGTAGCGCACGCCTGGATTCGAACCGGTGAGCACGTCGGCCAACACCGCCGCTTGCTCCCAAACCGGTGTGACGATGCCGTAGGTCTTGCCGGCGTGCTCCGCGCACTCGCCGAAGGCGTACACGCTCGGCACCTCCGTCGCGAGCGCGTCGTTGACGATGATGCCGCGATTGACCGGCAACCCCGAGGCCTTGGCCACGTCGATGCGTGGCCTCACGCCGCACGCCAAGACCACGATGTCCGCCGGCCTGGTCGTGCCGTCATCGAGGAACACGCCTTTGACGACTTCTTCGGCGTATACGGCCTCGACCGTGCGCCCCGTGCGCACGAAGATGCCTGCGCGCTCGATTTGACGCTCCAACATCTCGCCGCCGATTTCGTCGAGCTGCGCGTTCATCAGCGTTTTTCTCAGCTGCACGACGGTGACGTGTAGGCCGCGATCCGACAGCACCTTGGCGGCTTCCAGGCCGAGCAAGCCGCCGCCGACGACGATTGCGCTGTCGCCCGCGCGCACCTTTTCGCGCATGCGCATGCAGTCGCCGATGGTGCGGTAAACGAAGATGCCAGGCTTGAGCTCGCCTTTCTCGTCGTTCATGCCCTCCAGCGCCGGCACGAGCGGCTGGCTGCCGGTGGCGAGCACGGCCACGTCGTAGGCGCGCGCTTGGCCGTCTTCGGTTTCGACCAGCTTGCGCAGCGTGTCGAGCTTGGTCACCCTGGTGCGGTCGATCAGGCGGATGTTGTGGCGGTCGTACCACTCGGGCGGCTTGGTCACGATGTCGGCGGGTGCGCCGCCGGCCAGCACCTTGCCCAGCATGATGCGGTTGTACGCGCCGCCCTGTTCTTCGCCGAAAACGCTGATGTCGTATTGGAACGCGGCGCCGCGCGTCGCGAGCTCGTCGAGCAAACGGCAGGTGCCCATGCCGTTGCCGATGATGGCCAGTTTTTTCTTCGTCATCTGGGCCTTTTCGGGCTGCCGGCAACAGCCGTCCGAGCGCGCACCGCGCACAGCTTGAACTCGGGCATCTTGCTCGTGGGATCGAGCGCCGGAACGGTCAGGATGTTGGCGGCTTGTTTGCCACCCCAATGAAACGGCGCGAACAAGGTATCGGGCCGAATGTCGCGGCTGATCAGCGCGGACATGCTGATCGTGCCGCGCCGACTTTCGATGATCAGCGTCTGTCCTTCGAGCACGCCCAGCTCTTCTGCCAGGCGGGGGTGAATTTGCACGCGTGGCTCTGGCTTGGCTTCAAGCAGTTGACCGACGCGCCGGGTCTGCGCGCCGGAGTTGTAGTGTTCTTTGTAGCGGCCGGTCGTGAAGAGCAGCGGGTAGTCGGCGTTGGGCGGCTCGGCTGCCGGCCGGTGCGGCACCGCGAAGAAGCGCGCGCGTCCGCTCGGGAAGTGGAAGCGATCGGCGAACAGCCGCGGCGTGCCGGGATGGTCGGCGGCCGGACACGGCCAAAAGACGCCTTTTTCTTGGCGAATGCGCGCGTAGCTGATGCCGCTATAATCGGCCGTAGCGCCGGCGGTCGCTTGGCCCAGCTCTGCGAACACCTGCTCGGGGCCGTCGAAGTCGAAGCCGCGCGTGACGCCCAATCGGGCCGCCAGCTCGCTGATGATCTGCAGGTCGGTCTTCACGCCTTCGGGCGCCTGCTGCACGCGCTCGCGCAAGATGACGCGACCCTCCAAATTGGTGAGCGTGCCCTGCTCTTCGCCGAACTGCGCGATCGGCAAGATGACGTGCGCGGCTTCGGCGGTTTCGTTCTCGAAGGCGTCGCACACCACCAGTAAGTCCAGCTCGCGCAGCTTCTTCTCGATGTTCTTGGCGTTGGGCGAGGCTACGACCACGTTCGAGCCGAAGACCAAAAGCGCGCGGATGCCGCCCGACGGGCCCATGGCGTCGAGCAGCTCGTAGGCGCTCTTGCCTTTGCCGGGCAGCGACGCTTCTTCCACGCCCCAAAACTTGGCGATGGCGGCGCGGTGCTCGGGGTTTTCGATCAGGCGATAGCCCGGCAATTGATCGGCTTTTTGGCCGTGCTCGCGGCCGCCCTGGCCGTTGCCTTGGCCCGTCAGGCAGCCGTAGCCGCTGGCAGGTTTGCCCACTTTGCCGAGGGCCAGCATCAAGTTCGTGAACGAGAGCACCGTGTCGGTGCCCTTCGACTGCTGCTCCGAGCCGCGTCCCGAGAGCAGCATGCTGCGCTCGCTTCGCGCCATCAGCTCGAGCGCGCGCCGCTGCTGGCCAAGCGACACGCCGGTCACGCGCTCGACGTAGGTCGCGTCACACGTCAACAGCGAGCGCCGCAGCTCGTCCCAGCCCTCGGTGCGCGCGGCGATGTACTGCGTGTCGACCAGACCCTGTTCGATCGCCAGCGCCAGCATGCCGTTCGCCAGCAGCAGATCGGTGCCGGGCGTGAGCTGCAGATGCAGCGCCGCCCCGCGCGCCGTATCGGTCAAGCGCGGATCGACCACGATCAGCTGGCCGCCGCGCTCTTTCTGCGCGTACACCCACTGCATGATCGGCGGCATGGTCTCGGCGCAGTTCGAGCCCCAGAGCATCAGCGCGTCGGTCTCGGCGATGTCCGAGACCGGAAACGGCAGCCCGCGATCGATGCCGAAGGCGCGATTCTGGCCGGCCGCAGCCGACGACATGCAGTAGCGGCCGTTGTAGTCGATGTTCGGTGTGCGGAGCGCAACGCGCGCGAATTTGCCGAGCAAATAGGCTTTTTCGTTGGTGAGCGCGCCGCTGCCGAACACGCCGATAGCTTGCCGACCGTGCACCTTTTGGAGCGCCAAGAGCCGCTCGGCGATGAAGTCGAGCGCGCTACTCCACGACACGGGCGCGAGCCGGCCGCTCGGTTGCCTGAGCTGCGGCTGCCGAATCCGCTCGGGATGATCGAGCAGCGCGCCTGACGTAAAGCCCTTGATGCACATCTGCCCGCGGTTCACCGGAAAATCCGGGTCCGCCGCGACGCGCAGCTCGCTGGTCGTGCCGCGCAGGCTGGTCACCTCCATGCCGCATTGGAACGCACAGTAGGGGCAATGCGTTTTGACGGTCTCGGAGGTGACCGCGGCGAGATGCGGCGCCGAGCGTGACATGCTTCTGAGCTTGGTTGTCGCGCGCCGCGCGTTTCAAGCCCGTATCGCCGCCGTGTTGGCTCGATGAAAAATATCGAGGATCGATAGATTTTCGGAGCCGAGCTGCTGCGCTGACCCGTCCCGAAACAAGACGCTTCGCGCCGTGCACGCCCCCGAAACAATTCAGGCGGCCAGCGAGCGACACGAGACGATCGGCCGGTGCCCCGCGCGGACACCTCGAGCGAGCGCGGCGCCCACCGCCAAACCCTGCAGGGTGAGACGTTCACCCTCCGGAGAGAAGCTGAGCAAGCTCTGCTGCTCGAGCTCGTCGAAAGCTCGCTGCACGTCAGTCACGCCTGCCCCTGAACGCTTACAAAACGCGGTCAGGTTGGGGCGGCGGCCGGCGCGGGCCGAGCGAAACACCAGGATCAGGAGCGACTGAGAGAGTGTGAGCTGCATGCCTGTTCAGTACCAAAGCACTGAACGGAGATCCATTAATTGGCAGACGTTCAGTACACTTCGATAAGCCCTTCAGCAGGGTGTTCCGAGAGCCCGCTCTAGCTCGCCGAAGGGATCGACCAGCGCCGCGAGCGTGCTGCGGAGCGGGCTCGGGTTCAGCCTTCGCGCGGCACGCCAAGCGACGAAGCGCGCTTCGCCGAGCACCAGGCCCGCGGCTGGCGTGAAGGTGAGGTCGAGCGCGCTCGGGCGCACGCCGCTGGCTTCGAAGCCGTACTCCCAGGTCGCGCTGGCCAGGCCCGCGAACAGCAGCGCTTGCCAGGGCGGCGCGTGGCAAGTGCGGGCGCGCAAGTAGAGCTCGCTGCCAAACAGCCCGTGGCCGACGACGTTGATTTGCCAGCGGTCGCCGTCTTCCTCGAACAGCGGCAGGGAGTTGTTCCAAAGTGGCGGGCGCGAGTAGGCCTCGTTGTAATGCTGCCCAAGCTTGAGGCGCCCCGTTTCTGCGAAGGGTGACGGCCATAGGTAGGCCTCGCTGAGGCGCATCGCCGTCATCAAGCCGAGCGCGTGGACGATCGGCGTGGCCAGCTGCGCCGGCGCGGGAGCGGCTGCGGCTTCAGGTTGCGGCGGGCCGTCTTCGGCGCGAGCCGGAGCCGCGAATGCGCCGAGCGCGAGCAGCGCCAAGCTGGCGGTCAGGGGCGAGCGACGAGGCACGGTTCAATCACGCTAGCACTGGCCGCGCCGAGAGGAGCCACCTCCGCCCGGCGGCTTTGACAGGGCGGAGCGCGCCGGTTACGGAAAGGCCGGTGCCAGGCTCGCGTCAGCAGATGCTCCTCGTGCTCGGCAAGGCCTTGGCCAGCGTCGGGCATGAGCTGAACAACGCAGTCGGCGTCGTGCAGAGCTACGCGGCGTTCATCCAAGAAGGCTCGGAACAACCGAACATCGTCGACGACGCGCAGGTGATTCGCAGCAGCAGCGACAAGGTCGCCGCGCTGGCTCGCGAGCTGCTCGCCTTCGGGCATCCTCGCGAGCAAGAGCCCGAGGCGCTCGAGCTTGGCCCTTTCTTGATCGATGTTCAGGCGTTCGTGCGTCGCGCGTTCGGTGACGTGTGCCCGATCGTGCTGCAGATCGGCAGTGAGCCTGCGTCAGCCTTGGTGCGCCGCGCCGTGCTCGGGCGGCTGCTGCTCGACTTCGCGATCGTGATGCGCGAGGGCTTGCCGAGCGGCAGCGGCTTGCGGCTCGGCTCGTCATTGGTCGTGAGGGGCGGGCTGCGCTTCGCCGAGCTGTGGCTGCGCGAGGATCGCGAGAGCGGAGCGCGGCCGACGGGCATCGACATCGCCAGCTACTTCGACCTGACGTCGATTCGGCGCGAGCTCGAGCTGCTCGGCGGAACGCTGCGCGCGAGCCTCGCGCCGGAAGCTCCACTCTCGATCACGTTGGCGTTTCCGGCGCTCGACGCGCTGGCCGTGGCGGCCGACACGGCTCCGGAAAGCGTCGCCGCGCGCGGTTCGGAGACGGTGCTGGTCGTCGAAGAGAACAGCGAGCTCAGGATCGCCATTTGCCGCATGCTGGAGGCCGCCGGTTACCGGGCGCTCGAGGCCGAGGACAGCGGTACGGCTCGCAGCCTGGGGCTCGAAGGGGGCGTCGGCGTCGACCTCTTGCTGACGAGCAGCATGGAGTCCGAGTTGCCCGTGCGCGTGCTCGCAGCCGAGCTGGGTCGTGTGCACCAGGGCCTGGGCGTCTTACATCAAAACAAGCCCTTCTCCAGCGCCGAGCTGCAGGCAGCCGTGCGCAGCGCGCTCGACGATCGCGCGCGGCTCAGCGACCAGATCCCGTTCGAGGCGGAGCGTGTTTTGGCGCTGGTCGTCGACGACGACGCCCATGTGCGGCTCGCGCTGTCGCGCATCTTGAGCGACGTGGGCGCCGACGTCGTCACGGCCCCGAGCGGGCTGCATGCGCTGCAAAGGCTGCAGTCGCTGCCCATCGACCTGCTCATCGCCGATCAGCTGATGCCGGGAATGGAGGGCACGCGGCTGCTCGAGACCGCGTACAAGACTTGGCCGCGCGTGGTGCGCGTCGTTTACACGGGCTACCTGTCGTCGGGGCTGGTAGTCGATGCCGTCAATCGCGCCAACGTGCACAAGGTGCTGGCCAAAGACATGGCGCCCGAGCAGCTGCGCGCGCAGCTGGCCGAAGTCGTGCTCGAGATCCGCGCGGCGCGCCCGGCCTGAGGCGCGATTTTTAGCTGAAATTCGTGAGCGTCGAGCGGCATTCGAGCACCGCGCCGTCGGCGGTTGCCGCGAACACCATGCCCACGTCGGCGAAGATGCTGACGAACGGAGCGGTCCAGCGCTCGTCGTGCCAGGCTAGCTGCCAAGAGATACCGGCGTCGCTGCTGAACCAGAGCTGACCCGCCGCGCCTGCCCAAGCGCGGCCGAGCGGATCGAGCGCCACCGACGCCAAGTTAGGCGCCGTCGGCAAGCGCGCGACCTCGACGCGTCCGCGTTCGAGGCGCACGACGGCGCCGTCCGTGCCGACTGCCAATCCGAGCTCGCGTTCGGTCAAGCTCGCGCAAGCCGTCAGCGCGCGCGCCGCGACGTCACCGAGCGGCTGCGCGTCCCACATCAACGGCCGGTGCAGCCAAGCGCGCGCCTGGCCTTCGCGCGAGCGACCGACCACCAGCCACTCGAGCTCCGAGACGCGGGCGATGCCGAGCAGCGCGCCGGCCTGTTCGACTGCTAGCGGTTTGAGCCAGCGCCCGGCCGAGACCGCTGCTAGCACCGCTCCGCCGTCGTCATGGCCGGCGAAAGCGGCCAAGTCGGCCAAGTCTCCGCTGGCATCGTGCAGCTCGAGGCCGCGCTTTTGCCCCGCGATGACGCGCGTGACGCCGGCGCGCGAATACTCGGCGACCGCGCCGCCTTCGCCGCCAATCAACCAACGGCCGGCGCCGACGCGCGAACAGAACTTCACGCCGTACAGGCCCGACAGCGACTCGCTTGGCACGTTGCTCCAGCGCGTGCCGTCGAAGTACACCATGCCGCGCGTGGTGGCGCCCAAGCAATGGCCGTCGCCATCCCAGCCTACGCCCGTGAGCACCCAGTCGTGACCTATCGGATGCCTGGTCGAAAATTGCCAGCTGGACAGCGACGGAGGTGCGAGCGACGGGCGAGCGGCGCCCGGCACGGGAATGGCGCGCTTCGTTGGTGGACAGCTGGTGAGCCACGGCAAGAGCGCCGCACCGAACGCCTTGGCCGACGCCGGACGCTGGCGCGAGTCTGCTGCGGTCGCCTGCGCCAGCGCGGCGTCGATGGCGCGGCAAGTTTCGGGATCGCTCTTGATCTCGGGCGCGAGCGCGGCAAAATCCAAAATGCTGCGGCGCCCTGCGCTCTTGGCGTCCAAGATGACCTGCCAAAAATTCTTGGTTTCGAAGTAGGACTCGCCGGTCAGCACGAAAAACAGCACCGCCGCTGCGCCGAAGATATCGGACGCGAACGTCACCGGGCCTTCGTTTTCCGAGGCTTGCTCGGGCGCGATGTAGCCGGGCGTGCCGACGGCGGCGTTGCCGAAGGTGCCTTGCATGCCGATCGGGCGCGCGATGCCGAAGTCGGAGATTTTGAAGATTTCGCTCGGCCCACTGCCGCAGCACAAAACGTTGTTCGGATTGATGTCGCGGTGAATCACGCCGACTTCGTGGATCTCACGTAGCCCCTCCACCATGTGGCGCAAGACGCGTAACGCCCGCTCGGCGCCAAACGCGACGCCGGTGTCGCGCACGGCGCGCGCCACGCGTTCCTCGAGCGTCGCGCCCTCGGCGCCGCCGTGAACGTACTCGATGGCCAACCAGGGCAAGGTCAGCAGGGCGCCGTGGCGCCGGTACTCGAGCTCGCCGACGTCGAGCAGCCGCACGACGAACGGCGACTGCGGCACGCGCTCGTTCAAACGGCCCAGCGCCACCGCTTCCTTCTGCACGATCATGCGCGCCGTATCACCGGCCTGCGCGATCACTCGCGGTAGGATCACTTTGACCACGACCTTTGACACGCCGTCGGGCCCGAAACGCGTCGCGAAATACGCGGCCGCCGTGCCGCCTTCGCCCAAGCGCCGCTCGATACGCAACTTAACGTCGGGTTGCGTGGCCGACCCGATCGTCAGGCCGATGAACGGGTCGGCGACTTCGCCGGCGGAATTCATGGGGTTTCAGGCTACTCGAACTCCTTCGCCCGTGGCGCTGGTCAGCGCGAAACAAACCTGAAATATTCGCGAAGCTCGGCAGATGCCGCCGGCGCGTTTGGATGCTCCAGGAAGCCCGCCACGACATGAAGTTCCAAGGTTACGACCCCCAGAACGGTCCGTTTTTCGACGAGATTTTCGAGGCGCCTGATTCACCCCGACCCGGCTGCTCGCGCCTAGTCAACGGCATCAACAGCCTGCCCGATGGCGAGCTGCTCGGGCGCCAGGCAGCCGCCGAGCGCCAGCTGCTCAGCATGGGTATTACTTTTACGCTCAAAGGTGAAGGCGAGCGAATTTTCCCGTTCGATATCATTCCGCGCATCATCACCTCTAAAGAATGGGAGCGACTCGAGCGTGGGCTGAAGCAGCGCATCGAGGCGCTGAACCTGTTCATCGCCGACGTGTACGGCGAGCAGAAGATCATCAAAGACGGCGTGGTTCCGGACGCGCTGGTCAAAACCTGCGCCGACTATCGGCCGCAGTGTGAAGGGCTGAAGCCGCCGCGCGGCATTTGGTGCCACATCACCGGCACGGATCTGGTGCGCGACAAGAACGGCGAGTTCTACGTGCTGGAGGACAACTTGCGTTGCCCCTCCGGCGTGAGCTACGTGCTCGAGAATCGACAGGTGCTCAAGCGCACGTTTCCGAAGATCTTCGAGAGCCTGCGGGTGCGGCCGGTGGACGACTATCCGCTGCGCTTGCTAGACACGTTGCGGCATCTCGCGCCCGACGCAGTTTCGGATCCACGCGTGGTAGTGCTGACGCCGGGCCGCTACAACAGCGCGTACTACGAGCATGCGTTTTTGGCGCAGCAAATGGGTGTAGAGCTGGTAGAGCCGTTCGACCTCGTCGTGCGCGACGGCTTTCTACAGATGCGCACCACCGCGGGCCTGCAGCGCGTCGACGTGGTCTACCGGCGCGTCAGCGACGACTTCATCGATCCGCTGGCGTTTCGGCCGGAGTCGCTGCTGGGCGTGCCGGGTATTTTCGAAGTCTACCTGAAAGGCCGGGTCGCGCTCGCCAACGCGCCAGGCACCGGCGTGGCAGACGATAAGGCCATTTACCGCTACGTCGAGCGCATCATCAAATACTACCTCGACCAAGACGCCATCATTCCCAACGTGCCGACCTACGTCTGCACGCACGAAGAGGACCGCAGTTACGTGCTCGCGCACCTCGCGGAGCTGGTCGTGAAAGCGACCGACGGCGCGGGCGGTTAC
>Ga0307516_10001980_pt1 | contig 28063 bp, 30 predicted proteins | sample 19_EM_MG_FD_203310 | JGI IMG/M metagenome (GOLD analysis project Ga0307516, IMG submission 203310) | Populus trichocarpa ectomycorrhiza microbial communities from riparian zone in the Pacific Northwest, United States - 19_EM | ecosystem: Host-associated > Plants > Roots > Unclassified | place...
CAGCCATCAGAAATGACGCCTCTTACTGCACTTTACCTCGCGGATCTCATAAACCAAGCGGGCTTCCCGCCAGGTGTTGTCAATATAATTAATGGATATGGTGAGTCTCCCATATGAGTTGATTGAAGCACAAGACTCGAAGGAGTACGTACAGGAAACACCGTTGGAGCTGCCATTGCTGCCCATCCGTTGATTTCGAAAGTTGCATTTACAGGAAGTACACTTACTGGACGTAAAGTATTGAAAGCATCGGCAGAGACAAACCTAAAGAAAGTCTCTTTGGAATTAGGCGGGAAAAGCCCAACCATAATCTTCGATGACGTGAACCTCGACCAAGCGATAAAATGGGCAAGCCGTGGTATTTTGTAAACGAGCTTCTTCGACTTTTCAGGAAGAATGCTGACGAACGCTCTATTTGCATGTAGCCGCAACATGGGTTCGTCTTCCTGCATTGCTAATAATTCAGCCCATGTCTAAGCAGTTGAACGACAGGTCAAGTTTGTATGGCAGGTTCTAGGATCTATGTGCAAGAGGGTATCTATGATCAGTTCCTTCAAGGATTCACCAACGTTGCGGAGTCTCTGGCCAAGGCCACCGGTGGTCCATTCGAGCAAGGAGTGCTACACGGTCCCCAGATCTCACAGACTCAGTTTGATGTGAGTCTCTTGAAGTCCTTAAGTCTGACGTGAATCTTCAACTGTCGAGACATAGCGCGTCATGGGATATATCAATTCTGGGAAGGCAGACGGCGCCCGGATCCATATCGGCGGCGAGAGACACGGAGAAGCAGGATACTTCGTAAAACCTACGGTTTTCGTCGACGCGAGACCAGACATGAAAATCATGCGAGAAGAGATATTTGGTCCGGTCTGCTCCATTGTCAAGTTCAAGACAGAAGAAGGTGGGCAACGCCACAGCTCATATATTTGGCTGTACTCATAATATAGAGCAGAGGTAACTGAATGGGCAAACGATACGATATATGGTCTTGTTGCAAATGTTTTGACGGAGAACGCTAGTCGCGCGATCAGGATGGCGCACGCTCTTGAAGCTGGGACAATCTTTGTGAGACTTTGCATTCACCTGTGGTACTGGAGCTAAAGGATTGCAATAGGTTAACTGCGCACAGACCGCTGAATCCAATGTGCCGTTTGGAGGATATAAACAGTCTGGAATAGGTAGAGAAGCCGGAGAATATGCGCTCGAAACGTGAGTAAAACTCGTGGTCGAACTTGGAGACTCCGAAGCTGACGTCGCATTCCAGCTATACACAGGTCAAGGCCGTTCACATTAACATTGGCCAACAACTATGATCAAATGAGACAAGGTTCACGACAGTAACACTGGACTATCGGAGGTGAAATCGATTCATTGAGAGCAGTTATGTAACATGAATACTTACTGTTCGTGACAATACTGCAACAGTACCGTGTAAGTTGCTATCCCAGTTTGGTATATATGTGCGTGGCGTGGAGCCAGACCTGAAGCGGGGATTTCGAGCGAAGACCTATCATTTGCACTAGGAAGGCTTCGTCGGGGTCGACCAGCCCTGGCCCCTCACGATAGGCATTTCTCTATTTCGAGTCATATCATGCATTGAGAGACCACAACACACACTCAGCGTACCGAGGTTCGATCATTTCCGTTCGAGAGTGTATGCAAAGTTATTTCCTTTGTGATCCAACACGACAATAGAAGAGAGCGACGGGAAGAGGACCCCACTTATGGAATTAATAGACATCAACTTTCAATCCGAACCATTGTCCGTTGATCCAGTGCTCTTAAGATCTTCATTTAGGTGGGGGGCAAAATGGGTGAGTGTCGCTCGTCATGAAAAATTCTGGAGTAATCTACAGTAGATGTGGCGAATCGGTTGAAGGAGTTTGGTAAAAGCGATTACCTCCTGAATTACTAAAATCAGAACGACCACATTCGAGAAGATCATGATTCATTTCTTAATCAAAACAAGGAATCCGCTTGTGGCAGGTACTATTAATCAATTAGTTTCCTTGAAGTCAGTTGACTCCTTTCTGCACCCTGTGGCACCGTTCACGGTCTTGACAATCTTCGAGGTCAGCTTCTCACCAGCTGAGTGTGGCGGATTTGTGATATCACGCCGGCGACGCCACAGGGTCAGGGCACGTTCAACCTGCAATGCAAAATAATCAGTAGCGGATGTTTTTGATAAAATTGGACACAGCTGCAATCGGCTTGCCGGGTTTCACAATGTTGGGGATTGCTATGACATCAAGAATTGTGGTGGAGTGGGCATGAATGACGAGCTTGCCACCGATGACTAGAACTGAATTATTTAACCACGGGTCGGAGGGAGTATCTAGTCTTCTTTTGGGGGTCTATAACGAGAAAGGTAACAAAAACTTCGAATCAGAATAAGATACGGCAGAGGTCAGGAGGAGGTAACAGCTTCTTCGAGGGTTCAGTCCTCGTGGGGAAAGTAACACCGAGACAGCTGGAATGAGGGCACCTGACCGACTGGGGTGGGCGTCGGGTAGACGAATTTAAACGTATTAGACACTGGTCCCTAGACCAAACGAAAGTAATTTTTAGACGACGAGGAGCGCTATTAGTGTTCCATGCCCTCACCGTGTGGGTATCGGGATGCGTTGCCCCTCCAGTCTCCAGATTGCGTTGTAGACCGTCGTCAGTAGCTGCACATTGAATCGGGCGGGCTTTTTTTGTTTCACTTGCGCATCCATCGATACTACCGCTCAGTGTCTTATGACTTGGAACAATTTGAATCCGGGATCCGGGAAGGAGGCTGAACCGACTCTACCCGTAGGTGAGGCTCGTCCTTTTATGGATCTGTGAATGAAAAAAAAATATGTACAGTGACCTGGTTGTGCTCAGTTGATTTGTTCGATAAATACTACTAATGAATGTAAGCAGGGGGATATGATAGAAGCCTTGGCAACGTACAGCTGCCTAACACCATCCGTTGCGACGACGGTGCGTAGACGAGGATCATGTGCACCAGATGTGAGTCTGAGCAGCTAACACATAACCATATGCAGCACCGCTCAGCCTTCTGGCTGGAATGGTCTCTCAATCGCAGATTGACTGATATAGTATTATTAATTTGTGATCACAATCTTATCAATCTCCTGGGTGGCGAGCATCGGCGCGGCGTCTTCAGGGGGTGCAGGGGACGTGTGCCCGGGAGACGTCAGGGCTCACTGCGCGCTCACGGGGGTCATCTGAGGAATCGTCACAATCTTATCGATCTCCGTGTTTGTAAGCATCTTTCGAAGTACAAACTCCTGCCAGTATGGTATAAAGCACCTCGCCTGGAAGTGTCAGACTCGACACGGTGGCTGTCGTCTGTCGGCCTTCGTTGAGTCTCTAGTGTGCCGCGACGGTGTCACTCACGCACTACACCCAATTGCCAGAAGACTGTCCTCATCGTTGCATCCATGTCATTCGTGCACATCATCACCATCCCCTTGGCTTTGGCCATCCTTGCTGCTCTATTTCCGTGGCGACGCGCCGAGCCACAAAATCTACCACCTGGTCCTCCGGGCCGTGACCAGACGCGGAATTTGGAGGCCTATAGGTGGAACACATTCAAGGCATGGAACGATCTATACGGTTGCACCTTCCTTGTTCTCTCGGTCGAGTAGTATGTTTCCTGACAGCGAACGTTCCAGGCCCTGTGGTAACTTTCTTCATTGGCCCACAGCGTAACATCGGTCCGGTTCAATTCACAATTTGTTAACGATGGTTTTGCCTTATCTGTGTTTTTCAGTGTTAGGAACTATGGAGGCTACTGTAGACCTGCTGGAAAAGCGCAGCGACATCTACTCGAATCGCCCACATCTTATCATGGGGTAAGTCCGACCCTTCTCACCATATGAGAACGTGGGATTTAGATGCTCATGAGACTTCAGGGAATTCCTATTCGCGAGGCTGCGGGGCTTCTCAATGACCTATGGACAAAAATGGCGAAACTGGCGAACGGTTCGCGTCCCTTCTCAGGCATGTAGAGTAGGGATTAGCTCATCTTTTCTTCCGTAGCTCCAAGGCTCTATGTTTGGTCCTCAGGTGGCGCCGCAGGTCAAGCCGATGCAGATTAATGAATCTGCTTTGTTATTGCAAGACCTCCTAACGAATAAAGATCTCACGAAGAATCATGCGATCTTACGAAGGTGTGTTCTTTGGGGAAAAAATGGGGACGCCGACTTGAACGCAAAGTTTGAGTTCAGGTACACCGCATCATTGATGTTCTATCTCGCGTATGGGCGTCGCGTGAAGACCTTGAATGACCCCCTTTGCATGGCTCATGACCTCGTAGAAGAATGTGAGTGACTTGCGTCCTTTACGTGCGAGCAACGCTCACATTTTGATAGACATTGAAAGGTATGTGGTGACTTCTGTTTTACTTGGAGCTTGCAGTTATTAACCTACTTCTCTTCAAAGTACAAAGTATGTCATCCTTCGGGAAAATGAATCAAGTCATTGAAATTGCTACTCTAGGGTGCCGGGACAGTACTTTATAGAAGCTGTGCGTGGTTTTTTGCTTGTGAACGTAATTGTCTGGGGACTGAGTAGAGCGTCGTCCAGTGGCCCATATTACTACGGCTCCCTGTAAGTGACTCATAGCCATCCGAGTGGGGGCACAACTTGACGCCTCCAAAGCGTGCTTTACAGTGGTTCCGATATGAACCCGAGCGACAGCGCGACATGAATACCAATCTGTACATGACAGCCATGAATGAGGTCAAAAAGAAGATGGAAAACGGCGTCACTCACCCTTCAACAGCCACTTATGGCTTCTCGAAACAGAAAGAGTTAGGCTTTAACGACATCGAGTTGGCCTATGCTCTTTCCGCTCCATGGGCCGCCGGCATTGGAACCGTGAGTTCAGCCTCGGTTTTTTCAGACGATGGATCGACTCATGACCGTGGGCAGACGACCACCGCGCTCGAGATAGCAATTTGTGCTTATTGTTCTGTTTTCCTTTTCGAAATTCTAATGTGTTGTTGCTTAGTGGCCATGCTGCACTTCCCGCAATGTGTCCGCAAGGTACAAGACGAAATCGATGGAGTCGTCGGACGAGACCGCCTTCCCACCTTTGAAGACCAGCAGTCTCTGCCTTACTTGAGTGGTTTCGTCAAGGAGACACTGCGGTATGTGCGAGTCACGATCGTCGTGGAGGACTAGACGAGCGAGTTCTCTGTTCCAGTTGGCGATCCGTCACTCCCACTGGTATCGCACACTCGGTGACAGAAGATGACACTTACAGGGGAATGCTTATTCCGAAAGGCACCGTCGTCTACGCCAATGCTGCGTCAGTTCACATCCTCGTTGACTTAGCTACGAGTTAATTTGTTCACCTATTCGACGTTTAGTGCAATCTCGGTCGACCCTGAAGTGTTCCCCGACCCACATACTTTCAAGCCGGAAAGGTTCATTGAAACGACCGACCCCAGGCTTATCAACCACAGGTTTGGCTGCTTCGGCTTTGGGCGCCGGATTTGTCCTGGTATGCACGTTGCGCTCCAGTCGCTCTACATTGTAATTGCCCGGTAAGTAAAACCTTCAGTTCACTGTTCACCTCCCTTGTGTTTTTTTTTGCCGTGCGATTGGAAATTTCAAACGTTGATTTTCTCTCAATCTAGAATCCTTTGGGCCTTCGATGTGCTTCCAATTGTGGAGAATGGTGTCGAATATATTCCAGGGGCGGACGATTTCACCATAGGTTTGGTTAGTCGCCCGGCTAATCTCAAGTACCGACTTGTTCCCCGGACCGAGAATGTCAAGGATCTCATCAACATGGATGCTGAACGTGCCGCAGCAGATGTGGCGGTTTTTGATTGATAATGGTGTTAGCCCTCAGCTCGCAGAAGTAGACCCTTGTACGTGGTTGTCCCTGACTCGCACCATGGTGTCCGTTTACGTAGGGCTTTTATAGAAAAGACTCTCTTTCGTGTTCGTTGACCAAACAATTTCCCTGAACCCCTGTAGGAATGCTCTTGTACCTATCGACAGCCTGTGATTACTGTATATGTGAACGAGGAGTGGCAATCTCAAAGAGTTCCAATTGAAGGGGATATGTCCCACCGGTCAAGCACCTATTCGAGCGAAAGAGAGGGTACTGTATGGTGTTTTTATGGTGGTCACAGGTGATTGATGACCGATGATCAACGCGGGCCATGCACCCCATGCACCATCCCTCGCCTGCTTCACTATACATGCTTCCCAACACATCTATAGTGATACTGCTCCATCACTCGTTAGTCCCACATCCCTCACCCATGGCTTCGCAGTGTGACGGTAACACACAACACTCCCATAAACCTGATAGTGCGGTTCCTCGTCTCTCTAGGTACCCTCAGTCCGGTTGGAGTAACAAAGCACATGGTGCGGGCGACCGGGGCAATGCGGGGAACGTTGCAGTGCGAATCGAGACACCAAAAATATTTGCCAGTGAAAGGTTCTGGCATAGCGATTTTGCGCGTCGAACTGCGGCTCTGCCCGGCTTGGCGTGATTGCGGTTACTGATGACTATCAATAGCTATTAATAGAGATGGAGGCGCACGGGGTTGTTGGAACAGGGCGGGGACGAAGAGGAAAGGGACCTAAAGCCAAGGGGATACACCACGCTGCTACCCCGGCCCACTGGAAGTGCGCGTCAGCGTTCATGAATAGTTCCTTCCGCGCATTGGCACCTCTGTTCTACTCAACTCCTGTCGCACTCGGTAGACTCGGCTTTCCTCCATCGTCGATCGGAGACATCTTAGGTGCCTCCAGCATTCTCAACGGACTCTTCGTGATGTTTTTTTGCGAGCCTACAGCCTACAAGATCATTGGGGCTCCAAAGCTGTCTTTCTGTTCGGAATTGTAGCCTCGGTTCCCTTCTTCCTATCTTGTGTTCTGACCTTCGTTGTTAGAGTTGCTCTAGTTATTAATATTATTGGGTCGTTTCCGCCCGGCCGGGTGCGAACGACATGTAGTACTCATGCTGAGGGTAATGAACAGTGTCATATGTTCGTTTCTTGCTGTTCGGGTTGTTCCGCTATCACCTGAAATACGCAGGGTTCTGACTTGTTCTGACGGATTAATGGTCTTATCCCCTTGGATGATAAGTACGATCTCATATTGTTCACGACTCACAAGGCATCTAGTCATCAATGTATAGCACTTTAGTACAACGTAGTACAAGTGCTGGGATTGTACCAACACATAACCCCCAGACTATTTTTACCAGACCCAGGATACTGATCTTGAGCACCGTCCGGTGGCTATAGTACCTCAGACAAATAACGCCAGACTAGTACTGGCCGCACTCTCGGATGTAATCTACGTATCAAACGATCTCATGTGACGTCGACGGGAGTGTCAGTGTTTATTAATAGTTACTATCTTCAGTCCATCAGAATGAGCAATAACATTCGCTGCAGGGGGAAACTTCAATCCGGAAATCATTCAATATACCCGCAGACTAAACTAAGTACGTGGATTAATCATAGAAGATCAAAAACCTGAGCTCAATCGATTCACGGAGAGGAGAGCCCTTCGGAGTGGTTGAGTCTTGGAAGGCAGTGTGGGGAGTGAAGACAGCAACACTGCTGTCCTGAACAGAATCAAAGCTGCAAGCGCATCAACCAGAGTTAATAACACAACACCCTAACTATCAAAAGAAAGAAAAAACTGACTTCTTAATCAAGACCATCTCATCCGGTGTCATCCCACGAAGGTACTTCCATTGGTGGTTTGGAGAGTACTTGATACCCAATGCCTCACCCTCGTATCCTTGATGGAGACGCGCCACCGGGAAAGTATCGCGTTTGGGGTCGACGCTATTATAGGTGCAGAATGCAACGGGCGAGTCATAGGCTGGGTTACCGATTGGCCTCCAGAGGTTGATGATTTGGAAGCGCCGACGGAGGAGATCGGGGGCTTCGGAAGGGAAACGATGATGGACTTGAGCAATGGAGGAAGCTGCAGATATGTCGACGTGAACCTGAGCAGCTGGTTGTCGGTTTTTCATCGAGTCGTCTACGTCTTCCCCAGTTCGACGGCGGCGACGTACTGTTGGGATGGGGGCGTTACTCAACATATTGTTCATGGTAAGGGCAAGTGAGGTTTGAACGAACTCACGAGGATCATAAAGAAGAACGCGGCTCGCGCCAGTCAATTCCTTGATAGTTTCAGTGCTTTCACGATAATACTCCTCAATCTCCTTGTCACCACTGAAGGTGTGCTTAGTGGGACGTTTGTAGAATTGGAAACCAGCATTGTCGAGGGTGTAGAGGTGTTCCTTTCCACGGATGTTTTCAATAAGAACGTCATGAGCTGTTAGGACGACGTTCTCTTCTTTTACGCCTGACTTTGGATCGACTAATTGATACGGTCGAACACCATCAGGGGGTGGGAGGACGTAGGTAATACGAGCAGCGACGGTGTTAGGAGGGGTGGTGGTGGTGGCCATAATTTCGGTTCGTAGATGGCAGGCTTATCCTTTATATCGTTATCGCAACCCCCGTGCCATGAAATGCCGACGGCAAGGCGTCAATCGGACTTTGCGCAGAGAAGAAGTTTCTGTTCTGCGACACCTGCACGCATCTCGTGGCGCGAGAGGTCTTTAATGGTGAATTATGGGCTGGGATACCTTGCAAGCGCAAGGTGACCCAATCTCAAGAGACAGCGTCCGATTACTAACGCCCTACTCTCGAACCGATGCATATTGCATGAAAGTCTCGTCTCCCAACTCGGACTTTCTTCGCTAATCGTCCACTGTGAACATGTGAACCCCCATCACGTATAGAAGGCGATAAGTCCAAAATAAAGAAGAATAAGAAAAGATAAGTAAAAGAACCATTCAAAAGAAGAATATCTTGCGTCGAATGAAGAAGGATGTGAGCCTACGAGCAGTCAGAAACGGTATCGCGTAAAGTCAGATCAATACAACGTACCATATGATCTGCGCCCAGCAATAGAGAAAAAGGTAGCCTAGGGCGAAACCCACCTTGTCGACGGCCCCTATAATCCGGTTGGTGTGAGATGGTTCCTCTTGCAACGATATCCAAACCACCGCCGCCAGACAGACGAAAAGGCAGAACACTGCCATGATCGAAAAGAGCACTGGTATAAACAGGTTGGAGCCATCCCCCAAACATATGTCATAGAACCGGAATATCACTTGAGATGGTCAGTTAGGATACGTTGACCTTGATGCAGTACAGGGGGTACCCACCCCGAGCGGTGGCCCGACGTGTTAGACGGGTTTTGGTATGTACTGACTATTGATGGGGAGGAATAGCGCAGCACCCGGGGCAAACTTCTGATCATGCCATCGATTTCCGCACTATATTATTATAAACAAGGTTCAATAGATGGATAACGAGTGGTATGTAAAATTGGAGGCTCACAAAACCGGCGTCCCGCATATTCTCATGGTCCTGAGGAACTAGTACGTCTTGGAAAATCCGACCCTCGATTGTATGGGTGTGGAGAATATGTTTGATCCACATCCGCTCGTGATAAGGGTAGGTGATGAACCGCATTAGGCTTCACTTGAGAAGTCAACTCCGTGTAGCATGGGAGGAAGGAGATACGGGGGACGTACATTTTCGCGCCAATGACGTTGGTAACTCGACCAGCAGTCAGAGCGTCAGAATGAACAAACATTTATTGGGTACGGTATTCATCTAGGTTGAGGCAGTGGAAGCCACCTTTCGCTTGCGTTGGGAATCTGGAAATCTGGGATGAGGGATCCAGGGGAGATTATAGCTTTAGGACCTGAGACTAGTAAGTTCAGGTTAGGTTAAGGTTAACCCGCGGCGGTCATTCGCGTAAATCAGTAAAAGATTTAACGACAGGAGGGGAGGAACACTGTTTGTGCTTGACGAGAAAAATAACTTTCTTCGAGGAGGTTCCACACCGCAGGAATCTTGTCGCTACGGGGTTTAATCGTGGGGGAATTCTGGGACGTCGACGGTCGAATATTGAGCGAGATTAGGAAATTATCATACCAGCAGTTTGAATGCGATTCTGACCTACCCTTTCGGCTCATGAATATTTTCCCCTTTCGCGTCTCCATCCCTGCATCGTCTCAGCTTTTCCAAAATCGCCTTCACACACTCGTGTGTCCGGAATTCTCCTGCGCAAGGTTCGCGATCGCCGACACCGTCTGTGGTCTTTCGGATCAGTTGGCGCGGAGAAATGGGCAGAGAGGAAAAGGCGGTCGACGGTGTGATGTCTTGGGAGGGAAGGCAAGTGAGGGTGATCCTCAGTTGGTCGGGCGTGGGAGCGTCTTCTACGACATCGAGGGTGAATTCGAGGGTCAGATCTGTGGGGCTTGTGGGTGGGTAGGGAGAGGAAAGAGATGAGCGGAGGAGAGAGAGAGCCTGTTGTTGGACGGGGGCAAAGAAGGTTGGTGGCTGAAGAACGGTGACTTGGGGGTGGGTTTTTCGACCCGCGAGGGAAAACTAAGACATGGAAAGGGGAGATCCTGGAATGTGTTCAAAAGACAAGCGTTCGGGATGTCGCAAAACGTGGGCAACGGCGGGGGTGAAACAGGCTGATTGGGGTGGGCTAGTGCTTTATAGGCTTCCGCCTGGGGCACCCAATTGTGTCATGGATTTCCGGACAGGATTGAATGATACGGATCTCTGCTTCCAGCACATTCTCCTCTTTGCTCTGCACCTCCCCACTTCTTCTTGCCACCAGTCGACTGTGGACCAGCACTCACCGTCAAAAAACCTCGCCCTATGGAGGATGGGAAGATGGCTGCTCCGCAGAGCCGGCAGACATACTTAGCAGCCATGCCATCATGGCAAGAGAAAGTCGGCGGGGTGGCGGAGTTAGCCATTTATCCTTCGTGTCCCAGGCAGGCTGAAGTCGCTGGTCCGTTGATGGGACACGGCGGGCTCTTTCCGAGATCGGGGGCGTCAGAGAAAAGAACCTGAGCAGGGGTCCCAGCCTCCAGGGTCCCGACTAGTGTCAGGGGATCTGTCATGGCCGCGGTGAAAGTCGTCCGACCTGGGGCCTGGCGAGTCTGCTCGCAGGCGTTGGAGGGAGGAAGACGGTTCCCTCGGTTGGTTCGAGGTTGTGGAAGGGCAAGGGTCGCTACAGCGGGCAGGTGGATGAATGGATGAATAGACGGATGGGGTACACGACGAGGACAGACTACGAGGCGCGGGGCCAATAAGACAAACCGAGATGACAGACCATATAGGTCCAACACTCTTGTTCTTTTTTTTTCCGTGACGCCGTCTACGTCGCGGACTACAGCTGTCGCCGATCCCACGTGCTCGCTCGGCAGGGTCACGACGCCCGGACGCTTACACAACCGCCGTGTTCCGGCTGACTTTGTACAAATGACATTTCTTAGTAGCTCCCATTGCCTTTCCTCGCTTTCAAGTGGTATTCTAACTATGTATACATACTGTCCGCATTATACACAGGTGTTTCTGAGCTGATGCATGTGAGTTTTGAGGAGAATGTGCCCGATGACACAATTCTGTGCCTGGCCATCAAATCTTTGATCAAGCATATTTCGTCGACAAGCCTCACTTACCTCTTTGTATTCCGATGTATCAAAAAATTGTCCATGCTACTAAAATCTATACAGACATACTTCTCTACAAATTTCCGCGTATTTCAGGTGCCAGTCCCAAAATTCAACACCAGGATGTTCGGCCTAGGTCACGTAATCTCATATCTCAATTCAATTGTCACACTGTGTTACCAGCCATCACAACGGCGTCCAAAGTTCCCGATGTTGCCGATTCGGGTACCCCCTCCAGAAGACGCTTTATCGCACTCTCATCTTATGAGTAGCGCCCTCCAGCTTGTGTGTATATAATATTTCGATGTCTACCTTAGATTCACAGGTATCATATCCAACGTAATGTGCCAGAAAATAACCGAGCTGAAGATATGTGATTTGGGTGCCCATTCTCACGGTCAAATCCTGTACATGTGACCGGTTAATTACTTGTGAGATACGTCAGAGTGCCTAGGTCATAGAAGATGAACATCGCTCTCACCTTCAGCTAGCGGAGCCTTTCCGCAGCCTGGGACCCACCAACCCTGAATAATATCTCGGAATAAAATGGTGCGGGAACAACTCACCGTCTGCCAGCGTGTATTAAGATGTCCCCCACCTCGACGATGGTAGAGCCCCCTGAAGGCGGACTGAGGGCTTGGTTGGTTGTACTTGGCGCGTGCGCAGCGAACCCTTGCGAAGCACATTTCTTGTCCTGACATTCATGCAGGTGGCTACTTCAGTTCTGCACCATTGGGCAAGTTTCTTTGGCTTCAGCGCTATGGAACTTCGAGCTTAGGGGAAAAACTTCCTCAGGTATACGAATGCCCATGGAGCATATAATGGTGAGTTCCTCGAGATCCTACGCCGCACTGGAGCTCATTCTCTTGTTTGACGTAGACTATTATGTTCGGGTATACCTCAATGTCAGCTCCACTGCAGGCGAAATAAGGTACGTGAAGCACACCTAACTTACGTGCCTTGTATACTTATGATGCTCGCATTGGTTGATAACTCGGGCACACAGTTTGATCGGCAGTACACAACTATTCCTTGTGTTCTCTCTGGGACTGGTAGGTGGGAGAATGTTCGATACGGGTCATCAGTTTGTCCACATTTCATCCCGCCCAATTGGGAAGACGCAACTGATAGTGATTATAGCTACATCATGGTGGTCGGCGGCTCTGTCCTGCTCGTGCTGTCCCTCTTCATGCTTTCGTTGTCGCACGAGCAACAGTTCTACCAGGTCAATTGCAGGTTATGGTTTTCTGTTCTCACACATACTGAACCGTTGTCCTACCCAGGTGTTCCTCGCACAAGGATTAGGAGTCGGCCTCGCCAGTGGCATAACATATATCCCCAGTTACGCTATCATCCCACAGTACTTTTGCCGTCGGCGCGCACTCGTGATGGGCATCGTGTCTTCAGTAAGTCTTCCGCTGAATGACAGCCTATAAACCATTCATCGAACATCGGTGATGAAACAAAGGGCGCTGCGGTCGGAGGAGCGGTCCACCCGATCATGCTCAACACACTGTTCAATGGACCTCTCGGCTTCCACCATGGTGTCCGTGTCAGCGCGATATTAATCAGCGTTCTCCTGCTTTTCGCGACTCTGCTCATGAAACCTCGATTGCTTCTAGCGCCGAAGAAGGACGAAAGCGCACTCAGTGAGCTCAAGACTTTCTCCCGTGATGTGCCGTATGTTTTAACCGCGTTGGGGTGAGTGTGATTTGTCTCGTCCATTAATTTCTCTCACCTCATCCGTTCCAGAACCTTCTTGTCGATGGCGGGCATCTATTACCCCATTTTCTTCTTGCAATTGATAGCCATCAGGAACGGCATCGACCCTAGCATTGCTTTCTATACAGTGTGTTTCTGCTCTTTCAGATCACCTTCCATACACCTCCCCTGACTGTATTGAAACTCACCGCTACAGCTCGTCGTCGTGAACTCTGCTGGCGCAATTGGACGTGTGGTACCCACCTTCCTTGTCCCCAAGATCGGCGTCTTCAACATCGTCATACCCTGTGTGTTCGCCTGCGGTGGCCTCATGTTCTGCATGCTAGCGCTGAACACGGTTGCGAACACGTTTGTTTTTGCAGCCTTGTACGGGTTTTTCACTGGCGGCTGTGAGTGTCGATCGTTTTTATAGCAGCCGTTCTGAGCGTCGCGCGACCTATGTAGATGCGGGTCTCTATGCGCCAATGATCACATTGCTGGCTCAGCAGGATACTGAGATCGGCGCGAGGTTGGGTATAATCCTGTTCCCCACAGGTCCGTCCGGCTATCTCTGTTATCATCGTTCTTGAACTTATTTATATTCGCACCGCTGCAGGGTTAGGTGCTCTTGTCGGTAGGTTCTCTCTTTTTTCCCCATTCAAAGTTTGTGTACGTGAATTTTACTTGGATTTCATTCAGGTTCTCCCATAGCGGGGGCCTTGTTATCGAAACACTTCGTCTGGTGGAGACCTACCCTGTTTGCGGCTGTGTCCATATTCTCAGGCGCGCTGTGTTTCGTGGCCAGCCGAGTTTTATTGAGCAAACAGAAGGGCACGTGGCGGGTTTAGGAAATGCCTTGCATCCATTCTCATTTGTTCTGTTTTTGGAATCTCGGACCCGATGCGAGCGTGCACGATGCAATGCCTGCATCTTTCCTTTTTAGTCATTCCTTTTGTCGTCTTACCTTTCAATTCTAGGGACATTTTGTACACTTAATAGTTGTAGACTAGTACACCATCTGTTTGCCTCGGCCAAACGACAATCCTACCTTTTGTTTGCCCCCGTTTTCCTCTGTCAAATCACTTTGACACTGTTCTCTATCATAAACCCTCGCTACCTAGCCCAGTCATCCTCCTGCTTAATAAAAATGAATAGCTTCATGGGGCATCGTATACAGGACTTATTTTGAAGGATATGGATATCTTGCACTGCTCAATCAGTATATACACTTTCGTTCAGGGGGAGGCAAGGACTCATTGCATGTCTCTAACATAATCGGGACCTGATCAGTAAGCTTCAAGCTTCACGGCCACCGTGGCAATCGAGCAGGAACCCAACCACCAGAATGAATACAAGCGGTCCGAAGCAGTGCGACAAGAACCTGAGCCTCGATGTGGAGGTGATGTTTCTTGAACGACAAGACGTCGCCCTTCTCGGGTTTCGATCTCTGCTGACTCCTCCCCTCCAGCTCCAATCTGTCCTCAACTCACCCTCGATAAAAACGAACGAGGTTATACCCGAATCAGAGCAATCACGCATCCGAAGTCTCTTGCAGGAGATCGAAAGTGAACTCAACACTATCCACATCCAGACCACGCATGCACCAGAATATATTCTCTTACTCCAGGACAAAAGAGCAGGATATGTCGAAGATATGAAGAAACTTCTACCCGGAATCGCACCTCACAAATCCCTTCCTCCCGAGATACTCGTCGAGATCTTCCTGCATTATGCTGCAAAGATTGCTGAACAGGTCATCTGCGGAACGGCCCTTAGGTCTCGCTGCCTGTCGCAGTTTCCCTGGGTGCTTGGCCAGATCTGTTCCAGATGGAGGAAGATAGCGCTAGCAGAACCGCGAATCTGGGGCACCATCAGCTTCAACGCACTCTCTAAATATAACGACCTCCTGATGTTGAACGAGGCCTTCAGACGGGGAGGCCAGTCGCGGTTGTGGCTATCTGCGCACGAAGGCGAAGATGAGAAGCATATATACGATGATTTCATTCGCGATGTCATCTGTTCCCAGTCAAAGAGGATCACGGAATTGTCGCTGTTCGTTTTCGCGGGGACATTCGAGGAGTTCCTTTGTTTACCTTCGGATTCTTTTCCGGTGCTGGAAGCTGTTCGGCTAGTGGCGAATGGACTTGATCTTCCGTGGATGCATGGCTTCGATGTAAGCGTCTTTCGAGGCGCTGCGCGCTTGCGGCGCATGAAGATCGCAACACCACTGGACGGGATCCCGGTTGCTTTTCCCATGAACATGTGGTTGTGTTGGCCCCAGCTGACGCATATTGATTTCCCGGAGATCTCAATCCAGGTATCCATCGCGCACGAGCTCATGAACTTGTGTATCAACCTCTGCGAGTGCTGTATCCGCCTCGAAGAAAACTGGGAAAGTCTTCCCCCTGTTTGGATCAAGTTCCATCCTCCTTCCAGCATCCGTATCCCGTGTTTGTGGAGATTGGATATTCATCAGAAATACGGGGTATACGTGGCTCGCGTGTTTAACGAATTCCTTAGGCCATTGGTCATGCCGAACCTTCAACAATTCAACTTTTCTCTAGAAGAGGAGCCAAATATTGTTCCATCTCTCTCTGAACTCACAGCCATCGTTAGCGGACTTTCGCGACCTACCTTGGATTCGGAAATGTTATACCTTGACGAAAGTGGGCTTACAGAAGTGACCGGCGCTCTGCCTTTCGTGACATCGCTCAAGGCCTTTGACAGTGTTCTTACTCCTGCTAGGATTCGGATGATGGCTCAAGAAGATCATCTTCCCAATCTCACCTCACTCGCGACCGAGGTCGCTTACGTAGATATGGACGCTTTTATCGACATGTTGCTGACACGCTGGATGAGAGGGCTAGAGGCTCGGCAGTCTGGTTGCTCCAATGCAGGCACAATAATATCGGCGACAATACGTGTTTCCGACGCCCCTAGCCTGAACTCTATATCTCAGCTCTCGAGTAGGATTCGCAAGGTTCAAGATATGTTACAACTAAAAGATGCAAGGATCGAGCTTGTGGATCTTGATTCCTTCTATGGGGGGTTGTTCCGTTGATGCTGTTATTCTGTGTCGTGCTGTTTTCCCTCTGTAGTATAAAAGGCATGTATTCTCGACTGATTCTAGATCATAGTAGATGTGTCCCCCATGTCCTCATCACTCCATCCTTAACAGTCTAGATGCAATCGTGTAACAGTTATACCTATGTACCTATATAGGTGCAGCACCTCTAAACAAACCCTGCTTGCAGTTTTGGACGACGGAAGAAAAAACATAGTGGTCAGTGTTCGGAACGTCCAAACCGCATTGTCCATGAAGGTCTCAAGCGTATCGGCCGTGATGGTCATTTCCCAGAGGAATTGTACATATCACAATCTAGTATGACCCTATAAACCCACAAAAACGAAAAGTGACGGTGACAAGCTTCATTATATGCGGCGCATCGTCCCATGACGTTTCCACCAGCCTAAGTAAGATCCTGGGGTGTGTCTCATTTTGAACATTAGCAACAGTAGGAACGGCTGTAAAATCACGCGGTGGTGGACCCGCCAAAGACGAAGCATACGGCGAACTTGAACTTTGAATAAACTGGCACGTATTCAGCGAAGAGAGAAAACACATACATAGTGGGTAGTAGTGGGTACCCGTCTGACGATTGGTGATGCGAGGTTTGACGGTAGATGTTGTGGAAGGGCTTCAGCAAGAGTTCGGTCGAGGCGATCGCGAACTTCGCACAGGAGTGCGAGTTTTGGAGGTGGTCCTTGATACGGAATCCAATGTCCGAGCCGAATGCCAGCCTCCGAGCCAAGCTTAAATAAAGTGTTGGGAAATCGGATGCAAGCCTATGAGAGTTGGTGAATGGTCGAACCTTCAACCCATCGTCGTGCACCCTTCGAATACAAAGGACTGCCCAGTCAATGATGTTCAGGGGACAAACGTCGAATATAGTCGCCAACAGCAAAGACAAGCTTGGCAAGGGCACGCGACGTTAATTAATGCCGTCTAATAAGTACAATTGTCTTACAGCAGCGTTTTTCGACAGGAACATAGCGAATTAGCACATGGCCCGGACCTTCATGGCATGATTACAAACCGCGAGAGGAGCAAAGCCACCTCACCAACAGGCCGCGAGTCATCCCTGTCCAGCTCAAGCGAACGAGGAAGGGTCGGTGGAAGCAGGGGAAATGGAGCTGGCTCGAGCTTCACCGAAGATTCTTGTTCTCGTTGTTTCTCCGTCCCAGAAGATAAGGAAACCTCATACCAAGGCTCCCACACATAGATCTCCCTCCCCACAACGAAATCTTCCGGATTGCGGGCACAAATGCGGGTGAGGGAGCCACGACCACGCGGAGGAGCTACACGGGGAAAGGAGAGCACCACAAAGTGGTCATTGTCTTTCATCGATTGGGGCGATATGTGTTCCAGGTTGACTGGGGTACGGTGCTGGGCAGAGGTGGCAGAAGACGGAGAGATGAAACGGCATACTGCTAGACCAGGGGAGAAGGTGTCAGCTGTGGATGAAGATGATCGTTTAGGTTTTCGAGGTGAGCTGGGCTTTGCACCCGCGGGTAGGTCGAGGATTTTCATGATACGGAGTCGAAGGTCGGGTGTAACCAGACGATGGGAAGATGACGATGAGGACGCAACGTTGTCCTCAATCTCCTTTTGCCAGAGGGCGAGATCGGTGTGTGTGCGTTTGCTTATTTCTGACGCGCGCTGAGCCAGGCCGTTTCTAAAGAGGTTGTAATGTGCACAGATCGACATATAAAAGGAAGTCTCGTTTGTGAAACTACGCACCGGAGAAAGGGTTCTTTTCCTTTGTTATGTTTGGATTTGTGCGGACTCAAGCCAATGTTCCCGATGAATGGATCCTCTGTTTGGCGGTTGACTACCTCCGGGTGCTGGTCGTGTAAGAAGATATGTGCGAGCTCTGCGGTGCCGCTTTCCGTGAACAAATCAGTAGCACGAGCAATTTCCGTGGTTGATATAGTTCGCATAGATTTATCCGAGGTCGATTCTGGGGGCACAGGGAGAGGCAGGGGTGGTGGTAGCGACTTTAGTGAGCAACCATTGGGCTTCATAGGGGTAAAGACTGGCGGAGGAAGAGGCTGCATTTTGGGCCATGACGTCAAGAAAGCAGGTATATCGGGCGCTTGAAGGGAACGAAAGGCAGAAGATTTGGACTTGGGTTTCTCGGCCTCCTTGTCAGGAAATAGAAACGTTGGGGGAGCATTGTGTTGGACGGTCGGAGGGGGGATATCTGTAGTACTGTGTTTCGACTTTTCGTCCACCTTTCGTGACAATATCCTGTCAGGAAGCACAAATGTTGGAAGAGCGCTGCGTTTGACGGTAGGAGGTGGGATATCCATAGCACTGTGTTTCAACTCTTCGTCCACCTTTTGTGGCAATCTGTCAGGAAGCACAAACGTTGGAGGAGCATTGTGTTTGATGGTCGGGGGCATATCCGTAGCACTGTGTTTCGCCTTTTCGTCCACATTTTGTGGGAATGTAAAAGTCGGCCGTACATTGGGTTTGAGAGCCTTGGAGCCTGAGGGTGGTGGACGTTGCTTGGACTTGGAGACCGGCTTGGTGGCAGGAAGTTGCGCCGACCGGAATTCTTCTACTAGCTCTGGGATCTGAACCTTGCCAATCTTTGGCCCTTCTGCAGGTCTACGGCTGTCGAAGCAGGGGCTCGCGTCGGGCACGACTCGTCGTCGTTTGGGAGCACGACCATCATCCATCGTGACTCGTTACTAACGTGACGCCCGCTCTCGACGTCCATCATGTCGTTGCTGGCCAAGGACGCTGCCTCGTTCAAATCCGTCCTCAAACGACAAGACTACACGTCATGGCACTCGCAGCCGCCAGCGCTAGACTCTCAGCCTGAAACCCCGGACGCGTCGACCTCCCAGCCTTCTCAGAAGAAGAAACGCCCAAAGACAAGTACCCATACTTCACTCTCAACGTCTCCTTCTCGTTGAACGTTCGAAATTGGATTAGACATAGTATACTCGCAACCTGCAGATACTGGCACCGGGACGAACATTAACACACAGCTGGTCTATGCCGTTAACCATCTCAAGGTGAGTCACCTGGATCCATTCGCAAGCATCTCGTTGACGTTCTTTCAGTCGACCCCCAACCCTATGCGTCTACAAGACATTGCTATCGTTACCAACACGCCACTCGATACAGACTCGCTGCTATTAGAAAAGTTCAAATCTCATGACCGCATTTCCTGGGACCCCCGAACAGATCTGTACTCTTATAAAGTGGGTGTCCCGCCCTAAAATTTATTGGGTTGCATGCTAAGGCGAATCGCAGCATGAATTTAACTTTCGCAACAAAGCCGCTCTCCTGACTGAAATCCAGCGACAAACGCGGAAAGGCAGTGGCATCTCAGTCCGCGCCTTGAAAGAGTCATGGAAAGAAGCTCCTGCCGCCATCGAGGAGCTAGAAGAAGAGGGTGAAGTACTGGTGACGAGAACGGTGAAAGACGGGCAGCTGCGGATGGTTTTTTGGAACGAAATCAAACCGACGGAGGAGAGCGGCGGCGCCCAAGTTGAAGCAGGTACGTGTTTTAATTCAATTGTGTGCCTGGTTGGAAGGTGCTGCCCTCGCATTGTCCGATATTCCAAACGTTTAACCACGCAACTGATGTCGTGGACCTTCAGAGTTCCACGACCTGTGGCACTCCCTCGCGGTCCCGAATGACGTTGACCTCTTGAAACAACTAGCGTCAGGTACATCAGCCTTTTTATCTCTCTCCTTTGGGCATTATCAATTGTCGGGAATCAGAGGGTCTACAGGTCACGAATGCCGAAGCTCTTGTTCCCAAAGCTCCGACGACGAAGAAGAAGGGCAAACGGGGAGGAGCCCCCCGCCAACGTCAAGTACGGATTACGAACACACACATGAAGGGCGAAATCGACCTTTCGCGAGACTGGGTTGCTCCAGGGAAGTAAAAGTATGTAGAGGCTGTACATATCATCGTAATAATACACTATGCCTGCCTGCCCAACTCGATGACCAGCGCCTCCAGCCTCGACCTCAACCTCCCCACATCCTCCATCGTCGGCCTTGCCTTCCTCCTCTCTCCCACCACCCCCATCCCTGCCATCAGATCCTCCACCCCTTCCATCCTCTTCCTCTCCTCCACCCCTTCAACCCCCTCCATCTCCTCCCCCTCCATCTCTAAATGCTCCCTCGCATGCCTCTCCGCCTCCTCATCCCGCGGCTCGATATCAGAATACCGCACGCTCCCAAGCTCAGCATCGATCCCCCTCGCCTCTTCCACCCACGTCTCAGAAACACGCGCGTCCGCCTCCTTCGCTTTGAGGAGGAGGAACGCAAGCGCGGCGGACGCGCGGCCCCTCAACTGTCCGATCTCGCGTCCCAGCGGGACACCGACGTCTGCGAACCCCGCGTCGAAACCCTCTTGCACCGCTGCCTCTTTCCCCGCCGTTATCCCTTCGCGGTATCCCGCCTAGGATGTTTGTTTTCTTAGCAATGCCTCGGTTGGTATCGAGAGCACGTACATTGGTGAAATCAGAGTCCATTTTGGTCCATTCGGCGTCTGTCATCTCGGACTGGAGTTCTTCATCATCCCATGGTGAATACATGGATGCGATGAACTGGGTTATCTAATCTCTCGGAAGCTCTCAACCCTAGAATGCAGGTAGACGGCAAGTTTTTTTCTCTATTTTCTGAATCTTTTTTGTTCTACGCATTTTTTGAAACGCACTAGCCGGATAGATATAGAAATGGTCCATGTTCATCCGTCCCCTCCCTCCACCTAAATCACCTCCGCACCGTTGTCCCACGATTTAGATCACTTTCGCACCCATGAGCACAGAACGGCAACAGGAAGGGAGAAATGAGACTCTGACGCACCCAAAAGCCGATTCGATGCATGACTTGATCTCCTTGTAACTGACAACCAGACAACTCTGTTCATCCCGGGCGACGAGCAGCACTTTTTCGTCAGTTCCAACGTCCAGCTATGTAACACACGTAGGAAAGAAAATTCAATCAACCATATGGGAGTTAATGAAAAGCTCGTTAGCATGCGTACTTTGTTCAAGCATGTAAGCACATGTGAATAATTGACAACTGGGTTATTGTGCTCATCGACTTGATGGAAAACATAGTCACGGAACAGCTTGATGATATACCGATCACCCGTTTCAGACCAGCGAGGTTCACGCGCAAACCTAAACAAAAATCCAACAGACTTCATGAGAATCATAGGGAAGATAGACGATCAAAGACTGACTCTGGCCGCTCGTTGATGAACCCCAACTTGCAAAGAAGACGAACCAGGCGGGAGTTTTCGAGCTCACTTAGAAGCTCGTATTCCAATCGATCCGTGCCACTGAAAACAAAAAACAAAAACATCAACGGAGCCTCGTCAGAATGAAGGCTCAAAGTCTTTACGTGAGTGCATCTTCCATCTCAGTAATGACCTTCGCACGGATCATGTCCAACAGCTGATCGATACTCTGAGTCGATAACATGCAGTCAAAAACCATTCTCGAAAATAAGACAGATGGAAATACTCACGCGATGAGGCCCTCCCTTGCTAATCAAAAACAGCGCGACACCTTTGATGTCCGAACTGTAATGCCTCCCCATGATTTCCAAACTCTTCTGGAAATTCTGCCCAGTCGCCGCCGCAACGTTGTTGCAGCACAGCGCAAACACCACCCGCCCGAACATAGTCATATCCTCCTGCTGCAAAAGGCCCATATCTTGGTGCATATCGTGCATAAGAACGTCAATGACGCCACAGGTGCTAATCCGCAATCTGTTGTATGATGTCAAAGATTTGAATAAAACGACCTCGAGAGGTCACAAGACCCACCGATTCTGACCCGTAACCAGGATCTTCGAGACATCCACCATCCGCACGGCTTGTCCGATTTCATGAACCTTTTTTATTGTCGTAGCGATCTGTACAATGTAAGACCACATCGTCCGTTCAGGGATGACTGTTAACTGGCTCTGATTTTGTGCCATGCGAGCTGACCGGCCGGGGGGTTGGTACGTAGGAGGGGGAGGAGGCTTGGCTCGGAGATGAGCATCGTAGAGCGTTTGGGCATTGGGATGATAAGCGTGGACAACCACGACAGCTGAAATGTATCGCATTATTGTTGAGGTCCAAGACCCCAAGGAGATGTATCCAGTTCAAAGACGCATACAGTTATCGTTGAAAGACTTTGTCGTGAATGCTTCAATGACAGATATAAGGTTTGGATGTTGTATCCTGGACCAGGTCGCGATGGCGGCGAATGCGGATTGATGCATAATGCGGTAGTCTGCAGGTAGAAGTAAGGGATTCTGAGTGATCTGGAAAAATGGATGGTAATATGCTCACTCTCGATTCGGCGGAGCGCGTATGGCAAGCCATCAGATGAACGAATGGCTCTATAGACGGTGGTGTACCAGTTTCCAAGCTTTCTTCGTTCAGTTCCGGGAACGTCGTTTTCCAGTGGGACGAGGGTATGGTAGCCTTGGAGCTCTTCAGGCAAATTGGACCCTGAAGTGGGAGAACTTCAAAGCTTTTTCCAAACAAACGGGAAGGTGCTATACCGATCGGAGCTATGCCACGCACGGTCTCGCTTCTCTTTTGGAGAAGCTGCCGTAGGTCATGGGAAGGTGGAACAAAATGGCTGTTCGTAGTAGACGCGACGAAAGCAGAGGATGGGGCAGGGGTGTAAAGATGGTAATCCAGCTGAATTATATGCATTCGTGAGTACAAGGATGATGGTCAGAGGGCGCATATAGCTGACCGGTTGGCGCAAGTAAACTGGAGCAGGGGAATAGAATGGGTCTGGATCGTATTGAGATGGAACGGCTCCGTATTGTCCTTCATCGTAGAAATGTGTATCTAGCTTTTCCCATAGTACATCAACCTTCGCTTGAAAATGAACGATGTTCGGAGCATACCTGCCCGATCTGTTGAACCATTGCAGACTCTTCGTCTTGATATTCCAAAGGAATTTCGTGACCATCATAACCTTGATATTCCGCCGTTGTGGGTAAGGTTGCAGGAGGTTCTGGACTGTCAATCAAAGATTAGATGGAGCCATTATTCGTTACGAACACTAACGTCGGCTCTGGTGGTCGATGGGTCTCGGTCGAAGGCGCTGTCCCCAAGAGTGAGAACTTTGGAACAAACACGGGTGCATTGACTGCCTGGGCAGTGATAGTCGTCCGTGCCTCTTGTGAGGATGGAGAAGGGGGTCTATGGACGGGCTCAGAGGAGGCAGAATTCAGAATTGAAAAGTGAATACGCTGGGTGTAATGGCTCTGACTAGTAATTGTGTCAATTGTGGATATCTCGGAAGGCATGGGACGGATGAACGAACGGATGGATGGGAGAAGGTACAACCCTTGCCTTGATACTTGCAATATCTATGAAACGGGTGCGATTGGACCTTGTTAACGAAAGGAATTACTGAGAGGACGTGCCCATAGATCATGACATTCCTGCATTGACGCTGGACAGCATCTGGTGCGGGTGTAGGTGATGAGTGAGGGCAGGAACGAGAGTTGTGGGAGCAAACCTTTGCGCGAGGGTGTTTTGGGCTCATCGTGTGTGCTGGGATTGACGATCCTCACCGCGGAAGATTGTGGTTTTGCGAACGATGCCATCTCATGGAGACAGCTGAGTCCAGAATGGCTGCTCGACGAAATTCAGTTCAGGGTCGAGCAGCAGTAAACAACCATACACAGATGTGAAGACCATCCACCATCTGCTCTCACAGACAGTATGATCCATCCTTTGGTACCCTCCGACGCCTCCCTTTGATTTTTTGGAGGTTAAACAAAGACCTGTACACTCTCAACGACTCGAATCAAAGAGTTCAAACCCCGAATTGGAGGTGTTGGGTCTGGCTACGTTATCCCCTGCAAACCACCGCGGCCTTCATTGCTGCCAACGACGCCTGTACCCAAGTTTCAAGTACGCACCAGCCTCTAACCCATCACGACTAACCCCACTGACTCCTTGATTATAACAGGTTAGCTATCTCCAATCGTCGCCTTGTCGACGATACCAACAACAAAGACTTGTGCCCACCACGACGATCGCAACGTTGAACGGTATCATGATGGGGTTTCTTTCCTATACAGCACCTGGAGCATCAAGATCCATTCTTCAGCCATCTACGACCAATGTCCACACACGCTGCAGACTGTTGGCGTTTGTTGCGAACATATAGCTTCCATACCATCGATTCTCCTTCTACTCCACTATCCAAGCTTCACCCTCGAGGTCCAAGGTCCTTCCAATCGGCTACGGCTCATCATCGGCAACAATATCCTGCCGTGATGCGGCAGTCCATCGTTTAGTCGTGCCAAACCCAAGCCGACTCGCTGACAGCCCGTCTATTTCTCCTCCTCGTACTGGCTGGCAGGATGTCGGTCTGCTCGACAAAGCTCTCTTTTGGCCCCATCGTGAACCAGACAACGAGGCGCTATGCAAGAATCCGTAACTGCAACAGCGACGACAACAACCAGGTTTCGTGACTGTTGGGGTGACAGGACAGCGGGGCGTCGTAGGGTTTGTGTCATTTCAGGAATGAGGCTTACAAGTTCGTTGTTCTCCTCTCTCCTCCCCTCCTTTCTATCTCACCACCCATCTCCCTCCAACCCAGGTCCAAGAACGTCGAACATGTGCCAAAGAGAGTGAGTCTATCATATCAGGGGCAAGGGTCAAAATGAATGCTTATTGCGATTACAGACCTTCGTCGCACTGGCAATCATACGTGACTAAAAACGTATGCGACACGTCGGTTTTGAATACGGGCAGCAGGGTGCATCATTTTTGGATTGGGCAGGACGCTCTAGGATGAGAAGATGGGCGAAGGAACTCAAAATGGGCTTACCCTTTTCGAGACCAACCAGCTCGCTACGTCCGCGGGTGCCATCGCAATACGGAACCGACTTATCCTGTCTTGGCAACTCCCACCCCGAATTCGACCAGTGGCATGTAGCCGCCAAATCCTTGATTTTGCCCGCATCGCTCATACTCAGCGTCCCCGCCACTTCCAGTACCTGCTCGACGCCCAGATGCGGCTCTTCTCCCTCCTGGACGGCAGAATCCGACAGAAACACCTCCGACTCCGACCCAAACTTGATCATCAATTGCCCATCCTCCAGTTGTCGTATTCGGTCGGCCGTTGTCGAGCTGGATTGTGATTGGAACGAAGAGGGAGACGGTGCACGTGTCCAGTGTAAATCTCGCTGGGGGGAAGGGAAGGGGTTCGTGGATGGAAGGAAACGAGATGTTGAGGATTGAGTGTGTCCTTTTTCGTGTCTCTCGGATATTGATTCTGTAAATGTTTCTCATGTAACCAAGTTCGACCACCAAAGCCTTCCGAATCGGTATCTCCCTCCCAGTCTATTACCCCTTCCTTCATAATTCCTCCTCGCACCCGTACACCTCCCCGCCTCGTAGCCTGACCACACGACGTCTGCATCCATAATACAACACAGAACAGTTTGGAATCTTTATCGTCTTTTTAAACCAGTACTAAGATACAATGAAAGAAGAAAAACTGCAGATACAGGTATGCAAGGAAGTGTCCTTCGGTAAAAAAAAAAAAGAAAGACATCATACACTCGGCGTTGTGAATTAAGCGTCCCTTGCTACCCCGCGGAAATTGCTATGTCCCAATTTCCTGACATCGGTGATGCCCCCCACAGATTTCAGAGGGCGATGTGGAAGGGTATGAGGCCCTGAGTGCCTTGCTGCGGTTGTATGGTGCAGTAGGGTTTGGTCGGCCGGGGTAAGCTGACTCGATGCAGTGGACTTCGGGGGATCCAGATCGTCGAACCCAATGTATACCCAAGCACGGGTGACGTGTGATCGAGAGTGAAAAATAGCGAGGGAGTGATGAACGACCCATTCCGAACTTCATCGGCCAAAACCTCCACTGCTGTAGGCTGAAGATATCGCAGTTGGAGAGTCAGAGGGTGAATATACATACGTAGTGCTGGGGTTGCAAACGCACCATACCTGGAGACCTCGTACCAGTCTCCTGCTCCTCCTTGTACACTCTCGCTAGAGTTCTCCGTATGTTCTTCAGGCATGGATGGGGGAAAGAACGATCCGTGAACCATCGGGGGGGGGGGGGTGCAGTATGATACCCCATTGATCTGGAAATGATGTTCAATAGCGTGGCTAACTAGTAACAAGTAGGAAAAACCACACTTACGAGAGTGCCTATTACATGTCTAGTTTCATGGATGATGACCTTTGCGGTGGTCACGATCGCCACATCGAAGTCATAACCAGGGAGAGAGCCCGTGTCGGGAGAAAGAAGAGAGGAATTAAGTAATGATTCAATACGTGGGAGGAAAGGAAGCATATATATGGTATCCTTTCCCTGTTCCGAGCGATAATGCATCGCTACGACATGTTCAAGCTCCTTTACTTTTGCTGAAACGTGTATTGCAAAGGCAGGGAGTGAGGTTGTTGAGACATGTATCAGGTTTATGGTAGCAAGGGTCTGATGAATCTTCGACATCGTTTGTGCCATGTCTTTTGGGTCCATCCGGCATCGGAACGCTTGAACCCAGTTGCTGCAAATTCTTCGCGACGCTCTGAGTGCTGTATCCTGGTCATTTAGAAACAATATCCCCATACATTTCCCACAGGGTGTCATCTTTTGCTGTTCCCAGATCACGTAGAGTGGTGCATGCGAAATATGCCAGCCGGGAATCGAGAGTCAGCGGTCGGCGGCCGTCGGAAAAGACGGGTAAGCGAGCCGTCATCTTCGTGGAATCAACTAATAGACAGAGGTCGCGTGCATCCAGAAGGCGTTTCAGTTCTTGGGTTTGGTCTGCCATGGAACGAGTAGAGGATATTTATGTTGAGGATGGAAGAACAGGGGATAACGTCAGGCTTATAATACTACAATGCTAAATATAAGTGAGACATATGACGTATAGTGATTGTCACGGGATAAGGTTACACAGCACAGGGTCCAAAATTTGGCCCCTGCCAATGTTATTTCTAAATTGTTTGTGAAATAATATTTTCTGGAAAAAATATTCACAAAGACTTTTGCAGCTGTGAAAGTCAAAGGCACGCGAAATTTGACATTTCGCAGAGGTGAAACATCAGGCACCCACTTTCGCCAGTGCAAAATATCAAATTTCGCGTTTCTCTGACTTTTGCAGCTGCAAAAGCCTTTGCAAATATTTTTTCAGAAAATATTATTTCGCAAACTATTTAAAACTAACATTGGCAGAGGCCAAATTTGGAACCCTGTGCTGTGTTAGGTTAACCCGGGGCGGTCCCGACTAGGAACAGAGCGGGGGCCTGTATTTCTTGCGGGCAGTGGGTCAGATGACAGGTAGTGGGGAGTGTTGGACCATAGTCCTTCCTTGTCATCGCTTACATACACATCACATGTCTATATACTTTATATGGGGTTTTTCGACAGCTTCCATCTTCAGTCGTTTCCACCACATCTGGACACTGAAGATGTATGTACCCATTATCTCTGACTGTCCTTCTCATACTCATCATACTCATAGATCTGTCTCTCATCTATAAGTATGAATAAGAGTCATTTCACCACATCTGGACACTGAAGATTAGTGTTGCCATGGCTTAGCTCATTAGCGGCTAGCTGTTATGGAACAGCCATTTAACAACTATTTTTCATTTTGTCCTTGTTTGTTATTATTTGGCTTTGTGGATGATATTATAAAAGGTCAACAACATGAATCTGACTTCATTTCATTTTATCTTTGTTTGTCCTTGTTTGGCTATCTCTTATCTCTTATCTCCTTATCTTCTTATCTCTGGCTCA
>Ga0307516_10001981_pt1 | contig 28061 bp, 20 predicted proteins | sample 19_EM_MG_FD_203310 | JGI IMG/M metagenome (GOLD analysis project Ga0307516, IMG submission 203310) | Populus trichocarpa ectomycorrhiza microbial communities from riparian zone in the Pacific Northwest, United States - 19_EM | ecosystem: Host-associated > Plants > Roots > Unclassified | place...
GAGCTGGTGCTCGCCGCTGCACGTCGCTCGGGACACCCGCTTCAATGCATTATGGAGGCCGCATGATTGCCCAGGAACTTGAAGTCAGCCTGCACATGGCGTTCGTCGAGGCGCGCCAGCAGCGGCACGAGTTCATCACCGTCGAGCACTTGCTGCTCGCGTTGTTGGACAACCCTTCTGCGGCCGAAGTGCTGCGCGCCTGCGCGGCGAACATAGAGGACCTGCGCAAGAGCTTGGTCGCGTTCATCCGCGAAAACACCCCCACGGTGGGTGGCACCGAAGAGGTGGACACCCAGCCGACGCTCGGTTTCCAGCGTGTGATCCAGCGCGCGATCATGCACGTGCAGTCCACCGGCGGGGGCAAGAAGGAAGTGACCGGCGCCAACGTGCTGGTGGCGATCTTCGGCGAGAAAGACTCGCACGCCGTCTACTACCTGCACCAGCAGGGCGTCACCCGGCTGGACGTGGTCAATTTCATCGCCCACGGCATCAAGAAGTCCGACCCGCCCGAGCCCCAGAAGGGCAACGAGGGTAGTTCCGGCGATGGCGAGAAGGAGGACGGCGCCGCCGAAGGCAAGGGCTCGCCGCTGGACCAGTTCACCACCAACCTGAACCAGTTGGCCCGCGAGGGCAAGATCGATCCGCTGATCGGCCGCGAAAGCGAAGTCGAGCGGGTGATCCAGGTGTTGTGCCGCCGCCGCAAGAACAACCCGCTGCTGGTCGGCGAGGCCGGCGTGGGCAAGACGGCGATCGCCGAAGGCCTGGCCTGGCGCATCACCGAGGGCGACGTGCCGGAAGTGCTGGCCGATGCCACCGTTTACGCGCTGGACATGGGCGCGCTGCTGGCTGGCACCAAGTACCGCGGCGACTTCGAGCAGCGCCTGAAGGGCGTGCTGAAGCAGCTGAAGGAAAGCCCGAAGTCGATCCTGTTCATCGACGAGATCCACACGCTGATCGGCGCTGGCGCCGCATCGGGCGGCACGCTGGACGCGAGCAACCTGCTCAAGCCCGCGCTGTCATCGGGCGCGATGAAGTGCATCGGCGCCACGACGTTCACCGAGTACCGCGGCATCTTCGAGAAGGATGCAGCCCTGTCACGCCGCTTCCAGAAGGTCGACGTGGTAGAGCCGTCGGTCGAGCAGACCGTCGAGATCCTGAAGGGTTTGAAGTCGCGCTTCGAAGAGCACCACAGCGTCAAGTACGCGCTGGGCGCGCTGCAGGCTGCGGCCGAGCTGTCGGCCAAGTTCATCAACGACCGTCACCTGCCCGACAAGGCGATCGACGTGATCGACGAGGCCGGCGCCGCCCAGCGCATCCTGCCCAAGAGCAAGCAGAAGAAGACCATCACCCGCAACGAGGTCGAGGAAATCGTCGCGAAGATCGCGCGCATTCCGCCGGCCTCGGTGTCGAACGATGACCGCGGCAAGCTCAAGAGCCTGGAGCGCGACCTGAAGAGCGTGGTGTTCGGGCAGGACCCGGCCGTCGACGCGCTGTCGGCCGCGATCAAGATGGCCCGTTCGGGCCTGGGCAAGTCGGACAAGCCGATCGGCGCCTTCCTGTTCAGCGGCCCCACCGGCGTCGGCAAGACCGAAGTCGCCAAGCAGCTGGCCTACATCCTGGGCATCGAGCTGATCCGCTTCGACATGAGCGAGTACATGGAGCGCCATGCGGTGAGCCGGCTGATTGGCGCGCCCCCGGGCTACGTGGGCTTCGACCAGGGCGGCCTGATGACGGAAGCCGTCACCAAGAAGCCGCACTCGGTGCTGCTGCTCGACGAAATCGAGAAGGCTCACCCGGACGTCTTCAACGTGCTGCTGCAGGTCATGGACCACGGCACGCTGACCGACAACAACGGGCGCAAGGCCGACTTCCGCAACGTGATCATCGTGATGACCACCAACGCGGGCGCCGAGACGATGAACAAGTCGACCATCGGCTTCACGACCAAGCGTGAGCAGGGCGACGAAATGGCCGACCTGAAGCGCCTGTTCACGCCCGAATTCCGCAACCGGCTGGACGCGATCGTCAGCTTCCGCGCACTGGACGAGGAAATCATCCTGCGCGTGGTCGACAAGTTCCTGCTGCAACTGGAGCAGCAACTGGCCGAGAAGAAGGTCGAGGTCACCTTCACCGACACGCTGCGCAAGCAGCTGGCCAAGAAGGGCTTCGACCCGCTGATGGGCGCGCGGCCGATGCAGCGCCTGATCCAGGACACGATCCGCCGTGCGCTGGCCGACGAGCTGCTGTTCGGCCGGCTGGTCGATGGCGGTCGTCTGACTGTCGACGTGGACGCCGAAGGCCAAACGCTGCTGGACATCCAGTCGCCGGGCAAGAGTGGCGACAAGCCGACGAAGGCCGAGGCCGCGGCGCTGTAAGCCCTAGCGACCGTCCGTCAACGCAAACCCTGGCGCCGCCGTGCTTGCTAGAGCCGGCGGCGCTTCGCTTTCGTCCTTCAGCGCCACGCCGGTGAGCTGGCGTGCGCGTGCCGCATTCAGCAACCAGGCGGCACGGTGGGCCGCATCGTCATACGGCAGACCTTCGGGCCGGACGTTCGAGATGCAGTTGCGCTCGGCGTCGTTGCGCCCCGGCCTCGGCGCCCAGGTCAAGTACAGGCCCAGGCTGTCGGGTGAACTCAGGCCGGGCCGCTCGCCGATCATCATCAGCACGACCGATGCTTGCAGCAACGCGCCGATTTCGTCGCCAATGGCGACGCGGCCCTGGCGGACCAGCACGACCGGCGCCAGCGACCACGTCGGGTTGGCGCTGCGCAGCAAGGGCAGCAGCGCGGCCAGGAACGGCGCGGCATGCCGCTCGACCGCAAGGGCGGACAAGCCGTCCGCGATGACCAGGGCGAGGTCGCTGGACGCGGCCGGCGCCTTCAAGCCGGCCACGGATGCCTCGTCGAGACGTCGCCCGCGATCCGGCCGCTGCAGGTAGGTCGGTCGATCGGCCGCCGCGCTGTGCACCAGCCGGGTCGACAACCCGAGCGCCTGGATGGCCTGGGCCGTGCTGTCAGCATCGAAGGCCCGGTGCACCGCGTCCCGCGCCTGGGCGTGGGCCAGCTGGAACGCCAGCTGCGGCTCGGTCGGCAGGCTGGTGCCGCTGCGCCCGAGTGCGATGCGTGCCGGTGTGAACCGCCGCAGGGTCGCCCAGGGGTTGGTGACGACCGGCGGCTTCACGATGGGGCCAGCAGATGGGCAAAGCGGCCGGGCATCGCGTCGGCCAAGGGCGCCAGATGGGCCGCTCGACGCGGATCGAACACACCCATGCGCTGCAGCCAGGCTTCGAACTCGGGCGCCGGTTTCAACCCCAGCACACGCCGCGCATACAGCGCATCGTGGAACGAGGTGGTCTGGTAGTTCAGCATCACGTCGTCCGAACCGGGGATACCCATGATGAAGGTGACCCCGGCCACGCCCAGCAGCGTCAGCAGCACGTCCATGTCGTCCTGGTCGGCCTCGGCATGGTTGGTGTAGCAGATGTCGCAGCCCATCGGCAGACCCAGCAGCTTGGCGCAGAAGTGGTCTTCCAGCCCGGCACGGATGATCTGCTTGCCGTCGAACAGATACTCCGGCCCGATGAAGCCGACCACGCTGTTGACGAGCAGCGGTTCGAACCGGCGCGCCACCGCGTACGCGCGGGCTTCGATGGTCTGCTGATCGCAGCCGTGGTGCGCGTTGGCCGACAGCGCACTGCCCTGGCCGGTCTCGAAGTACATGACGTGGCGGCCGCGTTGCCCGTCATCGTCGAAAACGCGCCCGCGTTGCAGGCTCAGGGCCGCTTCGCGGGCCTCGGCCAGCAGGGCCAGGTCAAGCCCGAAGCTGCGGTTGGTGGCCTCGGTACCGCCGATCGACTGGAACACCAAATCGACCGGCGCGCCGCGCTCGATTGCCTGCAAGGTGTTGGTCACATGCGTCAGCACGCAGGACTGCGTCGGGATCTCGTACTGCTGGATCACCGCATCCAGCATCTGCAGCAGGCGGATCACCTGCGGCACGTTGTCGGTCGCGGGGTTGATGCCGATCACCGCGTCGCCGCTGCCGTAGAGCAGGCCGTCCAGCACGCTGGCGGCGATGCCGGCCGGGTCGTCGGTCGGGTGGTTGGGCTGCAGCCGGGTCGACAGGCGGCCAGGCAGGCCGATGGTGCCGCGAAAGCGGGTCTGCACGTGGCACTTGCGCGCAACGAGGATCAGGTCCTGGTTGCGCATCAGCTTGGAGACGGCGGCCACCATCTCGGGCGTCAGGCCTGGCACCAGTTTTCGAAGTGTGTCGCTGTCCGCCGTGTCCGACAGCAGCCAGTCGCGCAAGCCCCCGACGGTCAGTCCGGCAACAGGTGCGAAGGCCGCCGCATCATGGCTGTCGATGATCAGCCGGGTGACCTCGTCGGTCTCGTAGGGGACGATCGCCTCCTGCAGAAAGCGCGTCAGCGGCAAGTCGGCCAGCGCCATCTGCGCGGCGACTCGTTCTTGCGCGGACTGCGCCGCCACGCCGGCCAGGTGGTCGCCCGAGCGCTCGGGCGATGCCCGCGCCAGCAGGGTGGCGAGGCCCTCAAACTGGTAGTTCTGAACGCCGATGCGGTGCTGGTAAACAGGCATGTGGGGCAGGGCGCGCGGCCGATCTCATGCTGCAGACTGCAGTGTGCTCCCAGAGGTCTGTGCGCGCCCGGTCAGCCTGAAATAGGCGTAGCCGAGCAGGCCCAGCGCGAAGAACAGGCCGGCGACCAACGGGTTGTAATAAACCATCGTCACCAGGCAGACCACCGCGGCAGCAAGCGCGAACGCGGGGAAATGGGGGTACAGCGGCGCGCGGAACGGCCGCACCATGCCGGGCTCGCTGCGGCGCAGTTTGAACAGGCTGGCCGTGCTGACGATGTACATCACGATCGCGCCGAACACGCTCATCGTCACGATGTTGGCGGTCAGCGTCTGGCCGCCGAAGGAGACCAGCTCGTCGCTGAAGGTCGCGATGATCCCGACCACGCCGCCAGCAAGGATCGCCCAGTGCGGTGTGTGAAAACGCGGGTGCACCTGGCCCAGCACACCCGGCAGCACGCCGGCGCGGGCCAGCGCAAAGATCTGCCGCGAGTAGCCGAGGATGATGCCGTGGAACGAAGCAATCAGCCCGAACAGGCCGAGCCACACCAGCATGTGCAGCCAGCCGCTCTGCTCGCCCACGATGATTTTCATCGCCTGCGGCAACGGGTCGTTGATGTTGGCCAGCTTCGTCCAGTCGCCCGCGCCACCGGCGAACAGCATCACGCCGGCCGCCAGCACCAGCAGCGTCAGGATGCCGGCGATGTAGGCAATGGGGATCGAACGCTTCGGATCCTTGGCCTCTTCGGCGGCCATCGCGACGCCCTCGATCGCGAGGAAGAACCAGATCGCGAACGGGATCGCGGCGAACATGCCGGAGATCGAGGCGGCGCTGAAACCGTCTTGCCCCGACCAGCCGCCCTTGGCGAAGTTGGCGATCGAGAACCCCGGCGCCACGACGCCCATGAAGACCAGCAGTTCGAATATTGCGATCAGCGTGATCGCCAGTTCGAAGGTGGCGGCGATCTGCACGCCGGCGATGTTGAGCGCCATGAACACGACGTAAGCACCGACGGCGGCGAGCTTCGGGTCCAACCCCGGGAACTGCACGTTCAGGTAAGCGCCGATGGCCAGCGCAATGGCTGGTGGCGCGAAGACGAACTCGACCAGCGTCGCGAAGCCGGCGATGTAGCCGCCGGTCGGGCCGAAGGCGCGCCGGCTGTATTCGAACGGCCCGCCGGCATGCGGGATCGACGTCGTCAGCTCGGTGAAGCTGAAGATGAAGGTGGCGTACATCAGTGCGATGAAGCACGCCGTGATCAGGAAGCCCAGCGTGCCGGCCGAAGCCCAGCCGTAGCTCCAGCCGAAGTACTCGCCCGAGATCACCAGCCCGACGGCGATGCCCCAGAGTTGCCAGGTGCCCAGCGACTTGTTCAGGGTCGGGTGAGGGGTGGTGGGGTCCATGCAGTCCTCCAGGCAGGGTGGGGCGCTCAGCGCCCAAGTGGCCACTCTTTGGCCCGGCGCTTGCTAAGCCCAAGGCACGGTGGCGTGGGCAAGGGTACGGGTGGTGGCAGGTTGAGCGTTATCGAGAATCGGCAAACTTCATGAGCACGATTGGCGCGCACGATGCACCGGCTTGGCGACCAGGCTGGCAGCACCAGTCGCTGCTGGCGCACGATGTGGATGAGCACGCCGCGTGCTTGAACGGCTGGCACCAGCAGTACGACCAGCTGACGGCGGGCGCCTTCGTCGGCCAGCTCGATCAGCTGTCCACCGACTCGGCGCAGGTGTTTCGTGAACGCACCAGCCAAGCGCTGCGCCAGCACTGCGAGGTATGGCCAGGCGCGGTGTGGTGCGGCATCACCGCCGTGCATGACGGCTCCCGCATCAACGGCCGGATGGTCGGCGAGCACGGGGTGATGGTGTGTGGACAGCCTGCTCAGTTCGAGCTGGTGAGTCCGGCTGGGCATGACATCCTCGGCGTGGTGATCGACCGCGCGGCGCTGCAGCGGCACGCGCAGGTGTTGGGCGTGGTCATCGCCTGGCCCGCGGTGGACCGGGCGCCGTGGCTGCAGATCACGGCTTCGCAACGGCGCCTGGCACAGGCTCGCTTGAGGGCGGTGCTGGCACTGGCAGGCTCGACCGGCGATGCTCACCGACAGGCTGCAGTGGCCGTGAGCGGCCTGGAGCAAGCCTTGCTGGACGCGGTGTTGGACCTGCTCGAGCGTCCGGCTGAGCCGGAGGCGGTGCGGTGCAACGCCACTGCGCGTCGCCACGTGGTGCAGCAGGTGCATGAATGGATCGCCGAGAACCCCGCTGCGGTGCCCAGCGTGCCGCAGCTGTGTGCACGGCTGCACATCAGCCGCCGCACCTTGCAGTACGCGTTCGAAGCGGAAACGGCGATGAGCCCGAAGGCTTATCTGCGCAGCATTCGCTTGAACGGTGCACGCCGTGCGTTGCGTGGCAGCGAGGGCGCGGTCACCTCGGTTCATGAGGCGGCGGCCGCCTGGGGCTTCTGGAACCTGAGCCAGTTCGCCAGCGACTATCGACACCAGTTCGGTGAACGGCCGTCGGACACGCTGCTGCGGTCATTGCAGCGCTGACTGGGCGGCGCTGCGGGTGGTGTCATCAATCGGCAGGTGACTGCCGAAAGTAACCTTTGAAGTGTTCGTACAGCGCCGGGTGCTCTTCGCGCATGGCGACAGGCGCAACGAAGAAAGCCTCGACAGCGACGGCAAAGAATTCGTCCACGGCCTCGGCGCCGTAGGGGTCGAGCGCGGTGTCTTCTTCGGCGTCGACGCGATTGGCGAAGCGCTCGTACTCGGCGTCGATGCATTCGATCCATGCTTCGCGGGCTGCGATGGTCGGCAGCATCGGCGCGCCGTCAAGCTCGCCATCCGCGCGGTCCAGCACATGGGCGAATTCGTGGATGACGACGTTCAGCGCGATGTCGGCCGTCTCGCCGGCATTCAGCACGTGATCCCAGGCCAGCGTGACCGGGCCGCCGTTTGCGGTCGTCTCTCCGAGCAGGGCATCGTCGAACTCGTGAACGACGCCGTCGTCGTCCATCACCTCGCGGCGGATCGTCATCTCGCTGGGGTGAACGACGATGCCGACGAAGTCGTCGTAGGCCTCGATGCCGAGTTTCAGGATCGGCAGGCAGGCCTGCGCCGCAATGGCCACGGCCATTTCGTCGGTCACTGTCAGGTTCTGCGCACCGTGGAACTCCTTGCGGGCAAGAAACAGGCTGACCAACCGGCGCAGCTCCTGCAGGTCTTCAGCCGAACGGCTGGACAGGAAGGGGTAGATGCCGACCACCATCGCCCACAGCTCGTCCGGGACGGCATGGCGCTCCAGCGCCCGCGATTCGCGCCAGCGCGACACGCTGCGCAGGAGTCGCGGCAGCACCATCGCGTTCAGGCCGCCGTGGGCGCCAGGCGCGTGAAGCCCAGGGCGGACCAGCGCAGCACCTCGGCCCGCGGCGGCGAGACGTGGTCGCAGTCCCAGTCGCTCAGCACGTGGCGCGTCCAGCCTTCGGCACGCAGCTCGCTTTGCGGGCGGTGCGTGTGGCCGTGGATCAGCGTGCGGGCATCGGCCGCTTGTAGCCATTGCTGCGCGAGCGTCGGGTCCGCGTCTGCATAGGTGATCGGCTTTGCACTTTGCTGATGCGCGCGGCTGGCGGCGCGCATTTGCGCACCGATCGCCTGGCGCTCGGCCAGCGGCTTGGTCAGGAAGGCTTGCTGCCACGCCGGTTGCCGCACCTGGGCGCGGAACTGCTGGTAGGCCGTGTCGTCCAGGCACAGCGCGTCGCCGTGGCTCAGCAGCACCGGCTCATCCGAGATGCCTGGCGCGTGCAGCGCCACCGGGTCGGGCAGGTCGACGGCGCCGGCGGCTTCGAAGAAAGCCGCACCCAACAGGAAGTCGCGGTTGCCGCGCATCACGTACAGCGGCCGCTGCTGGGCCGACGCGGCCAGCAGCGCGACGCATTGCGCTTCGAAGGGCAGGGCGGCCGAATCGTCGCCCACCCAGGCCTCGAACAAATCGCCGAGCATGAACACCGCATCGGCGCGGGTCGTATCGAGGTAGTGCTGCAGCGTGGCCAGCGTCTGCGGCAGGTCAGGGCTCAGGTGCAGGTCTGAAATGAAATCCACCGTCCGGATGGACGGTGGCAGATCGATCCTTGGCAGCACGAACTCAGGCGACGACGACGGCCTTGTCGATCGTCACTGCTTCGAGGGGCACGTCGTCGTGGAAGCCCTTGGTGCCGGTGCGAACTTTCTCGATCGCATCGACCACTTCGGTGCCGGCAACGACCTTGCCGAACACGCAATAGCCCCAGCCGCTGGGCGACTCGGCGGTGAAGTTCAGGAAGCCGTTGTCCTTGGTGTTGACGAAGAACTGCGAGGTGGCCGAGTGCGGCGCATTGGTGCGCGCCATCGCCACGGTGTACTTGTCGTTCGTCAGGCCGTTGTTGGCTTCGTTCTGGATCTGCTCGTCGGTCGGCTTTTGCTTCATGTCGGGCGTCATGCCGCCGCCCTGGACCATGAAGCCCTTGATGACGCGGTGGAACACCGTGCCGTCGTAGTGGCCCTTGTTCACGTACGACAGGAAGTTGGCCACGCTTTTCGGGGCCTTGACGTCGTCGAGTTCGAGGCGGATCACGCCCATGCTGGTGGTCAGTTCTACGGTCTTGGTCATGCTAGTTACTCCAACGTCGCTTTCTTGATGAGGACGGGCTGCACCGGCACATTCTGGTGCGGCCCCTTGGCTTTGGTCTCGACGGTCTTGATCTTCTCGACCACGTCCGTGCCGGCAATCACCTTGCCGAACACAGCGTAGCCTTCACCGTCGCGCGCGTTCGGCTGGTCGAGGAAGACGTTGTCGTTGACGTTGATGAAGAACTGCGACGTGGCCGAGTTCGGGAAATTGGTGCGTGCCATCGCCACCGTGTACTTCACGTTGGACAGACCGGTGCGGCTTTCCAGCGGGATCGGCGCACGGGTCGGCTTCTCGCTCAGGTCGGGCTTCATGCCGCCGCCCTGGATCATGAAGTTCTCGATCACGCGGTGGAAGACCGTGCCGTCGTAGTGGCCGGCCTTCACGTACTGCACGAAGTTGTCGACGGTCTTCGGTGCTTTGTCCTTGTACAGCTCGAGCACGATGTCGCCCATGCTGGTGGCCAGACGCACCTTCGGGGCGGCGACCGCTGGCGCACTTGACGCGGGCGCTTCCGGTGCTGTCGTGCCCTGTGCCTGCGCTCGCAAGGTGGCCAAGGCGCTGAGCGCGAAGCCCACGCCAAGCAAGCAGGCGCGGCGGCCCAGGTGGCGGGTGATAGTGGTTGCCCGGGTGGCAGTCGATGTCACGTCAAAAGTCTCCTTGGCTATACTCAGACGATTCTAGCGACCCCCGCACAACGGGCGTTCGGCTATTGCAGCCACCGCTTCCCCGGCGACACCACCGCGCCCGTTGACCACCCTCGTTGATGGCCCTGCGCATCTACAACACGCTGACCCGTCGGGTCGAAGACTTCGTCCCCATCGAGCCTGGGCATGCGCGCATGTATGTGTGCGGCATGACCATCTACGACCTGTGTCACATGGGTCATGCGCGCATGATGATGGCGTTCGACGTGGTCTACCGCTGGCTGCAAACCAGTGGTTACCAAGTCACCTATGTCCGCAACATCACCGACATCGAAGACAAGATCATCCGCCGTGCGGTCGAGCGCGGGATCAGCATCCGTGCGCTGACCGACGAAATGATCGCCGCGATGCGGCAAGATCTGGGTGCCATCGGTGCAGCGCCGCCGACGCATGAACCACGCGCCACCGAATATGTGCCGCAGATGCTGTCGATGATCGGCACGCTCGAAGAAAAAGGCCTGGCCTACCGTGCAAGCAATGGCGACGTGAACTTTGCCGTGCGCAAGTTCCCGGGCTACGGCAAGCTCAGCGGCAAGTCGATCGACGACCTGGTTTCGGGCGCTGGCCTGGCCGATCGTGACCTGAAGGCCAACGCGCAGGCCGAGGGCAAGGAAGACCCGCTGGACTTCGTGCTGTGGAAGTCCGCCAAGCCGGAAGAGCCGGCCGACGCCAAGTACGACGGCGCCTACGGCCCCGGCCGCCCGGGCTGGCACATCGAATGCTCCGCCATGAGCTGCGCCGTGCTCGGCGAGCGCTTCGACATCCACGGCGGTGGCATGGACCTTCAGTTCCCGCACCACGACAACGAAATCGCGCAGAGCGAAGGTGCGCTGGGCCACCCGTTCGTCAACTACTGGCTGCACAACGGGTTCCTGAACGTCGACAACGAGAAGATGTCGAAGTCGCTCGGCAACTTCTTCACCATCCGCGACGTGCTGCAGCGCTACGACGGCGAGACGCTGCGCTTTTTCATGCTGCGCACGCATTACCGCAGCCCGTTCAATTTCAGCGACGCCAACCTCGACGATGCGCGCAGTGCGCTGCGTCGTCTGTACACCGCGCTCGAAGCCGGTGGCTCGCCGCAAGACAACGCACCGATCGACTGGCAGCATCCGTCGGCCGCGGCCTTCAAGGCGGCGATGGACGACGACTTCAACACGCCGGGCGCAATGGCTGTGCTGTTCGAACTGGCCGGTGAGGTCAACCGCGGTGGCTCGGCCGATGCCGCGCGCATGCTGCGTGCATTGGCCGGCACGTTGGGTGTGCTGCAACAAATGCCGACCACCTATCTGCGTGCAGGCTCGGGCCTGGACGAAGCCGCGATCAACGAGCGCATCGAAGCCCGCAACGCTGCCAAGAAGGCACGCGACTTCGCCGCGGCCGACCGCATCCGCGATGAACTGCTGGCCGCCGGCGTGATGCTGAAAGACACGCCGCAAGGCACCACCTGGGTCAAGGCCTGATGAAGTCTCTGTGCGATCGTCGAAAGCGTCCCTTCAACGGGGCGCCTCGAGGCCTTCGGGCGGCGGGGCAGCACTGAGATGGCCACCAAGGTGAATCCGGCGGGTGTCACGCCGGACTACTGGGACGACGCCTGCAAACACCTGTCCAAGCGCGACCGGGTGATGAAGAAGCTGATCCCGCAGTTCGGCGAAGCTCGACTGCAAAGCCGCGGTGACGCCTTCACCACGCTGGCCCGCTCGATCGTCGGCCAGCAGATTTCGGTCAAGGCCGCGCAGTCGGTGTGGGACAAGTTCGCCGCCGTTGTCGGTGGCCCGTCGACCCGCCTGGCGCCTGACGACGTGCTGGCGCTGGACGCGTTGACGCTGCGCAGCGTGGGCCTCTCGGCCCGCAAGACCGAGTACCTCACCGACCTGGCCCGCCACTTTGCCGACGGCACCGTGCACGTCAAGCAGTGGCAGCAAATGGACGATGAGGCCATCATTGACGAACTCGTCGCCATCCGGGGCATCGGCCGCTGGACGGCCGAGATGTTCCTGATCTTCCACCTGATGCGCCCGAACGTCCTGCCGCTGGACGACCTGGGCCTGCTCAAGGGCATCTCCTTGAGCTATTTCAGCGGTGAACCGGTGTCGCGTGCCGAGGCGCGCGAGTTGGGTGAGGGCTGGGCACCATACCGCTCGGTTGCCACCTGGTATCTCTGGCGCAGCCTTGATCCGCTGCCAGTCGAGTACTGACCTGCGAGAATTGACCGATGAGCAAACGCCACTTCCTGGAATTCGAAACTCCGATCGCCGAGCTGGAGTCGAAGATCGAAGAACTGCGCTACGTGCAGAACGAATCGGCCGTCGACATCTCTGAAGAGATCGAGCGGCTGGACAAGAAGAGCCTGCAGCTCACCAAAGACATCTACACCCAGCTGAACCCCTGGCAGGTGACGCAGATCGCGCGCCACCCGCAGCGGCCCTATACGCTGGACTACGTCAACGAAATCTTCACCGAGTTCCAGGAGCTGCACGGCGACCGTGCGTTCGCCGATGACCAGTCGATCGTCGGCGGTCTGGCCCGTTTCAACGGCCAGGCCTGCATGGTGATCGGCCAGCAAAAGGGCCGCGACACCAAGGAGCGTGGCCTGCGCAACTTTGGCATGCCTCGCCCCGAGGGCTATCGCAAGGCGCTGCGCCTGATGAAGCTGGCCGAGAAGTTCGGCCTGCCGGTGTTCACCTTCGTCGACACGCCGGGGGCGTACCCGGGCGTCGGCGCCGAAGAGCGCGGCCAGTCCGAAGCGATCGGCCGCAACATCTTCGAGATGGCGCAGCTCGAAGTGCCGATCATCACCACGATCATTGGCGAAGGCGGTTCCGGCGGCGCGCTGGCCATCAGCGTGGGCGACCAGGTGCTGATGCTGCAGTTCTCGGTCTACTCGGTGATCTCGCCCGAAGGTTGCGCATCGATCCTGTGGAAGACCGCCGAGCGCGCGTCCGACGCGGCCGAAGCGCTGGGCATCACCGCGCACCGCCTGAAGGCGCTGGGCCTGATCGACAAGATCGTCAACGAGCCGGTGGGTGGCGCGCACCGCGACCCGAAGCAGATGGCTGCGCAGCTCAAGCGTGGTCTGGTGGATGCGTTGCGCCAGGTGGCCGACCTCAACACCGCCGACCTACTGGAACGCCGCTACCAGCGCCTGAAGAGCTACGGCCGGTTCACCGACACGACGGCGCGCTGATGGCAAGTGCGGCGGCGCATCAGCGCCCCGCCTGCTGAGCCGATGACGGGTGACGCGGTATGACGGCTCAGCCCCACATTGTTGCAGTGGCCGCCAGTGGCGGCCGTGACTCCACCGCGTTGCTGCACGCCACCGCACGTGCGGCGCAAGGCCAGAGCATCGAGGTCGTCGCACTGCACGTGCACCACGGCCTGAACCCTGCCGCTGACGACTGGCAACTGCACCTGCAGCGGCAATGCGCGCGCTGGGCCCGTGCGGGCTTGCCAGTGCGTTTCACCGCGATGAGATTGACCGGTACCCCCGCACGCGGCGAAAGCATCGAAGCCTGGGCGCGTCGTGGGCGCTACGCCGCGCTCGCGCAAATGGCGCGCGAAGCAGGAGCCCAAGTCGTCCTGCTGGCCCATCACCGACGCGACCAGGCCGAGACACTGCTGCTGCAAGCCCTGCGCAGCGCCGGGCCCGCAGGCCTGGCCGCGATGCCGCGCGAAGCGGAACGCGGTGGCTTGCTGTGGTGCCGCCCTTGGCTGGACCAGCCTGTCGCCGCGATCGAGGCCTACATCGCCCGCTACCGGCTCGCCCACATCGACGACGACAGCAACCAGGACACACGCTTCGACCGCAACCGGCTGCGGCACGACGTCTGGCCAGCGTTGCTTGCGGCCTTTCCGCAGGCGGAGGCGGCCTTGGCCCAGGCGGCGCGGCTGTCCCAGCAGGCGGCGGCGTTGGTCAATGAGGTGGCCGCTACCGACCTCGCGGCGCTGCAGGATGACCTCGATGCAGGGATCAGCGTGGCGGCGTGGACGGCGCTGTCGCCGGCTCGGCAGGCTGCGGTGTTGCGCCAATGGTTGCAGCCGGCGGTGGAAGCGGGTGTTCGTGAAACGCTGATCGAACGCTTGGTCGCCGAACTGCCACGTGCTCGCGCAGCGCGCTGGCCCGTGGACGCGAGGTGCGAGTTGCGTCTGTACCGCGGGCGCCTGACGTTGGCGGCCCTGGCGCTGCCCGCCGCATCGGCCGCCCCGACACCGGTCGCGCTCGACCAGCCCGGCCGCATCGAACTGCCTGCTTGGGGCGGCACGCTCGAACTGGTGCCGGCGAAGCATGGCGGTGCACCGCTCTCGCTGCTGGCCCACGCCGGCCTGCGCGAGCGCCAGCCCGGGGACCAGTTTCAACTCACGCCCCGCAGCACCGCCCGCAGTCTGAAGAAGCAGTTCCAGGCGCTTGGCGTGCCCGCTTGGCAGCGCAGCGGTCCGATCGTGGCTGCGGATGCCCAGGTGATCTTCGTGCCTGGCCTGGGCATCGATGCACGGGCGCTGGCCGCACCCGGCGAGCCGCAGCTGGCGATCCGGTGGCAGCCGGCGACAGCCTAGTCTGACGCAGCCTTCGCCGAACGCGAAGCCAGGTTTTCTTGTCAGTGATGTGTTAGGGATTGCTGCAGCGCAGCAGCTAAACTCACCGGGTTTGCGCTGCTGCTTTTTGCGGCAACGCTGCGGCCGCAGCCCTGCGGCATTCCTGTCGTGAAACTCCAGCGAGCACACTCGAAAAGGCCATGGCACTGATTGTTCACAAGTATGGCGGCACCTCGATGGGGTCGACCGAGCGCATCCGCAACGTGGCCAAGCGGGTCGCCAAATGGGCGCGCGCCGGTCACCAGATGGTGGTGGTGCCCTCGGCCATGAGCGGCGAAACCAACCGCCTGCTCGGCCTGGCGAAAGAGGTGGCTCCGGCCAGCCACAGCCCGGCCGTGCTGCGTGAGATGGACATGATTGCCTGCACCGGCGAGCAGGTCTCGGTCGGCCTGCTGTCGCTGGCGCTGCAGGCCGAAGGCATGGAGGCGGTGAGCTACAACGGCTGGCAGGTGCCGATCAAGACCGATTCCGCCTACACCAAGGCCCGCATCCAGAGCATCGACGACGCTCGCGTGCGCGCCGACCTGAGCGCCGGCAAGGTGGTCATCATCACCGGCTTCCAGGGTGTCGACGAAGACTTGAATATCACGACGTTGGGCCGAGGCGGTTCGGACACGTCCGCCGTGGCCGTGGCCGCCGCGATGAAGGCCGCCGAGTGCCTGATCTACACCGACGTGGATGGCGTCTACACGACCGACCCTCGCGTGGTGCCCGAAGCGCGCCGCCTGCACACCATCACCTTCGAAGAGATGCTGGAAATGGCCAGCCTGGGCTCGAAGGTGCTGCAGATCCGCTCGGTGGAATTTGCCGGCAAGTACCGTGTGCCGCTGCGCGTGTTGTCCAGCTTCACGCCCTGGGACATCGACATCAACGAGGAAGCCAAGTCCGGCACCCTGATCACTTTCGAGGAAGACGTCAAGATGGAACAAGCCGTTGTCTCGGGCATCGCCTTCAACCGCGATGAGGCCAAGGTCACCGTGATGGGCGTGCCCGACAAGCCCGGCATCGCCTATCAGATCCTGGGCGAAGTGGCCGATGCGAACATCGACGTCGACGTGATCATCCAGAACGTCTCGCACGACGGCAAGACCGACTTCTCGTTCACCGTGCACCGCAACGACTACCAGCGCACGATGGACCTGCTGAAGAACAAGGTGCAGCCGGCCACCGGCGCGGCCACCGTGATCGGCGACCCGAAGATCTGCAAGGTCTCGATCGTCGGCATCGGCATGCGCAGCCACGTGGGCGTGGCGAGCAAGATGTTCCGCGCGCTGAGCGAAGAGGGCATCAACATCCAGATGATCAGCACCAGCGAGATCAAGACCTCGGTCGTGATCGACGAGAAGTACATGGAGCTGGCGGTGCGCGCGCTGCACAAGGTGTTCGAGCTCGACGGCCCGACCGCGGTCACCACGTCGGCCGACGAGGAATAAGCGCAACGATCTGCAGCGGGCGGAAAAAACGCCCGATCATCAGGCTAGAATGCTGGCTTCGGCTGGAGACGTGACCGAGTGGCCGAAGGTGCTCCCCTGCTAAGGGAGTATGGGGCTTAAAACTCCATCAAGGGTTCGAATCCCTTCGTCTCCGCCACCAAAACGACGAGGGGCGCCAGGTTTACCTGGCGCCCCTTTTGTCTTCCTGGGGACTGCGAAGCACCTGCCATGCTGTTGCCCATCGACCCTTGGTTCACCAGCGCGGTGGCGGCTGATGTGTGGTCGGCTTCGCGGGCCGACGCCGAAGCGCTCGCCGCGCGACAGGCGCAACGCCTGCGCGCCTTGTTGACCGCCGCGGCCAAGGGCTCGCGCCTGTTCCGAGAGTCCTTGGGCAATGCGCCTGCAGCTGCGGATGCAAGACTGCAAGACCTGCCGGTCTCGCACAAAGCCGAGCTGATGCGCCACTTCGACGACTGGGTCACAGACCCGGCGCTGAAGCTGGACCAGATCCAGCGCTTCATGCGCGACGGCACCCAGGTCGGCGAGTCGTACATGGGCCGCTTCATCGTCTGGGAAAGCTCGGGCAGCACCGGCGAGCCGGGTGTCTTCGTGCAAGACCGGCATGCCATGGGTGTCTACGACGCGCTGGAGAGCGTGCGCCGCCCAGCCCCCACGCTCTGGCACCGTCTGCTGGACCCGTGGCTGATGAGCGAGCGCATTGTTTTCGTCGGCGCGATCGGCGGTCACTTCGCGAGTGTCGTGTCGATGGAGCGCCTGCGCCGCCTGAGCCCCATGCTGGCACCGCGTCTGCATTGCGTGTCTTTCCTGCGGCCGCTGGACGAGCTGCTGGCCGAAGTCCAGGCACTGCGGCCGACCGTGCTGGCCAGCTACCCCAGCGCCGCGCTGCTGTTGGCGCAGGCGCAGGAAGAGGGGCGTCTGAAAGTGGCCCTGCGCGAGATCTGGACCGGCGGCGAAACGCTGACGCCAGCCATGCGGCGCGGCATCCAGCGAGGGTTCGGCTGCGGCGTGCGCAACAGCTATGGCGCGTCCGAGTTCCTGCCGATGGCCGGCGAGTGCAGCCTGGGCCGGTTGCACCTGAACAGCGACTGGCTGATCCTCGAGCCGGTCGACGAGCATGGGCGGCCGGTACCGCCAGGCCATGCCAGCGCGACCACCTTGCTGACCAATCTGGCGAACCATGTCCAGCCCTTGATTCGCTACGACCTGGGCGACCAGGTGAAGCTGGCGGCCTCGCCCTGCGTCTGCGGCTCGCACCTGCCGCTGATCGACGTCCAGGGACGGCGCGACGACACGCTGCGGCTGGCAGGGCGCGGCCGGCGGCGTGTGCCGGTGCTGCCATTGGCGATCAGCACGGTGCTGGAAGAAGAAGCCGGCCTGTTCGACTTTCAGCTGCGGCAGCAGGGCCCTCGTGAACTGACGCTTTGCACCGCTCGCGGCGGCGCAGAGGTCACCCAGCAGCTGCGGCTTGCCCGCAAGGCGTTGGAGACCTTCCTGGCGGCCCAGGGTGTGCCGGAGGTGCACATCCATTGCCACAGCCACCAGGCCGGCCAGCGTGGCCGCAGCGGCAAGGTCTTGCGGGTGCTGGCGACGCCATCGCATTGAAGCTGGCCAGAGGCTACCAGGCCGGCGAATAACCACGACGCCGCCAGCAAGCCGCTTGTGCCGCGCCGGGCACAGGTCTACCGTGCACAGCACGCGGCAGGAGGGATCTTTGCTGCGCGCTGCCGGGCAGGGGCCGCGGGCCTGCGCCGGGCAGTTGCTGTTGCCGCGGCACAGGAGCACAACATGCTTGGTGAAAAGATCGGCGAAGGCTCAGGCAAGGTCATCTCTCAGCGCGTGCTACCGAACCCCGGCGGCCTGCCGACGATGGAAACCTCGTTCCAGAGCACTGGCAAGCTGATGGGCTTGGCCACCACCGAAACCGGCACCTACGTCGCCTCGCTGCGCGCCGACGGCACACTCTTCGGCCAAGGCCAGGGCATCGTGATGGGCGACAAGGGCGAAACCGCCAGCTGGACCGGCCAAGGCATCGGCCTGCTGCAAAAAGACGGCAGCATCAAGTACCGCGGCGCCATCTACTTCGACAGCAAGTCCCCGACATTCTCGAAACTGACCAGCGTTGCTGGGTTGTTCGAGTATGAGGTGGATGCGCAGGGGCATACCAAGGGTCAGCTGTTTGAGTGGAAGTAGGTTCACAAAAGCCAGCCCCTTCTGAAGACCGGCGGTTGAATGCGGCGCGCTGTGGCGCGCCGTTTTCGTTGTCGACTCCAGGCACATGACTGCGCTGCAGCGCCAATCGCCTAGCGGGGCCGGCAGGGCCCCAACAACACCGCCCCGCCGGCCCCCTTCGGCCTCCTCGCTCCCACAAGGTTCGGTTCGTTCCCCGGCGTGCCTACTGCACCACCGTCCACCCATAGGCCGGCGTCTGCATTTGCCCGCTGCGGGCGGCCTTGTTCAGGCCGTCGAGGAACCAGATGTCGTAGAGCATCGACGACGGGTTCATCCACAGGATGTCGGCCTTGCCGTCGCCGTCGAAATCGCCGGTGCCTTCGAGGTAGTAACCGGAAGAGGGCGCTGAGCCTAGGCCGCCGGAGCTGGGCTTGGCGGTCAGGGCCTGGCCGGTCATGAACCAGATCACGTAGCCGTTGATGCCGGCGTGGTACCAGAGCACGTCGGCGATGCCGTCGCCGTCGAAGTCGGCAATCTGGCGTGGCGACCAGCCGGGTGAGGGCTGCTGCATCATGTTGCCGAACAGCACGTTGGCGCCGTTCATGAACCACACGGTGTGCAGGTTGCCGGGGTAGACCCACAGGATGTCGGCCTTGCCGTCGGCATTGAAGTCGCCGACGCCTTCGAACTCCCAGCCCGGGTTGGGCGCCGCGATCGGCACGTTCGAGGTCTGCGCGCCGCCGTTCATGAAAGCAATCGAGTACTGGCCGGTGCCGCGGTTGAACCACAGCAGGTCGGCCTTGTGGTCGCCATCGAAGTCACCCGTGGTCAACAGCGTGGCGCCCGTGTCCAGCCCGCTCAGCATCACCGAGCGCAGCACGTTCGAGCCGCTCATGAACCAGATGACGTGCTGCCTGGCCGTCTTGTTGAACCAGAGGATGTCGCTGCGGCCATCGCCGTCGAAGTCGCCCTTGGCAATCGCCTTCCAGTCCATCGACGAGGTGTTCCAAGAGACCACCGAGCCATCGGCCACCTGCAGGCCAGACATCAGCCAGGTCACATAGGTCGTGGTGTCGTTGGTGAACAGCAGGTCGGCCTTGTGGTCGCCGTTGAAATCGGTCTTGAAGTTCTTCGCCAGCAGCTGGCGCGGGGCATTCGGCACCACCACTTTCTTGACCACCGGGCCGTACTTGTCGTGCCTGAAGGTCAGGTCCCACTGCTTGCGGGCAAACCACTTCTGCACCGTGCCGCTGTAGTGCAGTGAGTCGGTGTCGAAGATGCCGTAGTAGGGCTTGTCGGTTGAATACAGCGGGTGGCCGGCTTCGTCTTTCGCCGCCGCAGCGTCGATCAGGCTGACATTCAGCGACTTGTCTTGCGCCATCTGCGTGAAGGCGCTGGCGATCATCGCGGTGGCCGCAGCGTCGTAGGCCGGTGTGCGGGGGTAGTACAGGTAGAACGGGAAGTCCGCGCCACCGACGGTGGCCTGGAACTGCTCGATCAGGTTCTTGTAGTTGCGAACCACGTCGGCCTGCGTTGCGAAGCTGTGCGACCACGCTTCGGTTTCCCACTGGTCCCAGTGGATGCCGATCAGGCGAGGGCGTTTGCCGGCCTTGATGAGGTTCTGCATCGCCATGCCGAGCATGCGGTTGGCGAGCGGGAACTGGCTGTTGATGCTGTCGGGCGTGCGCTCGGGCCACCACAGGTTGTTGTTGCCGTTCTCCCAACCCTTGATGCCCTGGCCCGGCCAGGCGATGTGGATGACATAAAGGTCCGGCAGGTTCGCGGTGTGCTGGGTGACGGCGTCATCCCACAGCTTCGCGAACTCGCCGGCCAGGTTGTAGGTGTTCTGGGAGTAGTCGCCCAGGTTGTGGTTATCGACGGAGAAACCGTCCCAACTGACGTCCTCTGTGGTCAATGATCGATTGGCGGCAACACTGAGTCCTTTCACGTGGGCCAGGTGCTGGCCGATGCGGCTGACGTCTGCACCGGTCAGGAACTGGTTGTAGCCTTGTGCATTCGACTGGCCCAGCACCACCAGCACCGGCGCATCGTTGGGCTGGTAAGGGCCCGCGGCCGTGGCCATGGCAGGGCCGCCGACAGCGAGCGCCAGACAAGCGCCCAAGGCCCTCAGCCAGCGGCCGAGGCGACGTGCGGCGATGTCTGGTGTGCTCATGTCGACAGTCCTTATGGGCTCAATGCTAGAAAGCCGGTGCTGATGTGAACCTGATGCAGGCTCAGGGCGCGCCGATGCGCAAATCGTCGATCAACCCGCGGAACTGGCCGGTCGCATCCGGCCGGTCGTAGCCGACGACGATGCGGTCGATCGTCTTGCCCGCGGCCCACTGGCCGATGGTCGAGCGCACCTCGTTCCAGCTGTCCAGCACCAGCTTGCCGCCGCGGCCCTGGAATTCAGGGTGGACGCGGATGCCGTTCTGGTCGATCGCACCCGAATCACGCAGGCTGGTGCCGTCGGTGAAGACCAGGTCGATCGCGACGAAGGCGCTGTTGGCCGACACCGCACTCGGCTTGATCCAGTACGACAGCGTGGTCGTGCTGCCCACCGGGATGCTCACGTCGAACACCTTGTTGTACGAGTACGACTGGGTCGCATCGTTGTCGTTGCCCGAGTACATCAGCGCGCCGGCGCCGCTGTGCGTGCCGCCCTCGCGGCGGGTCGAGGTCTCCATGTGGTTGAGCGAGCAGCAGTAGCCGGTGATGTTGGCCGCGAAGTCGACCGTGTCGTTCCAGTCCGGCTGCGAGTTGCGACTGTCGAAGTCGGCACTGAACGTGGTGCTGCTCTTCGTGGCCCGCGGGTTGTCGTAAGACGGCGGCGCATCGGCCGGCGCGCTGCCCCAGTTGGTGTTCGGCGTCGAGCCCAGGTTGAACTGCAGCGTCGTGTCGGCCTTCAGCTTGGTCAGCGGCAACCAGGTGCTGGTGTTGGCCACGCCGTTGATCGTCATGCTCTGGATGTAGGTGCCGTTGGCGCCCGCGTTCGGAGCGTTGATCGTCAGGATGTGGCCGTTGCCCATCTTGATCTTCGTGGTCGGGAACAGTGGGCTGCCGATCGCGAAGCCTCCGACGCCGGGCAACTCGGGGTACAGCCCCAGCGCGCCCCACACATACCAGGCCGAGGTGGCGCCGAGGTCGTCGTTGCCGTTCAGGCCGTCTGCGCTGTTGCGGTACAGATCGGTCAGGATGCGGCGCACCACTGTTTGCGACTTGTACGGCGCCCCGGCGAAGAGATAGGCCCACGGCGAGCTGTGCTCGGGCTCGTTGCCCATGAAGGCATACGGGCTGGTCGGGCCGGCATCGAGCTTGGTGAAGTGCTCGTCCAGCCGTGCGATGGCCGCGGCGTTGCCGCCCATGCGGTCGAACAGCCCGCGGTAGTTCTGCGGCACCATCCAGGTGTACTGCGACGAGTTGCCCTCGACGAAGCTGTTGCCGCTGGTGCGGTCGAAGCCGTTGATGAAGCCGCCGGTGTCCAGCCGCGGGTGGATGTAGCCCGAGAAGTTGGAGTAGAGCGACTTCCAGTCCTGCGCGTAGGCCAGGTACTGGTCACGCTTGGCGGTGTTGCCCAGCGCCTCGGCGAAGTGCGCGATGGCAGAGTCGGCCAGCGCGTATTCGAGCGTCGTCGCCGAAGGGCCCCACACGCCGGCGGCGCCATCGGGGATGTAGCCGTGGCTCTGCTGGCCGGCGAGGCCCGCGCGTGTCTCGCAGTTGCGCGAGCGCGTGCCGGGCTGGGTGGCGGCCTGCTCCATGTACTTCAGCGCCGAGGCCGTGTCGAAGTTCTTGCCGCCGAAGGCATGCAGGTTGGCCACGATCACCGCGCCGGCATCACCCACCATCACGCAGGTGTCGTCGTTCGCCGTCGGCCACTTCGGGTAGCCGCCGCCGCCTTTTTCGGCATCGACCACCATCGACTGCGCCATGTCGCTGGCCACCTTGGGCTGCAGCCAGCCGATCAGGTGCACCTGCGAGCGGTAGATGTCCCAGCCAGAAAACGTGGCGTACTTGTCCCAGCCCGTCGCGGTGTAGATCTTGTTGTCGAAGCCGATGTACTGGCCGTTGACGTCGCTGAACAGGTTGGGGTGCAGCAGCGAGTGATAGAGCGCGGTGTAGAACTTGGTGCGGTCGTCGGTCGAGCCGCCGGTGATCTGCACGCGGTTCAGCAGTTTGTTCCAGCTCGCCTTCGCATTGGTCTTGACCGTGTCGAATTCGACGCCCGCCAGCTCCGTCTGCATGTTGAGCTTGGCGTTGTCGGTGCTGACGTACGACACGCCAACGCGCAGGTGCACCTGGCCACCGCCGGCGAACTTGACCCAGCCGCCGTTGTTCTGCGCCCGCGGTGCGTTGCGCGAGCCTGGCGTGACCGTTTCGCCCTGGTAGGTGCCGAAGCTGGCGAACGGCTTGTCGAACTGGCCGTGGAAGTAGACGAAGTAGCCGCCGCCGCCGCAGACGCCGCCGGTCTCGACGAAGCCACGGACCTCGTTGGTGCCGACGATCTCGAGCATCGCGCTGCGTGCGCCCACGCCGTTGCGGCCGACGTTCAGGATCATCGTCGCGTCGTTCGTTGCCGGCCAGTTGAAGCGGCCGAAACCGGCGCGCTTGCTGGTCGTCAATTCGTTGTTGACGCCGTTGTTCAGGCCGACGCGGTAGTAGCCCGGCGTCGTCGTCTCATTGGCGTGCGAGTAGGGCACCTGGTAGCTGCTCAGGTGCGTGCCCGGCGATTGCGTCACGTTGCCGACGATCGGCAGGAACGAGATGTCCTGCTGGATCGAGCAACCGGTGCCGCTGGAGTGGATCAGGCTGATGCCCTGGATCACGCCCTTGTCGTAGTTGTAGCCGCCGAAACCGTAGAACTCGCCGTAGCCGGTATCGGGGCTGAACTGGACCATGCCGAACGGCAGCGTCGCGCCCGGAAAGGTGTTGCCCACCGCACCGCCGGTGCCCTGGTTGTCGGGGTCGGGGTTGCCGATCTTGGTGCCGATGAAGGGGTTGACCATCGGCAGCAGGTCCGCATTGGCGCCCTCTGTACCGGCCGCCAGGGCTTCAGCGCGCTCGGCGCCGTCGGCCTCGGTGCTGGGGTCGTCGGAAGCGTCGTTGCCCCCGCAGGCGGCCAATGCCAAGCCTGCGGCAAGCACGACCTGGAGCGCGATTCGGCGCTCGGTCGATTTGAGCCTTCTCATCAGGAAACTCCTCTGAAGTTGTGGTGTTCCTCAGGCCGCTTTGGGCGGTGCAGGGCCGTGCACCGCGGGTGGCGGCGCCGGCCCTTGCTTGTTGTGGTGATCGGTTCAGTTCAAGGCGCCGCGTTCATCAGGTCCAGCGCGCTGTGCTGGCGGGCGGCATCGATCGAATCCAGCGGCCCGGCAAAGTGCAGTCCATAGGCGTCTTGCGGGTTGCGGTCATTCGCGTAGGCGCTGTCGGCCTGACGCTTCAGATACGCGGTATATGGGTGCTTGGCCAGCAGCGCGTTCAACGCGCGCAGCCCGCGCACATGCGCGCCCTTGAACGACGGGCCATCGCCGCCACAGCCGTTGCTTTCGCAAGGTTCGCGCAAGATGCCGTTGACATGCAGCAGCGGCGTCGTGGTCGATGCATTGGCGATGCGTTTGGCCATCGTCTTCACCGTCTTGTCGCCGGTGGCGCGGTACAGCTCGGCCAGCGCGCCGACCAGCACGCCCTGGTTGTAAGACCAGACCTGCGAGCCGTTGTTCTTGCAGGTCGTCAGGCTGATGCCGTCGTTGACCAGGTTGTCGGCGTTGACCATGCCGGTGCCCTTGAACCAGGCCCATTCGTCCTTGGCCCGCTTCAAATACAGCGTGTCGCCGGGGATGCGGTTATGCAGCGCAGCATTCAGGTGCAGGTACAAACTGTTGGCGATCGCGTTCTTGTAGGTTTTATCGTCGCTCCACCAAACACCGCCGCCACAGGTACCGTCCCAAAATGTGGCCATGTAGTCGGCGTCGGCCTTGGCGGTATTGAGGTAGCGCTGGTCTTTTGACTGGTCATATGCGGAGATCCAGGCCAGGCCCCACCAACCGGTGTCGTCGATATAGTCATTTCTGAACTGACCCTTGGCCGCATTGATATTGCGGTCGTAGGTGTTTGCGATGGCGTAGGTGTAACTCCCCATGCCGGTCACTTTGATGTTCTGTATGAGCGCCGTCAGTGCATTGGCTGAATTCCACCAACCGGTGGTATCGAACAAACCCGTGCCCTGGTTGTAGAAGCCCATCAACCCGGTGGCGGCAGCGGTGCGGCGGTCGCCGGCGTTCCAGGTGGTGCGAGCCCAGGGGGTGCACGCGATCTCGGGGCGGTCGCCGGCCTTGCCGCAGGCGCGCAGTACGCCAATACCGCGGTTGCCCCAGTCGTCGACGTTGAACATCAGCGAGCGCCAGCCCTGGTTGCCCGCCGGCACCGTGGTGTCGCCCAGCTTGCTGCCGCCGGCCCAGCTGCGGCCGTTGTCGAACGAGCGGTCCAGCCACACCTCGTCGCCCGGCGAGCCGTTCTCTATCGAGGCCCAGCCCATGTCGTCGGCATCGTCGAGGTGCAGGGCGATCTTGCGCGAATAGATCGTCGCGCTCACCGGCTGCCGATCACCAGACGACAGCGCCGGGTCGCGACCGTCGCAGTAGCGGTCGCAGATGGTCGCGGCGGCGGCGCCGCTGGCCAACACGACCAGTGCTGGGGCCAGCAGCAGCTTTGCGGACCAGGCGAGGCGAGGGCGGGAAAGCGGCATGTCGGCTCCGTTCGAGAGACCAGCCCGGGGTGCTCGGGCAACAGAAAGCGCTTTCTACTTCAGGAAACGTTAAGGTTGCATTTATAGAAAACCCTAGACGTTCAGGCAAGGCGGCAACGGATTCACATACTCCATTGCTGGTCATCTTTGGCGCCAAATGGGTCGAAGTATCGAGTTTCGAGTGAAGCGCCCGGCGTGGCGGCTGTACTTTGTTGCCGAGCCGTGGAATCAGCGCATCGATGACATCGTTGTCGAAAGCCGCCTTGGACCCGCTGAAAACGTTATCCGTCCGCACGGCCAGCAACCGTTGTTTCGACTGGTTTCATTCTGGTTATGTGCGTCGAGAGGCCATTGGAATCAGTTCCAAAGATATGGCCTATAACCCGACCGGTGCTGTTCACCGCCTCGAAACAGGGCTCCACGAACGGCTCGGTGAAAACCCGATCAGCGCGGCTCGATTCTGGAACTGAAAGGTCGTCCCGGATGCTCAACAAAATAGTTGTTGACAATTACTCCGGCAGGTTGCGTGAGCTTCGCGAGCTCGCTGCCCGAGGCGTTCGCAGCGGCATCCGCGCAGGGGTTGTCGGTGGCTGCCTGCTGGTCACCGGCGCCGCACAGGCCGAGCTGACCTGGCCCGCCAAGCAGTTGCTGCCCAGCTTCTCGGCACCCAGGCCAGTGCAAGACGTGATCACGCTGCGCGAAACGCCGCTGAGCTGGGAGGCCGAGGGGCCATTGATCTCGCATGGCACCGGCCATGCAGACGGCGACGGCTGGCTCTGCCAGACGGGCATCGACGCGCCGAACGCCCACATGGTCTACGGCCCGTACGACAGCAGCGTGCCCGCAGGCCCGAACACAGGCGAGTTCCAGCTCAAGATCGACAACAACACGGCCAACAACGACCCGCAGGTCGTGATCGACGTGCGCGACGCGACCAGCGGCGCCATGCTCGCGCAGCGAACCATCAACCGCATGGACTTCGCGGTGGCTGGCCAGTACGCGACCTTCCAGCTGCCGTTCACCTTGGCCGCTGCCAACCACTCGCTCGAGCTGCGCGTGTACTGGCTGGGCGGCGCCTACATCAAGGTCGACCGGGTCGGCGTGACGCAGGGCCCCAGCTCCGACGAGATGGTCTTGTTCGCATCGCTCAAGGGCATCGTCAATTTCAAGAAGCCGCGCATCTTCTCGTACGAGGGCGACGCGTTCGCCGAAGGGCCGACCACCTGGCTGCAATCGTTGGGTCTGCAGTGGGTGGAGGTCAGCGACAAGTGGAGCCTGATCACCAAGTACCGTGACTCGCTGGCCGGCTTGATCGTCTACGACCCCGCGCAGCCCGACACCATCAACCTCGCGACGACGATCGCTCGCAAGCGCAAGGCACTGATCGCCTCGCCGACACTGGCCGCCAGGCTGACGGCCGCGCCGTACAACCTGCCCATCCTCGTCGACTTCCGCGGCCAGTTCAGCAGCAAGCTGCAGGTCTACCAGACGCTGTTCGACAGCTACTGGCCAACGCTCACGCACCGCGCGGTGGTCAGCATCTCGCCGACGATCCACAAGGCCGCCGTGCGCGAATACGCCACCGCGGTGGGCACGGCCACCATCTGGCTCGACCCCCGCGTGCCAGGCGAGAGCGAGCTGCTGAACAAGTTCCTCGCGTCGATGGGCGCCGGCACGGTGATGCTGGGCTGGTGGCCGGAAGAGGGCAGTGGTGTCGAACGCGCATCGCAATACGGCATTGCCACCGTGGCCAGCGATTGGTCGAGCAACCTCACGGTGCACAGCGGCACCTCACGGGCGATCCAGATCGCGCCCACGCCCGCCAAGCCGCCGCTGCAGAACAAGCTCTACGTCGCGTTCATCTTGAGCGACGGCGACAACCTGCAGTACGTCGAGCACCTGATGCGCAAGCTCTGGAACAACCCGGACCGCGGCAAGGTGCCCATCGGCTGGACGGTGTCGCCGGCGATGGTCGATGCGATGCCCGGCGCGCTGAACTTCTTCCACACCACGTCGACAGTCAACGACAACCTGATCTCCGGCCCCTCAGGCTACGGCTACACCTACCCGAACTCCTGGACCAACGCCGCGGCGCTGGACCAGTTCGTCGCCAAGACCGAGCGCTACAACAAGAAGGCCGGTTTGAAGGTGATCACCGTGTGGAACACGATCACCGGCGGCATCAGCCAGGCCTCGGGCAACGCCTATGCGCGCAACGCGCCCACGCTGCTGGGCCTGACGGCGCAGAACACCGGTGGCGGCCTGACCATCTACAACAACAGCCTGCCGGGCATGGCGCTCTCGTGCAACTACTGCACCGACGAGCAGGCGATGAAGAACCACATTGCCTCGGCCGCCGCCGGCTGGAACCGTGCTTCGCCGCGCTTCATCCTGATCCAGGCCCAGCCCTGGACGAACGTGACGCCGACGACCTTCCTGAACGTCGCCAACAGCCTGGGCAGCGACTACGTCGTCGTCCGGCCCGACAACATTTTTCAGCTGATCCGCGAGGCCAACGGCCTGCCGTGGTGGTGATGACCATGGCCGCAGTTGCGTCTTGATTCATGTCCCGATTCATGCCCTGAGGAGAAGTGTCGATGAGAGTGAACATCCGACCCCGTTGGCTGGCCACGCTGGCCAGCGCCATGGCCAGCGTGGTGGCCTGCGCTGCAGCGCAGCCCGCGCTCGCCGTCACCCGCGGTGCGAACGTGCCGTGGACCGAGTACCAGGCCGAAGACGGCCAGACCAACGCGCAGATCATCGGCCCGAGCCGCCAGAAGTGGGACGCCAACCACATCGAAGCCGAAGCGATCGGCCGCAAGGCGGTGCGGCTGAACAAGACCGGCGACTACGTTTCGTTCACCAATCAGAAAGGTGCCAATGCCATCGTCGTCCGCTATTCGATTCCCGATTCCGCTGGCGGCGGCGGCATCGACGCCACGCTCGGCCTGTACGTCAACGGCACGCGAGTGCGCACGCTGCCCCTCACGTCGCGCTACTCGTGGTCGTACCTCGGCGGGAAGATTGGTGACCCCGTCGTCGACGTTCCCGGCCCGCAGCCGCACACCTTCTTCGACGAAGTCCGCATGCTGGTCGACCCGATCCCGCAGGGCGCGACCGTCATGCTCAAGCGCGACGCCCAGGACAACGCG
>Ga0307516_10001982_pt1 | contig 28054 bp, 34 predicted proteins | sample 19_EM_MG_FD_203310 | JGI IMG/M metagenome (GOLD analysis project Ga0307516, IMG submission 203310) | Populus trichocarpa ectomycorrhiza microbial communities from riparian zone in the Pacific Northwest, United States - 19_EM | ecosystem: Host-associated > Plants > Roots > Unclassified | place...
AGGCAGTGAGAACAGCCCCAGTTGTACCTGCCATGAAATCACTCACCCACTGTCAAGCAGACAGGACCAGAGTGGGAGTGCAGGGAGTGAGAACAGGCCCAGCTGCACCAGCCATGAAATCACTCACTTCCTGTCAAGCCAACAGGACCAGAGTGGGAGTGGAGGCAGTGAGAACAGGCCTAGCTGCACCAGCCATGAAATCACTCACTTCCTGTCAAACCAACAGGACAAGAGTGGGAGTGGAGGCAGTCAGAACAGGCCCAGCTGCACCAGCCATGAAATCACTCACTTTCTGTCAAGCCAACAGGACCAGAGTGGGAGTGGAGGCAGTGAGAACAGGCCCAGCTGCACCAGCCATGAAATCACTCACACACTGTCAAGCCAACAGGACCAGCATGGGAGTGAGGGCAGTGAGAACAGCCCCAGTTGCACCTGCCATGAAATCACTCACCCACTGTCAAGCCAACAGGACCAGCATGGGAGTGAGGGCAGTGAGAACAGCCCCAGTTGCACCTGCCATGAAATCACTCACCCACTGTCAAGCAGACAGGATCAGAGTGGGAGTGAAGGCAGTGAGAACAGGCCCAGCTGCACCTGCCATGAAATCACTCACTTCCTGTCAAGCCAACATGACCAGAGTGGGAGTGAAGGCAGTGAGAACAGGCCCAGCTGCACCAGCCATGAAATCACTCACACACTGTCAAGCCAACAGGACCAGCATGGGAGTGAGGGCAGTGAGAACAGCCCCAGTTGCACCTGCCATGAAATCACTCACCCACTGTCAAGCAGACAGTATCAGAGTGGGAGTGAAGGCAGTGAGAACAGGCCCAGCTGCACCTGCCATGAAATCACTCACTTCCTTTCAAGCCAACAGGACCAGAGTGGGAGTGGAGGCAGTGAGAACAGGCCCAGCTGCACCTGCCATGAAATCACTCACTTCCTGTCAAGCCAACAGGACCAGAGTGGGAGTGGAGGCAGTGAGAACAGGCCCAGCTGCACCTGCCATGAAATCACTCACTTGCTGTCAAGCCAACAGGACCAGAGTGGGAGTAGAGGCAGTGAGAACAGGCCAAGCTGCACCAGCTATGAAATCACTCACTTCCTGTCAAGGCAACAGGACAAGAGTGGGAGTGGAGGCAGTGAGAACAGGCCTAGCTGCACCTGCCATGACATCACTCACTTGCTGTCAAGCCAACAGGACCAGAGTGGGAGTGGAAGCAGTGAGAACATGCCCAGCTGCACCAGCCATGAAATCACTCACTTCCTGTCAAGCCAACAGCACCAGAGTGGGAGTGAAGGCAGTGAGAACAGCCCCAGTTACACCTGCCATGAAATCACTCACCCACTGTCAAGCCAATAGGACCAGAGTGGGAGTTGAGGCACTGACAACAGGCCCAGTTGCACCAGCCATGAAATCTCTCACCCACTGTCAAGCAGACAGGATCAGAGTGGGAGTGAAGGCAGTGCAAACAGGCCCAGCTGCACCTGCCATGAAATCACTCACTTTCTGTCAAGCCAACAGGACCAGAGTGGGAGTGGAGGCAGTGAGAACAGGCCCAGCTACACCTTCCATGAAATCACTCACTTCCTGTCAAGCCAACAGGACCAGAGTGGGAGTGGAGGCAGTGAGAACAGGCCCAGCTGCACCTGCCATGAAATCACTCACCAACTGTCAAGCCAACAGGACCAGAGTGGGAGTGGAGGAAGTGGGAACAGGCCCAGCTGCACCAGCCATGAAATCACTCACTTTCTGTCAAGCCAACAGGACAGGAGTGGAAGTGGAGGCAGTGAGAACAGGCCCAGCTGCACCTGCCATGAAATCACTCACTTTCTGTCAAGCCAACAGGACCAGAGTGTGAGTGGAGGCAGTGAGAACAGGCCCAGCTGCACCTGCCATGAAATCACTCACTTCCTGTCAAGCCAACAGCACCAGAGTGGGAGTGAAAGCAGTGAGAACAGGCCCAGCTGCACCAGCCATGAAATCACTCACTTTCTGTCAAGCCAACAGGACCAGAGTGGGAGTAGAAGCAGTGAGAACAGGCCTAGCTGCACCATCCATGAAATCACTCACCAACTGTCAAGCCAACAGCATCAGAGTGGGAGTGGAGGCAGTGAGAGCAGGCCTTGCTGCATCAGCCATGAAATCACTCACTTGCTGTCAAGCCAACAGGACCAGAGTGGGAGTGAAGGCAGTCAGAACAGGCCCAACCTCACCAGCCATGAAATCACTCACCAACTGTCAAGCCAACAGGACCAGAGTGGGTGTGAAGGCAGTCAGAACAGGCCCAGCTGCACCTGCCATTAAATCACTCACTCGCTGTCAAGCCAACAGGACCAGTGGGAGTGGAGGCAGTGAGAACAGGCCCAGCTGCACCAGCCATGAAATCACTCACTTGCTGTCAAGCCAACAGGACCAGAGTGGGAGTGAAGGCAGTGAGAACAGGCCCAGCTGCACCAGCCATGAAATCACTCACTTTCTGTCAAGCCAACAGGACCAGAGTGGGAGTGGAGGCAGTGAGAACAGCCCCAGTTGTACCTGCCATGAAATCACTCACCCACTGTCAAGCAGACAGGACCAGAGTGGGAGTGCAGGGAGTGAGAACAGGCCCAGCTGCACCAGCCATGAAATCACTCACCAACTGTCAAGCCAACAGCACCAGAGTTGGAGTGGAGGAAGTGAGAACAGGCCCAGCTGCACCTGCCATGAAATCACTCACTTCCTGTCAAGCCAACAGGACCAGAGTGGGAGTGAAGGCAGTGAGAACAGGCCCAGCTGCACCTACCATGAAATCACTCACATACTGTCAAGCCAACAGGACCAGCATGGGAGTGAGGGCAGTGAGAACAGGTTCAGCTGCACCAGCCATGAAATCACTCACTTCCTGCCAAGCCAACAGGACCAGAGTTGGAGTGAATGCAGTGAGAACAGGCCCAGCTACCCCTGCCATGAAATCACTCACCCACTGTCAGGCCAACAGGACCAGAGTGGCAGTGAAGGCAGTGAGAAAAGACCCAGCTGCATCGGCCATGAAATCACTCACTTTCTGTCAAGTCAACACAACCAGAGGGATCATTCATGTATCATAATATGCTCAGATGGAATAGAGCAGCAGTGTGGTGAATTGATTACCTATAAAAATACTCTGTTATATGAAGGGCACCACATGGTATAACCCTCCTACCTGTTTGAATGGCATCCATTGAAATATTTCAAGTTCCAGAAATCTTTTGTGAAAATCTTCCCCCTTTGCTATTTCCATGATGTTTCTGTTAACCATGAAATTATCACCTCCCTCCCACTATATCAGACAACCCTCTCACCTAACAGCAAATTCAATATTTAGATCAAAATTGACTTGTTGTGCTGATACCACTAGCTTCTGTAGTTCAACCTCATCAAGTGCATTTGTGGTGCATCTGATGAGTGGACCACAATCTGCAGCTTCTTCATTCATACCTACATAAAGGCAGCATTGTTAGCACCATGAGATGAAAGGTCCAGGCCATGGTAACTCACCACCCAGTGACAAATAGTCCTTTGGTGGGTACTTGCATTCATCCAATTGGTTTTTGATTTTTCTTCTAACATGACTCAAAATTTGTGGTGCCAAGCTTCTAGCCTTCAGCATTGCTTCTTTTATTTGCATACCTTCCTCTCTGAGCCTTCCAATTGCCACCCCCCTCATTGCATCAGCCTTTGTCAACAACACAATTACTGGCACTACCCAACCATTATTCAGAGCCTTTTATTATGAATCATAATGGTGATTTTTACCATGTTCAGTGTTGCACTCATTGAAGAACTGTTCTTCTGCAGCGACAATTGGCCTCTCGGACTCGCACATTGGAATACAAAACCTGGATCCTGATTTTTAGCTACTTGATTAGATTTGGTACTGTTGTCTCACCAGACAGCATGGATCCGCTCCGCTAACCGCCTTTTCGTCGCTCGGTCTGCGATAAATTTCTTCATCAACTCTAATTCACTCGCAGAGCCTGACTCGAATCCTCGTGAATCATGAAAGACGAAATGTGGATTGCTCCGGAAAATCAACTCATTCTCAACGTCATGATATCCCCTCTGGGCATTATTAGTTTGTTGGCGACACATCCCAGCATCATCAAACGCACCTCCACAGATCCCTCCACAACCGTAGCATCAAGCTGGGAATATTCGTGCATTACCTTTTCAATATTATGCAGCGAGACGTCCTACCTTTTCGCCTTTGGCATTGAACACTTCGGGGAGCTCTGTGGTATTGCAAACACGCTGTAAGAGTGTCGTTTTACCAGCATTAGATCTGCCGATGACGAGGACTCTAAAACGACCAATACGGTCGAAGTGCTTTCTGACGGTCCCAGGATCCATGTGAATCATATCATCGGCACCTAGAGAAGAGTCGGTCACCATGCCGCTAATCCAGTTGATGATATTGGAAATAAGTACCCACCTGCCCTGGAACCCGGGTTACGCTGCTCGGTGTTTCTGACGTCCGCAGAATCCATGCCATGAAGCATATCGTCAGCACCTAGAGAGAGGAGTTAGTGGCCACCTTGGTAATGTACGCCATCCGGTCCCCCAAGCACTCACCTGCACCGGAGACCGGCTGCTGAGTCACTCTGACACCCGCAGGGTCCATGCGAAATATATCGTCAGCTGGAGAAAAGAATCGGCAGCTTGTTTCAGTTCACGATATTGGACATAAGTACTCACCTGCACTGGAGCCCGCGTCACGCTGCTCAGAGTTTCTGACGTCCATAGGATCTATGTGCACATCGTTAGCACCTGGATAGAGTCGGTGACCCAGTGCTGATGTGCGTCACGTATCCAGTCAATTATATATACTCACTTGCTCTGGGGTTTGAGCCACGCTTCCTCGTATTCCTGTATGGGAGAGAAGCCGAAACTTTGCTAACGACTCTAGGAACCATGGTTGTTACAAAAAGTGGTGTGTCGAGTGGTGGAGGGTGTGTGGTGGTTGGATTGAAAGCGTTGCAAGGACGACACTGAGGACACCAGCAGCCTCACTGATTCAACGAGGTGCACTGCATCGATGGACGCAACGTGCATTCCGATTCTAGATGGGACATCCACCGCATGATCAGGCCTTGAGGGTCCCAAACTCCATCACCTAACGGCCCCTTCTCATACCTGCAATGTACACGCTCGTACCACCCTCGACGTCTGATTTGATCAAGAGCTCCGTCAGCCCGTTCGAGGTATCTGTGTAACTGACAGTCGGCTCCAATCGCCGCCAGTCACATCCACTTGCCAACTCGCAATGCACGCCCGTACCACCTTCGCAGTCTTCTGATTCTACTCCTCGGTTGTTCTCAGTTTCTATCGAATCGCTCGAACCATCCACGCGTTCGGGCTGGGCATTCGACGCATTCGATACTGCGTTGGACTCACTCGCGAGCCTAGTCCACCCCTCTCAGGTCTTGCACTCGCACATACTGTCTGCCCCTCCCCCCCTCGAGCAGGACTCCCTGTGCTTCAGGTACATCTCCATTTCGTTTTCATCATGCTGGCATCTTTTTTCAAGCTGTAGTGTCTTTTACTTGAACCGCAGTGGGTCCCCACTATCTCGTCGCCCTCGTTGACTCCATTGGCCACATCTAATATGGTCACCTTGTCAGTCGCTCGACGACCATTGACGTCTCACCCACTTCCAGCATTCCGTCCGCTTACTCTGCCGTCACGATGGCCATCAATACCTCGCTTGCACTCGAGTGCTTCGCTCCCGTTTGGGAACCTCTCCGATGCCTCTTGCGGTTCTTATGGCATTTCTCCCGCCTCGTATGGCGTATTTGGTATACCAGGTAAGTCTTCTTTGTCTGACGTTGCCGCTGCGACGTTAACGTCCTCGCATGTAAAAATGATTGTATCGCATCTGCGTATCCGGCGCCGTCACTCGTCACCGATGTGTGCAGGTCTTCACGTTCAACATGTCCGTTGTCGATATTCTCGGTGCCTCGATCTTAGTCGTCGAAATCTTCAATACATGGTAAGCCTTCTTCGCTGACTGCCCTCTGCAGGTTCAACTGGGCGTCTTTACGACACGCAACCGCGCTCACGATTTGTAGACTGGCCCCTCCCTTGTCACTACCCTCACTCCCGGGTGTCACAACAGCCAACATCACCTTTGTGCTGAGTTCTCGTGTCTGATAACGCCGCCGCCACATCTCCATCACCGCGCCATATGGCCAATACCTACTATATTCACATTCTGGTAGTGACCCCTGATAATTTTTATTTACTTAAGTAGTTCACGATAGATGGAGTTGAACACAACTAGCCTCTTTGATATCATTCAGGAGCCGGAATGTATAAAATGTGATACATAAACGACTGAAAACGTAAATAGAACAGAATGGGTAGTACAATCAAGAACATTAGTACTAGGAAAGCGACGAGAGGTGGACAACGCTACTATGTAGGGTACTACGGCACGACGGTATACGATGGCGGAGCCAAGGTAATAAAGGGAGAAACGAACATGTAGCACATATCCGCTAAGGGATGTATGTCCAAGTGGTAACGAAGGATCACATCAGACCTGATCAGTAACCTCCCTGTGAACTCGGTACAGGTTGCTGATGCTGAATAGACAGCGACGACATCTTCATCGCTGGCGTTGGCGGAGGACGAGGCGGCGTTTGATGTGGTGGGAGGGCTAGTGTGACATTGGGCAGAGGGGATGGACTATTACGTTGTAAGCGCGGAGACAGCGAAAGGGCAGGATATTGGCCTCCCGTGTACCAAATCCCCCGTTGTCGCCTGGACCGCCCCCATAATGCCCGGCCGACCGACTGCCAGGTTGCCGTTTGCTGATGGCGTACGAATAGGAAGAATACCGGGAGAACTGTGAGGGCTAGACAACCCCGTAGCGCCACCCACGTCTTGCCCGTTCCCGAGCGTCGGTGTCCTGCATCGGCGACCCATTCCACTGTATCCCAGGAGGCTTCAGATTCTATATTGACCCCTGCGCCCAACTGCATATTGCAATGCGTCCCGTTAGGTACCAGGTAATGCTTGAATCTGCCGACCAGGCGTTGCCTGAATCGCTGAAGTCGGATCTTGACCTAGAGCAAGCGCCATCCTCGAGTTTTGCGTCGGTTGCAGCGAAAGGCCATTAGGCTGTCAAGGGGCCTGCATATAAGCACCATTTGGGATCACATACCCGTTGATTGGGCTGTGATACCCGTTCAAGGGAAGGAAGATAGGCTGCTGAATATAGGCTTTTAGTCGTGGAGGAGACCCAGTTGCCATCTGTATACCTGTTGTTGGCAGAGCGCTGACCTCTGGTGTTTGCTGCGTACTTCCGTTAGAGGTCAGTCCATTGACGACAGGTGCACCATTCGGTATATACGACGCATTCACGGCATCTCCGTCCGTAGACAAGGGGAGGGTAGGCGACACGCTGGACGTGGGAGTGGGTGAAGAGTCCGCATTTGACTGCTGATGGGACGATTGATGAGAGTAGTACAGGAGCCAAATTCGATGTCGCAGGAGGGCGACTATTCCCACTAGATATCCGCATATGAGGAATGGTAGCGGGAGGTTGCATGCCCTTCATGTGTGCCTGCATGGATATCGGCATGCCGTTCGGGACGGAGGGTAGCGGTACGCTGGTAGGCATTTGTCGGGAGGTTGCAAGAGGCGAGATGCCATTTGTAAATCCGCACTGGACATTCTGCGTGTCTTTGCGAACTTGCAGTGTAGCAGCGATTCGAAATGGGGTGACAGCATGCGGGCGGCCATCTTGCAAAACGTAGATCGTAGCGTCATTATTGATGAGTTGGTGGTCTTGTTCAGTGAGCAACGTCGTCATATGCCGCAGATACCTCGGGTCTTAGCCACGAGCATACAATCCTGTTCCTCAGCACCCTCTGGAGCCACCGCGGGATCATCCCGGTCAAAGCGCCAATGTTCTTGAAGGCGACGTGCCATCTGCTCATCCTCTGCATTATTGAATATCTCCTCAAGAGAACGACCAAAACCGCGGCGTCGTCGCATCGACGTGATGTCATCATCATGAATACCAAGGCTTGTGCAAAGCGTCTCGCCTGATGTCGCCAAGAGGTGTCAGCCGGCAGCGAAGATAGCAAAGATGCTCAAGAGTACTCCGAGAGGACGTAGGAATGAGTTTCCAGTGGCGCCGAGGGTAAAGTAGTGTAGGCCGTTGGTAAGGGTTCTGCATTGAACAGATTAACACCTGGAGAGGTGTTATTGCAAGTGAAACACACCTCCACGACATCCTCGTAGCCGTGGTCCCTCTCCTTGCGACGCGCAAGATCACGTTCCATTGCCGCATTAATAAGACCGAGTCGCTCCTTCGGCCGGATAACGACTTCCATAACTACTATTGGCGGCACCACATCACTATCTCTAGCACGAAGCTTGAGTCAGGGAAAGAGAGATTCGACATACCCAACGGCCTCGGTCTTGGGCTCCTTCACCACGCGCTCCTTGTCATGTAACAATTCATCGTCGTCTTTCGTGCTCAGCGATGGGAACTTGCTTTTTCAGGTTTTCGCGTTCGAGTAATGATGTGGCCAGGCCATGGGCCTGTGCAAGCTCCACTTGCAAACGGAATAGTTTGTCGGACGAAGTGGCTTGAGAGGCGCGAGGTATGAATCATTGTTGGTGCCCGTCTCGTCAACCTATAAAAGTGATTATAAGAAGGGTTGTCGTGTCTGAGCTGGAAAACCAGAGCGGACTGACATTCGGTGTTGGGATGATTCTATGGCCACCCCGCTCAGTGCTGCGTTCGCGTCAATGTGGATAGATTGCCTTTGCCAAGCGCGGGAGTTGCGCTGGTGGAGACATCCAAGCTGGTACTCCAAATGCAACAAGCATGGATGCCGGTAACGGCGACGAGAAGACATCTTGGTAGTCTGAGAAGGGGGGGAAAGGCATGCAAGACTCTACGCTCTATTAACAGGCGATCGGTCACCATTTACATGCGATGGGCAACAGAATGCGTACGATATGGAGGAGCGGTGTCTTGTAATGGGAGACTTCTCAAAGATCCCCATTATGAGTTCAAACTCATCTTCCGAGATGGTAACAGGCTGAGCACCGGTTCCTTGCCTTTCTCCTTGGCACTGGGTCATCGTTCCAGATGTTGAAAGGATACCTTGTGCACGGCTGCCTTCTCCACGAGCCTCCTCGTTGTTCCTATGTTCGTTGTCCCGTTCGTCCATGAAGTAGGAGAAGCCATCGATGATGGCACTTGCACCAGACTCCTCGACTATGTCTGAGAATCGTGCGTATGTGTCGGGCTGCTTCCAGTGAGCGGGACCGTAGATCGGATAAATGCAGCAGGAGCCTCCTTGTGGGCGACGGCGATGCGTGTGGTCCGGCCGACGGACTGGGGGTGGTACGATGAGTGCCACCTCTTGAAGGATTCTCATGATGCGCATTAGGAGCAAAGGCTCGATCTCCGAGGTCGCCGCAAAGCTGTGATGCTCGAGCCCCTTTCCTTTCTTCCTCCCCACATACTCAAGGAAACGCGCCAACAAGCTCATCGCAGAGATCATGCGTTGCCTTTGATGCTTTGGGTGACGTGGTGACGAGTATATATGTAGGGCTCTTGTCAACACGGGTTACAAGAGGGATGAAGTAAACCATACCAATACAATGTTCGAAGCGATTGTGAGATGCGCCTTGGAATACGTAATACCGAAACCCCGGGTTGTTTGATGAGGCGGGGTGGATTGAGGGGGTACAAACATTTGGTGATTGTAAATGAGGCCATCAAAAAGCCGAGTGAGTGTTTTTCGCTCTGCATAGGTACTTGTGTGCACTGACAGAGCACCACCCTATCTACCCAGCGGACGATTGCAATGCGTTGATTAGCCTTGCAAGACGGCTATTAATGGAATCTTACTTGGTTGTATGTAGTATGTACACCTTGGTAGATCGAACGCAAAGTCCTCATCTTGGAAAATCGGAAAGCTCCTGCCCGAGGATCTAATGCTCCTGTAGTAATACGCGCGCTACACAGTCAACAGGACAGTTGCATCAATCCCATCTGTTGGAACATCGTGATTTCACATCAAGTCTTTCCGAGCATACTCACATATCTCCTCGCCACTATACCTGAGACCCGCCCACACTGCGTTCTCAAGTGGATACTGGGAATACAACGCATATCGCCCAGGCAAGTCAGTAGATACGTCTCGAGTCATTGACTGAATTTATTCCAGCCCCATCACCGAAGTGGCGAGATATCGAAAGCTGCCGAGTAACTTTGGGCACTCAAACGTACTAACCTGGTGTGCTGGGAACTGAGACGACAGTAAATAGGCGTGATCCGTGACGATTAAGTTTACGACCCGCTCCCGGCTGCTCACGTTTCTGTGGTCTTGGGGAACAGTTTTTGCAATCGAAGGTGAAACATTCTTGTATGGGTATAGGTAAACACAATAGTCTTTTTCTGATCCTGTGCTACGTAATTCCAACAGGAGGAGTAGCCAACATATCAAGACCTCTTTTCCTTAGAGAAAACAATGCGGCCCATTTCTCGCTCTTGCGGGTGAGAATTTGCACCACAAAGCTGTGCCAGAACCCGGGGAAGTCTGATAAGCACCTTCAAGTTGATGTCCGTGCAACGAAGGTTTGTCGTGTACGTATGAAACAGCTGACTGTGTCAGCAGTGCACCTAGGTATGTACGTGAAAAGGGAACGTCCAAACTCATGGCTGTTTTCACTGATTCCGAAAGCCCGTTCACTCTATCAAGTGTGAAAAATTGTACCTTATCGCTCGCGGCCGCGGCAGGCGTCGTTTTGTTCGGATCCGCTGATGGGAGGACGAAGTAACATGATATGGGAAGATGATTTATTACTACCTGATCGCCTGCCTGGGTGGCCGAGCACCGAATTTGCAGGATCACCTCCTTGGGTCTGGATCATCCCCTGATCTCCGCAAACACGCACTGTGCAGACGGCGGAGACAAGTCCCAGATTGCAGCAAGGTTTGCAGGGGCACGTTGACCTTAAACAGTTGGTGAACAAGCTCTCAGGTATATTTTATCGCTGATTCAAGGGGTATACCCTCTGTATCCATCTGTGGCTGCCACAGCTGGTGAGCAATCCCCCTAGATATTCGTGTCAATGCATGGAACGCATTGTAGTATCCCAAGAGATGTATACCGATATTTTATGAACAAAACGGTAGCAGCGAAACAAAAGCTAACCAGAAACTGAGAGTGGAGATCATCACGTCAGTATATATAATTCCCGACTAGAAGACCAGACAGTGCACCTTCAACTATTCGCGCGCCGAAGACTGGGGAGGGTCTTGATCTGCGTATAGAAGTCGATATTCGCACGTCGTCATCCCTAGGCGCCACAATGGCGTGGCAGCATTGGAAATGATTAACATCTCCAGCATAGGTGATCTGTACAGGACTTACAGTATAGGTTTACGGCGGTAATAAAAGGTGGGAAGCGCATCCGCCAGACACGCCAGACACGCCAGACACCAAGCAAGTATCATAGTACTACGGGATATTCCATGACAGACTTACGGTTGATCTGCAATGTATGTCTATAGAAGCGCGTCATTTCGAAGTCTGATGGGATGCGCCGGACCTGGAGGCATAGCAGGTTTCGAATTCCGCTGCCCAGCCAGAAGCGATGGAACCCTACACCAGGTGATTACAATTCAGTTACAGCCCTGAATTCGATGGGGGTGTACCTGTTTCTGTGGTGGGTTTCTCCAAAAACGTAGGGGGATCAGAGCAATTGGCCACGCATCAGCGGAAGCAAAATGGGATATGAAGGACATGGCAAATGTTCGACCACTGAGAGCCTGGCCATGTAATCCACTTGTGGGATGTAGTGAACCTTCATGGACGCGAGTTCACTACATTGGTCAATCAATACCTTGGCGAGAAGACCGTGGCCGTTATTGCGCTGCCTGCTTGCCGCTAAAGAGGTTGCTGAGAGAAGTCGGCTCCGTGCAAGGATGGTGACGATGAGCGCTGGGTGAAGAGTTTTCCTGCTTGTTCCCCAGAATGGGGCGTCAACTTCCAGCTTGGAGGTTGAGTCGAGTATAAAATTGAGCTGGGGTTGAGGAGGGAAGGCGAGTTTGGATGATTTGGAAGTCCACGTTGACGAGATCTAGTGCAACCCTGTCAAGAACAGAAGCGAAGCGTCAGCATTGTAAACGGTTGACAAGGATAAAGAAAGCAAATCACATTAGACGTTAAGACAAGATGAGAGGGGGACTGTAGTGGAAAGCACGCAAACTGAGACGTCGTACTAGGAAGGAAGAGGCCAAATGGAGGTCAGCGACCATGTGCGCACTCGGCTCTGAACCCCTTATCCTCGAGTGCCATCTCGCCCCAGCCAGGTGATATAAGAGGATGATCGTGATCTATGAGGGGAAGGGAGGGACAGGAGTAGCAGGCAGGCACACATCCGCATTTCCATTGTTAACGGGAGAAAATGACTTTGATGTGGGGCGTGCTGGTCCGGAAGAGGTGGGCAATGGACACGGGAACCACTCCCCAGGCAAATCTGGTCCAGGAAAATACACCGTTTTCTGCGGGGATTTCGCTAGCTTCAGGTTCTGTGGATAAAACAGCCTACTCGGAAGAACAGGAAGAATTACTGTGAAGAAGACCATGAGCCATGCAGAGGCGAGGGAATAGGAGTAAAGAAACCTTGAGTGCCGTGATACCCCCATAAAAACAGGACTAACAAACACCCAATCACAGAGGGCAAGGGCAGTGCGGGCGCAACGAGGCATTGTTCATTCTCCGAACTCATACTACCCACACCTGACCGTCTATCTGCAGAACTTTCCAATTGTATAATTCTTGTCTAACCAATGGCTAAGAAAAACCGCAAGAGCACACACAAAGGAGGCCCGGTATGTGAACTTGACATTGGACAATCTGTTATGATACCAAGCAGGATATGATCTGATTTCGTCCCAGCGTCTTCCTCGTGCCTCTACTCCCACCGTTGCGGACTCAACCTCCGCCAAAGGAAAGTCAAAGCTCAAACGACTTGGCGACCGCATCCGAAACGTTTTCTCCACGGAGGTATGTCGATGCTGTATGTGCAATCTCTACCGGTTTGATGAACAGCGATAAGGCGAAAACCCACAGTGGTGAACATACAGGAACCGTAGGCATTGATGAACAGGGAACACCACAGCAAGATGAGCAGAATGGACCTGTTCCAGGCGAAACAGAAGCGACGCCTGTGCAGTATGTGCATCGTCCACTCGTAGCAAGTCTTGCTCTCGGTTCATTCCAGGGAAAGAGGTTGTCTGCTTCATCTCATCAAGTAGGTCCAGCTTATACACGTGTGCTGGTCTGATCTGAATTGCCTGTGCAACGATACACAACCAGCCCACTGCAGTCGTCCCTGATATCCCCGCGGACATCCCACCTCAAGCCTCCACTGTCAGAACTGATCCTAGGGATGCTGCAGGGCAAAAAGATAAAGGACAGCCTTCTGTTCCTGCCGCGGTATGTACATCTATCGTCGCATCTAATTCCAGAGTTTAGGGATTCCGCCAGGCGTCAGACGATGAAAAGCCTACTCAAACCATCCTCCAGGACGCACAGAAGAAGCTATCGGATATCAATTCCATTCCTGGCACTGCAGAAACCGGTGTCAACGCAATCGACCATGCGAATACTACGATGACCGTCGTAGATACCATCAATGCCACATATCTTCAACCTCTGAAGACCTTCAATACCATCGTCAATACCATTGCTAACGTTAGTTTTGTCGCTTGATTGTGCTCTAATCCTGTCTGATGACCATCCATAGATGCATCCATACGCTCAGATGGCATTGAGTGCGTTGACTGTAGCCTCTAAGGTGTGCATGACCATACCAAACATGGCCATTGATGCGATCCCGAACAGATGATCTTGACTCAAGCGAACCTCGACGAGGCCATTGCCACTCTCCTCTCTCGTGTCAGACAAACTTACGAACTTATACTGGAAAACAAGTCTTCGTCGAAGATCAACGCTATGAAGGACGTACTGGTACAGATCGCCCAGACAATACGAGAATGTGCATTTTTCATATCCCAGTACTCGGAAACCAAGAGCTTCTGTAGGTTGCCTCGCCTTCCTCTTCCTTTCAGGAATTCATCTTCTTCACAGGGCGTAGACTCGGGAAGAACGTCTTTGACGAGACAGACGCCAAGGTCATAAACTACAACTCGAAGTTAGATCAACTGATGCAAGATCTTCGAGATCGGGCACTCCTTGATGTCCAAGTGGGTGTCCAACAGATCCGGGAAGACCTTAGCTTGGACTCCCTGGTTTGCGCGGGCCAAGTTGGACTGATCAAAGGAAAGAAGTGTCTCGATGGTACAAGAACCGAGATTTTGAACGAGATCCTTGACTGGATGAATAGCACAGACCCGGCGACACCACCGGTCCTTTGGCTCCATGGTCAAGCTGGAAGGGGGAAATCTGCCATCGCCCACACGATTGCTTTGCAGGCTCAGAATCTCGGCATGCTTGGGTCGTGCTTCTGTTTCAACCGTACTAGACATCACGAAGGACTTCATGTGAAGCTGTTCACGACCATCGGACGTGACTTGGCTGATCGCGACCTCCGCCTCCGGCAGATTCTAGCTGAAGTAATTTCTAATGATCACTCGCTGAGGGATACGGCAGACATCGCAGAGCAGTGGCAGAAGTTCATACTCGCACCCTTTTCCCAATTGGAAGGGCCGTTGTGCCGAAATGTCGTCGTCGTCATTGATGCTTTAGACGAGAGCGGTGCGGAGGCCACCAGGCGGGATATTCTCGGCATTCTTGCTGCTCATGATGCACAGCTTCCAGCAAACATCCGGATCCTGTTGACCTCTCGGCCAATCATGGACATTAGACAGACACTGCTGGCCAGTCAACACGTCCAGGCGAGATCCCTCGACGATATTGAAGCCGAATCAGTAACCCGTGACATTACTCATTATATTTCTACCACACTTAAGAAACTCAGCGCTGCATTCTCCGACAAGGATGTGGAACATCTTGCTGCGAAATCAAATGGTCTCTTCGAATGGGCACGTCTAGCGTGTGATTTCCTTCGCCCAAGGTTTGGTGTTGAACCAGAAGACTGCTTCCGTGAGATCACGTCTCATGGTGTCGATGATGCAAGGACCCTGCTTGATGAAATGTACACCACATTCTTGAAGGACCTCACACGGGGATCGCCATTGGACAAGTTTCGCTCTGTCATGCGGCAGATCCTTTGGTCGAAGGAACCACTATCTATGGGCGCACTCGACTCGATGCGTCGCAAGTTCACTCGGGAGGACGACCATTTTTCTGTACGCGTCATCCTCGGCTACATGGCGTCCTTTCTCACCGGTACCACCGACTTCTCCACTCCTGTTCGTCCTATGCATGCTTCGTTCTATGACTTTTTGTTGGATCAACGGCGGAGTGGCGAATTCTTCATCAACAAAGCTGATGTACACCATGACCTGGCCCTTGCCTCGCTCTGTGTCATGCGAGATGGCCTTCGGTTCAACATCTGTGGACTAGAAACATCATATGTGTGCAACTCAGCAGTGACAGACTTGGCAATGAAGATTGAAAAGAATATTCCACTGCATCTGTTGTACTCCTGTCGATTCTGGGCAACCCACCTGCATGACTCCAGATTTGATACAGACCTGGCAAACCATGTCATGGCTATTGTGACAGGGGAAAAGATTCTATATTGGATGGAGGTACTTGGGGTGTGCAAGTGTATTGGTGAGGCTGATAGGGCTTTGACCTCTGCTGAGGGATGGCTGCAGGTGAGTATATTATATTGCACAAGTTGAGTGGGATGTGAATAATGTGACAGGGAAAGGCAGACTATAGGGATGTTCTAATGTTCATCCAGGATGGCATCAAATTTGTGCAAAATTTTGCTGGTGTAATTTCTCAAAGTACACCACACTTATACCTGTCTGGATTACCATTTTTACCATGCAGGTCAGCACTGGCTAACATGCTGACTGCAAATTTTCCAAACATAGCTCAGGTTGCTAGGGGACAACATGAAGATTGGCCTAGTAATCAACATGTTTTTCGAGGTCACACAGATCCAGTCCAGTCAGTTGCATTCTCACCAGATGGAAGGCACATTTTGTCAGGCTCTTGGGATTGGACAATCCAAGTTTGGGATGCACAGACAGGTGGCCAGGTGGGCAACCCTCTGCAAGGGCACACTTCCTCAGTCAACTCAGTTGCATTCTCACCAGATGGAAGGCACATTGTGTCAGGCTCATGGGATCACACAATCCGAGTTTGGGATGCACAGACAGGTGGCCAGGTGGGCAACCCTCTGCAAGGGCACACAGAGGAAGTCAACTCAGTTGCATTCTCACCAGATGGAAGGCACATTGTGTCAGGCTCTTCAGATCAGACAGTCCAAGTTTGGGATGCACAGACAGGTGGCCAGGTGGGCAACCCTCTGCAAGGGCACACAGAGGAAGTCAATTCAGTTGCATTCTCACCAGATGGAAGGCACATTATGTCAGGCTCTTGGGATCAGACAATCAGAGTTTGGGATGCACAGACAGGTGGCCAAGTGGGCAACCCTCTGCAAGGGCACACTTCCTCAGTCAACTCAGTTGCATTCCCACCAGATGGAAGACACATTGTGTCAGGCTCAGAAGGTAACACAATCCAATGCTGGGATGCACAGACTGAATCAAGTTCTGCTCAGGCAAGGAACTTTCCCACAATGCAGCTTCAGCCCCATCCAACCCCATTTCCACCCATTTCCATGCCAACTTCTATGCTCTCTGCTTTGCCCAGTGCTGGTGATCAATTCATTTATATGGCTAAGCATTCTAGGCACTTGGGACATGGTCTTTTTCTGCTGAGTGATGGTTGGATTGTGGGCTCTAGTGATCAATTGTTCTTGTGGGTACCTCCATCATACCATCCATTCTCTTGCTATTCTCCATCAACCAGACTTACAATTGGAAAGGTTTCTGTACTTAGTTTTATCAACATGGCCCATGGGTCAGCTTGGCACCAGTGTTTCCCTGCATGTAGTGATGGCATGTGAATATTTCATCCCTAGGATCAAAATTTTGCTTTTCCCCTTTCAATTCCCATTATGATACCTCAAATGTACACTACATACTACTCATAGGACCCAGCCAATCATTTTGGCCTTTGTTTTTACATATGCACTGGTCCCAGAATTAAAATATTTACAATACTTGGAGCAAGAGGAAAACATGAGAAGAAGCTACTCATCAACTATAATTCATTTTGAAACCATTGCATGGCAAGTTGTCTACTACTAGACACAACCTGCTTGTTGATAAAGTGTGCTTATATATATTGTTTTGAGGTATAGACATAGTATAATACTAATCTTGTGCTAGCACCAGGACATCCATCATCCATAAGTTTCAACCCCAATAGTGTCTGACCACTTGTATTGAGCTTCAATATGTATGACATTGTGTGACTGGCAACTGCCCTGAATTTCTTACATGGGAACATTTGTGGCTCTATCATTTTGCACCATCAACTGGCATTGCTCTGACAGTCACATTTTTCTATCAAATGTTCCTGTATTGTCATTTTTATGCCACTTAGTGAAGTGGTTGTGTAGTTCTGACATAGGATGTTCAGATTTTGCAAAACCAAACCTATGATAGCATACATCAGAAAAGGTGTTTCAAGGATGTGAGTGTCAACCATGCCAGTCTTGAAGCACAGCATTATACATGACAACCCCCACCAAGCAGTGAGCAAGTGCATAGGATTGTAGAAAAACTGGACTGGCAAGGAGTTGAACTGTCAAGTCTGGGTCTACTCCGGTAGGGGGTCCGGACAAGTCCGGATGAAGACGGACGAAGAAAGAGAGCAGAGGGCTGGACAAGAGATTAGTCCAGCCGGAGTTGGTGACCGCTTGGATTCAACGACTAAGGACAACGAGCGTTAATCCCTTGCGTAGGTTCCGGTCAAGAAGAGGAGACGGAGATAGAGACGGAGACGGACGGAACCAGGAGTAGATGACTATGGTTGATTTCAGACTGAGGAGTACAGGATAATCTACAGAGTACTTATACTAAGTGCAAACTAGGGACGAGTACATACGGTGACAAGTAAACAGCCTAAAGGTGGACAAGGAACGACCGGAGTAAAGACTAGGTCAGGTCCGGTGAAAATGCTACAAGGTATAGGATATATCGAGTTCACGGAGAACTCACGTCAAGGCAGGGCAGACGGCGAGGTGTGGTAACGAGTGAATGGAGTATAGAACAAGGGTCGTACTTAACGGTAGACTATCTGCACGACTGTGACCGGAGTAAGTGACGAGCGACCGGAGTTGAGCTACAGAGCTGCGATGCAACTGGAGTAACCGGATAAGATCCGGAGTTGGGCATGGTCGTAACATGAACCTGGGACCCCCATCACACTGGGCATGGTTTTAGTGAGCTCCAAATTTTCCTGAAAATTGCAACCTGATGGTATATGTGTCTCCTTGTTCCCAATCTTAGGACTTACCAAACTGACCAGGCGATCCACAGCATTGTACAAAACACCCCAAATGATTTTCTCAGCCCACAAGTGTACAACCATTGCATCCACATACCTTGTGCATGGCCACATAGGACTACTGTTCAGAGATGAAGAACTTTTACAATGACATCTGATAACATAGATGCCGGGAGTGCAGTTACTGGCAAATGTGAAAGTTCTTATTGCAAGTCCAAGTCTGACAAACTGGAAAGTCAGCAGCCTCATGATACCACCTCCTTCTCCTTCCCCTTTCTTGAAGGCAGTGGTGGACCCAGACTAAGGCTTGGGGAACTCGCTACAGCTCCTATGCTCGTAAACGATGCTAGTCGTCTCGTGCCCCTGAGTCCTGTTGGTGAAGATGCACTGAGACAAAGTGAAATGGAGGGACTGCTCAGAACAGAGGAATTTGCCTGCACAAATGGTTTTGTGGGCATTGTTTGTGATTGCGACTGGCTATCAAAGTGTGTCTGATTCTTGCCTTGGTTGGCTTCTGTGAGAAGGAACTCCACCCATAGCCGGGAGAAGGACTGAAAGACAATAAGGGAGCTTCTGTAAGAACCCAAGATTGTGCTGAATGACACAGAGTTCCCAACTGAGTAGGGGATGAGGAAGATGGAGCCACTGCTGCTGGTGGAGATGGAGCCTCTGGAGCTGGTGGATGAGAAATGAGAGAGTCATTGGCCCCAGGAGAGGGAACAGGCAGTGCTCCATCATCACTGTCATCATCACTAACTTCACCAGAAGCATCAAGGGGCATTGACACTGGTGCTGGTGCCTCCCCAGTGAGATGGGGAAGGCTCAGGTTCTCATTGAAGAATTGACCAGTGGCTATGTTGTGCACTTGATACCCCTTGACCCCAGGGGGATACCCCATAAAGAGAACCTCCCTAGACTTGGGACTGAGCTTTGCCTGTAATTCTAAGGGAATACTATGAGTGAAAGCATGGCAAACATAGATGAGACAGATTGGGCTGCTGACCATGTAACATTTCATAGGGTGTCTGGCCTGGAGAAAGAGCATGTGACTCTATGTGATTGTGCAGGTAGGCTGCAGTCAAAGCTGCTTTACCCCAATAAGTCTGAGGAAGACCTGCCAGATGCAACATGGCCAGCAGGCAACCCTCAACAGTGCAAATAATGTGTTCTGCTACCCCGTTCTGCTGATGCATATAAGGACCAGACAAGCAATGAGATATACCAGCCATGTTGAGTGTAGAAATGAAGGCAGAGCTGATGAACTCACCCCCATTATCTGACTGAAATTCCTTCACACATTGAGAAAACTTGGTCTCCCAGTGATGGCATGTAGACTCCCAAGCATTGAGTGCAGATGGTTCAGTCACTGACCCTTGTAAATGTGGGACATCCAACATGTACATGTCCCTGTAAAGGTGGGACTAGCCAATGCCAGGCAACATATGCAAAACTAGGATAGGCCAGTGCTTAATAAACATTGCAAAACTGGTTTGGGTTAGGATTGGTGTGTGAGAGTGGAACTACTACAGTTTACTAGCAAAAGGTAGTATAGCCTTTGTTGCAAAGGTGGGTCGGCTGATGCAGCATAATGATTACAGAACCAGTGTCAGCTGGAGCTACCAAAACATGACAAGGTGTGTTGAACTCACACGTGCACCCAGCATAAACTGTTGATGAAGTGTGCACAAGACTGCAGGAACTTTGACCCATATTAGTGTAGACTTAGTAGTAGTCCTCTTTAGAGTAGATGTTACATGTCACACATCACGCATCACAGTCATGCATCGTACTATTTGTTGTATATAAACAGCGGACATTGCTGACATAATATAACAGCTCTTGACCAGCTACCGCTATCATCTCAGGTTGTGCACTCCACCCAACGGGTGAGTTGGGGTAGCAGTTCCTCTACATATATAGGTATTGCTTCAACAAGGTGTTGCAAAGGTGGGATAGGCCAATGCTAGATAACCATTGCAGGACTGGTGTGGGCCAGAGTCACCTAAAATTTATGAAGGGTTGCAAAGGTGGGGCAGGCCAAGGGAGATATCCCCTGCAGAACTGGGGTCGGCCTGAGTTGCACAAAATTTATGAAGGCTTGCAAAGGTGGGACAGGCCAAGGGGGATACCCACTGAAGAACTGGAGTCAGCCAAAGTCACACAAAATTTATGAAGGCTTGCAGAGGGATACCCACTGAAGAATTGGAGTTGGCTGGAGTCACACAGAATTTATGAAGGCTTGCAAAGGTGGGACAGGCCAAGGGAGATACCCACTGCAGAACTGGTGTTGCATCAGGAAAAAATGGTTTGCTATATAGAAGGGGGCTTATCTCTATAGTGATATATGTGCTATTATAGCATTCATAGAGCTATATAGCACTATATAGCTGTGCACTGGATGTGGCAAACTATATAGTGTTATATATTACTTTAGAAGTAAGACTACAGTACTTAACCTAGTCATAACTACCCTTCTTAACCTAATGATGACCACGGTACTTAACCTAGTCATGACTACCCTTCTTAACCTACTGATTGTAGCAACAAAACTGGGGCAACAGCAATGGAGGGATGCAAGTGTACCTTTGATAGCTAGTAGCTGGTTCAAGAAGTTGAGTGTTGTTGAGTAGCGAGTAATGAGAGAATAGTTGAGACTGTATTGAACTAAGGAACTACAGGGAATCCTACAGGGTATATATACCTGCAGCAGATGGTCTGTGCATAGATAAGTATTATTCTTGCCTATTTCACCATATTCCCATATGTAGTAGGTGCACTTTCCATAAACATAGTTATCTGGAAATGTGCCTGCAACATGCATCAGCATGTGTTAAACATGTGCCTTGCTTGTGACAGTTCTGGCTATCCTGTGGAGCTGGTCATGTGATCTACTGGTAATCCAGTTGACACTACTCCGAATCACATGTAACTGTGATCTCTGGAAATCTCCAAGATTAGATAAGATTAGATAAGATCATACTTTCTTGTCAACACTGATGATTATGGTACTTAACCTAATGATAACTACAGTACTAATGGTATGAGAAAGGAATGCAAGCTTCTGCAATCCAACTCCCATACCAGAACAACCAAAGAAGCAGAAGAAACAATTGAGAAATGAAGGAGAAAGAGAAGAATCATTTTTAGCGCCCAAATGTCAAATTTAGGCACCCAGTGCCAGCATTCTGATATTTTGAATAGCTCTGCTGTTTTTGAAGCTATCAGGTGTGTGACTATACCATCATGGAGCCTAGACCATGGTCTATCTGCCTGTCAAGCTCTGATGTAAATCAGGTTATTTTCCACAGAGATATTCCACCTGCAATCCAGACACCCGCTTCATCAGTCACTATGGAGTCCACATTTTCTCTGGAATGTTTCTCCTCTATTGCAGCAGACCTCAACTATGTCCTGCTCTTGGGACAGCCTCTCCCTGAGCTCCTGTGCACTGCCTGGTACATATCTTCCCAGCCTGCTCCCTCAGTCCCCTTGTTCTCGGTCAGCACGTTCTCCTCATCAGTCCTGCATCATGCATGTACTTTGGTCACCTCAAGTCTATCATTAGACTTGAAAATTCATACCTGGTCATCTCTGTGTCTCCTGAGTCCTCTGCATATGGTCCTTTCATCCCATAGTCCTGTCACATCCATCTTCCTCTGTCATTCATCTTGCTTCCCTGGACACATCAAGTCCACTACTCTCATCTTGCTTCCCTGCTATCCTGCAGCAAACACGAATGATACAGTGATCTAGAACCCTTCTTAGGAGCCATTATAGAGTACAGAACCTTCCCCTTACTGCTCAAGGGAAGACTGCTCTTGGGGAGCACCAAATTTCATGTTTTTGTCCTACCGAAGCTCAATCCAAGAGTTTTGTGACACTCTGTGACCGTTACTCTTATTATCCCCCAGCCACTCCCATCAGTGGCACTGCTTCAGAAGCTCATCTCCAGATTTAAAGTTCAATCAATCACAGGTTGTGCTTCCCTTCTGTCTGAGTCACACAGAGTCACTCTGGCTCACTCTGACTCACTCTGCTGCGCATTATTCATCCCCTCTTGGCATTACTAATCTCCATTATCCCCCTTATCAATCACTTACCAATCATCCTACATCAGCAAATCACTTGGTTCTGTACAGCTCTGGACAGAGGCACACAGAAGCACAGAGTCCCCAGCTTAGTCCATTCTGGTCACCATTGTCCAGATGAAGGTGAACTTGTAGCTCACTGTACAGCTCCACACAGCTCCCACTAGGTGTATGAACTTGTCCAGAATACACAACACTGTGGATCTGAGCTTCTGTAGCTATCTGTACAACTCTTCCCAGATCATTGTATAGGATGTACTCATTAGGAGTCCAAGTCATTAGTAAGCAAACATTTATTATAAATGCCTACTAGTACACAGAAATGACAAAACATGCGCTATATTAATCCAATAAGATCTGAAGATGCTCATGCCTTCCCACTGAAATATCCACCTGCTGCAATGCTACCCTGAAAGTAATATGGTTATTATTGGCAGGAAATTTATCACAACCACTCACTGGCCTTCACGTGCCCACGAGCTGAGGTGTTCAGCAAGTCGAGAGCTATGATAAGGGTGCCTTGCTATCTCTTTGATTAGCATAAGGAGTGCATTATATATTGAAGAATAATCCTTTGCCAAAAAGTTTGGGAATGAGTTTCCAGCACCATTCTTTGCATGGCCATCAAGCACACAATTGAGCTGCTGAAGTTTCAGATTTATGATGTGGAGGAACACAAATAAAACCATGCCACAGTACACACCACTGGAAGGCATGTATTTGGGATGTGGTACCAAAAAATGTCAGGTTGTTGATGAGCAATGCGATAAGAGCCAGTGTAAAAAAACTTGATGATGACGTCCTTAAGAGCGGGGTGGGCAAAGTTCCATGTTTTACCCTATAATTTTCTCAGATAAAGTCAGTGCAGAGGGGAGAACTTACATTCTCATCAATGCCATCCCTGAGAAACATGGATTGATTAAGCAATGTAGCAGTGGCTTCCTGGATAAATGTGACATGATCGTGACACTCGACTCCCAGAGGCAGCTCCAATCTGTAAAACAAGGGCATAGAACTAACAGCCATCTTTTTCAACTCGGAGCACCAGGTTGACAAGTCCTCATAAAGCTGCAACACGAAGCACTATTAGGTCAAAATATACACGGATAAATTACTTACCAGCTGCACCATCCCATCTTTTTTGTCAGGCCAATAGCCTAAAACAAGGTCAATGCAGCAATGTATTTGAAGTAGTTAGTACTTACCAGGGTCCAAGCCTACATGTTGAGTCCACTGCACAACTACAGTCATAAGACTGTCTCCAAGTGAATCAGCATTAATCTTTATCTTCGGCCAGGGATTAGAAAGGGCATGTATGGCCCTGCACTCGATCTTGGCTTCTTCTAAGCAATCTTTCCACATTGGAGGATAGTGGGCAATCTGATTTGGCGGTGCTGGCTGGTTCTGAACTCGCCGAAACTTATGAGGTGCATGGCATTCATGAAGAGGATTGCTGTCATTAGTGTCAGGATCCATGGATTGGTCATGCAATGACGCAAGTACGGCAGGATTGGGGGGACGAGGGCACCCATTCCTCTGTTGGTGGTGGTCAAGAACATTGATGGTCTGCATATCAGGAGACTGAAGGGCTGAGCATGCTAACACGACCAGATTGAACAAAATACCTTGTGGACAGGACCTCTTACAAGGGTGGCCACATTCTCCTCTGCCTCGTCACAAGAATATTCGAAATCATTGTCAGGTGGTGGGGATGTGTGTCTGGTCATTTGAGCACTTCATGTCTCAGCCCTGAAGTCTGCACAAAAACATCAGAGTATGATCACAGAAAATAAAACAAATCCAACCCACTGGCACTTGTTTACAATGCAACTCATGTTCTTCATTGGACTCTCCAGATGACTTGCCATTTGAATTATCCTCACTCCCATTGTAATGCCCTTCCCAGGAAGGGTCCTCAGGTCCCAACTCGCCCTCACTGTTGTCCACGACCTTGTTGTTTTGCCCTGCTTTCCCCTGCTTTCCCAGAGACCAGTGCATTCCACAAAGATGGGTCTATATTCTGGTCGAATCTGGACAACACATGATCAGTGGTGCATGACGAGGAAGATTGGCTATAATGTGGGAGGCCAGGTAATTGGTGAGCAAGATCAGAGACACTGTAGCCAGCAGGAACCAAGTGTTCGATTTGTGATGGAGGTGCCTGACATTCCTTGGCACATTTTTTGGCAATATATGGGTTGTTCAGAGCTTGAAGGTCCAGCTCTGTTCTGGGGGGGACAATATGGGCTGGCTCATGAAAGCCAAAGTGGCCGCCAGTTGCCTGTGAGTGAAAATTAGGCACAGGTGCATTCTCCCCCTGTTAAACCAGATCAGCTCAACATCCAAAAGAAAGCATATAGCTACTTGACCTGCATCACAACACCTGCATGAGAACCATCGGATGAAGCAACAGCACTCGTGGGAGGCAGTTGTTTCTAAGGAAACCATTAGTAATTATGAACTGGGCAGAGCAAAAGATAGAATCCTACTTTTTTTTCGAGGTCTGCGACTTGAATTAACAGGGGTAACAGGGTTTGATGCAGTATCATTGAAGAAGGTAGTCGTGGGTCTCTGTCATATCCATACTTTTCTCAGTTGCAACTCCGGTCTAACCTTGGCCTGCCTGACCTCTCCTTAGGCATAGATGCAACTCTGGATCTAGTCTGGCCATCTCCAGCCCCATAGCTGCACTCCAGCTCAACTCCGGTCACTATGTCCATCTCCACCTCAGGACTAACCCCTGTCTTCCTGCAGATAGATCTGTGGTCTAACTCCACTGTGTTGGACCTGTATCTACCACTAGTCACTCCTCCAGTTTCAGTCCAGCCACTCCCTTAGCCTTGTCTGCAATGTAGCCCAACTCCAGATGGTATATCCAACTCCAGCTCAGTTCTGCTCCTGCTCCTGCTCTGCTTCCTCTGTCAGGTCCACCAATGACTTAGGACATTTCCATGTCCAACTCCGGACCTTCCTCCAGCTACTCTGCCCTTCCTCCACCTGTACACTCCCTCTGCTCTTGCACTTCCTCTGGTCCTACTTCCTCCAGTCCTGGACATTGCTCTGGACTTAACATTAGTTAAGCCCACCTCTGACCCTTACTTGTCCTGTTCCAACTTAGTTCCCTTTACCTACTTGTCCCTGCATCTGCTCCATCATCCCTGTAAAACTAGTTCCCCATTTCTGCTTCCACTCCAGTTTATTTTCCTGTCCCTGCTTTATTTTCCTGTACCTGGATTATTTTCCTATCCACTTCTGCTCTGACCCTTGTCTCGACAATAGGATGTTTACTTGTCACTGTATATACTCACCTCTAGTCTCGTTACTATATAAACTACTATACTCCGGCCTAGTAGTTTCCTTAGATCAAATCTTGACTAAGATACTCCTCAGTCTGTACTACCCCATGCTCTCCTAATCTCATCCTGTTCTCCTGAACTCCAGCCAACTCTGGCCTCTGTCCTATCTCATCCCCTTGGTCCTATGTCCGCTCCTAGCAAGTCTCCTACTCGCACAAGGGCAAAAGCCACCTCTGTCCCAGACTCGACGCTAGACCTCTTAGGACTTATCCCACCTCTGGGATGTCCTTCACTCTGGACAAGCTGTGCTCAACTCCGGACTACTTTCCCACGGTCCGGACTTACTCCACAAAACCCAGACTTACTCCCAGTGCTCCTCTAATGCCCAGACTTCATTCATATGACCTGGACTTGACTCTCCACACTAACTAGCACCCACTAGTGTCTGGACTTACCTCCTCATTAGTCCCCTGCACCCCTGGACCTTCTAGTAAGATCGTCGAGGAGAACCAGTCTTGACAGTCTCAATATGTGTGGTGGTCCCTCAATTGCAATACCAATCTGTTCCAATTGAAGAATGCGACCACCGACTCCCACTCCTGCCCTACCACTGTGACAAGGTTGTAGAGACTTGGAGGTTGAGTAGCTGGGCTGATCCGATGTAGTATGTGCTTTGTGTTTCTTCTGCAATGCATCTTCAGTATTGTCCCAATACTGCTTTTGTCTCAGGGCTTTCTTCAATGGTGAATGAGCAGGCATGAAATAGACAACTCAGGCAGAGGGAAAGAAACAATGGAGGACAAAATTTTAGTGCATCGCGGATCCGACAGCTAGTGCATTGCCAAGAATGTGCAGCTGAGAACATGCAGGTCAGGATACTCAGAAGTATAGATCACTGTATGTACATAGATGCAAATACAAACACTGCAGTAACTGTGATATCAAGCCAGAAATCTTGGACGTTTGGACAAATTAGAAATGGGGAAGTCACCCACACTCTGAACCATATCATCATGTATACATTTCTTTCCAGCATCCCATAGATTACTGGCACGTTTCACTGGAAGGGAAAGGTTTTTGGAGGCCTCCCATAGAGCATTCTTCTTGGCTTGTTTGGTCAAACACTCATTCTCTATTTCAGGAGGGTCCTCTGGTGGCATGTGACTGAGGAATATCTCAGTTTTTTCCAGCAAGGTGTTGATGTCAACCCCATCCTGAGAGCCGTATTTCTCTCAGAAAATCTCCTGCCAATCTTGAGCAAGGGGAATGAGGTCACGGAAGTACAGGGACATGGAGTCCTCTAGAACCTTGGGACTGCTCTCCAAAACAAAAGCAACTTTTGAGTTTCTGGCCACCTGGAGGTTTTCAATGGCACCCTCACTCCATTCACCAAGTATCAAGGACTCAAAGTCAAAATTTTGCCTCTCCTGTCCCAATGGTCCATCATACAAGATCATGATCCAAATGAGGACGTAAAAAAGAGATTGAATGTCATCCGCTGGTGTATGCTTGATCTTGAAGTTGCCACCATGAATTTGGACAGAAGTGACATCATCTGCCTTGTAGATATGCCCACCTTTCAGCTTCTTTCAAAATGCACTGGAGATTTGCTCAAGAAGTTTTATGGAAAGAAATGGGATGGTGCCCTAGTTTAATGTTAGTGGTTCAATCCAAGGCAACAAAACCATGCTCACCATACCACCAACATTGTACTCCACTCAGAGGGTAATCTCGACTGCAAACTCCCAATCTATAAGGATACTGCGAACTCCATCCAGCACATCATATATCATAATGTTGAATGGGCTGGCATCATGATGAAGAACCTTGTGCTTCTGTACTGTTCCCTTTTAAACTAAATCTTACATTAGTCTTCAGGATTGCATGACAAAAACTGTGCTTACCAACAAGAATGTCACTGATGCAGGTAATCAGTTCACACTTGGTTGACATGGGCGGGAACACCGTGCTTGGAGAATACATGGAGCAGGAAGAGTTTAGCAAGCTCCGGGCTAGTGATGGTGTCATGAGTAGGGATGAAAATGGCTTGTTTAGAAAGCCTGTCTACCACGACCAGGATGGCTGTAAAGCCGGTAGATGAAGGGAGTTGCTCTATGAAGTCCATCGAGATGGAGTTCCAAGGCTTCTCCGGTA
>Ga0307516_10001983_pt1 | contig 28053 bp, 2 predicted proteins | sample 19_EM_MG_FD_203310 | JGI IMG/M metagenome (GOLD analysis project Ga0307516, IMG submission 203310) | Populus trichocarpa ectomycorrhiza microbial communities from riparian zone in the Pacific Northwest, United States - 19_EM | ecosystem: Host-associated > Plants > Roots > Unclassified | place...
GTCCCCGTGCCATGCGCCTCCACCACATCCACATCAGCCGACGACAGACCCGCGGAAGCGAGCGCCTGCCGGATCACCCGCTGCTGCGACGGCCCGTTCGGCGCCGTCAACCCATTCGACGCACCATCCTGATTGACCGCACTCCCCCGCACCACAGCCAGAATCCGATGCCCGTGGCGCACCGCATCCGACTGCCGCTCCAGCACCAGCACACCCACACCCTCGGACCAGCCCACCCCATCGGCCCCGTCCGCAAACGCCTTACACCGACCGTCGACCGCCAGCCCGCCCTGCCGGGAAAACTCCACAAACGTCGTCGGCGTCGACATCACCGTCACCCCACCGGCCAACGCCAAACTGCACTCCCCCGACCTGAGCGCCTGAGCCGCCAGATGCATCGCCACCAACGACGACGAACACGCCGTATCCACCGACACAGCCGGACCCTCAAGCCCCAACGCATACGCCACCCGGCCCGACGCCACACTCGGCGCACTGCCATTGCCCCGGAAAGCCTCGAACTCCTCCCCCGGCAACAACTCCCGATAGTCGTTGTACATCACCCCCGCGAACACACCCGTCCGACTGCCCCGCAACGACGACGGATCAATCCCGGCCCGCTCGACCGCCTCCCACACCGACTCCAACAGCAACCGCTGCTGCGCATCCGTCGCCAACGCCTCCCGCGGACTCATCCCGAAGAACTCGGCATCAAACCCGCCCACGTCCGCCAGGAAACCGCCCGCACGAGTCGACGACGTACCGGGATGCTCAGGATCCGGGTGATACAGCCGGCCCAGGTCCCAACCTCGATCCGACGGGAACTCCGAGACCGCATCCACACCGGAGGACACAAGCCGCCACAGATCCTCCGGCGACGCCACCCCACCCGGAAACCGACACGCCATCCCCACGATCACAACCGGGTCATCAGCCGCCGACGCCACAAGCACCGGCGCGTCACCAGCCGCATCCGGCACCAGACCCGACAACAAAAACTCCGCCACAGCCCGTGGCGTCGGATGATCGAACACCAACGTGGCCGGCAACCGCACCCCCGTCACCGCCGACAGCGCATTACGCAACTCCACCGCCGTCAACGAGTCAAAGCCCAGATCACGGAAGGGATGACCGGCCTCCACCGCGTCGGCATCCTGGTGGCCAAGCACAACGGCGACGCGGTCACGGACCAGATCGAGCAGTGTCTCCCTGCGTTCCTCCACCTCCAGTCCCGCGAGCACTTGCCCGTATCCGGCGGCACCCGTCGCGGGATCGAAGCCGGTTACCGCCGTGCGGCGTGTCACCGACCGGCGTGCCAGGCCGCTGAGGAGCACGGGCAGGTCGTCGCCGGCGCGTAGTGCGGTGGCATCGATCCTTATCGGAAGCACCGTCGCGCATCCGGTGGCCGGAGCGGCGTCGAGGAGCGCGAGGCCCTGCTCAGGGGTGAGGAAGGGGAAACCCGAACGAGCCAGTCGCGCCCGGTCGAACTCCGTGAGCGCACCGGTCATACCGCTGTCAACCACATCCCAGGGGCCCCAGGCCAGGGAAAGCGCGGGCAGGCCCAGAGTGCGGCGGTGTTCGGCGAGGGCGTCGAGGAAGGCGTTGGCGGCGGCGTAGTTGGCCTGCCCGGCGCCGCCGAGGGTGCCGGCGGCCGAGGAGAAGAGGACGAACGTTCCGACGTCGGGGGCGAGTTGATGCAGGTACCAGGCGGCGTCGGCCTTGGGCCGTAGGACCGTTTCGAGGCGTTCAGGGGTCAGGGCACCGACGACGCCGTCATCGACGACACCGGCGGTGTGGAACACGGCGGAGAGCCGCTCCCCGTCGAGGAGCAGTACGAGCGCGTCGCGGTCGCCCACATCACAGGCGGCGATGCGCACGCGGGCGCCGAATTCCGTGAGCTCGGCGGCCAGTTGGTCGGCGCCGGGCGCATCGGGGCCACGGCGGGAGACGAGGAGCAAGTCGGAGGCGCCGTGGCGGGTGACGAGATGGCGGGCGAGCAGCGCGCCCAGTCCTCCGGTCCCGCCGGTGACGAGCACGGTCCCCGCGACGTCCCAATGCCCGTCTCCTCCGACCATCGAGGCCGACCGACCTCGGGCCAGCCTGGGCACGAACAGACCGCTCTCCCCGGCACGCATCTCGGGCTCGTCGACGGTCAGTGCGCGACGCAGCAACGCGCCGTCGGGTGAACCGTCGACGTCCAGGAGCGTGATCCTGCCGGGGTTCTCGGTCTGCGCGGTGCGCAGCAGTCCGCGCGCAGCCGCTGCAGCAAGGTCGCTGGGGGTGGCCACGAACAGGCGAGCAGCGGCGAACCGTGTGTCGCCCAGCCATTCCTGCACGAGTCGAAGGGTTTGCCCGGCCGCGGCGCGCAGCGCGGCCGGAGTCGTCCCGTCGGGAGGCGTGGCAGGAGTCGGACGGGCGAGGACGACAGGAGGTACGTCGTCGAGCGCCGCCAGATCGGGGTACTGGGTGACTGTGACCCCGGCGGTGCGCAGAGCATCGGTCAGGTCGTCGGCGTCGGGGCCCACTACAGCGACAGCGTTCACGTCAGCTGCCGCCGTCCGCTCAACAGACTGCCAGTCAACGGTGAACAGCTCATCGGGCACGGCCTGCGCCGCAGCGGGCCGCGTCGTGAAGGCGTCCACGGTGAGCACAGGGCGGCCCGCGGTGTCTGCGGCGGACAGGCTGACGGTGTCGTGGTCCAGACGGGTCAGACGGGTACGGATGCTGGTCGCGCCGGTGGCGTGCAGCCGGACGCCTTCCCAGGAGAACGGCAGGCCCCCTTCGCTGAGGGCGCCGAGGTCGCCGTAAGTCGCAGCGTGCTGGGCCGCGTCGGACAGGGCCGGATGCAGCAGGAAGGCCGCCGCGTCGGTGTGGGCGTCGCGGGGCAGCGCGGCCTCGGTGAACAGCTCGGGGCCGCGTCGCCAGGCGGCGCGCAGGCCGCGGAAGACGGGGCCGAAGGCGAAGCCGAGTTGTTCCAGGTGGTCGTAGCAGTCGGTGAGGTCGATCGGTTCGGCGCCGGGTGGCGGCCAAGCGGTCGCGTCGAAGGCCCCGGTTGGCGGCCAGGCGGTCGCGTCGAAGGCGCCGGTCTCCGCTCCGGCAAACGGGCCGGTCGGCGCCTGGACGGCAAGCCGTCCGGTCGCATGGACAGTCCACGGTTCGTCCGGATCACCGCTCTCGGGACGGGAATGGATGGTCACAGCGCAGTGGCCGTCCGCCACCACGCCCACGCGAACCTGGATCGCTACAGCCGCGCCCTCCTCCAGTTCCAGCGGCGCGGCCAGGGTGAGGTCATGGACGCGGTCGCAGCCCACCTCATCCCCCGCCCGCAGAGCGAGGTCGAGGAACGCCGTTCCGGGGAGCAGGATCCGGCCGTGGACGACGTGTTCGGCAAGCCACTGCTGGTTGGCAGGAGCGAGTCGACCGGTGAGGACGGTCCCCTCGCCGTCGGCAAGCCCGACGACCGCGCCCAGCACCGCATGCCCGGTGGAACGGAGTCCAAGCGCCGCAGCGTCTCGGATCCGGCCGGTTCCCGTCGGCCAGTAGCGCTGCCGTGCGAAGACGGTCGTCGGCAGGTCGATACGCCGGCCACCGGTTCCCTCGTAGAGGGCGGCCCAGTCGATGGTGGCGGCGGTACTTGCGGTGTGCAGCCGGGCCAGTGCGGTGATGAAAGAGAGTTCTTCGGGGCGTCCGGCGCGCAGAGCGGGTACGGCGAGGGCGTCGCCGACCAGAGCGGCGAGCACCGCGTCCGGGCCCAGCTCGAGATGGGCGCGTACCCCCAGGTCGGTGAGGGCGCGCACCGCGTCCGCGAACCTCACCGTGGCCACGGTGTGCTGCACCCAGTACTCGGGATCGCGCAGTTCGCGAGCAGCCGCCGTCCGCCCGGTGACGGTCGAGACGACCGGCAACCGCGGCTCGTTGAAGGTGAGCGGGGCGAGGACCGCGCGGAATTCGTCGAGCATCGGCGTCATCAGCGGCGAGTGAAAGGCATGCGACACGGCGAGCCGGTGCGTGCGATGTCCGGCGGCACGCAGTTCCTCCGCGGCGGCGAGTACGGCGTCCTCCGCACCGGACAGGACGACGGCGTCGGGGCCGTTGACGGCGGCCAGCGCGACCTCGTCGCTCGGCAGCGGACGAACCTGCTCCTCAGTGGCCTGTACGGCAACCATCGCGCCCGCGTCCGGCAGCGCCTGCATAAGTCGTCCGCGGGCGGTGACGAGGGTGCAGGCGTCCTTCGTGGAGAGGACCCCGGCGATGTGAGCGGCCGTGATCTCGCCGATGGAGTGTCCGGCGGCGAAGTCCGCGCGGATGCCGAGGGAGGCGGCGAGTCGGTACAGGGCGGTTTCGACGGCGAAGACGGCGGGCTGGGCGTACTCGGTGCGGTTCAGCCGGTCCGGATCGTTGCCCCACATGACGTCCCGCAGCTCGGGGTCGAGGTGGCCGAACAACTCGTCGAGCGTCTCGGCGAAGACGGGGAAGCGGTCGTACAACTCCCGTCCCATGCCGAGGCGTTGGCTGCCCTGACCGGTGAAGAGGACGGCAAGGGGGCCTTCGGTGGCCGTACCGCGGGCCAGTTCGCGGAGTTCGCCGTCCTGGGGCAGGAGTACGGCGCGCTGTTCGAGGTGGGCGCGGCCGACGGCGAGGGAGTGGCCGACATCGCGCGGGTCTTGGTCGGGTGCGGCGGCGGCGAGGCGGGCGAGCTGGGCCTCGAGGGTGTGGGTGGTGCGGGCGGAGACCGGCCAGGGTGTCAGTGCCGGGGAGGCGGCAGGGGCCGCGGGTTCCTCGGTGGGCGGTGCCTGTTCGAGGACGACGTGTGCGTTGGTGCCGCTGATGCCGAAGGAGGAGACGCCGGCGCGGCGCGGGGCGTCGGTGTGCGGCCAGGGGGTGTTGGCGGTCAACAGGCGTATGTGGCCTGCGGTCCAGTCGACGTTCGGCGTGGGTGTCTCCGCGTGCAGGCTGCGTGGGAAGAGTCCGTGCCGCAGTGCCATGACGGTCTTGATGATGCCGGCGACGCCCGCCGCGCCCTGGGTGTGGCCGATGTTGGACTTGACGGAGCCGAGCAGCAGGGGCCGTTCGCGATCCTGACCGTACGCGGCGAGCAGTGCCTGCGCTTCGATGGGGTCGCCGAGGGTGGTGCCGGTGCCGTGTGCCTCGACGGCGTCGATCTGGCCGGGGGTGAGCCCGGCGTTGTCGAGGGCGGCACGGATGACGCGCTGCTGGGCGGGGCCGTTGGGGGCGCTGATGCCGTTGGAGGCGCCGTCCTGGTTGAGGGCGGTGCCTCGGACGACGGCGAGGACGGGGTGGCCGTTGCGCCGGGCGTCGCCAAGGCGTTCCAGTACGAGGACGCCGGCGCCTTCGCTCCAGCCGACGCCGTCGGCCGCGGCGGAGAACGGCTTGCAGCGGCCGTCGGCGGCGAGTCCGCCCTGCGCGGTGAACGACACGAAGGTGCCGGGCGTGCACATCACGGTGGCGCCACAGGCAAGGGCGAGTGCGGATTCGCCGGTGCGCAGCGACTGGACTGCCCAGTGCAGGGCGACGAGGGAGGAGGAGCAGCCGGTGTCGACGGTGACGGCAGGTCCTTCGAGGCCGAGGACGTAGGAGATACGGCCGGAGATCACGCCGGCGGCGTGGCCGGTCGTCGCGTAGATGTCCATGGAGTCGCGGGCTTCGGCGACGACCTTGCCGTAGTCCTGGATGGTGGTGCCCGCGAAGACGCCGGTGCGGCTGCCTCGCAGTGAGGTCGGGGCGATGCCCGCGCGTTCCAGGGCCTCCCAGGATGTCTCCAGGAGCAGCCGCTGCTGGGGGTCCATGGCGAGGGCCTCGCGTGGGCTGATGCCGAAGAACGCCGCGTCGAACTCGGTCATCGCGTCGAGGAAGCCGCCCTCGTGGGCACGGCTGCGGCCGTCGCCGGCACCCGTGAGGCGGGCCAGGTCCCAGCCGCGGTCGGCGGGGAACGGTCCGATGGCGTCGCGTCCGTCTACGACGAGCTGCCACAGGTCCTCGGGCGAGGCGACGCCGCCGGGGTAGCGGCAGCCCATGCCGACGACGGCGATGGGCTCGACGGCCGCCGAGATCAGCTGCTGGTTCTGCCGGCGCAGCCGCTCGTTCTCCTTCAGGGAGGTCCGCAGCGCCTCGACGTAGGGGTTGGGGGTGTTCAACGCGGGCTCTCCAGGGTCGGGCGGGCGCGTCAGTCGGTCGGTGGCCGTCTCGGCCGCGAGGCATGTCAGTCCGTGGCCGTCTCGGCTGCGAGGCGCAGCAGGCTTTCGCCGTCGAGGCTGTCGAGGTCGGTCGGGTATCCGTTGTCGTTGTCGTGGCCGACGCCGGGCTCGGGGTCCGTCGTGTCTTCGGCGAGGCGCAGGACCAGGTCGAGCAGTCCGGCCTTGCGGAGTCGCGCGGGCGGGACGGAGGCGAGTGCGGCGCGGATCTCCGCGTCGGGGTCGTCGTCGCGCTCGACGGGTGCGTCGGGGAACAGCTCGGACTTGATGTGGGCGGCGACGGCTGCGGCGTTGGGGTGGTCGAAGACGAGGGACGCGGGCAGCGGCAGGCCGGTGACGGCCTTGAGCCGGTTGCGCAGGTCCACGGCGCTGACGGAGTCGAACCCGAGGTCGCGCAGGGCCCGTTCGGCGGGTACGGCGTCGGCGCCGGGGTGCCCGAGCGTGGCGGCGGCCTCGCCGCGGACGACGTCGAGCAGCAGACGGCTGCGTTCGACGTCGGGCAGGTCGGCCAGCCTGTCGCGCAGGCCGGGACCCTCGTCGCCGGGTGTGTCGGACGCGGCGGGCTCAGGGACGGATTGGGGCAGCGCCGAGAACAGCGGGCTCGGGCGGGCCGCCGTGAACGCCGGGAGGAACCTCCTCCAGTCGGTGGCGGTGACGGTCATGCCGCTGCGGTCCTCGTCGAGGATGCGTTGCAGGGCGGTCAGTGCGGCGTCGGGGTCCATGGGTTCGACGCCGCGGCGGGCGAGTTCGGCGGCCAGCGCGGGCTCGGTGGCCATGCCGGACTCGCCCCAGGCGCCCCAGGCGACGGAGGTCGCGGGCAGTCCGGCGGCACGGCGGTGCTGGGCGAGGGCGTCGAGATACGCGTTGGCGGCGGCGTAGGCGGGCTGGCCGCCGCTGCCCCAGGACGCGGCGCCGGACGAGAACAGCACGAACGCGTCGAGCGCGGTGTCGGCGGTGAGTTCGTGCAGGTGCCGGGCGCCGAGCAGCTTGCCGCGCAGCAGCGCCTCGAGCGTGTCCGGGGTGAGTGCGGTGGCCTCGGCGTCACCGTCGGAGACGCCTGCGGCGTGGATGACGGTGGTCAAGGGGTGTTCCGGCGGGATGGCCGCGAGCGTGGCGGCGAGGGCGTCGCGGTCGGCCGTGTCGCAGGCGGCGACGGTCACCGAGGCGCCCATGTCGGTGAGTTGGACCGTGAGCGTTTCGGCGCCGGGCGTGTCGGGTCCGGTACGGCTGAGCAGCAGCACGTGGCGGGCGCCGCGGGAGACGGCCCAGCGGGCGAGGCGGCTGCCGAGGGCTCCGGTGCCGCCGGTGACGAGAGCCGTGCCGGTGGTGCGCCAGGCGTCGGTGACCATGGCGGGCTCGGCGGGGACGAGGCGGCGGCCATGCGCTCCGGAGCTGCGGATCGCCACCTGGTCCTCGGCGACGTCAGGGGTGAGCAGTCCGGCGAGTAGGGCACCCGTGCGGGTGTCGAGCATGTCCGGCAGGTCGATCAAGCCGCCCCAGAGCGTGGGCTGTTCGAGGGCGACAACGCGGCCCAGGCCCCACAGGGTGCCCTGCGTCGGTCGGCTGACGGGGTCCCCGGGCACGGCGGCGACGGCTTCCCGCGTCAGGCACCACAGCTTGGTTCCGCCGGGCCGGTCGGCGAGCGCCTGGACGAGGGCTACGGTTGCGGCCAGTCCGGCGGGCACGGCCGGGTGCTGTGGGTCGGCCGGTTCCTCGGCGAGTCCGAGCAGGGACACGACGATGTCGGGACCGTCGGCGGGCAGGGCGTCGCGGCCGGCGGTGGCCGGGTCGACGTCGACGCGGGCCGTGTCGGGGCCGAGGGCGGTCACTACGGCCGCGATCCACGGATCCTCGCTGTGCGTGTTCGGTACGACGACGAGGCGCCGGACGCCCGGAGCCGACTCCCGTTGCGGGAGCGGGTGCCAGGCCTCGCGGTAGCACCAGGACGCGGCGAGCGCGCGCCGCCGCCACCTGGCCAACGCGGGCAGGACGACGGCCAACTCCTCCTTGTCGGCGCCGGTTTCGGCGGCGAGCCGCGCGGTGTCTCCGGTGTCGACGAGGTCCCAGAAGGCGGAGTCCTCCTCCGTGCCCGGCGTCGTGGCGGGCTGAGGCGTGGGCCAGTGCCGGCGGCGCTGGAAGGGGTAGGTGGGCAGTTCGACGGGGGGTGCGGAGCGGACGGCGGCCGGGAAGTACGGCTCCCAGTCCACCGGCAGTCCGGCGGCCCATGCGGCGGCGGCCGACCGCACGAAAGTGTCCGGGCCACCGGCATCGCGGCGCACAGAGCCGACGACGACCGCGTCCTCAGCTCCCGCAGCTTCACTGGTCTCGCCGATCGCTCCGCTCAGCACCGGATGTGGGCTGCTCTCCACGAACACACGGTGCCCGGCGTCCAGCAGGGCACGGGTGGCCTGCTCCATTCGCACGGTCTGGCGGAGATTGCGGTACCAGTAGTCGGCGTCCAGGGCGGTGGTGTCGAGGCGGCCGCCCGTGACGGTGGAGTAAAACGGGATCCGTGCCTGGCCTGGTGTCAACGCGCCCAGCACGGTGAGGAGTTCGTCCTTCACGGCCTCGGTCTGAGGTCCGTGGCCGGCGATGTCGGACTCGACGTCCTTGGTGCGCAGGCCCTGCCGTTCGCAGAACTCGCGCAGTTCACCGAGGGCGGTGCGCTCGCCGGACACGACGACCGTGGAGGGGCCGTTGACGACGGCGAGGGCGAGCCGTCCGGGATACGCCTCCAGAAGGGGTTCGACCCGGTCGACGGGGGCGTACACCGTCATCAGGCCGCCCAGTCCGCCGAGTGCGAGCATGGTCCGGCCGCGCAGGGCGACCAGCCGGGCCGCCTCCTCCAGGGTGAAGGCTCCGGCGACATGGGCGGCGGCGATCTCGCCCTGCGAGTGCCCGACGACGGCTCCCGGCTCGACACCGTGGGAGCGCCACAGCGCCGTCAGCGCGACCATCATGGAGAACAGCGCGGGCTGGACGACGTCGGCCCGGTGCAGCATGTCCGGGTCGTCGCCCTCGCCGCGCAGCAGGTCCACGGGTGACCAGTCGACGTAGGGCGCGAGAGCGTCGGTGCAGTCGCCGATGGTGCTGCGGAACACCGGTGAGGTGTCGAAGAGTTCACGTCCCATGCCCCACCACTGGGAGCCTTGGCCCGGGAAGACGAACACGGGCCCGGTGTCGCTGTCGGCCACGGTTCCTTGGACGAGCGCGGCATCTGCACCTCCCGTGGCGAGCGCGGCCAGCGTGCGGAGGAGTCCGTCGCGCTCGGTGCCGAGGACGACCGCGCGGTGCGGGAATGCGGTACGAGTAGTGGTCAGCGACCAGCCGGACTCGACCGGCTCCCCACCGCCGGTCCGCAGGAAGTCGCCGAGCCTGGAGGCCTGTTCGGCCAGCGCGGCAGCAGAGCGAGCCGAGAGCGTCAGCGGAATTTCGGTGCCGTCCAGTGACGGTTCGACCACAGGGGCCGGCGCGGACGCTTCCTCCAGGACGACGTGGGCGTTGGTGCCGCTGATCCCGAACGCGGAGACGGCGGCGCGGCGTGGGCGCCCGGTGCTCGGCCAGTCCTCGGCGGACTGCAGGAGTCGTACGGCGCCCGAGGACCAGTCGACGCGGGTGGAGGGGGTGTCGGCGTGCAGGGTGCGCGGCAGGGTGCCGTGTTCGAGGGCGAGGACGGTCTTGATGACGCCGGCGGCGCCCGCGGCGGCCTGGGTGTGGCCGATGTTCGACTTCAACGAGCCCAGCAGCAAGGGGTGTTCGCGGTCCTGGCCGTAGGTGGCGAGCAGGGCGCCCGCCTCGATGGGGTCGCCGAGGCTGGTGCCGGTGCCGTGTGCCTCCACGGCGTCCACGTCGGCGTGGCCGAGACCGGCGGTGGCGAGGGCGTCGCGGATGACGCGCTGCTGGGCGGGTCCGTTGGGTGCGGTCAGCCCGTTCGAGGCGCCGTCCTGGTTGATCGCGGAGCCGCGGATCACGGCCCGGACGCGGTGGCCGTGGCGGCGGGCCTCGGACAGCCGCTCGACGACGAGCAGCGCGACGCCTTCCGAGTAGCCGGTGCCGTCGGCGTCCTCGGAGAACGCCTTGGAGCGGCCGTCGCGGGCGATGGCGCCGAGCCGCTGGATGCGGGCGAAGCTGGCGGAGTCGGTCATCACGGTGACGCCACCGGCCAGCGCCATCGTGCACTCGCCGCCGCGCACGGCGCGTACCGCCTGGTGCAGTGCGACCAGCGATGCGGAGCAGGCGGTGTCCACGGTGACCGCCGGGCCGCGCAGGCCGAGCGTGTAGGAGACGCGTCCGGACATCGCGCTCGCGGCGAGGCCGGTCGCGGCGTGGCTCTCGGTGCGTTCCTCGGATTCGCTCACGACGTGCGCGTAGTCCTGGCCGTTGCTGCCGATGAACACGCCGGTGCGGCTGCCTCGGAGGGTGTGTGGGGCGATGCCAGAGCGTTCGAAGGCCTCCCAGGCGGTTTCGAGGAGCTGCCGCTGCTGCGGGTCCATGGTGACGGCCTCGCGCGGTGAGATACCGAAGAACGCGGCGTCGAAGTCGGTGGCGTCGTGCAGGAATCCGCCCTCCAGCCGCCGTCCGGCGCCCTCGCCGAATTCGGCGAGATCCCAGTCGCGGTCCGCCGGGAAGGGTCCGATGACGTCCTGCTCGTCCATGAGGAGCTGCCACAGGCGCTGCGGCGAGTCGGCGCCGCCGGGCAGCCTGCATGCCATGCCGACGATCACGACCGGGTCGTCGGCGACGTCTCCAGCAGGTGCCGTGTCTTCGGTTTCCCGGGCAGTCCCGGTGAGGGAGGCGACAAGGTGCTCGGCGAGTTCGCGCGGGGTGGGGTGGTCGAAGACGACGCTCGCGGTGAGCGGCACGCCGGTCGCGGCGACGAGACGGTTGCGCAGGTCGACGGCGGTGAGCGAGTCGAAGCCGGATGCGCGGAAGGCCCGGTCGGCCGGGACGGCGCCGGTGCGGGTGTGGCCGAGTGCGGCGGCGGCCTCGGTGCGTACGGCGTCAAGGACCTGTGCAACGTCGCCTGTGAGGGGGGCTGCGGGGAGGGACGTGCTCGGGGTGGGCTTCTCGGGGGCGACGGACGGGAGTTCGTCGAAGAGCGGGGTGCGGCGGAGCCCGGTGAGCAGTGCGGCGGCCAGCGGGGCCGGGTCGGCGACGACGAGGGTCGGTTCGGGCTCGGCGGTGGCCTCCAGCATTGCGGTGAGGGCGACTTCGGGGTCGAGGCCGCCGAGTCCGGAGCGTCGCCCCTGGTTCTCGGTGAGGGTGGCGGCCATGCCGGAGCCACGCCATGCCGCCCAGGCGATGGACACGGCGGGCAGGCCGTCGGCACGGCGGCGCACGGCGAGGGCGTCCAGTACGGCGTTGGCGGCCGCGTAGTTGGCCTGGCCCGGACTGCCGACGGCGCCGGACACCGACGAGAACAGCACGAAGGCGGACAGGTCGTGGTCGCGGGTCAGTTCGTCGAGATGCAGGGCGCCGGTCGCCTTGGCGTGGAAGACGTCGGCGAACCGTTCGGGGGTGAGCCGGTCCAGCACCCCGTCGTCCAGGACTCCGGCGGCGTGCACAAGGGCGGTCAGCCGACGGCCTGCGAGCAGCTCGGCGAGCGCGCTCCGGTCGGCGACGTCGCACGCGACGATGTCTGCCTCGCAGCCCAACTCCGCTACCTCACGGCAGAGTTCGGCCGCGCCGGGTGCGTCCGGTCCGCGTCGGGACACCAGCAGCAGCCGCTCGGCGCCCTCCCGGGCCAGCCGCCGGGCGATCTGGGCTCCGACTCCCCCGGTGCCGCCGGTGACGAGGGTGGTGCCGGCCGGGCGCCAGCCTTGCGACGCCCGGTCCGGCACTCCGCCGGCCGCCGCGGGCTGCCGTCGCGGCGCCGGCACGAGCCGTCGTACGAGAACGCCGTTGGCGCGGACCGCCACCTCGTCCTCGCCGCCCGGCTCCGTCAGGAAGGACAGCAGCGTGCCGACGGTGTCCGGCTCGGGGCCGTCGACGGGCAGATCGATCAGGCCACCCCATCGGTCGGGGATCTCACGGGCGGCGACCCTGCCCAGCCCCTGGACGGCAGCGCCGGCGAGGTCGCCGTTGGAGGTGCGGGTCACACACCACACCGGTGCGGCGATGCCTGCGTCGCCCGTGGCCTGCACCACGGCGACGGTGTCGAGGAGGCCCGCCAGCATGTCCGGACCGAGAGCGGTGAAGCAGAGGACGCCGGTCACCGGCGTGTCCCCGACGGCCTGCCGCAGCGGGGCGGCCAGCGTGTCGCGCTCGATCCCGGCGGGGCATCGCACCGCCACTCCGTGCCGCCCCAGGCCGTCGATGACCGCCCGGCTCCACGGGTCGTCCGACTCGCCGAGCACGACCAGCCAGGTGCCGGTCAGCTCGGTCGGCGCGACGGCGTGCGGTCGCCAGACCTCACGATGCCGCAGGGCATCGGTGGCGGCCCGGTCGCGCCAGGAGAGCAGGGCGGGAAGTACGGCGCGTACGGCGTCCTCGGCCACGCCGAGATGGTCGGCCAGACGGGCGGGGCCGGTGCGGCGCAGGGCCGACCAGAAGCCGTCGTCGCGTGTGGCCCGGCGCAGGGCGAACCGTTCGCGCTGGAAGGGATAGGTGGGCAGATCGACGCGGCGGGCGCCGGTGCCGGTGAGCAGGGCCGTCCAGTCGACGGTGACGCCCTGCACATACAGGTGCGCCAGGGCCGTGACGGCGGACAGCTCCTCGTCGGCGCCGTCGCGGACCAGCGGCGTGACAACCGAGCCTGGTGGCAGGCTCTCCTGGGCGAGCGCCGCCAGGACGCCGCCAGGCCCGATCTCCAGCCAGGTGTCCGCTCCCTGCTCGGCGAGGGCCTGAACGCCTTCGGCGAATCGAACGGTTTCCCGCAGATGCCGAACCCAGTAGTCGGGGCTGGTGAGTTCGCCGGGCCCGGCGATCCGCCCGGTGACGTTGGAGACCACCGGCAGAGCGGGCTCGGCGAAGGTGAGACCGGCGATCGCGGCGCGGAACGGGTCCAGAGCCGGGTCCATCAGCGGCGAGTGGAAGGCGTGCGACACCCGTAGCGGTGCGGTGCGGTGCCCGGCCTCCGCGAGCCGGGCGGCGACGGCGTGCACGTCCTCGTCCGGGCCGGACAGCACCACGGAGCGCGGCCCGTTGACAGCGGCCAGGGCCACGTCGCCGACGAGGAGCGGGCGCACCTCGTCCGCGCTCGCGGCGACGGCCATCATCGCGCCGCCGTCGGGCAGTTCCTGCATCAGCCGGGCCCTCGCGGACACCAGCGAGCAGGCGTCGGGCAGGGACAGGACGCCGGCGACATGCGCGGCGGCGATCTCGCCGACGGAGTGGCCCATGACGTACTCGGGCCGTACGCCCCACGACTCGACGAGCCGGTACAGGGCGACTTCCAGGGCGAACAGGGCGGGCTGCGCGAACTCGGTGCGGTGCAGGGCCGCTTCGTCCGCGCCCCACATCACGGACCGCACCGATGGATCGAGGGCGTTCAGGACGTCGTCGAAGGCGGCGGCGAACACCGGGAAACGGGCGGCCAGTCGGCGGCCCACGCCGAGTCGCTGGCTGCCCTGCCCGGAGAACAGGACGGCGACCGCCGGGTCCCGGCCCGCGATCCCCTCGGCGAGCGGCGGCGCTCCGTCGGCGGAGCCCAGCAGCACGGCCCGGTGCTCGAACGAGGAACGTCCGGCAGCGATCGAGTGCCCGACGTCGAGAGCGTCGTACGTGCCGAGCGACCGGATTCGGGTCAGCTGGTCGGCGAGAGCGGGCGCGCTGCGGGCGGAGACCGGCCAGGGCACGGCACGGGCCGTGAACTCCCGTGCGGGTGCCTCCTCTTCCGGCGCTTCCTCCAGGATGACGTGCGCGTTGGTGCCGCTGATCCCGAACGCGGAGACGGCGGCTCGGCGCGTCCGGCCCGTCTCTCCGGGCCAGTCGACGGGCTCCCGCAGCAGTTCGACCCGGCCCGTCGACCAGTCGACGGCGGTGGTGGGTTCGGCGGCGTGCAGGGTGCGGGGCAGGATCTCGTGGCGCATCGCCTGGACCGTCTTGATGATCCCGGCGATGCCTGCGGCGGCCTGGGTGTGGCCGATGTTGGACTTCAACGAGCCGAGCAGCAAAGGGTGTTCGCGGTCCTGGCCGTAGGTGGCGAGCAGGGCGGCGGCCTCGACGGGGTCGCCGAGGCTGGTGCCGGTGCCGTGTGCCTCTACGGCGTCCACGTCGGCGGGGGTGAGACCGGCGTTGGCGAGGGCCTGCCGGATGACCTTCTGCTGGGCGGTGCCGCGGGGGGCGGTCAGGCCGTTGGAGGCGCCGTCGGAGTTGACGGCGCTGCCCCGCACGAGTGCCAGCACGGGGTGGCCGTGGCGGCGTGCGTCGGACAGCCGCTCCACGACGAGTACCCCGACACCCTCGGACCAGCCGGTGCCGTCGGCCGTCTCGGAGAACGCCTTGCAGCGACCGTCGGGGGCGAGTCCGCCCTGCCTGCTGAACTCGGTGAACACCGCGGGCTCGGTCAGCACGGTGACGCCGCCGACGACGGCCAGCTCCGCCTCCCCGGTGTGCAGCGCCTGGACGGCGGTGTGCAGAGCCACCAGGGAGGAGGAGCAGGCGGTGTCGACGGTGAGGGCCGGGCCTTCGAGTCCGAGGACGTAGGCGAGGCGGCCGGACAGCACGCTGGCGGCGGTGCCGGTCATGACGTGGCCCGCGTCATCACCGGGTCCGGGGCGCCCGGAGTCCCACTCGTAGGTGCCCGCGTACACGCCGGTACGGCTGCCCCGCAAAGACTGCGGGGCGATGCCCCCGCGCTCCAGCGCCTCCCACGCGACCTCGAGGAACAGCCGCTGCTGCGGATCCATCGCGGCGGCCTCGCGCGGCGAGATGCCGAAGAACTCGGCGTCGAACGCGTCGGCCCCGGTGAGGAATCCGCCACCGCGCGCCGTGCTCTCGGCCACCAGGGCGGCGAGGTCCCAGCCGCGGTCGGCGGGAAAGCCGGTGACGGCGTCCTGGCCGCTGTCGACCAGGTGCCACAGCTCGTCGGGCGAGGAGATGCCGCCGGGCAGCCTGCAGCCCATGCCGACGACCGCGACAGGGTCGGCCGCGCCGGTGTGCGGGCGCTCTTCGAGTTCTGCGATGCGCCGGTGGGCTCGGCGCAGTTCCGCAGTGACCCGCCGAAGGTAGTCGACGACTGTGTCCTGCTGCTCTTCGTGCACGGGGAGACGTCCCATCGCGATCCGAAACGTGCGTGACTTGCGGGTGGCGCGTCGGTCGGCCGACTGGGAGTCAGCTGACCGGGAATTCCTTGTCGATGAGGTCCAGGAGCCGGTCGACGGGCGCGGCGGCGATGTCGTCGGCTTCCGCCGCTCCGTTTCGTCGGCGGGCGGCGCCGAGGTCGTTCAGCAGCGTTTCGAGCCGGTGCAGCGCCTCACGCCGGTCGGTGTGGTCCTCGGGCAGCGCGCGCAGCGCCTTCTCGAAGTCGTCGGGCCAGTCGAGGGCCGCCGTCGGCTGTTCGTCGAGGACTTCGGCGAGGAAGGCGGCCAGCTCGGTGGGCGTGGGCTGGTCGTAGAAGAGGGTGCCGGGCAGGTCGAGTCCGGTGGCACGGCAGATCCTGGCGCGCAGTTCGGCCTCGGCGTAGGAGTCCAGTCCCGAGGCGCGCAGGACCACGCCCGGGTCGACGCGGTCCGGGTCCGAGTGCCCGAGGACGGCGGCGGCCTCGGCGCGGACCAGACCGAGCAGAGTGCGGACACGGCGGGCGCCGGTGAGGTCGCGCAGAGCGGCGGGATCTGGGGCGGGTCGGTTCGTCGGCCGGACGCTTTCCGTCAGGGTCGGCCAGTGGCGTTCGCGTTGGAAGGGGTAGGTGGGCAGGTCGGTGCGGCGGGCGTCGGTGCCGGTGAACAGGGCGGGCCAGTGCACGTCGTTGCCGGTGACGTGGAGGCGGGCCAGGGCGCACAGCAGGGCGGCCTCGGCGGACTCGTCGGCGCGTTGGGCGGCGACGGTCACCACGCCCGTGCCGGCGAACAGTTCACCGGTGAGCGCGGTCAGCGTGGCGTCGGGGCCGATCTCGAGGAACGCACGGACACCGGCCTCGCGCAGTGCCGTGACGGCGTCCAGGAACCGGGTGCCGTGCAACTGTCGGTCCCAGTGGCCGACAGTGGTGAGTTCGGCCTCGCTGACAAGGGTTCCGGTGACGGCGGACACGACCGGGATAGGCGGACGGTGCGGTTCCAGCCGTGCCGCATCACGCCGGAAGGTGTCCAGGGCGGCGCCGTCGAGCGGGCACTCCGGGTCTGGCAGACCGGCACACCGCTCCCGCAGCCGGACGCGTGCGGCCACGAGGTGGCACGCGTCAGCCAGCGAGAGTACGCCGGACACGTGCGCGGCGGACACTTCGCCGATCCCGTCGCCCGTCACGTACGCGGGCCGCAGACCGAGCGACTCCAGGAGCCGGAACAGGGCCACCTCGTAGGCGAACATCAGGGGTTCGGCGGGACGGGTGTCGTCGAGGGGCGTGGACAGCAGTCCGTCGAAGGCCGCAAGGACGCTGTCCTGGGCGCGGGCGAACACCGGGAAGCGGGCGGCGAGTTCACGGGCCGTGGTGAGTCGGTTCGCGCCCTGGCCGGAGAACAGCATGGCGAGGGGCCGGGGTTCGGCGACGCCGCGGGCCAGGGGCGGGGTGCCGTCGGCGGAGGCCAGCAGCACCGTGCGGTGCGGCAGTGCCGTGGCGCGACCGGTCGCCAGGGAGTGCGCGATGTCCGCGCGGGCCCGGTCGCCGGACGCCGACAGGCTCCGCAGTCGTACGAGGGCGGCGTCCAGGGCGTTCGCTGTGCGAGCGGAAACCACCCAGGGCACGATCCGGGGTGTGGTGCCGGGCTCTTCGGGGTGTACGGCGGTGAAGGGCGGGGCCTGTTCGAGGATGGCGTGCGCGTTGCTGCCGCCGATGCCGAACGAGGACACCGCGGCCCGGCGCGGCCGACCGGTGCTGGGCCACGGTGTGGTGTCCGTGAGCAGCGTGGCGGATCCGGTGGACCAGTCGACGGCCGTGCTGGGCGTGGTCAGGTGCAGGGTGGCGGGCAGGGTGCCGTGCTGCAGCGCCAGGACGGTCTTGATGACTCCGGCGATACCGGCGGCGGCCTGGGCGTGGCCGATGTTGGACTTCAACGACCCGATGAGCAGCGGGTGTTCACGCTCGTGGCCGTAGGTGGCGAGCAGGGCGTCCGCTTCGACGGGGTCGCCCGCGCGGGTGCCGGTGCCGTGTGCTTCGACGGCGTCGACGTCGCCGGGCTGCAGGGCTGCGTCCTCGAGGGCGTGGGCGATGAGGTCGCGCTGGGCGGCGCCGCTCGGGTTGGTCAGCCGGTCGGTGGCGCCGTCGGAGTTGACGGCGGTGCCGCGGACGAGCGCGAGCACGGGGTGGCCGTTGCGCCGGGCGTCGCCGAGCCGTTCCAGTACGACGATTCCGGCGCCCTCGGCCCAGGCGGTGCCGTCGGCGTCGTCGGAGAACGGCTTGCAGCGGCCGTCGGGGGCGAGGCCGCCCTGGCGTGCGTAGCCGACGAGGCTGCGCGGCGTGGACATGATGTGCGCGCCGCCGGCCAGCGCCAGGGTGCATTCGCCGGAGCGGAGGGCGCGCACCGCGCAGTGCAGGGCGGTCAGCGAGGACGATGAGGCGGTGTCGACGGTCAGCGCCGGTCCGTGCAGGCCGAGGAGGTGCGCGAGGCGGCCGGAGGCGACGCCGGGCGTGGTACCGGTCACGGTGTGTGCGGCGGTGTCCTCGGCGGCGCGGGCGGTGACGAGGGCGTAGTCCTCGCCGCTGGAACCGACGTAGACGCCGGTGCGGGAGCCGCGCAGGGACAGCGGGTCGAGGCCGGCCCGCTCGACGGCCTCCCACGCGGTCTCCAGCAGCAGCCGCTGCTGCGGGTCGGTGGCGAGGGCCTCGCGGGGCGAGAGCCCGAAGAAGTCGGCGTCGAAGTCGGCCGCGTCGGGCAGGAATCCGCCGCGCCGCGGGACGGCGGACCCGGCCGGTCCGTCGAGGGCGGCCAGGTCCCAGTCACGGTCGGCGGGCAGCGGGCCCGTGGCGTCGCGGCGGTCCAGGAGGAGCTGCCACAGGCCCTCCGGGTCGGTGACTCCCCCGGGCAGCCGGCAGGCCATGGCGACGACCGCCACGGGTTCGGCGGCGGCCGGGTCGTGGAACTCCAGGAACTCCAGTCCGGACAGAATCGTCATGACGCCGCACCGCCTCCGATGGATGGGGAAACTCCGCGAGGACTGCTCCGGCAGGCTAGAAAGAGACGGTCTCGGTTTTCCTTAGACCTGCTACCGCTGAAGACCTGCTGCTGCCGAAAGCCTGTTGCTGCCGGTGCCCTGCCCCGCAGTTGTGGGGCAGGGCAGGGGCGGTCACTCTCCGCCGGTCGGCAGGGTGCGCAGCCACTCCTCCATCAGCCGGGCCGTCTCGTGGGACTTCTCGGCGATGAGGGTCTGGTGCGTGGCCTCGATCATGCGGGTGGTGTGAGTGGGCACCGGCGGCGGAGCGTCACCGCGTTCGACACCGGGCATGGTGGCGGTGCAGCGGATCAGCAGGCTCGGCACGTCGGTCTTGTACCGCTCGGCGGCGCCGCTTGTCATGCGCAGGAACCACTGCGCCATCGCGGACAGCCGCGCACTGTCGAGTCGTACGGTCGGACTGTCCATGTCCGCGAGGTAGCTCTCGTGGAAGAGGTCCCAGTCGACGCCCTCTCCCGCCTCGTACTGCAGGCTGAGCGTGTCGAGCATGATGACGCCCTCGGGGCGGATGCCCCAGGTCTCCTCCAGTACGCCGGCCGCACGGTAGGCGAAGGTGCCGCCCATCGAGTAGCCGACGAGGACGAAGGGTTCGCCCTCGCTGGCCAGCAGGGCGCTCTCGGCGACGAGGCGGGCCCCGGCCTCGCTGTCGGCGGGCAGCGGCTCGCCCTCGGCGAAGCCGAGCAGCGGCAGGGCGCTGACGTGCCGGCTGCCGCGGAACGGTGCCGCCGTCCGCGCGTACTGGTGGACGCCGCCGGTGGCGCCTGGGGCGCTGATGCAGATCAGCCGGGGCAGCGCGGGGCCTTCGGCGAGGGTGACGGCCTGGGGCAGTTCGGGGACTTCGGCGGTCAGTTCGACCTGGGGCCGGGTCGCGGCGACGGCCACCAACAGCTTCATGGCCTCCAGGGTCTTGCCGTTGCGGACGGTGTCGAAGAAGAGGTTGACCACTGAGTCCGGGGAGCTTTCGCCGTGTGTCGTGGTCAGTGTGCCGGGTCCGGCGGACCGGTCGCCGAGGGCGGCGAGCCGCTCCTGCAGCCACTGCGCAAGCCGGGCCGGGGTGCGGTGGTCGAAGACGACGGACGTCGGCACGCGGATGCCGAGCGCTTCGCCGAGCTGGTTGCGCAGCTCCAGGGCGATGAGGGAGTCGAAGCCCATGCCGAGGAACTCGCTGTGCGGGTCGAGCGGTCCGTCCTCGCGGCGGCCGAGCAGGACCGCGGAGGTCTCCACGATCAGGTCGGTCAACGCCTTCTCCTGCTCCGCGGGTTCGAGCCGGCCGAGCCGGTCGCGCAGGGAGGCGAAGGTGCGGGTCGCCGTGGCGGCCGCACGCCGGGTGCCGCCTGCCAGGCCGCGCAGCATGGTCGGCACTTCGTCGCCACCGCGGGTCCGGTCCACGCGCAGCGGCACCAGGTGCGGTTCGTCGCGTCCGAGGGCGGCGTCGAAGAGCGCGAGGCCGAACTCCAGGCCGAGCGGCGGCGTTCCGGAGCGTTCCATGCGCTGCAGATCGGTCTCGGTGAGCTGTGCGGTCATGCCGGTGCGGCGCGCCCAGAAGCCCCAGGACAGCGAGGTCGCGGGCAGCCCCTGGGCGTGGCGGTGGGCGGCGAGCCCGTCCAGGTAGGCGTTGGCGGCGGCGTACGCGGCCTGGGCCTGGCTGCCGAGGACGCCGGACACCGACGAGTACAGGACGAACGCGGCGAGGTCCACCTCGCGTGTGGCGCGGTGCAGTTGCCAGGCGCCGTCCGCCTTGGGCCGCAGCACGGCGGAGACCCGGTCGGGCGTGAGCGCGGGCAGCACACCGTCGTCGAGGACGCCGGCGGTGTGCACGACGGCGGTGAGCGGATGGTCGGCGGACACCGTGGCGAGGAGCGCGTCCACGGCGTCGGCGTCGGCGATGTCGCAGGCGGCGACGGCCACCGAGGCGCCCGCGTCCGCCAGTTCGGCCTGCAGTTCGGCGGCGCCCGGCGCGGCAGGGCCGCTGCGGGACACCAGCAGGAGATGCCGCAGGTCGTGCCGGTGCACGAGATGGCGGGCGAGTTCACCGCCGAGACCGCCGGTGCCGCCGGTGATCAGGACGGTGCCGTCCGGGTTCCAGGCGGCGATGCCACGCGCGTCTTCGGCTACCGCTGTCACGCGGGCCAACCGTCCGACGGACAGGCGGCGTTCGCGTACGAGCCACTGCTCCTCGTCGGCGACGAGCAGCGCGGGCAGGGCGGTCGCGGACACTTCGGCGTCGTCGAGGTCGACCAGCACGAACCGGCCGGGGTTCTCCGACTGGGCGGTGCGGACCAGACCCCAGACGGCCGCCGCGGCCGGGTCGGTGACGTCCTCACCGTCGGCACCGACGGCCCCGCGGGTGACGAGCAGCAGCCGGGACCGGTCGAGCCGGTCGTCGGCCAGCCACTCCTGAAGCAGTCCCAGGGTGCGGTTGACGGCGTCGTGGACAGCCTCGGGCCCCTCGCCACCGGTCACCGACACCAGGAAGCCGTGCGGTACGGGTCCGTTGTCCCCGCCCTCGCCGATGGCCGCCGCGAAGGTCTCGGCGTAGGCGACGACGGACTCCCCGGCCAGGGCGAGCGTCTGGCCGAGACCGTATGCGTCGTCCCCGACGACGGCCCAGCGGGCGCCGGCCGGGGCGGCGAGGTCGGCCGGGCCGGCCACCCAGTCGACGCGCAGCAGGGCGTCGAGCGGGTTCTCGGCCGGGGCGGCCGGACGGTCTGCGGCGGCGCGCAGGGTCAGGGTGTCGACGGTGACGACGGGTGCGCCCTCGACGTCGGTCGCTGCGACCGTCACGGTGTCCGGGCCGGTGCGGACGATGCGGGCGCGCAGCAGGGTCGCTCCGGATGCGTGCAGGGCGGCGCCCTGCCAGCTGAACGGCAGCATCCGCTCGTGGTTCTCCGGCCCGGCGTGCACTACTGCTTGAAGGACGGCGTCGAGCAGCGCCGGGTGCAGTCCGAGGCCCTGGGTGTCGCCCGCCTCGTCGGGCAGGACGACTTCGGCATAGGCGTCGTCGTCCAGCCGCCAGACGCGGCGCAGGCCCTGGAAGGCGGGCCCGTAGTCGAGTCCGGCGCGGGCGTAGCGGGCGTAGAAGTCCTGCAAGTCGACCTCGGCCGCACCGGTCGGCGGCCATACGGTCGTGTCGAGCGCCGCAGGTGAGTGCGGATCCGGCGAGAGAACACCGGTGGCGTGCAGCTGCCAGGGTGCGTCGGCGGCGCCGGCGCGTCGGGAGTGGAACCGGATGCCGCGATGGCCGTTCTCGTCGGGGCTCTCGACGTGGACCTGCACCTGGACGGCGCCTCGGTCGGGGAGGACGAGCGGGGCGGCGATGGTGAGTTCGTCGACGTGACCGCAGCCGGCGGCGTCGCCGGCCCGGACGGCGAGTTCGAGGAATCCGGTGCCGGGGAAGAACACGGCGCCGGAGACACGGTGTTGGGCGAGCCAGGGGTGTGCGGACAGGGAGAGCGTGCCGGTGAGGACCAGGTCGTCGGAGTCGGCGACTGTGACCGCGGCGCCCAGCAGTCGGTGCCCGGTCGGGTCGAGTCCGGCGCCGGAGACATCGGTGACGGAGGCGTTCGCGGTGGGCCAGTACCGGGCGCGCTGGAAGGCGTAGGTGGGCAATTCGACACGGCAGGCACCGGTGTCCGCGTGGAGCGCCGCCCAGTCGACGGGCACGCCCGCGGTGAACAGCCGGGCCAGCGCGGTCACGGCGGCGACTTCCTCGTCGCGGTCCCGACGCAGCAACGGCACGACGTCGGCCGTGTCGTGGGCGGCCTGGACGAGGGGCGTGAGGACACCGTCGGGGCCGAGCTCCAGGAAGTGCCGTACTCCCGCGTCGGCGAGGGACTGGAGGCCGTCGCCAAAGCGCACGGTCTCCCGGACGTGCCGCACCCAGTAGTCCGGCGAGGCGAGTTCGTCACCGGCGAGAGTGCCGGTGACGTTGGAGACGATGCGCACGGTCGGCTCGCCGAACCGGACTCCGGAGAGCGCGGCCCGGAACTCGTCCAGCATCGGGTCCATCAGCGGCGAGTGGAAGGCGTGGCTCACGTGGAGTGCCGTACTGCGCCGCTCCTCCAGTGCCGCGACCGCTCGCGTCACGGCGTCGTCGGCGCCCGAAAGCACCACGGACCGCGGCCCGTTGACCGCGGCGACGGCCACGCCGTCACTGAGCACGGACCGCACCTCGTCCTCCGACGCCTCGACTGCGACCATGGCGCCGCCCTCCGGCAGCGCATCCATCAGCCGGGCGCGGGCGGCCACCAGCGTGCAGGCGTCCTTCAGGGACAGCACGCCCGCGACATGGGCGGCGGCGATCTCGCCGACGGAGTGCCCGGCGACGTACCGGGGGGTGACGCCGAGCGACTCGACGAGCCGGTACAGGGCGACCTCTACGGCGAACAGGGCGCACTGGGCGACACCGGTTCGGTTCAGTGCGTCGGCGTCCTCGCCCCACATCACGTCCCGTATCCCACCGCCGAGTTCGCCGAGTACGGCGTCGAGGGCGTCGGCGAACACCCGGAAGCGAGCGGCCAGTTGACGACCCATCCCCAGGCGTTGGGCGCCCTGACCGGAGAAGACGACAGCGAGCGGTCCGGGCGCGGCGACACCTCGGGCGGCCTCGGTGACGCCTGTGTCGGAAGCGAGGAGCACTGCCCGGTGCGGGAAGGCGGAGCGGCCGACGGCGAGGGAATAGCCGATGTCGCGGGCCGAACTGCCCTGGGCGTGGGCGTGGGCGTGGGCGTGGATCCGGTCGAGCTGGGCGTCGAGAGCGCCCTCTCCGGTGGCGGTGACCGGCCACGGCACGACGGCCGGTGTGACGACACGAGACGGCGGCTCCGGCGCGGTGACCGCGGCCTGTTCCAGGACCACGTGGGCGTTGGTGCCGCTGATGCCGAAGGACGACACGCCCATACGGCGAGGTCGCTCACCGGTGTCGGGCCAGTCCACGTTGCGCGTGGCGAGTTCCACCGCGCCGACCGACCAGTCGACGTGGGAGGAGGGCCGCTCGGCGTGCAGGGTGCGGGGCATGACGCCGTGCCGTAGTGCCATGACGGCCTTGATGAGACCGGCGGCACCGGCGGCGGCCTGGGTGTGTCCCAGGTTGGACTTCACCGACCCCAGCAGCAACGGCCGTTCGCGATCCTGACCGTACGTGGCCAGCAGCGCCTGCGCCTCGATCGGGTCACCGAGCCGAGTACCGGTGCCATGCGCCTCCACCGCATCCACATCCGCGGGCTTCAGCCCCCCGCTCGCCAACGCCTGCCGGATGACCCGCTGCTGCGACGGCCCGTTCGGCGCGGTCAAACCGTTCGAGGCGCCGTCCTGGTTGACGGCGGAGCCGCACACGGTGGCGAGGACGGGATGTCCGTTGCGTAGGGCGTCGGAGAGCCGCTCCACGACGAGCATGGCGACGCCCTCGGACCAACCGGTGCCGTCGGCGTCCTCGGAGAACGCCTTGCAACGGCCGTCCTCGGCGAGGCCACCGTGGTGCTGGAAGCCGGCGAACGCGGCGGAGGTGGTCATGACGGTGACACCGCCCGCGAGGGCGAGGGAGCACTCGCCGCTGCGCAGCGCCTGCGCCGCCAGATGCAGGGAGACCAGGGAGGAGGAGCAGGCCGTGTCGACGGTGACGGCGGGGCCCTCCAGGCCGAAGACGTAGGCGAGGCGGCCGGAGATGACGCTGGCCGCCAGCATGACGCCGCGGCCCTCCATGTCCTTGGCGCGGGCGATGAGGTGGTGGTAGTCGACGCCGTTGCTGCCGACGAACACACCGGTGCGGCTGCCGCGCAGTCGCTGCGGGTCGATGCCGGACCGTTCCACGGCCTCCCAGGACACTTCGAGCAGCAGCCGCTGCTGCGGGTCGATGGCCACGGCTTCGCGGGGGCTGATCCCGAAGAACTCGGGGTCGAAGTCGGCGGCGTCGTGCAGGAAACCGCCCTGGCCCTGGATCTCCCAGCCGCGGTCGGTGGGGAACGCGGAGATGGCGTCGCCACCGGCGGTGACGAGGTCCCACAGCTGCTCCGGGGAGTCGGCGCCGCCGGGGAAGCGGCAGGCCATGCCGACGATGACGACGGGGTCGTCGGCGGTGTCGGAGGGGGCCGCGGCGGGCAGGAGGCTGTCCTCCTCCGGCTTGCTGCCGAGGAGTTCGGCGGCGAGGTGCTCGGCGAGGGTCTGCGGGCGGGTGAAGTCGAAGAGCAGGCTGGCGGGCAGCGCGAGCCCGGTGGCGCGGGCGAGTTGGTTGCGCAGCTCCATCGACGTCAGGGAGTCGAAGCCGATGTCGTGGAAGGCGCGTTCGGCTTCGACGGCCTCAGGCGCGCTGTGGCCGAGGACGCCCGCCGCGTGCGTGCGGACGAGGTCGAGGAGGAGCGGGATCCGTTCGTCCTCCGGGGCGGCGTAGACCTTGCGGCGCAGGACGGACGCGGCGGAGCGGGTGTCGTCGCGCAGTTGCCGGGCGGCGTCGCGGGCCTCCTGCGCGGCGGGCAGTGCGCTCAGCGCGGCGCAGGGCCGCACACTGAACAGCATGCGCAGCGTGTCGGCCTGCTGAAGGTCGGCGACGACGGTGACGGGTTCGGGAGCGAGGGCCAGTTCGGCGAGTACGCCGAGGGCGAGGCCGGGTTCGAGGGCTGTGGTGCCGGTCTCGCGCAGGGCTTCGGTGAGTCCGGCGGCCATGCCGCCGCCGTCCCAGGCACCCCAGGCGACCGATGTCGCGGGCAGTCCCTCGGCACGGCGCCGCTGCGCCAGCGCGTCCAGCACCGTGTTGGCCGCCGCGTAGTTGGCCTGCCCCGGATTGCCGACCGCACCGGCCACCGACGAGAACAGCACGAACGCGCTCAGCTCGCGCTCGCGCGTCAGCTCGTCCAGCAGCAGCGCGGGCGTGACCTTGGCGCGGAACACCGCACCGAACCGCTGCGGAGTCAGGCCGTTGAGCACCGCATCGTCCAGCACACCCGCGGCGTGCACCACCGCGGTCAGCGGAGACTCGGCCGGAATGCCGTCGAGCGCGGCAGTCAGCTCCGCCCGGTTCGCCGTATCGCAGGCAGCGATGGTGACCCGCGCTCCCAAGGCCACCAGCTCGGCCTCCAACTCGGCCGCGCCCGGCGCCTGCAGACCACGCCGGCTCAGCAACAGCAGGTGCTCGGCCCCGTGTTCGGCCAGCCAACGGGCCAGATGACCGCCCAGCGCGCCCGTACCGCCCGTGATGAGCACGGTCCCCTCTGGCTGCCACACCGGCGCGGACTCAGGCGCGGGCGCCGGGACGAGTCGGCGGCCGAAGACTCCGGTGGCCCGGACGGCGGCCTCGTCCTCCTCTCCCCCGCCGGCGAGCAGGCCGACGAACCGGCGCACTGTGGCTTCGTCCAGCTCACGCGGCAGGTCGACGAGTCCGCCCCAGCGGTCGGGGTATTCGAGCGCGGCCACCCGGCCAAGACCCCACAGCGCGGCCTGCGCGGGATCGACGGCGTCACCGGGCGAGACGGCGACCGCGCCACGCGTGGCAGCCCAGACGCGGGTGCGGATCCCGGCGTCGTCGAGGGCCTGGAGCAGAACGGCGGTGTCGACGAGGCCGACCGGGACACTGGTCCAGCGCATGGCGTCGGTACCGGCCAGGAGGGACAGCACGCCGGAAATGCGGGTGCCGTCGGCGGTGAGCCGGGAGATCTCCTCCGCGAGGTCGCTGCGCGAAGGACGCTTGCCGAGGGTGATCGTGACGGCGCCGAGGCTGTCGGCGAGGCTGCTCAGCCACGCGGAATCGGTTTGGGCGCTGTCGGCGGGCAGCGCAACCAGCCAGGTGCCGGGGAGTTCCGGCGCGGGCGCCGTACGCAATGGCTGCCAGGTCTCGCGGAAACGCAGGGGGTCCGCGAGGGAACGGGCCCGGCGGCGGCTGCGCCAGGCGGACAGCGCGGGCAGGACGCCGCCCAGCGCGTCGGGGTCGATGTCCAGGCGGGCGGCGAGCGTGTCGACGTCCTCGCGTTCGACGGCGGCCCAGAACTCACCGTCCAGGCCGTCGGAGCCCACGGCGGCCGTCACGAGGTCGGCGGGCTCGGGCCAGTACCGCTCGTGCTGGAACGCGTAGGTGGGCAGGTCGGCTTCACAGGCGCCGGTGCCCGCGAAGAGCGCGGCCCAGTCGACGGACACGCCCGCGGCGTACAGCCGGGCCAGCGCGGTCACGGCGGCGGTCTCCTCCTCGCGGTCCGGTCGCAGCACCGGCACGACATCTGCCGTGTCGTGGGCGATGGCCTGGACGAGGGGCGTGAGGACGGCGTCGGGGCCGAGTTCCACGAAGTGCCTTACGCCTGCGTCCGCAAGGGTCCGCACGGCATCCGCGAAGCGCACGGTCTCCCGGGCGTGCCGGGCCCAGTGCTGGGGGTCGCAGAGTTCCTCCGGCGAGACCGGGCTGCCGGTGAGGGTGGAGACGATGTCGAGGGTCGGTTCGTGGAGGGTGAGGTCGGCGATCTCGGCCCGGAACGCTTCCAGCATCGGATCCATGAGCGGCGAGTGGAAGGCGTGGGACACCTTCAACTGCGTTGTCCTGCAGCCCTGTTCGACCAGTCGGTCGGTGACGGCGGCAACCTCTGCGGCGGTCCCGGAAACGACCACGGAACGCGGCCCGTTGACGGCGGCCATCGCCGCACCGTCACCGAGCAGCCGCAGCACCTCGTCCTCCGACGCCTCGACGGCGACCATGGCGCCGCCCTCGGGCAGCGCCTCCATCAGACGGGCACGAGCAGTGACGAGGGTGCAGGCATCCTTCAGGGACAGCACACCCGCGACATGGGCCGCGGTGATCTCGCCCACGGAGTGCCCGGCCACGAACTGCGGTACCACGCCGAGGGATTCCATCAGGCGGAACAGGGCGACCTCGACGGCGAACAGGGCGCACTGGGCGACACCGGTGCGGTTCAGTGCGTCGACGTCGTCCCCCCACATCACCTCCCGAACCTCGGTGCCGAGTTCGGCGAGTACGGCATCGAGGGCGTCGGTGAACACCGGGAAGCGGGCGGCCAGTTCACGGCCCATGCCGAGCCGCTGGCCGCCCTGGCCGGAGAAGACTGCGGCGAGCGGACCATTACGAGCCTCACCGCGTGCCGCCTCGATCAGCCCATCGCCTGTGGAGAGCAGGACGGCCCGGTGATCGAAGGACGAGCGCCCGGTGGCGAGCGAGTGGCCGATGTCGAGGGCGGAGCGACCTTTGGCGTGCGCGCGGATCTGCTCGAGCTGGCCGTCCAGCGCACCGGTGCTGCGGGCGGAGACCGGCCAGGGAACGACGGTGGGCGCGGCCGCGGAGGGGATGTCCGCGTCCGCAGCGGAATCGTGCTGCTCGACGATGACGTGGGCGTTGGTGCCGCTGATGCCGAAGGACGACACGCCGATACGGCAAGGGCGGTCGCCGGTGTCGGGCCATTCGGTGGGCGAGTTGAGGAGTTCGACGGCGCCCTCGGACCAGTCGACGTGGCTGGAGGGCCGCTCGGCGTGCAGGGTGGGCGGCAGCACGCCGTGCCGTAGTGCCATGACGGCCTTGATGAGACCGGCGGCACCGGCGGCGGCCTGGGTGTGTCCCAGGTTGGACTTCACCGACCCCAGCAGCAACGGC
>Ga0307516_10001984_pt1 | contig 28037 bp, 19 predicted proteins | sample 19_EM_MG_FD_203310 | JGI IMG/M metagenome (GOLD analysis project Ga0307516, IMG submission 203310) | Populus trichocarpa ectomycorrhiza microbial communities from riparian zone in the Pacific Northwest, United States - 19_EM | ecosystem: Host-associated > Plants > Roots > Unclassified | place...
GGCAGCGGGGAGACGAGACAATAATCAGGTATGCGTGGCGGTGGTGAACGCTGAATCATATTACATCTGTCGGAATTATATCTGTCGGAAAAGATTACATTAGCAGATGTAAGAGAAGGTGGATGGATGGCAATCAGCTCACATTGGCTTAACGCGGAGAGGAGTGATATATCTGCAGAAGACAGCGTTAGCATCTGCGAAATGAAACTGCGTGGGAGTGAAGTGGACTGGCATTGGTATTATTCTAGCGCATCTGTCGAAAAAAGATTAAATTAACAGATGTAAAAAGAGGTGAATAAATGGCAACCGACTCACGTTGGTATAACGCGAAGAGTAGCGTACGGTATTTTATCTGCAGAAAGGCAGTATTAGCATATGCAAAGAAAAACTGAGTTGAAGTGAGGAGAACTGACATCGACATTATTCGATAGAACTCGATTTTTTACTGTATCCGGGCTATGCGGTCGGCGCATTCATAAGTCAGGTTAATGGACTTACTGGTCGAATCAGGCGATGAGACAACGACGACAGGGCTGGACAGCCACATAACCGAGAAAGAAAGAATCTGTCTATGGAGGTGCTGAGTAACATCAGACATAGATGCAAGAGGGATTTGTGACTTAGCGCTGTTATTACATATGTAGGGTAAAATCAGGAGTATGAGACCACTAAAACAGAGGGCTGTTGATATATCATTACTGTACAAAAAAGTCGAATTTTGTCTAGCATCAGGGGACTGATTGGAGGAGCGAGCGGGGTTCGGAGTTCGATGGCATGGCTTGTGTGATGCCGTGGCGTACCGGCTGGCAAAGTAAAGAGGCCTCGCTTTCTGCTTTTCTCTTTCTCTTTCCTCACATAACCTCTTGTATAACTTCTGAATCAAAGGAGTAGATACGCTCTTTGACCTCTCACCCCCCGTGTTCTTCGTTACCCGGCGCCCCACGCCCGAATGCTCGTTACCGGCACTATTTCTCGTTCGTTTGCTAATTCCTTGTTTGACTACCTTAGATCCGGACTAAACAGGTGATCCGCCGCCACAAAGTGGCTGCGGTGGGGCACCTATAGTTGGAAATAGAGCTTAGCAAACTTGAGGCAACCATAGTGGTACGATTCATAGTGGCATGGGGAAGAGGGAATTGATGAACAAATTAATAGATAATAAACTTATCTGCGGGTTCGGCTTCAGGTAGCAAGATGGCAGTGGCGGCTGGTGGCGGGCGGCGAGCGGCGAGAAGTCATGGAAGCAGTCAGAAGAGGACAAGAAAGAAGAGAAGCTATCTCTTTGCTGGTTGAACCTTATGTGAAGTCTCACGACATGCATTAGCGCGAAAGTTACTAACAAAGCCGAGTGATATCAAAAGCATTCCCCCGCACGCATACAGATTTTGCCACATAAGGGCTCCTGGCAGATAAAGCTCTTGGAAAGCTGTTGCAGACGTGAGGACAGTGGCTCAAGCTTCTTCCACCGTCTTTCTTCTCTAGTGGGGTCGTTAATGGTGAGGATATATGAAGGTACCGTTTGATCTGTTGGTATCGATCCTTAGACAGCGAGCCCTCAAGCAACGAGTTCCCATTACGACTTCCGCTTGGTGCTCGCGTACTTATTGGTGGGCTCGACTATTTTCTCGAGGACTTTGTCATACCAGTACAGCGAGAATATGCCAATGGGTGACCATGGAGTGCCTTCAGGAAGCCTTGCCTCAGCCATATGCTCTGGCTTACGATGTGCGAATGGGGTGAAAGGTGGTGCCATCTGACATCTTCCGGCGTTCGCCTGGGGCATCAGCTCCAGTTGGTTTCCGAGTCGGATGGTGGCTTGGTTGAAATCGATTTGCCGCCGGGGAAGAACGTGATGCCGAAGAGTAGGAGAGTTGATGTGCCCACTGCGGCTGAGAGTCCGTGATGTTGTGCCGTCGCGGAACCTGCTCGACTTTGGCGTTTGGTCACTTAATACGCTAACCCCTTTTAGGTGGTGCTAATGCAAGCCATGAGATTTCCCCCCCACAAAGGGATAGCTAGGACAAGACTGGACCAAGCCGGCATCTCGTCTATGCTTATCATCTCTGCGCGTCACCAGCCGGGCTGGCGATCCATGGCATGACGCTCGATTCTGCCGGGGAGAGAGAGCAGCCCTGTATTCTCGAAGGTCTCCTGCCACTGATGGCGTGGCTGTCTGCTGTCTGCTGTCTCGCAGGGAACAACCAGGACGGCAGACCACTACGATCAGCGGCAGAACTCGCACTGCAAGGAAGTTTCGACGGCGAAAGAGAAGAGAAGAGCAGAGCATCGGCCGTGTATATAACCGCCCTCCCATTCGATCTCTTCTCCGTCAACACCAGCCACCGAGTATCAACATCAACATCAGCCACCGAGTACCAACATCAGCCACCGAGTATCAACATCAACATCAGCCACCGAGTACCAACATCAGCCACCGAGTATCAACATCAGCCACCGAGCATCAACATCAGCCACCGAGTATCAACATCAGCGACCCCACAGACAAGCCACAAAACAATGCGCCACTCAATTCACAAGCGCAAGCGGGGCCTGCTCTCCCGCCGCCGTCACCACGGCAAGCTGTCGATGGGCGCCCGCATCTTTGGCGCCCTCCTCCTTGGCGCTCTCTTCAAGTTCAAGGAGGCCCTCTCCGGCCACCGCGGCCACCACGGCCACCACAACCACCACAACCACCACAACCACCATGACCACCACGACCACGGCGACCACGGACACCACGACCACGGACACGGCCACCACCACTAAGCGCAGGAAGCGGCAGCCGCGGATCGGAGATAGGGGAGGGCGGGCTGCACTCTACTTCGCGACACGACGTGTATTACTACACTGTACCGTTAGTTTCTTTTTGATGGGCGGTTTTTTTCTTCTTTTTTCTTCGAGTGATGGTCCGGTTCGGGAGGAATTCGAATCTTGGCACTGCTCCATTTTACTCGTCTGGCCCCATCGTGTTAGTTACATATGTATCAGCTGTATCCTGCTATCTGCACTGGTAGCGGCTAGGAGTCGCATGGCGCAGTAGGCGGCGGTCGTTAGCTGCCGGAGTCCGAATAGAAAAAAAAAGGGTGTGGCATCCCGCAATCTGCGAGTGATGGTTTGGGATCCTGTCGCATTTCCACAAGCAGCGATGCAAAACCAACCAAGTTTTTTAATGGCACTCAGAGATGATAGACAACACCTTGGAGAATCACCTCCTTTTGTCTTCTACTCTATTGGAGCATTGGTTGTAGAGTTAACTATTCACAAAACACCGATGGCAGTGGTGGTCCGATACGCGAAGCGAATTGTCGGCTGAGGCGACTAGAGGGCAAGTGCTATTTGTTGACTCGAGTCATTCTGTTTATTTGATGTGAATAATTGCGTTTATTGACTCGAGTCGCGCTCGTATTGACTCAAGTTATTCGGCTTATAGTTATGGCAACCCGAGTGAGAAAATGTGCTGGGTGACCGCTCTGATCATTTCTTACACCAACATAGCGTAGATATAGCCCAAATCCACGGAGGGGCCAATACCCAGTGTGCTAATGGAGCATCTCAGGTGCGGGCGCGGTAGGTCGAGGCCTTACACAGCCGACGATGACTGCTTGACGTTGAAAGTATCGTACATAGTTTCCATCATCCGGTGACCACAAAGTTCAACATGCAAGAAACCTTGTATCGGTTCAAAGAAGGAGTCGGTTAATATACCTTGGGCGGTCTCGTCTTTTAAATTGGGCTTATCATACGGTGTGGCGGTGGAGTGAGGGACGGTCGCCCAGCATACTTTCTCACTCGGGTTATTACAATAACAAAACTGTTGCAATATCTCACTCGTTCAGCTTTGTCACGTGTAGAATCACGTCATATACGTGTATTCAGACTTTTCACTTTTCCTGCCTTTCTCTCTAAGACAAGACAATACACACAAGACTTCATCGTTCCATCAAACTTCCATCATAATCTTGACAAAAACGAATAACTCGCGTGAATAAATAGAGCGACCTGAGTCAATAAACAAGGAGACTCGACTCAATAAACGAAATCACGAGTCAATAAACAGAATGACTCGACTCAGTAAGATGAATTTAATCGAGTCAGTAGATAGTGAGGCTCGAGTCAATAAATCGAATGACTCCAGTCACTAATATCGAAGACGTAACACGAGCCCTCTGGTCGCCCTTCGGATTCGCTTTGCGTAGCAAACCAGCACCACCATCGGTGTTTTCTGAACATTCAACAGCCAATGCTCCGGTAGATAAGTAGACAAACGGAGGCGATTCTCGAAGGTGCTATCTGTCATCTCTGAGCACCATTAAGAAACTTAATTGGTTTTACATCGCTGGCTGTGGAATTGCGACAGGATACCAAACCATCACTCGTAGATTGCGGGGTGCCGCACAAGTTTTTTTTTTCTATTTGGACTTTGGTACCTGCCGCCGTAAGACTACGCTACTAATGTCGCAGGGATAGCGTCCCAATTTTTGCTACTGTATCTAGACCTCCGGGTGGAGCGCCCACCATGCACATCTCCAAGTCCTGTGCATCATCCGAATCGACCATCCACATCCACCTCCCCGTTCGATGACCACGATGCTGCGGAACGGACGACCGGGCTGGCTGGCGGCGACGGCCTTCTCGGCCGCCGCGTGCACCGTCGGCCTCCTGATCTTGCATGTGTTCCGCTCGATTTCCGGCGCCGTCTACCCGCACGTGCCGTCGCCAGCGCCGCCGGCTGCGCGGGCCTGGGCGCGCGACCCGCGCGAGTATGTTCTCGACACCGCCGGGTGGGATGCGTGGGCGCCGCCGCAGCGCCGGTACCACAACTGGACGCTGACCGAGGTCGAGGCGAATCCGGACGGTTCGTGAGGCGCCGTGAACTCGCGGGGAGCCGCACGCTGACGGACGGGCCCCCATCTAGGCGTCTTCCGCACTGTCTTCGCCGTGAACGCGCAGTTCCCGGGCCCGCTCGTCGAGGCCAACGAGGGCGACACGATCGTCGTCGACGTGCACAACCGGCTCACCAACAGCACGTCGCTGCACTGGCACGGCTTTCCGCAGAACGGCACCAACTTCATGGATGGCACCGTCGGCGTCACCAGCTGCGCGATCCCGCCGGGCGCCAGCTTCCGCTACGAGTTCGCCGCCGCCGCCGGCCTCGCCGGGACGTACTGGTACCACGCGCACTTCTCGACCACACGCACGGACGGCCTCTTCGGGCCGCTGGTCGTGCACGCGCGCGCCGCACCCCGCGCCCCCGGCTCCGACCGGATCGTCATGGTGCAGGACTGGTACCACGACCTCTCCGCCGCGCTGCTGCCGCGCTACCTGGCGCCGGGCAACGAGAATGCCGAGCCGGTCCCGAACGGCGCGCTGATCAACGGCCGCGGCCGCGCCGACTGCGCGCGTGTCGGCACGGCGCACCGCTGCGACCCCGCGGGCGTCGCGCTCGAGGTGCTGCACCTCGACCCGGCCAAGCCGCACAAGCTGCGCTTCATCAACGTCGGCGCGCTCGCCGAGTTCGACGTCGACATCGACGAGCACGCCGTGTCGCTGGTCGAGGTCGACGGCGTAGCCGTGGTCCCGCACGCGATGCACCGTCTGCGCATCAGCGTGGCGCAGCGCTACTCGGTCGTCGTCCCCGCGCGGCCGGCGGCGGCGGCGGCGGCGGCGCGCGGCCGGTCCTCGTTCTGGCTGCGCGCGCGCATGCTGCCGCACTGCTTCGCCGCCGTCCCGGACGCGCTCCAGCTCGAGGCCAGGGCGGTCGTCAGCTACGCGCCGCCGTCGCTGGCGCCGATGCAGCCGGAGTCGCGCGCGTGGGACGACGCCGCCCCGCTCGAGTGTCTCGAGATGAACCTGACGTCCGTGGCGCCGCTGCACGCGCTCCCCGCCGCGCCGCCGACGGCCGACCTGCTCGTCCGGCTGCGCAGCAGCTTCGCGATCGGCGCGTACCAGCTCAGCCGCGGCTTCTTCAACGGCACGTCGTGGCGGCCGCAGCGCACGCCGACGCTGCTGCAGGCGATCGCGGGCCTCGCCGGCGCCAACGCCTCCCTCTTCTCCGCGCCGCCGCACGCGTCGCCGCCGGTGCTCGACCGGGCGTACGACGTCGCGCGCCAGCTCGTCGTCAAGCTCGACCGCGGCGCCGTCGTCGACCTCCTCATCGACAACTACGACGACGGCAGCCGTCGGTCCCCTCCCCCACCATCGTCGAAAAACTCCAGCTGACGGTCCGCACGCACCCAGACCCCTTCCACCTGCACGGCCACAAGTTCTGGGTCCTCGGCGCCGGCACCGGCTACCTCGACACTGCGGCGTACGCCCGCGTCGACGCCGTGGGCGCGCTGCGGCGCGACACCGTCACCGTCGAGGCCTTCGGCTGGGCGCTGCTGCGGTTCGTGGCCGACAATCCCGGGATGTGGGCTCTGCACTGTTGGCCCCCCCCCTCCCCCTCTCCTCCCTTCCCCCCTCCGTGTCGCTGACGTCGGGCACTGCCAACTAGGCCATCTGGCGTGGCACGCCGAGGCCGGCATGCTCATGCAGTTCCTGGTCGACGTCGAGACCGTCGGCGCGTGGAGCGTGCCCGCCCAGGTCGAGGAGCTGTGCAGCCACCCCGAGCGGCAGCGCGGCGGGCCCATCGCTGACGACGTCTTCTACTGGTAGGCGGGTGGGTGGGGAGTGTATGGTATAGCGCTCGCGGAGATGTCGTAATCTGGACGGACACCACCACGTACGCAATGGCGCGTCGGCCGAGTGACCGCACATGTCTCGCCCTCTCAGGGGGGTGGTTTACGTATTCAATCGCATTTTCCCCAACTCGGTAGAGACTGCCATTGGAGGCTATTACTACTAGCTACAAAAACGAAACAAACCAATAGGGAGCGTCTTATCATATCGTATCGTATCATATCATCTCGCCGATCACATATGCCTCCCGCCAAAAAAAAAAAAAAAAAAAAAAGAATAGAGAACTAAAACTCGTACATGCATACGCAAGCAAAAGCGAAAAGAAAAAAAGAAAAAGAAAACCCTTTTTTCCAAAGATTCATTCATAGTTTCATACAACAAGCCTCCCGCCGCGCAGACAGCAAGCCATCAGCCCGAATCGGAGCCCACTCCGCGGCGCGGCGGCTGCTCGCCAGAGTCCGACTGCGGCACGGGCGAGGTGTGGCCACCGCTGATTAAGGAGGCGGTCCTGGGGTCCCAGCCAGGAGTGGGGTTCCCGATCTCGACGGGGGGGCCGCCCGCGTTCGATTGTCTGTTGTACGACTTGTCGTCGGCGAGGACTCCCGGCGGGAAGGCGCGGGGGTCGTGCGGGTAGGCGCGGTAGCTCATCGCTTCGCCGTAGAGCGGCTGCTGCGGCGGCGGAGCCGTGATGTAACCTACCGGCGGTTGGCCCTTCTTGTAAGCCACCGAAGGCGGCGTTCCGTGCCCGGCGCTGCCGCTCCGGCGCCGGCGGCCGAGGAAGAAGAAGAGGCCGCAGATCAGCGCGACCACCGCCACGGAGCCGAGGACCACCCCCGCGATCCCGCCCACCGACATCGCCGCGCCGCTCGTAGCCGCCACCGCCGTCACCCCCGGAGCCGCCGCCGTCACTATCTGCACCGGCGGACCGGTGCTGCTACTGGGGAGCCCGCTGCCACCCGTCGGCACCGAGCTCGGCCCCAGCGGTGTCTGGCTATTTTCAGCTTCGGACGGCCAGTCCTCGCCCGGCTGCAGCACGAATGTGCCTGGCTTCTTCGCCTCCGCTTGGTACGCGGCTATCGGTGTGTCGTCGCGCGGATTGATTACGCCCGCCATGCCCCACTGCGCGCTGTCAGCTAGTTGTCTGCGAGCGACGAAGAATGGCACCGACCACATTGCAGGAATCTGCGGAGAACGGATGTTAGCGTAACGCCGCGACGGAGGGAAGAACATCTAACCTGGTGCCGAGCAGTAGAAGAACATCGGGTCCGTGTCGTTGACCAGAACTCTGAACTTCGGAGGCTAAATCGCGTCCGTGAGTACGGGATCCTCACTCACGGTCGGCAGGGAGAGAGGGGGGGACAAACGTCGCTCTCGATCGTCCGCACGGGCCGGAAGCCAGAGAAGAAGCCTCTGACCTGCGGTTCGAGCTTCTCGTAGGGTATGCATGGCTGCTCCCACGAGCCACGGACGACGGAATGGTTCTTCGGATAGAACTCGAAGACTTGACGGGACCCAAGATCGTCAGCGACCTCCGTGTATAACTCCGCAAGCCAGGACCAAAAAAAAAATCAAATAAAAGACTAACCGATGGTATCCCCGACCGCCGCTATCAACTCTTCGGGATCGAACCTATGTGCCGCCTATTATTTATTTATTTTAATTATTTTTTTTCTTTTTTAACAAGAGTCGCATCAGGCCGGCGAGACGGCTACATACTTTCCCGACGGTAACGATGTGATCGGCCGCACTGACGGCCAGGACCGCTATAGCGGCGAATATCAACAGCATCGCATTCTTCCTTCTGCCCGAGTTCCAGCTCGAGCTCCGAGTCGCCATGGTACGTAGTCAGTATAGGTAGTGGCGGCAGTGGTGGTATAGGTGGTAGGTGGTGGTAGGTGGTGGTAGGTGGTGGTAGGTGGTGTGATGGCGGGGACAGAGAGATATCCAAGAGGAGCGGGGGGTGGAATGGAATAAAAGCAGTCCAAGTGGGAGGTGGGGGGTGGGGGGATGGGGGGAGGGCAGACAGCGAGGGATGGGGGGAACATATGCAATCCGGCCTGTTCCCCCCTTTCCAGCCATCATCCATCCATCCATCCATCCATCCATCCATCCATCCATCCATCCATCGCAATTGGACCAAAACAAGTGCACAACCCATACGCATTTGCCATTAGCTCTAGGCCCCGATCCGTGAATCTCAGTGGTCCCACACGGACCGTCACGAGCATATTCCACCTTGCGTTGGATCTGCGAACTCAATGCAAAAACACCGGTCAGCCAGCCCGCCATCCGCCGTCCGCCATCCGCCATCCGTCCAGCCATATCTAAACACGGCGCTTTGGCTGGTGCAATTGCGAAGAAAAAGGAAAGCGACTTTTCGTGCTAGTTGGCAGCCCCAGTTGGCGCACTATGTAGAGTATGTAGGAGTCCAGGCAGAGAGCATAGATAGATACATACAGCCAGAGCGAAATGCGGTGGATAGCGTGCCAAGTTTCCCAGAGAGATTGGAAGCGGAGGCCTTCAACGAGCGAACGTGCGTGGTACAAGGAAGGGCTGTGCTGACCGGCTGCGCAGCATCGGGGTTGGGTTGGGCTAGACCGCGTTGGGTGGCGATGGGTGGTGTGGGGGAGCTGAAACGGATGCCGCTGCACACACTGGCCACGATGGCGATGGCTGCCTGTTGTCGGTCAGCTCCCGTCCACGCCGGACTCCCTCATTCCCTTGCGCTTTTCGAAGGAGCGTGCGAGAGAGGCAGGAATGGTTCGCGGAAAAGGTCGGAGTAAACTTGCGTGCGAGAGAGGTATGTATGTAGGAATCGCTTCGCGGAATAAACTTGCGTGCTCACTCGCCGCAGCTGTCTGTCTGACTTGTCAGAAACTGGGAATTCGGTGACCATGGCGAAGGTCCTCCCACAGAAGAAAAAAAAAGGCCGTTCGCTGAGCGACAGAGTGTGAAACGCCAGCCCCGCGCAGCGGTAGCGATCATCGGTGGCAGAACTTCTCGAAAACGGGTAGATACATGCTGTGCTCTAGTTTGTGCTCCACATCGCCTGATATCTGTCTAGAGCAGATACATATATACATATCTAGTTATACGATATAGGTGTCTCCCAATATAATATGCTATTATTGATACGGGCGAACATCAACAACAATGCAATCTGTTCCCACCACGTCTTGGCGCGCTAGTGCTGCTCGCCGTCTTCTCGTATTTGAGATTTTGGTTCCTCTAATGTACTTACACTCTAACTGTAATTCGGGTACATCTACTCGACCGGGTTGGGTACCGAACACTGGGGCAGCATTAGCGCTGCGGATCTTGTCATCCATGCCGACTGCTTATTGGTCAATATTATGTAGATAGTCGTGGCTCCAGCCCCGTGGATACGTATGCGCGCACAGCGGTGACCCCGAGAGAGAGAGAGAGAGAGAGAGAGAGAGCCAAGCGAATGCGGACACTGCGATGAGACACTGAAGACTATGTTATGAGTGTCTTGTGCTGACTAACCCCTCAACTCCGAGATGGACATTCCCAGAACGAAACAACACTCACGAGTGACAACCATGTTAAAAAACAGAGCGCTGTCAGTGGGATATGTATATAGAGTAGATTAGATATGTACTGTGCATACGTATGCATGTATATATGTATGTGGTGGCACGGAGGAACTCATGGTGGTACCACACCGGCGCGGTGCAACCCAGCGTGCGTACATAACTATGTATCGGAGGAATATGTAACCACACCGACATGTACTCTATAGGTAGCCTAGCATTCTTTATTCTGATGTACAGAAAAGTAGCATAGCACACATATCATATGTACACAGTCTTCGCTCCCAAGCAAATCAATACATACCTCAGTCACGCGTCCAATCCCCGCATCGAACCTTCTAGTCTCCAAACGACCCCGCTTCCGCATGCGACTCCTCGCCACCCCAGTTCGTGCCAAGCTTCGTGACTCGTGGGGGGAATGGAATGGAATGGAATGGCTGGAGTTGCCGCACCAGCTTAGTCAGCCCACCGGAAGAGTATCTACATACTTACATACGGCTTGCCTGGCGTTGATCCTGAATTTCGGGCGCCGCACGGGGGAGGGATGGAGATACACACATGCATACGGGGTTACGGAGAGAATACGTATGTTCTACGGGGCTATGTACGGAGCGAATACGGGCACATGCTGCGCATCCAACTCGTGCTGACAATTCGCTTGCATTGCTCACCGGTAAATATGTGGTTGCTATGCATAGTTTAGCGGACAGATATCTAGGAGACTAGGAAGGGCATTGGACCATCGACTGTCACTCGCCGTCCCTATTTCCGTCCGGTGAGATTAGTTTGTCCTGCGGTTCCGTTTGGCGAGGACGGGCGTCGACTCGACTGCGCACGGCCGCTACGGGCAGAGGGATGGACTTCCTCGGTGCGCCATTTCTGCTTCCTGGCGGTGGACGGCGGGGTGCACGAATCTATCCCGGCGGAGTGACTGGGCCACGAATACTTTCCGGCGGGCTGGGCTAGCGGCAGACGTTTTCTCTGCGCGCCCGGCCCACTCGTATAGCAGACTGCTTATAGACATATGACATCATTCGTAACATTGCTCCCGTCTGTGGCTTAAGGAACAGCAGAAAGAAAGCTTGGATTTCCGCGATCACACGAAGGCAGCATGTATGGTTACAAGAGAAAAGAAATCGCGAATGTCAAACCGATCGTTGCGTCGTGGATAGGTACACATCAGGACGGAAAACGAAACAGCTGTGTGCGCTTAGAACTCGGGCGTATCGTAGGTCCCCTCTGCGTCCTCTCCGTTCTCCATGATGTATTCCCGCGTCTCGTCGACCTTGTCCCGCAGCTGCTTCAGCAGGGCATCCTTCCGCTCGGTCGCGACACCGGCCTTCTCGACCGCGCGCATGGCGACGTGGTAGCGGCTGACGCTGTTGACGAGCATCATGTCGAACGGCGTCGTCGTCGTTCCTTCGGCGCCGGTTTCGTCAGTTGGTTCCGTCATCCAAAAGTGGAGAGGGCGCGGATCGAACCTTCTTCCTTGTACCCGGCCACGACCATCCTCTCCGCTACCTTGCGCCGTCCAAACACCAGTCCGGCGACATCGTTTACGTAGCCGTGATAGTTCACCACGATCCCCTTGTCGCTCGTGAAGAGCTCGTCGAACCCCGCGTCCGACAGCGCGTGCGGATGGCTGCCGGTCGGCCCGAGGATCATCAGATCGGTGACGTTGACCACGCGCACCCCGATCTCCGGCGCCATCTTCCTCAGCAGCGCGGCGGCTGCGACGACTTCGAACGTCACCTCCGTTCCGATCCCGACCAGGACCACGTCGGGTGAGTCCGCAGAGGCGAATCTCCACACCGACGCGCCGGCACGGCAGTGTGCGTCCGCTTCTTCCGGCGAGAGCCAGACCGGTGTCGGCTGCTTACTCCCGACCACGAGGTTGGTGTAGTTCTTGCTGTCGAGGCAGTGGCGCATGGTCGAGAGGAAGCAGTTTGCGTCCGGGGGCAGGTACACGCGCGCCATCTCCGGCTTGAGGTTCAGCACCGCGCCGATGAACGACGGGTTCTGGTGCGAGAACCCGTTGTGCTCCTGCCGCGCCCAGGTCGACGTCTCGAGGTAGTTTATGCTGGCGTTCTGGCTGCGCCAGGGGACTTCCTTCGCCAGCTTGACGAACTTGGAGTACTGCACCATCATCGTGTGCACTATCCCCAGGAAGCTCTCGTAGCTGGGGAAGAGCGCGGTGCGGCCGGTGAGGGTGTAGCCTTGCAGCAGGCCCTGGCACGTGTGTTCGCTCAGGATCTCGATGACCCGTCCGCCTTTGGCGCGCGAGTAGTCGTCCCACTGGAAGTTGCGGCCGGTGTGGGAGAGGACGGCGGAGAGCTTGTTGCTTTCCAGCTCGTCGGGGGAGAAGAGGCGGATTCCCTTCGGATTGGCGGTGAAGACTGCATCTAGGTACTCGCCGACGGCTTTCATGGACGACACCTGGTTGCCCTTCTCGACGCCGAAAGGCCGCCAGTCCGGCGCGCTGATCGGATTGTGGCCGTTGTAGGTTTCTTTCAGTTGGCCGACCGGCTTGTCGGGGATGAGGTCCAGGATTTCCTGAACGGGTGCTCCGGAGTCGTCGAATAACGTGGCAGGATCGTACGACCGCAGCCACTGCTGAAGCGCAATCCGTCCTTCGTCGTCCTTCTTCGCGTCTGGGATCGGGACTTGATGGCTGTGGAAGCTGCCCTCGACGAACTCCCCCTTGTACGTCTTTGGCCCCGTCCACCCCTTCGGCGTCCGCAAGATCAACACCGGCCACCGCGGCTTCACGATCGGGCTCCCCTCCCTGGCCGCCTTTTGGATCTTCCTGATCTCGCCAACCGCCCAATCCATACTCGCCGCCATATCGGCATCGATCTCGCCCAGCACCTCGCCCACAAACCTGACCTGATACCCGTACCCGGTAAACAGCGCGACGAGCTCTAGTTCATCCATGCACCCGTAGATCGTCCTCTCGCTGATCTTGAACCCATTGACATGCACGATCGGAATCACACCGCCACTTTCCTTGGGGTCGAGGTATTTGGCCGCATGCCACGCCGTCGCTGTCGGCCCCGTCTCCGCCTCTCCGTCGCCCACGACCACAGTGACCAGCAGGTCGGGCTTGTCCATCACCGCGCCGAAAGCGACCGCAAGCGCATATCCCAGCTCTCCGCCCTCGTGGATACTCCCCGGCACGAGCGCATTGATGTGGCTCGGGAACCCCGCCGGCGTGGAGAATCCCGCGATCAGTGCCTCCAGCCCCTTCCTATCCCGCGAGTATTGGGGATAGAAGCGTTCCAGCGACCCCTCCAGCCACAGCGAGGACAAGATCCCGGGGGCGCCGTGACCGGGGCCGACGACGAAGATCATGTCGCAACCCGTGTTCCTGACCACTCGGTTGATATGCGCGTACACAAGCGTCAGCCCGGGACAGGTTCCCCAGTGCCCGAGAAGGCGCGGTTTGATGTCGTCGGAGGTCAGATCGGAGGCGACGAGAACGTTGCGTCGGAGAAATATCATCGCCGCCGCGATGTAGTTCGCTGCGCGGCGGAAGCTGCGCAGAGACTGGGCTTCCGACGCAGTAAGGGCGTTTTCTAGAGGAAGTCTGACTGAGAGCTCCGTGAGGGAGGAGGGAAGGGAGGAGGCCAGGGGCGCCGGGTCGGCGTGGTCGATTATTTCGCCGGGCATGTTTTTGTTTTGCAAGTACAGTACTGGTTACTGGGTGTCCGTGAATTGTTTGTCTCTTAGCAGAGGGTACGGCCTATTTACAGACTTGCGGTGGGATGATCCGGAAGGATTTCTACCCTGAAGTTTTTGATACCTATGACGTTTTGTCTGGGATCGACATAGTGATCTTCGTGGTCCAGCGCCAGCAGGCCTGGAATCCTAGTCGCAACACAGTATGGTACTCGCCATGTATACCAAACTGACGTCATTTGAGGTTGCACCAAGAATACATACAGTGCAGTTGCTCCATCATCAGTTTGGATGCTGGAGGAGGGGACAGCCTTAAAATTGCCTCTTTGTCGCTGGGCGTTGGCATAAGACAACTCCTGACAAATCGACACGGTATCGAAGCATGGCCGACGACGCAAAATACGGCGGAAAACCGCGCCTTATCCTCTCCATCAATGCTGGAAGCAGCAGCGTAAAGCTTTCCCTGTACTCAGCGACCTTCAAAAGCGAGCCGGTTCCGCTGGTCTCGTCCTCTATATCGGGGCTTACTTCTCCACCAGCGACCTTCTCGTACGCCCACATCTCGTCGCCCGATTCCCCCTCGAACGTCCAGAAGCAAGAGCTCAAGGACGCCACCACGCAAGATGCTGCGCTGCGACACTTCCTCAGGCACATGGCGGCGGACGGGTCGCTCAAGGAGTTCGAAAGCGGGTGTGATATCGATCTCGTCTGCCACCGTATCGTGCACGGCGGTGACTTCGACAGGGCGATGGTTCTGAGCAACGAGACGATCCAGGAGATCGAAGACCTCGCCGAGCTTGCTCCGCTGTAAATACCACGCCCTCCTGCTTCCCTGCTCCTCGTAGCCGTAGCTGATGACAACCCGAAGCCACAATGCGCCGGCTCTCGGCCTCGTCCACATCGCCATATCCCAGCTCCCGCGCGCACAGAACATCGCCTACTTCGATACTACGTTCCACTCCACGCTCCCCCCGGCAGCGCGCACGTACATGGTTGCCCCTAGAAATCCGAAGGTGCGCAGATACGGCTTCCACGGGATCAGCTACGCGTTCATCCTGCACTCGGTAGCCGGGTATCTCGGCCAGCCCGTCGAGGAGACGTCGCTAATCGTCCTGCACCTCGGCTCCGGCGCAAGCGCGTGCGCGATCCGGAACGGCTTGAGCATCGATACCTCGATGGGACTTACACCGGCGGAGGGCCTGCCGGGTGCGACGCGCAGCGGAACGGTAGATCCGACGCTAGTCTTCCACACCACCTCCTCGGCGTCGTCGCTATCCAGGGCGGGCACGAAGGACATGCACATCACCAAGGCGGAGGACGTGCTGAACAGGCACTCGGGCTGGTCCTCTCTCGCGGAGACGACGGATTTCGCGGCAATTGCCGAAGGCTGGGAGCAAGCCAGCGAGAAGGAGACCCTGGCGTTCGAGATCATGGTGGACAGGATCGTTGGATACGTTGGCAGCTACTGGACGAAGCTGGGCGGCGAGTGTGATGCGCTGGTGTTCTCCGGAGGCATAGGCGAGAAGAGCTGGCAGCTGCGCAGGGCAGTCGCGCAAAGGTGCGCCTGCCTGGGGTTCAAGATCGAGGAGAGGAGGAATATAAAGGCTGCGGAGAGTGCGGGAGTGGTCGTGGGTATCAGCGGTGAGAGGACGACGGACGGTGGAGGGAAATTGCTGGTCTGTAGGACGGACGAGGAAGGGTGGATGGCGAGGGAGTGTGCGATGGACAAGAGGTTTTGGTAGCTGAATAATGTTCCCAGATACCGATGATTATTTTTTTTGGCAGACGCTGTTCGAGTGCGTCATTCCATGCTAAGCATGCTAAGAAGGAGATGGATATACGCCCGCGGTAAAAATGGAAGAACGTTCCATACAGTGGCCGACCTCGGAAACCACAAACCACAGAATGTCACTCAACCACAGTATTGCTAGTACACCATTCACACCTGGTGACATGAATTGTTATTCCCACATACCTCTGTTGCATGCAATCTATAATCAAACAAAAAAGAAACCCTCCCGATCGTCTTCATGGAAAGTGAATAGTTGGATAGTGAATTGCGTACAACGGCTCGAGGTGGTGATACGCACTGCTACTAAATCCTGACTGGATGCAATTCTGGTGAACAACCCCCTCCGCCACAACAAAAAAAAAACAGCAGGGAACATAAGCGAGGTTATCGAGAGAAGGAGTACTCACAATGGTAATTTCAAAGCCCTAGTTGCAAACTCGTGTATCCGGTCGGAACCCGCTAATCACGAGTGATAGTAGTGAATGGACAACCCTAAGGACAATTGAATACACTCTCGTGATCCCCTTCAGCTGGCCCTACTGGACTCCAACCTCAGCTGTTCTTAACTCACAACTCGGCGGAACTACCTTCGCGATTCAACCTCTTCTCCACCGATTCACCGCGGCGTCTTCTACCTCCCTAACAACATTCATCACCCGCCGACCACCCGACCTACCCTACCCACGATAGACCCTCGCCACTCACTACCGCCGCAGACAGGGATGGAATCTTCCAACCGTCTCTTGCGCTCGACGAGCGACAAGATGCAGAACTTCCGCGTAAGCTTCCTTCGTAACGATGGCTGTCGGGGTTACCAAGCTGAACCTTTCGACCAGCGTCGCCTCTCGGACAAGTTTGGGAAGCCGCTGCCAGCGGGAAAGGAGGGAGAATACTCAAACTCTTCACAGTGCAGCGGTTCCATAACGTCTCTCGGGAGAACCGACCAAGACCGCATCCAGAAAACGCTGGACGACTGGCTGATCTCGCCGTCTGAGCACGACCCGCTCTCACCAGTCAGGTCCCTTTCCAGCGGCCACCCCTCGCTCAATGACCGCCCTAGTAGCGGTTACACTGCGTCTGAAATCCGCAGACGTAGCGATCACTCCGCATCTACCAGGAACAGCTACAAGAATTCGTCCTTTCGCAACAGTGACCTGAGCAGCAGCGATTGCACCGCATCTACCACGGACAGCAACAAGAATTCGTCCTTTCGCAACAGCGACCCGAGCAGCAGCAGCTCGTACAGTCTGTTCCCGAAGCCGTCCGCGCCGACATCCACCGCTCAGAGCATCCCGTACCAGCAGCTCCTGCACCAGTGCCGATTCCTTGCGCTGGAGTGGGCCACCACTCTCGGAAACCTCGTTATGATCGCCGAGATTGGCGCCACCAGTCTCGAGATCCTGATGTCGCGCGCCATCTCGACCGGCGGCACGATCGCCTACGAACTCAACGAGCTGGTGCACAAGTTTCGGGTCGTGCACACGGCCATACCAAAACCGAGATCCGTCGCCAGGCTTCATCTGCCACTTATGCTTACCGCCACCAGAGCCTACTCGCTCGTCGAGTGCTGCCGCGCCTGGGAGCAGATAACCACAACCCTTAACGACGATTTCGACGACTGGCTCAAATTCTCGCCGGAGGCGGCTGTCGACGGCGCCAAAGGCTGTCTCGGCCGGTTAGTCGCTATCCGTGCCGCCATCAGGAGGCTCGCCCCGAAGACCGCCGGCGGTCCGGGTGTCAAGGACGCCGAGCACGATGCCGAGCTCCTCCTCCAGAAGGGGGCCGTCGCCGATCTCAAGAAGAAGGTCGAGATGGCCGGCGCAGAGTTTATGATGAGCATCCAGCCTGGCGATTTCTCGGCCGACGAGCAGGTGGTCATCATGTGATGGACACGGGGGGAACATCGAATCTGCGGTTGTAAGCAGCCCGCACGGTCACATACACCTGTAATCTGCTCTTTGTCATGTATCTCATCAAATGGAAGTCTTCACATCACAATACCCTACAACATAGAAAAAGAAGGGAAATTGCACGGTGCTGTAGCGCGATGGAATCTCGTATCTAACGCGTTCCTACTACACCGTGAACGCCTCTGGTTGGGTTGATTGTGTATATTCACAGGACCATCGTTGGAACCTTGCAGTGGAGTAATTGTATCCTCTAGCCCGTCCGTAGGAAACGGGTTCCGACACATAGTGTGGACGGTGCCGTTATTGCCCGCTTAGGTAGACATGGGGTACAGAGTGCTGGGGAGGGTTTGGGTAAAGCTATTGGAGTAGTTGCGGGCGGCTAGCGGTGTCCCTCGAGCCCGGCTCTACGTCGCCGTGGGTTGGGAGTAGGTAGGCGCCCCGAATTAGGCGGATGAGGTCGAAGGGACGAGCACCGGACCGCGTCTACTCCCTTTCCGATGAAGCAGTCGCCACACCCGCCAACGACGGGAAATATGTACATAGGGGCCACGGCTGCTCTTCCAGGGAACGGCAGATGAACCAGGGTTGATCGAGGCTGACCGCTAGTCTTGCCCACCATACGCGGGTACATAATAACTACTTAGCTGGTCACTTCCTATGCAGGCCAATATGCAGTTACTTACATACGGTTAGATATGCACCTCCTCGTATACGTGACTTGTTAGGCACAGTGAGTACCTGTGTAGTCAGTTGAGAAAGAATGGCCGTAAAGCCCTGCCGGAGAGGCTCCTAAGATTCCAATCTCAAAGCTCCGGACTCGAACTTGAAGCCTGCCTCGGACGGGGTTTTTCTTTATTTAGTCGCTAATCGCATGCGACCTAGATATCCAGATCATAGCGATGTACACACCAGCACCCGTCTACTGTCCAACCCAAAGGGGGCTCGTTGTGGCTTCCCTTACCCACTGTCCTGGTCTATCCCTAACATATGAATCCTACCTCCCTCCTCGCTCTTAACCTCGCTCCTAACCACACTCCCTCCTACAGAAAACTCATCCCCCAGCTCCTCCGCCTTGTGACTCCTCTCCTCTGCCTTCTCTTCCCGTTCCCTGAGCTGGCGCTCGGACAATCTCGCTCTAGGTATCCTCCTCAGCCATGTCTGGGTCCGGTACGGGCACCACCAACACTTGGCCGTGGGCCTGCTCTTCGTCCACTTGAGGCACTGGCCAGTGAGGCAGTGACTGGGCTTCAACTGGTAAAATCTCGCCGCTTGCCGCTCTTCGCTGGGACTGAGTCAGGTTTCTGGCACACCTTTCCCTGCCGGCAGTACTGGTATTTCTTCCCAGTGACCCGCGAATCCGCCCACATCTTGGCTTCCTGTCATTTCTCTTCCGAGATCTCCCGCTTGAGATGTGCAAGGGACCTCGGGAGGGGAATCGGCCGCCTGCCATACCGGGTTGTGAATGCTTCCATTCTACCCCGCAAGCGTCAGGTTCTCTGCCGCGAGCTTGGCCCACTCGTCAGCCTTCTCGTCCCCTGGAACGCCCTTGTGGGCTGGGCGCCACCGGATCTCAATGGTGATGTCCGGTCTGGTTCTCCGAAGCGTCGTAATGCAGCCAGACTGGACTGGTTGGCCGGCGGGCCAGGCAGACGAGTGAGAATCCGTGATTCGGAACAGCCCTGCTAGCTTTTGCGAGGAACGATCAGCCACCGTCACAACAAGAGACAGCGAATCGTACTCACGCGGGGGAAAATCGGAAAGAGAAGAGGAAAAACAATATCTAAAAATTCCGTTGGTCGGAGAACATATGGTGGAGCTGTAAGCGAAATCATGGGGACATTTCTTGGGTTGTGAGTGGATTTCCGCGTCTTGGGTTACAACTATACTGTTGTAGGGAGCTTTCGGCCACGACCAAAACAACGGATAGAATATCGTACATACAGAGGAGAGCACCGGGAAGAGAAGAGGAACAAGATTACACAAAAATTCTGTTGATCGGAGAAGAGATGGTGAACCGTAAGTGAAATCCGGCAGGCATTACTTGGGGTTGTGAGTTAGTCTCCAGTGTTCTCACATGTAGAATCTCTCAGAAGCCAAAGCCGGAAATAGACGACAAGGGGCTTGGGAGGTGAGGAATAGCCTGGGTGACGGTAAAGCTAGTTGTGGTTGGCCAGGCATTTGCGAAACAGTCGGAATACTGTCTAGAGTCCTCGTTCCGAGGCGACGTGCAGTGACGTCAGCCCGACTTTGTCGGCGGCAGAGACGTCGGCTCCCCGGTCGATGAGCAACCGGGCCATCCCTTCGTGCCCTTTAAACGAGGCGACGTGTGGCATGGTGTCCTCGTGGGAAATTTCTCCTAGATGGCCAATCTCCGCCGTGATTGCGTCAAGCAAGGTTTGTGTTCGTATTGGTTCGTATGAGCATTGGATCCAACGGAAAGCGTTGAGTGCTAGTCGAGGAGCACTCCCTTTTTGGGCAACGATATGCTTGTATATTTCGCCGTAAACCTCTGTGAGCATTCCCGGTAGGACTTCCAGACTGCGTCTTACATCTCCTGGAGTATACATCTCGCAGAGAAAAGCGATCTGAAGTGCGGCTAGTTGGAACCCAGCACTCAGCCTTCAGCTGCGTTCATTGATTGTTATAGTGGGCGTGGTGAACTTACATTGCCTTGGATCTGAAACGAAGAACACCGCACATTTCGACTCCGAGGTCGCAGGGGACATCACCGTGAAGAAGTCGTGAGTTGTCAATAGCGCTCTGAACACTACTTTCAACGAACCGGTTGATGTCGCTGACATTGTCACCAGGTTGCAACTCAAATCTTGGGAATTGTCTCCAAGTTTATGAGGATGTCGGTATCCATTCGAGCAGTCGTAAAAAACTTGACTACACTCGTTGATCTCTTCACGATGTACTTCAGCGCGTTCAATAACTTCAAGTTTGTGTGATCGACTTCGTCCAAGGCATCTGTCGTTTGCGGATATATATTTGTGAGTTGGATGAGTAGCTCTTGACTTTCTGCCAAGCTAAGTCACGACGACTTTTGACCTTTTTGCCGCCCTTCATACATATTGAAGACCGGCTTCAGAAGCTTGTTCTCTTCAGACGTTTTCGCAAGCCGCTGAACTAGCGCGTTCAGTATTTCCCCCGGAGTTGGATGATTTTCTTCCGCTCGATTATAGTAGAAGTACGCGAAACCGCCTGGAGTCTGATCTGCAAGGAAAAAATCGGTGACCCTTGGTGTGATGCAGGTTTTGCCGGCTAAAGGATACATAGAAAGCATAGTGTTAACCGATCACGTGTCAAAAAATATTCGCACGGTGGGAAGAATTTATTCATTAGAGATACCTCAAGTCACGTGTCCAATCCCCCGCACCGAATATTCGATGTAGGTAGTTTCCAAGCGACCCCACTTCCGCAATTGGCTCAACTTCGGTTTTTACATGTGAAAACATCGGAGACCAACTCACAACCCCAAGAAATGCCCCCCCGGATTTCGCTTACGGCTCCACCATTTTTCCTCCGATCAACAGAATTTCTGTGTAATCATGATCCTCCACTCTTTCCTCAGTGTGTACGATTTTCTGTCTGTTGTTGTGGTGGTGGCTGAAAGTTCCCTGCAACTGCGGAGTTATAGCCCAAAACCCAAGAAATGTCCACATGTTTTCGCTTACAGCTCCACCATGTTGCTCCTCTTCTCTTCCGATGTTCTCCTCAGTGTGTACGATTCTCTGTCTCTTGTTGTGATGGTGGCCGATCGCTCCCGGCAAAAGCCAACAGGACAATAATGAATCATAATGCCTCACTCGTCTGCGCGGCCCGAGTCCCTCCAGTCGGACTCCAAAAGGTCCGTTGGCCCGTTGGCCATGGACTAACGTGGACTGCCTCTCGTAGGCCAGTCTAATCCGAGGTCAGGATTGGCCCGGCCCCAGTGTTGCAAACCCTGGTAGTAGCCATTTGCTCTTCGAGAGAACTCCTGTTATGGGACGAGCAGGTGGACGACAAGAAGCGTTTCCGCTGCTGTCGCAACATCAGTGATCCGCTTGCCAGCGATGACTTCGTAGACTCGTCTCGGCAGTCTCCGCAGCACCGTTGGCACGGGTTCGAAGCGAAGATCTCCGTGGCCCAGGCCGTCGAAACGGAGGCGGGACTCCCGTGAAAAGCGCCTTTCCTCGTCCTCTCGCACCACAGCCAGAGTAACAATGAAAAGCGTGAAAGGTGTTCGCATCAAGTGGAGGCAGTGCAATACCAGTGACACGGTGGGGACCGACATGCGCAAGCACAGCGGCCGGCTCCCGTACTGCAAAAATAAGATTAATATGAGAACCGATGTATGATCGGATTTCAGATATCAAACTGAAAAGAACAGATACTACACTTGATCTAAGCCAAAAGGCTGTAGACGGGAATCGTTAGTGATATATTGACAGTTGACGATGGAAACGACTTACCAAAGAGAGCTGAGGAGAAGAGAAGAAGAGGGAAGGAGGATAGGTGCTGGCCTTTTTGTTTGGTCGAACGGCGCTAGTGGCGTGAAGTTAGGGTTTAGGGCTTGGTGGATCGGTCAAATTGTAACTCCAAAGTATAGAACTGCGCCCAGATTTTTGCCCCTGCTTGCGGCGCTAACGAATCGCTGTTCTCTTCCGGTCATCGCGCTGTTTCTGCAACTTTCTTACATGGCACGAATGTACTATGATAGTTATCTATACATCGCCGCCGCCACGCGGATACTGGCGTCCTGCTCGTGTAGACGCACATCCCCCCAAGATCTGCAACGAAAGAAAGGAAGACTAAAGTAACGACAGGCAACTCGCATCGCGACCCAAAGAGAAGACAAGCAAATAAGGGAAGAAAGGAAAGGAAAAGAAAAGACTCTTCGCTCCCGCCATCTACTCCTCCTCATCTTCCGTGTCCTTCTCGTCTTCCAGTTCCTCAACTGCCCCTCGGCCCACGCCTGCCCCGTTGCTTCTGCTTTCCGCGACTGCGTCCCCTAAAGTAAACCGAAGCGCGGATATCCCCAGCACCGTCCGTAAAACGCGAGTGACGGTGAATGCCCGCTCCCTACACAGCACGTGACATGTCTCTGATCGCGGACATGCAACTGTTGTGGGACTTGATTGCTCCAAAGGGCACGGCGACTTCTTGGTTTTTGGTTGCACTACATCCAGAGAGAAGGGATGCTCTACGGAGCAATGTATCGGCCCTTCTATACGACGCAGACATTACTGACCATTGCGATTCACTCTCCACTCCAGCGCCGGCCACTCAGGGCCTCCAGATCCGCCAGACCTCCAGCCTCTCGATGTCGCCGTCGCCGCACACGCGAGAACGATCGCGTCCGTCCCCAGCAGCTGCACGTCCATGTGCCCGAAAAGGTGCTGCGAGTGCTGTGAGATGAACGCGCTGGTCACCCCGTTCCTGGTACCGAGCTCGAGCACCTGCGGCGAGTGCAGGAATGGCGCCTCTGACGTCAGTGTGTCCAGGACGAGAGACAGCCGGAGAGTACGTCGTGTTTGGGTCTAGTCTACAATGGAGAACAAATTTTTCCCGTTTATCCACTGCTCGTATGCGACCTAGCTAGATAATGACGAAATACACGCTGCCCGGATTTCGCGTCCGCTGTCCGCGCGAAGGCGGCGCATTGCAAGCTCCCCTTTGCCCTCCGCCCAAGCCTAAGCCTGTCTCAAGAAAAATGGATGCGCACCAAGGAAATCACAAAAGAAAGGACAAAAGAAAGGACAAAAGAGAAAAAAAGGGAACCAGTGACCGCCCCCTGCTCTTCGGCCTCCACCTTCCTCTCCTCTTCCCGCTCACTGCGCTCCCAGAGCTCCCATTCTAACACCCCGCTTCCCGCGTATTCCTCAGGCGGGACCGGCATTCCCAGATCCGTAGTGGAGAGGAAGTCCAGCACCGTCTGACTGCACAACTTTGGAGAACAAGGGGCGCTATGTACATATGGGTTGCTTCAATGCAGGGTAAATTGGGGACAGGCGGGGCTGAGTGGGGTAGAGTGGGGAAAGCGGGGCAAATTGGGAAACTGTTTAACTGACAAGTAATTTCATCCAAGTATGCATACCGTACTTCCAGTCCGGCTAACATTTAACCCACTGGCAATCACACCAACAACCAAAAGACCGTACGCGCACACACAACAGTCAGCTAGGTACATCATGGAAAGCACAGTCAGCCGCCGGATCTACAAAGACTCGAACCACACCGAGTTCGTGGGCTCGGTTTTACATGGCGGGCAGATCTTCAATTATGGCGGGTAAGTCTCGCCCGAACCTGCTGGGAGCGGCGATGGGTGTTTGTAGAGGTATGGCCCTGCTTGATGAAAGGTAGGATCGGCTAACCGGAGTGTGCTGGCAGATCTGAAAGTACATAAGTGCCTTTTTCGGTTACCACGACCTCCAGAAGACCCACTCACGTTGTATGTAGCGTCCAAAAGATCCGAAATCCTGGAATGGATATCTACAATTCCGTACAGAAGTCACCATACGAGGATCAGCGATAACCGCCTTGAAGGCACTGGGGAGTGGATCTTGGAGAAGGAGGAGTACCGGAATTGGAGGTCGTCGAGTGTGTCGATGTTGTTGCTGTTGCGGGGAATCCGTACGTACTGCATGCCTCCTTCACTGGATGAGCTGTCATTTTAACACCGATTCATCTAGCGGGAGCCGGCAAAACCTACATCGCATCAAGGGTCATCGATTTATTCCTTGCGGATCCGCCTCCGGGCGGTTTCGCGTACTTCTACTGCAATCGAGCGGAAGAAAATCGTAATAATCCGGAGGAAATACTGAACGCGCTAGTTCAGCAACTTGCGAAAACGTCTGAAGAGGACAAACTTCTGAAGCCGGTCGTCGATATCTACGAAGGACGGCAAAAAGAAGGTCAAAAGTCATCGCGACTAAGCTTGGCAGAAAGTCGAGATCTCCTCGTTCAACTCACAGATATATATCCGCAAACGACGATTTGCATCGATGCTTTGGACGAAGTCGATCACGCCACCCGGTTGAAGTTATTGAACGCGCTGAAGTACATCGTGAAGAGGTCAACGGGTGTAGTCAAGTTTTTTACGACTGCTCGAATGGACACCGACATCCTCATAAACTTGGAGACGTTTCGAAGAGTCGAGCTGCAACCTGATGACAACGTCAGCGACATCAACCGGTTTGTTGAAAGTAGCGTTCAGAGCGCGATTGACGACTCACGACTTCTTCACGGTGATGTCCCCGATGACCTCAAAGTCGAAATATGTGATGTTCTTCGTTTCAGATCCAAGGGAATGTAGGTCCACCGCGACCATTGTAAAAAGTAATGAACGAGCTAACAGCTATGTGCTAGGTTCCAACTAGCCGCACTCCACATCACTTTTCTCTGTGAGATGTGTACTCCAGGAGATGTAAGACGCAGTCTGAAAGTCCTACCGGACACGCTCACAGAGGTCTACGGCGAAATATACAAGCATATCGTTGCCCAAAAAGGGAGTGCCCCTCGGCTAGCACTCAACGCTTTCCGGTGGATCCAATGCTCATACGAACCAATACGAACACAAACCTTGCTTGACGCAATCACGGCGGAGATTGGTCAATCGGGAGAATTTTCCCACGAGGACACCATAAAGGTGAATGATTTATTGAGAGTTTGCCACAACCTCATCATTTTGGACAACGGTCTGAACGTTTTCCGGTTTGCACATCTCTCGGTGGATGAGTACTTGGAAACCCAACTGCCCAGGGCCGATTCTCATGGCACAATCGCAAAAGTTTGCCTCTCGCTGCTGTGCGCTCAGGGCGCTTCGGATGATTACGACACAGCCCTTGAAACAATGGAAGCTCGCTACTGCGATCGTCATTTGCTGCTGTACTCGGCGGTATTTTGGCCATGGCACTTTGCACGTTTTGAAGACGTGAACACGTGCCCAATCCTGACAGTCATCTGGGATACATTCGCATCAGAGACGAACCACCAGCGATGGCTGGACTATCACCGCAGGTGTGTTGCTATCAGTATTTTTACCGAGGACATTTTTTGGCGTAGATCATCTGCACTGCATAATGAAAGCGACGACCTTCTTTCCACAGTCTGTGTGTTTGGGCTAGGGTGCAGATTTACCCCAGTGTTCGAGTCCCAGGATGTAGGAAAGCTCCGTCTGGGCCAATTACTTCACTTGTCGTGCCGATTTGGAGATCTGGATATTGCTCGACTGCTCGTCGACCGGGGCGCCGACGTCTCTTCCGCCGGCAAAAACGGGTGGACGCCACTACACACCGCCTCTAGGAGAGGATATGAGGCGATCGCCCAGCTGCTCTTCGACTGGGGAGCTAACTTCTCGGCTGCCGACAAAGACGGGCGGACGCCACTCCACATCGCGTCGGAGAGAGGACACGAGGCAGTAGCCCAGCTGCTCGTCGACTGGGGCGCCGACGTCTCTTCCGCCGACGAATACTGGTGGACGCCACTCCACATCGCCTCCGACAGAGGACACGAGGCAGTAGCTCGGCTGCTCCTCGATCGTGGAGCCGATGTCATGGCCGCCGGAAAAGACGGGCAGACGCCACTATACTTCGCCTCGGAGAGTGGACACGAGGAAGTAGCCCGGCTACTCGTCGACCGGGGCGCCGGCGTCTCTTCCGCCGACAAAAACGGGCGGACGCCACTCCACGTCGCCTGTAGGGAAGGGTATGGGGCGATTGCGCAGCTGCTCGTCGACCGGGGAGCCAATGTCTCGGCTGCCAACAAAATCGGGTGGACGCCACTCCACGTCGCCTGTAGGGAAGGGTATGGGGCGATTGCCCGGCTGCTCGCCGACCGGGGAGCCAACGTCATGGCCGCCGACAAAAACGGGCGGACGCCACTGCACCTCACGTGTCTGGGGGGGTATGAGGCGATTGCCCGGCTGCTCATCGACTGGGGAGCCGACGTCTCTGCCGCCAACAATGACGGGCGGACGCCACTACACATCGCCTCGGAGAGAGGACACGAGGCGGTAGTCCGGCTGCTCGTCGACCGGGGCGCCGACGTCTCTTCCACCGACGAAGACGGGCGGACACCGCTGGACCTCGCCTCTATGAGCGGGCACCAGACAGCAGTCCGACTGCTCGACAAATACCTGACCAGTCGCAACTAAGTTACCGTCACCCCGGCTTATATACCCTCCCCTCTCATGCCCTTTGTCACCTATTTACGGTTCTAACCTCTGATAGTTTCTGTTAAAAAATAGCGCTGTCACACCCATATCCTATGTTCAGTGGGATAGATTAGATATGTGGTGGCGCGGAGGAATCCATGGCGGCGGCGCGGCGGAACCCAGGATACATATCGGAGGAATAACCACACCGACTGTCTCCTTTGTACTATTATTGTCATTCTCTCGGACAGATATATGTAGCCTAGCATTTTTCTTTATTCTGATGTATAGAAAAGGAGCATAGTCTTCGTTCAGTCTCGTCGACTCCCGCTACATGAACCGGTGTTAAGACGATAGCCCATCCAGCGAAGGAGGCATGCAGTAACGTACGGATACCCGCAACAGCAACAACGTCGACACGCTTGGCGACCTCCAATCCCGGTACTCATCCTTCTCCAAGACCCATTGCCCAGTGCCCTCTAGGCAATTCTCGCTGATCCTCGCACCAAGTATCGGCGGCATATGTACTCTATTTTGTAATCTGGATGACTTGAGCCGCAAGCTCATCGCCCACCTAGATATACGGAATTGTAGATATCCATTCCAGGATGTCAGATCTTTTGGACGCTAGGTACAACGTGAGTGGGTCTTTGGGAGGTTGTGGTAACACGCTCCAGTCGAAAAGGTCGCTTACTTTGCCATGCAAAACCGAGCCCACGATCTCGGTGTGGTTGGAGTCTTTGTAGATCCGGAGGTTGACTTTGTTTCCGATAATATAGCCAACTATCGGTAATTTCAGGCTGACAGTTCTGCGCGCGTACAGTCTTTTGCTTATTGGTGCGATTGCCACTGGGTTGAATTTGCTAGGGATATTAGTCGGACTGAAAGAATCTTGGGGGGTATGCATAGATGCAATTACGTTCTCAGTTCAACGGTTTCCCATTCTGCCCCGCCTTTCCCAATTTACCCTGCATTGAGGCAACCAGATCATGGCGATGCGGTAGGGTCGAGCCAGTGGGGCACGCATTGAGGCCTGCCTCAGGAGGAGGAAAGAATCGATTAACATCTGCTCCGGAGCACGAGGAGAGACGTCGGGAAAGTACATACATGTTATTCAGGGCCTGTTCAGCTGCGAGCTGCACTTCCAATCTACCACACGAAATTTAGATGCAGCTTGAAACCGAATAGGCCCCCAAACCCCGCCATTTCCCAACCCGGATCCCAAAAGTTTCTCTCTGGACTGCCCCTCGGGCACCCGGCACGACGTAGCAGCATCCCAGCGAGAAACC